>TBL_comb48_EPIDRAFT_1000909_pt1 | contig 22711 bp, 17 predicted proteins | sample TroBogEpilimnion_37_FD_10681 | JGI IMG/M metagenome (IMG submission 10681) | reverse complement strand
TTGAAGTGCGCGGTCAAGAACACGCTCAAGAAACTCGGGCGGTGGATCGCGCCAGCGCTGGGCGCGGAGGGTGGATTCGATGTCTATGTTCATACCAGGGTGTGTTTTTGAGCGCGCAGTTTTTCCAAGCCATAGCGGTACCGGCTAGCCACGGTCTGGGTGGGGAGGCCGAGCAGTTCACCGATCTCACGAAAGCTCAGCTCCTCCCATACATGCAGGTGAATGACGCTGCGCTGCTCCTCGGGCAGGGCGGCAAGTGCAGTGGTGATTTGGGCGCGTGTTTCCTCCGCCACGGCATCAGCAGCGGGCAGAAACCAGCCGGGTGATTCGTCTGCGAATCTTTCCAACGCGTCTTCACGGGTGGAACGACGACGCAGGGAATCCAGCGCGAGGTTGCGCGTGAGCGTGAAGATGACAGCGCGCTCGGACTGCGCGGCGGTGATCAGCCCAGGATCCCGGGCGAGTTTGAGAAACAATTCCTGCACCACCTCCTGCGCCAGCGCTTCATCCTTCGTCACCGACCATGCGAAGCGATACGCACTGACAGCGTATTCGGCATGGAGTCGGGTGAGGGTGGCTTCGGTGGGCGGCATCCGTGGTCAGTTTGGCAAACGACGCACGGGTTGGGGAATTTTATTTAACTCAAATCGCCAAAGCATTCTCCGCATCACCGAAATGACCCACATGGAGCCCCATGCGGTCCATGAGGGCGATGTGGAGGCGGCAGAGTTTGCGGTTTGGATCGGCACTGTGATCGTGGAAGCGGCCGCCCTGGATGGTGCCGCCACCGCCGCCGGCGAGGACGACGGGGAGCTGGCGTGAATCGTGGGCGTTGCCGTCGAAGAGGCTGCTGGTGAGCATGATCATGCTGTTTTCCAGCAGGGTGCGCTCGCCTTCATTGGTGGCCTGCATTTTGCCGAGGAACTCGCCCCAGAGCTTCACCTGGTGCTGGTTCACCCGCTGATACATGTCGAGGCGATGCTCGTCATTGGCGTGATGGGACAGTTCGTGGATGCCGCCGCTGATACCATCCAGGCTGGGGAAGCGCATGTTGGAGAGGTCGTTGTTCATCATGAACGTGGCCACGCGAGTGCGGTCCATCTGGAAGGCGAGGAGCATGATGTCGAACATGAGGCGCAGATGATCTTCCGCACTGGTGGGGATGCCTGCGCCGGGGCGCTGCATGGTGGGCACCTTCACGGTGGGCTGCCAGCCGGCACCTTTGGTCTCGGCCTGGCTAATTTTTTCAGCGAGCTCCACGCGCTGCTCGATCTCACGCACGGAGGTGAGGTATTCGTCGAGCTTCTGCTTGTCACGCTGGCTGAGCTTGGGCTTCAACGCACCTGCGTCTTCGAGCACGAGGTCGAGGATGCTCTTGTCGCGCTTGCGCTTGCTGCCGTCGTCAAAGAGCTGATCAAACGCCTGCTGCGGGAAGATTTCCTTGGGGGCCGGAGTCGTCGGTGTGCTCCAGGAAATGTAAGCGGAGTAGATCGAGGTGAAGCCGGAATCGGTGCTGTAGCTTGGGCGCTCGGTGCCAAGCACGACACTCGGCATGGGCGTGAATTTGCCCGTTTGTGCGGCGACGAGCTGGTCCATCGTGGTGCCGACTTCGACATCGGTGGTGGTCTTCTTCACCTTAAGGCCGCAGAGCACGTTCATCTTTGGATAGTGACCGCCTTCACCTTCCACGGTGGTCGGATTCCACAGGCCCTTGAACACGCTAATGTGCTTCTTCAGCGGCTCCAGCGGCGAGAGAGATTTCATGAACTCCATGCCAGCAGGGCCCTGCGTGGCGCCCCAGTGATGCGGATTAACGCCGTTGCCGGTAAAGCACACGGCGAGGCGTCGAGGTGCGGTGTTGTTCTTGACCGCTTCTGCTCCGAAGGAGCTGATCGATTCAAACCACGGCAGCCCAAGGGCGACACCGGTGCCATGGAGAAATTTGCGACGAGAAAGGTTCATAAGGGTAATGCGGTTATTTATTGATTGGCAGCCATGGCGGGCTCGCTGCGGCGATGGAGAAACTGGCGGCTGTTCACGACATCAAGCACGGCGGCGGAGAACTTGCCATTGTTCTGCTTGAGCGCGGCCTGCATGTGCAGGAGCAGCGCTTTGTCGCTGGGCATCGTCTGACGTCCCAGGGCGTAGCCGAGGAGCTTGCGGCAGAACTGTGCGTTGATGTTGGCTTCGTTCTTTTTGAGGTAGTCGCGCAGGCCGGCGAGGCCCTGGAACTTGGTGCCGTCCTTGAGTTCGCCCGTGTCGTCGATCTTGCCGCCGGTTTCATCAGCGACGCGGAAGCGGCCGATGGGGTCGAAGCTTTCGAGCGCGAATCCGAGAGGATCAATGCGTTCATGGCAGACGGCGCAGGCGGCATCGGTGCGGTGAATCATGAGGGCTTCGCGCAACGAGGCGGGCTTCACAGCGCTGTCGGGCAGTTTCGGTACATTCGGCGGTGGCGGTGGCGAACTGAAACCGAGCACAACCTGATAGAGGTAGTCACCGCGCACCACCGGGCTGGTGCGATTGGGGCGCGAAGTCTTCGTCAAGATGGCGCCCATGCCGAGCAGACCACCGCGATGCTGCTGCCCAACTTTGACTTCGCGAAACTCACCGCCGGTGACGCCGGGAACGCCGTAGAATTTGGCGAGGTGCTCATTGAGGAAGGAGTAATCGCCACCGATGATGTCGCTGACGCTGCGGTCATCGCGCACCAGATGCGCAAAGAATTCGATGGTCTCACGCTGCATGTCGTTGCGGAGTTCGGCGGTGAACTCAGGATATTTTTTCTCATCAACGGTGCTCTTCTCGTCAAAGCCATTGAACTTGAGCCACTGCCCGGCGAATTCCTTGGCGAGGGCATTTGCTTTAGGATCACGCAGCATGCGTTTCGTCTGTGCGGCTAGGACTTCGGGTTTCAAGAGGCTGCCGTCATCGGCGGCTTTGCGCAGTTCCCAGTCGGGCTGTGAGGCCCAGAGGAAATAGCTGAGGCGGGAGGCAAGCTCATAGGCATTGAGCTTCACATCGCCGGGAGCCGCGTTGGCCATGGGCAGCGTTTCGGCTTTGAACAGGAAGTAGGGCGAAACGAGCACGCGCACGATGACTTCGCGTGCGGCGGATTCGCGGTCGAGTTCCTTTTTGCGACCCTCATAGTAGAGCGCGTCGAGTTTCTGGATTTCTTCTGGGGTGACGGGCCTGCGCCAAGCACGACCGGCGAAATATTGCAGATGCCAGAGCAGAGCACCATCGAACTCCTTCTGCTGCTGTGCATTGAGATTCGGCACGGCGGTGTAGCCAAAGTCCTTCTTCATGGCTGCGAGTTGATCGCGATCTTTGTTGCCTAGAAGCTGCCCGAGTTGTTCATCGCTGAAGTAATAGACGGTGATGCCGGGCTTGCGGCGGTAGAGATTGTTGGCGACTTCTTCCAGCCGACGCTCAAACATATCCGGGAAGGCCTGCTTCATGACGTTGAAGTCCCCCATGGTGCGGCGTGCGGCCTCGGTCTGTGTTTTCCACACGGTGAGGATGCCAGGCATGATTTTGGTAACATCTCGTGGTTTGTCTGCCGTGAGGTCCCATTGAATCGTGCCGTCATTGATGTCGGGGTTTTCCAGGTCAAGCCGGGCCTCGGCATGAAGCCAAGTCGCGTTTTCCGGTAGCGGCAGGTTGAAGACCAGCGGCGCGGCGATGGCGAGTACACCGGACTCGACCTTGCGCCCCTGCGGGTGTTTGCCAAAGGCGTTCTTCACGCGTTCAAGCTCGGCGCTACGCTGCTTGAGCGCATCGGCGTTGGCAGGAGGTGGAGTCGCGCCGAGGGCTTTGCGGTCTTCCTCAAGCTGCTTCTTGAGCCAGTCCATGTAGATCAGGTGGCCCTTGGTGGTTTTCACATCGATCTTGGTGATGAGCGCGATGTCCCCTTTGTTGCCGTCACCATCATCGCCAATGCAAAGAAAGGCCTGCTTCTTGCCTTTGACATCGATGTTCATCTGGTAAGGACGGATGCCATCGGCGTCCTGCTGCTGACGCTGAATACCATTTCCTGGCCTCTTAGGGTTGTTCCAAGAAAGCAACTGCGCCTGAATCGCCTTGGCACCTTCGATTACCGCCTGCGGCACTAGGCCAGGCTTGGTGGCATCGGGACCGGGTAGTTCACGCCAGGCAACACGGGTGAGATCAAGGAAACGTGACTTCGGCTCAGTAGCGTTCACGAGGTTCGACCAGTTTTGCAGAAAGGGCAGCTTCAATCCGCTCTCTTGGGTGAGCTGTTCGAGCGGCGTGTTGAAGTGCTTGTGCTTCCAGCAAGCCACCATGTAGTCCGCTTCACGCATGTCGTCGCCATCTTGGGGCAGATGTGCCGCCGCCTTCTGCTGATACCAGACATACAAGGCTTGCTGCGCCTGGGCTTTGACCTGCTCAAATCCACGCAGGCCGATGCGCTGCGGATTGAAAACGATGCCCGTGCCCGGCATGATGGTGGCATGGTCGGCCACCTTGCGGGCGGCTCCGAAGTATTTGTCGAGTGCCGCCGGGCTCATGAACAGCACATCGCCTGTATTGCTGAAACCTTCGCCGCCGCCGCCGTCGGTTTGGAACTCTTTGGCAAATCCGTAGTCATGGCGGGTGAGATCGCGAATCGTATAGTCATACTCGGCGTTGGTGAGCCGGCGCATGGTCACAGGGCCGGGATCGCCCGACTGCGCGGCGGCCAGAGCGTCGAGTTCGCTATTCACCCAGCCGAGGAGCGCCGTGTGCTCCTGATCGCTCATCTGGTGTGCCTTGGGAGGCGGCATGTCGCCGTTTTCGATCGTGTCTTTGACTTTGAGCCACACTTCAAAATGCTTGGTGAGCTGCGGATCCGCCGCAAACTGCTGCAAATCGACGTCGCCCTTGGTCTTTTTGGGGTTGTGGCACTCGTAGCATTTGGCCTTCAAAACGACCTCGGCATCCTTCCATGCAGGAGCAGCAGAAAGAGAAAACGAGCCGACGACAAAGGCGGCCAGAGCAAGATGGCGGGAATTCAGGGACATTGGGGGGGTACTTAATGATACGGACAAAGGACGGTTTTTAATCAGCAGCTTCTGCTCCTTTTTTGCGCTTTCCTGTGCTAGGAATCAGGCGAAAACATCTGCTGGCAGAGACGTATCTTTCATACCCCCATGAGTTCTATCTTTTCACATCATGCCCCAAACTTGGAGCATGCGTTTTTGACACGCCGCGAGCTGTTGCAGCGTGTCGGCATGGGCTTTGGCACGATGGCCGCTGGCTCGCTCTTCACGCCACAGGCCTCCGCTGCTACGATGGACCCGATGGCGGTGAAGCGCCCACATTTCGAGCCAAAGGCAAAGCGGGTGGTGCATTTCTTTATGAACGGCGGGCCGTCCCACGTCGATACCTTCGACCCGAAGCCGGAGCTCGATAAATACGACGGCAAGGCGCTTCCCAATGTGCTCAAAACGGAGCGCCCGACCGGGGCGGGCTTCAAATCTCCCTTCAAATTCACCAAGCGCGGCCAATGCGGGCTCGAAGTGAGCGAGGTCTTTGAGAAAACCGGGGCCTTCGCAGATGACCTCTGCGTGATCCGCTCGATGCACGCCGATGTGCCGAACCATGAGCCATCGCTCGGCTTGATGAATAGCGGCGAAGGCCGCCTGAACCGACCGACGATGGGATCGTGGGTGACCTACGGCCTCGGCAGTGAAAACCACAATCTGCCCGGCTACATCGCGATGTGCCCCGGCGGCATGCCGACTAGGCGCACGAAGAACTGGCAGTCGGCCTTCCTGCCCAGCGCCTACCAGGGGGCCTACATTAACACGGAGGACACCCGGGTCGAAAAACTCGTGGAGTTCATCAAGAACGGTTCGCTCGATTTGAAGCAGCAGCGCCGCCAGCTCGACCTGCTGCAGGAATTGAACCAGCGCAATCTGGTGCAGCAGGACCGCGACCAACAGCTCGAAGCCCGTGTGCAAAGCTACGAGCTGGCCTACCGCATGCAGATGGAGGCCACGGACGCCTTTGACATCATGAAGGAGCCGGAGTCGATACGAAAGATGTACGGCGACCACGCCTTTGGCCGTCAGTGCCTGATCGCCCGGCGCCTGCTGGAGCGCGGCGTACGCTTCATCCAGCTCTGGACCGGCGCGGGCCAGCCGTGGGACAATCACGACGAAATTCTCGAACACCGGAAGCTCGGCGAGCAGACGGACGGGGCGATGGCCGCGTTCATGAGCGACCTGAAGCAGCGCGGGCTTTGGGATGACACCCTGATGATGTGGGGCGGCGAATTTGGCCGCACGCCGGCGGTGGAACTGCCGACGCCCGGTGCCAATGCGGGCAAGCAGCATGGCCGCGACCACAACCACTACGGCTTCACCATGTGGCTGGCGGGCGGCGGGGTGCGCGGCGGCTACACGCATGGCTCCACCGATGAATTTGGCTTCGCCGCACAGGAAAACCCGGTGCATGTGCATGATCTGCACGCCACGATCTTGCACATCCTGGGCTTCAATCACGAAAAGTTCACATACAAATATGCCGGGCTCGATTTCCGCCTCACGGGCGTGAACGAATGCAAAGTGGTGCGGGAATTGCTAGCCTGACCGGGCCGGGAAAGCCAGCCACCGGCCCCTTGCAAGGCTGGCGCACACGTTTACAGTCGCCACCTCATGCATCGAAACTTCCTTCTCGCCCTGGCCGTGCTGGTGGCACTCATCTTCACGATGAACCTCAACGCCCAGGCCCAGCAGCCTGCGCCTGCCGCTTCTGCTGCCACTGTGACCAAGGCCGCTGCCGCCGATGACAATCCTTATGGCGATGTGCTGACCTTCCAGGGCTTCGTCAAACGCACCGGCGTCATGGCCTACCCGTTGATCATTTTGTCGATGATCGCGTTCTTCATGATCGTGCTGTTCGGCTTCACAGTCCGGCAGGGCACCGTGGTCAGCGATGCCTTCATGAACTCTGCAGACGCCTTGATCCGCAAACAGGACTACCTGGGGCTGCTCGCAGTGTGCAACCGCCGCAACGAGTGCATCGCCCGCATCACCTCAAAGACGCTCGATTTCGCCACGCGCAACCCGACTGCCAGCTTTGAAGAAGTGAAAGAAGTCACCGAGGCTGAGGGCAACCGCCAGTCCAGCCTGCTGCTGGCCCGCATCGCTTATCTCGGAGACGTCGGTGCCATCGCTCCCATGCTCGGTCTGCTCGGCACCACGCTGGGCATGATCACGACCTTCCATGAAATCTCCGGCAAGGGCGTGGGCGGCTCGAACCAGCTCGGCCTCGCCCAGGGGGTGTCCGAAGCACTTCTTTGCACGGCCTCGGGCCTCGTCATCGGTATTCCCGCCCTGATGTTCTACGCCATCTTCCGTGGCAAGGTGAACCGCCTGATCTCCGAAATGGAAGCCGCGACGACTCATCTCATGGCCCTTCTTGCAGTGCAGTACAAACGTGCCGCACGTGCTGTCGCCGGTCAATAAACAGGAAGCTCACCACCCGCGATGAACTTCCGCAAACAGCACTCCATCGAACCCTCGCCCATGCAGCTCGCGCCGCTGGTGGACGTGCTGTTCCTGCTCGTCATTTTCTTTGCCGTGACCTTCCAGTATGCCAAGGAGGAGCAGGTCATGGATGTCAGCGTGCCTGCCGCCGACGAGGGCAAGGAGAAGGAATCCCGCAACGTCGGCGAGATCATCATCAACATCAAAAAAGACGGCGAGATCCTGGTGAACGGCCAGAAGTTCAACACCGACGAGCTGCTGGTGAAGCTGAAGAATATCGTCTCGCTCTACAAGGATCAGGCCGTGATCCTACGGGGTGACGAAGTCGTCAATTATCAGCACGTCATTCGCGTGCTGGACACCTGCCAGAAGGCTGGCATCTGGAACATCGCCTTTGCCACGCGCAAACCTGACGCCGACCAACCTGCAGCCACGCCCAAGTGAGATGACCGCCGCGAAGTTTTCAACCCTGCCGCGCAGTCATGCGCCCCGTCTGCTGCCAGTCTTTCTCTGTCTGGTGGCGTTTTCATCCATGGCTCAGCAGTCTCCACCGCGTGCCCTGCCCGTCGATGATGCCGCCCCCGTGCCGAAGGCCATTCCCGTGCGCCCGCCGCCCAAGGCGCAGCCGGTGCTGGATGATCCTCAGTCACGACCTCCTCCCCCCAAGACCAAGGGGCCGGACGATGACATGTTCGACTTTGCCACCCTGGCCTATGATCGTCAGGAGTGGAGCATGGCCGCCCAGTCGTATGCGAAGTACCTGCAGCAGTACCCGAGCGGCAGGCAGGTGCCGGATGCGCTCTTCCGCGTGGGCGAGTGCTACATGAAGCAAAACCAACTGAAGCAGGCAGCAGGTTATTATGAGGAAGTCGTGAACCGCTACCCCGACAGCGACGGTGCTCCCTCCGCTGCCTATCGCCTTGGTGCAATGACGTTCAATGACTCCAAGTTTGTTGATTCGGCCAAATACTTCACTTTTGCCGAGACCAAAACCAAGAGCGCCCCAGTCCGGTTGGCCGCTGCTTACCACAAAAGCCGCGCCTATGGAATGACTGGGGACAAGGACAAGCAGGCTGCCGCTTTGAACAGTGTCATCGCAGTGAAAACGCAAAATGACTTCCGCGAGACAGCCCTGCTCACGCTCGGCAGCATATACCTGGGCCAAGACAAAAAAACCGAAGCACTGCCGATCTTTGACGAACTCGTCAAAACCAGCGCCGACCGCGCCATCATCGCCGAGGCCAGCATTCGCGCAGCAGTGCTTTATGCCGAACTCAAGAAGCCGGAAGAATCCATCGTGATGTTTGAGAAGGCGCTGCGCATGCCGGAAACAACCGAGCAAAACCGCGCCATTTCCCTCGTGGGCATCATTCAGTCGCTCTTCGCCAAAGGCGACTACGACGGCGTCATCGATTACTACAACAAGAACTCCGAGATTTTGCCGCCAGGAGCCTCCCGCGCCAAGATGCTGCTGCTCGTCGGCCACTCCTACCGCATGCGCAAGAGCTATGCCCGTGCCGTTGAGGTTTACCTGCTTATTGAGCAGTATCATCCCGACACCGAAGAGGCTTTTGATGCGGGCTACTGGAAGCTGTACTGTTTCTACCTGCTCAACGACAAAGACCTGGGTGAGTTCTCCACCGCCTTCATCGCACGTCATGCCCAAAAGCACGCCGATCATGAATTCCTTTCGCTGGCACGCCTGATCCGTGCCGACTTCTACTTCAACAAAGGCGACTACCAGCAGGCGGCGCTGAGCTACAATGATGTCAGCCTCGACAAACTTCCCGCAAAGCTCCGTCCAGGCACGCTCTTCAACATGGGCTGGGCACAGGGCGAAGCCGGACGCCACCAGGAGGCCGTCGGCACCTTCACCCGTTTCATCACCGAGAATCCCACGCACGAGTTCACCCCCAAAGCCTACGCCCGCCGTGGCCTCGCCAACCGCGAAGCCCGTGATCTGCCAAAAGCGAAGGCCGACTTTGAACACGTCACCAAAGAATTCCCCAAATCCGACGCCTGCGAACTCTCCTGGCTGCAACTCGGCTTCATCGCGATGGAGCAGAAGGATGCAAAGGCCACTGTCACTGCTTTTGAAACACTGCTGAAAAAATTCCCCACCACCACTGCCGCTGCACAGGCCTACTACGGCATCGGCCGGGGCAATTTCGACCAGAAGATCTACGACAAGGCTATCCCTGCCCTGCGCCGTTCCATTGAGATCGACAGCAAAGGCTACCTCGAAAAATCCAGCCAGCTCATCATCCTCTGCGACTACGCCCGCCAGAACGCGGACAACCTTGCCAAGACCATCGACAGCTACCTGGTGTCAAAACCCGACGGCCAGGTGCCGCCGAACATTTTGAAATGGCTCGGCCTGAAGCTTTACAGCAGCGACGACTTCAAACGCGCCGCCCGCTTCCTCGAACTCGCCGTCACGCCGCAAACCCCGGAAAACACCGAGCCAGTCGTGTGGAACTACCTCGGCATGGCACAGCTGAATAACCAACAGTACGACGCCAGCATCCAGGCCACGGACAACTTCCTCAAGTCCGAGCCTGACAGCGCCACCCGCTCACGTGCGCTGTTGACCAAAGGTCGCGCCCAGCTCGGCAAAGGACTTTTCGATGACGCTGACAAGGTGGCTCAGGACGCCCTGCAGGTGGTCAAAGACGGCAAGCTCCAGGCCGAATTGCTCATCCTCGAAGGCGACATCTATGCCGCACAGGGCGACAAGCTCGCGGCTGAAGGCCAGAAGGATGCTGCCATCGGCAAATGGAAAGACGCTGCTGCCAAGTATGCGGTACCAAGTCAGTTCTTCGACGATCCCGATGTCACCCCCAACGCGCTCTATAAAGCCGCCCAGGTGCTGGAGAAGGCCGGAGATTCCGCCAAAGCCAAGCAGATGATGCAGCAGCTTCAACAGCGTTATCCGAAGTATCAGCCGAAGTAACGGAATCCCGGCTCCACGCCGCCATCCACTGGGTGGGACCAGAAACGAAGGTGTCTGCAAACCCATGCGAAATGCACACGCAGGCACCTGAAGGACAGAAAAGTTTCAGTTGCGGAGAATCCATGAATTCGTATCCGAGTCCGCTGTCCCATTCCAACGCGCCCATCATGAAACACATCCTCACCCTTATCGCCGCTCTCAGCCTGCTGGTTGGCCATTCCCCTGCCGCCGAGCCACTCAACACCGTCTGCCCCATCTCCGGCAAGCCTGCGAGCCCGGCCATCACCAGCACCTACTCAAAGACCGTTGCCGTTTGCTGCAACCGCTGCAAAGCCCAGTTCACCGCCGCCCCCAAGGGCTACCTCAGCAACATCATCGCTGCCGTCGCTGGCCAGTGCCCGCTGAGCAAAAAGAAATCCGATCCGTCCATCAAAGTGACCTACACTCGCCAGGTTGCATTTGCCGATGCCGCCAGCAAGGCCACCTTTGACGCCGCGCCTGACAAGCACATCAAGGAAGTGCGCCAGTAATCGGGAGCGTTCATTTCACCTATCAAGCGGAGCTGCGAAATGTGGCTCCGCTTTTTTCATGCCTGTATGATTCAGCGTGTCATCAAAAGACGTTCCAACTAGTCTCTGCCCTTGTGAAAGCCAAAGCTGCCGCCACATCCCCCGTCGATGCCCTGCGCGATCTCTTCGACGCATTGCCGGACGTGCAGGCATGGATCAAGGACGCCAAACGCCGCTATCTGTGGGTGAACCGGACCTTCCTGCTGAACTACGGCATGCATCGGCTGGATGAAGTACTCGGCAAGACCGATGATGATCTCTCTCCCGCACACCTCGCGGCGCATTTCCGGGAAGGCGATGAAGCCGTGTTGGCCGGACAGACCGTGCAGGGCCGCCTGGAACTCGTGGGTCGTTTTGATCACACAGCGACCTGGTGCTTCACCACCAAAAGACCCGTCTGCAATGCCCGAGGCCGCATCGTCGGCACCGCAGGAATCACGCGCGCGCTGGATGCTGCGCAGATTGATCAGCGCAGCGACATCCGCCTCGGCGTCGTCATCTCGCTGATGACGCGCCGCCTCGCTGAATCCGTTACGAATGCGGACATGGCGCGTAGCGTCGGCATGTCCGTGCGGGCCTTCGAGCGCAGCTTTGTCCGCGAGTATGGTCTGCCACCGCAGCAGTATCTTCGACGCCTGCGCATTCAGACCGCCTGCCGCCTGCTGGTCGATACCCGCGAATCCATCGCCGCCATCAGCCTCCGCTGCGGCTTCGCGGACCAGAGCCACCTCACCCGCGAATTCCGCCGCGTCACGGGCCTCACGCCGGGCGCGTATCGTGACAAATACGCGGCCGCGAATATTCCACGCCCTGCCGTTTCTGTTCTATCCCGGCACAGGACGAAGCGATAGCATCTCCGCACCATGAAGCTCCAACCAGGTACCACCGTCGTCAAAAACGGCCAGCTCGTCGATGGCACGGGCCGTCCGGCCATTCCCAACGCCGCTGTCATCATCACCGACGGGATCATTGCGTACGCCGGTCCCGCCGCAGATGCACCACCGGCTCCTCCTGAAGCACGCACTATCGACGCAGGCAGGGGCACGATCATGCCGGGGCTCATCGAGGCGCACATCCATCTCACTTACTTCAATGTGTCCGAGCTGCAGGATCTCGACATCAAATTCCCCGTCGAATACGTCACGCTACAGTCCGCCGTGAATGCCAAAACCGCGCTCGAATGCGGCTACACGGCGGCGCGCAGTGGCGGCTGCCTGCACAACATCGACGTGTGGATGAACAAGGCCATTGAGGAGGACATGATCCCCGGCCCGCGTCTCAGCACCAGTGGTCGTGAAATCTGCGGTGCAGGCGGTTTGATGGACTGGAACCCCGACTACCGTCGCATTGGCATGGAGGGCATCGTCTTCATCGTGAACGGTCCCGAGCAGGCCCGCACCGCTGTGAGAAAACTCGTCAAAGACGGCATCGAGTGGGTGAAAACCTATCCCACAGGCGATGCGGCCTCTCCCGACATCAATGACCATCACACGCTTTGCATGACCTTTGATGAAATGCACGCCGTTGTGGCCACCGCGCACAATCACGGCCTCAAAGTCACCGGCCACTGCCGCGCCACCGAGGGTATCCGCAATGCGCTCAAGTCCGGTTACGATGCCATCGAGCACGGCACTTTCATGGACGACGAATGCCTTGATCTCCTGCTCAAACGCAACGTCCCGATGTGCCCTGGTCTCGGCTTTGAGCTTTTCAGCGTGCAGCGTGGGAAGGAATTCGGCCTGTCCCAGCGGGTGCTCGACGGTCATCAGGAAACCCTTGAAGCTGGTGCTGAAAGCTGCCGCAAAGTACTCAAGGCCGGTGGCACCATGGGCCTCGGCGGCGACTACGGCTTTGCCTGGACGCCCCACGGCACCTACGCTCAGGAGCTGACCTTCTTCGTCAATTACGTCGGCTTCTCTCCACTCGACACCATCAAGTGCGCCACACTCGGTGGCGCGAAGATGATGGGGCGTGACAAGGAAATCGGCACCCTCGAAGCAGGCAAACTGGGCGATGTCCTCGTGGTGAAAGGCGACGTGCTCAAGGACATCTCCATTCTCGAAAACCGCGACAACCTTCTCGCTGTCATGCAAGGTGGCGTGGTGAAAGCGGGAACACTCGTAAAGCCTGCGAGTTTCTGATGCGCCAGCCCGTTCCATCGTCATGAAGTCAGCCCTTCTCCTCGCCGCCCTTCTGGCCACCCATTCTTCCGCCGCAGACATTCAGGTGGAAAAGCTCGGCTCGGTCCTGCATTTCAGCAAAGGTGGGAAGACGATCTGCGATTATCAGATGGAAGCTGGCGAGGTGCCTGAAGGCGTGTCTGCCGTTTTCAAACACGGCGCGCATCTGCATCCGGTGTATTCGCCCAGTGGCAAACTCGTTACCGGCAATCATCCCGAAGATCACCGCTGGCATCGGGGCATCTGGATGGCGTGGACGAAGACTGAGTTTGGCGATTCGCATCCCGATTTCTGGAACCAGGGCAAAGGCGATGGCAAAAACAAAAGCGGCGACCAGATCCTTGCTGAAGTGCGCTTCGACAAACTGGACAAAAGCTGGGGCAGAGCGGACGGCGGCGGCTTCATCAGCCAGCACTTGTTTTTCGATCACAGCCATGCGCCCGATCAAAAAGTGCTCACTGAAACCTGGGAGGTCGCGGTGGCGCAGAAGGAGCTCGATGGCAAGCCCGCCAACATCATCGACCTCATCAGTACGCAGACCTGCGCGGGCAATCAGCCGCTCAAGCTGCCGAAGTACCACTACGGTGGTCTCGGGGTACGCGGCAACCTCGCCTGGAATCCTGTCGATGCCGTCACGATGCTCACCAGCGAAGGTCATGACCGCCTCAAAGGAGACTCCACCAAGGGCAAATGGGTTCACATCGGCGGCCAGGTCGATGGCGCAGCCACCGGCATGGTGATCCTAATTCACCCTTCAAACTTCCGCTTCCCGCAGCCGCTGCGCCTCAATCCCAAGAACCCACAGCTCTGCATCGCTCCATCACAGGACGGCGACTGGTCCATCGAACCCGGCAAACTCTACATCTCGAAATACCGCATCCTCGTCTTCGACGGCGCACCGGATGCGAAATGGATCGAGGCACAATGGGCTATTTATTCCAACACCAAGTAATCTTCCCTCATGCTCTCCCGCTTCCTAGCTTTCGTACTTTTTGCTTCCGTCTTCGGTCAATCTCAAGCAGCCGACGCTCTTTTCGACAAATCCAATCTCGCCGCGTGGTGCATTGTGCCGTTTGATGCGGGCAAGCGCGGCCCGGAGGAACGTGCGGCGATGCTGGAGAAAATGGGCGTGAAGAAATTCGTCTATGACTACCGTGCTGAGCATATCCCGCAGTGGGACGACGAGCTGAAAGCGCTCAAAAAGTATCACATCGAGCTTATGGGCTGGTGGTTTCCGACTGTCCTCAATGACGAAGCTAAGAAGACGCTCGAACTCTTCAAACGCCATGGCGTGCATCCGCAGCTCTGGGTGAATGGCAACGGCGGTGCCATTCAGGTCAAGGACGAGGCGGATCAGCAGGCGCGTGTGACGAAGGAGGTCGCACGCCTACAGCCGATTTGCGAGGCCGCCGCACCTCTGGGTTGCCAAGTCGCGCTCTACAATCATGGTGCCTGGTATGGCGAGCCAGAAAATGCCATCGCTATCGTGGAGGCGCTGAAAGCCAAAGGCATCAAAAATGTCGGCATAGTTTACAATCTGCATCATGGCCATGGTCATCTGGACCGGCTCGCCAAGGTGCTGCCGCGCATGCTGCCGCACCTGCTGTGCTTCAATCTCAACGGCATGGACATCGACGGCGAGGCCAAGGGCCGCAAGATCCTCCCGCTTGGAGCTGGCACCGAAGACGTGAAGGTGCTGCGCATCGTGCGTGCCAGCGGCTACAACGGCCCCATCGGCATCCTGAACCACACCAACGAAGACGCTGAAGGCCGCCTGCTCGACAACCTCGACGGCCTCGCTTGGCTCGTGCCGCAGCTCGATGACAATCTCCCTGGGTCGAAGCCGAAGTACCGCACCTGGAGCGATAAACCCGCCGCCTCGAATTTCATCTCCAAACCCCCCATGACCGGCGAGGGCGTGCCCTCTATGAACAAGGAATTCGGCGAGGCGCTCAAGGGTACCTACTTTGAGAAGGACAACGAACCCTTCCGCACGCTGCCGCTCACCATCGAGTGCCGCGCCAAGTTGACCGGCAAAGATCATTACAACATTCTCATCGCCTCAGACGCCAAATCATCCGCCACGCATTGGGAGCTCTACACCCACGCCAAGCGCGGTACGCTGGCGCTCTTCATGCCCGGTCGCGGCGGTGACTTCGATTCCCATGTCGATGTCTGCGATGGCCAGTGGCACGACTTCCTCGCCAGCATCGATGACAAGAGCGTCGTGCTCTATGTCGATGGCAAACAAGTGCTCGAAAAGCCCGTGCAACCGATGAACGGAACACCCAAAGCAGGCGGCATCGCATTCGGCAGCCTTGTGGATGGAAGCATCGGCTGTGACGGCATTCTCGATGATGTGCGCATCGCACGTGGCGTCATGAAGCCGCGCAAAAGCAATGGGCCGCGTCTGCGCATGGACAACACCATCGGCCTCTGGGACTTCGATCATCTCGACGCACTCATGCCCCCCAAGGCTCCGCCGCCCGCCGCCTTCAAGCCCGACCTCAAACCGCTCCATCCCGAGGACAACGTCCACTGGCAGGAATTCGTGAATCGAGAGCGCGTCTTCGACTTCTACGGCAAGCAGGCGCTGCAGTTCATGAAGCAGAAACCGCTGCCCGAGCTGATCCCGCAGTTCCCCGGCCTCGACGGCGGCCAGCAAGGCCACTGGGGCAATCAGAACGATCAAGTGACATGGAAGGACAACCGCTTCGCCACGAGCGATCATGGCCCGGTGTTCAGTTGTGTCTTCAAAGGTGCGGGGCTGACCATTCCGAAAGCGGTGTGCGTGCGGGATGGTGACACGTCGTATGTTTACGACACGGATCAGATCGCCATCCGAGCCACTTGGACCGGTGGTTTCATCAAACTCGGTGATGCGCGCCACGGATTTATGGGCGGGGCAGCAATGGATGGGAAACTCATCAAAAAATTCGAAGCCAACCATGATGGTGCCATCACCTACTTGGGCTTTTACCGGCATGGCAAAAAGGTCATCTTCTCAACCAACAATGAAGGGGTGCGGAGCATCGACTCCAAGGAAAATGCGCCCTATGTCAAAGGCGGTCCCTCTCAATGGCCGCAGTGGATCGAAACCAAAGGCAAGCTCGGCACCCAGCAGCCCTTCGCCACCGACACCATTGAACTGCCCTGGGAGAACCCGTACGGCACGCTGTTCTTCATCACGGCGCATGATTTCTTCAGCGATGGCACCGCCGCCATCGCCACCATGACGGGCGAGGTCTGGCTGGTGAAAGGCATCGACGAAAAACTGGAGAAGATCCGCTGGAAGCGCTTCGCCACCGGACTGAACCAGCCGCTGGGCATGAAGATCGTGAAGGACAAACTCTACGTCCTCGGTCGTGATCAAATCACCTGCCTGCATGATCTTAATGGCGATGACGAAGCAGACTTCTACGAGTGCGTCACGAACGCGATGCAGACATCTCCCGGCGGCCACGACTTCATCGTCGGACTCGAAACCGACAAGGAAGGCCGCTGGTATTTCGCCTCTGGCAATCAAGGCGTCTGCCGTATCACGGGCCGCGACAAACTCGAAGTCCTCGGCACTGGCTTCCGCAATCCCGATGGTCTCGGCATCTCGCCAGATGGCCGCTTTGTCACCACCAGCGGGCAGGAAGGAGATTGGACTCCCGCGTCCTCCATCTTCCAGATTGAGCTGGACCACAACCTCGGCGCTCACTTCGGAGCTGGTGGCCCCAAGAACGGCCAGCCGCCCGAGCCGGTGCTGATGTACATGCCGCGTGGCGAAGACAACAGCGCCAGCAGCCAGGCCTTCATTTCGAGCGAGAAATGGGCAGCGCTCAAAGGGGACGGTAATTTCGTGCACCTTTCCTCCGGCGGTGGCAGCGCGTGGCTCGTCATGCGGCAGAACGTCAAAGGACGCTGGCAGGCCGGCTCAGTGAAGATCAGCGGCAACTTCGACTCCGGCCCGCAATGTGCGCGCTTCAATCCCAATGACGGTCATCTCTACGTGAACGGCATGCAGGGCTGGGGCAGTTACACGCCCAAGGACGGCTGCTTCCAGCGCGTGCGGTTCACCGGTGGCGAGAAGCCTGTGCCCGTGGGCTTTGAAGCCCGCGACAACGGCGTGCTGCTGCGCTTCAACCAACCCGTGAAAGAAGCCGATGCCGCCACCTGCTTCGCACAGTGCTGGAACTACCGCTATGGCCCGCAGTACGGCTCGCCCGAGTATTCCGTGAAGTATGCCGATACCCCCGGCCACGATCCCCTCGAAATCCGCAGCGTGCAGAAGCTCGACGGTGGCAAATCACTCTTCCTCGAAATCCCGCAGATCGTCACCGCCAGCCAGATCCATCTTCATGTGAGCACCGGCCACGACCTCTTCCTCACCGCGCACGCTCTGGCTGAACCCTTCACCGAATTCCCCGGCTACGCCAAAATCGCGAAGACCAATCACGCCGCGCAAATCGGCCTCGAAGCGCCGAAGTCAGCCAAGCCCAATCCTTGGGCCAAAGGCGAAGGTGGTCGCGAACTCGTCATCGAAGCCGCGCTAGGACTGCAATATGTGCAAAAGCAGCTCACTGCCAAAGCCGGAGAAAAACTCACCATCGTTTTCAAGAACCCCGACGTGGTGCCGCACAACTGGATGCTCGCCAAACCGGGCACTCTGCAAAAAATCGGCAACCTTGCCAATCTCATGATCACCGATCCGCAGGGCCTGGCCAAACACTACGTGCCCGACTCCACTGATGTGCTCGCCTACACCGACATGACGAATCCGCAGGCCAGCTTCACCATTCACATCACTGCCCCGAAAGAGAAAGGCGACTACCCCTACCTCTGCACCTTCCCAGGACACTGGATGGTGATGAACGGCGTGCTGAAAGTCGAATAAAGGAGGATAGGCCTCTGGCCTGTCAGCGGATCGAGGCGCCCCGCCTTCGACTTCTGACAAAGGCTGGAAGCCTCAGGCCGCTGTCAGGCAAGATGCCTGACCTCCGATTATTCACGCAATAGTGAACTTTTTGGGCGCGACACTCGTCAGTACCCTTGATGCGACGTTGTGTGTTCCTGTTTCTGCTGATGAGCTTCACGCTCAGGGCGGAGCAATGTCTGGTGATCGGGGACAGCCTGACCAAGGAATACGAAGCGGAGTTTCCGGGTTTGTATCCCAACAATCCAGCTTCCTGGCAGGCGCGAAACTGGATTGAGCTCCTGCATCAGAACCGAAACGCTTGGTTCGACATTGGCACGTGGAGTGTCTATTCCGACCCGAGGCTTACAGGGCATCGTTTCAACTGGGCTTTCCCCGGTTCAACGACGACAGACATCCGCAACCAACTCAGCAGCATCTACAATTTCTGGTGGACCAGCACCTTGCAGGGCCAACTGCGAACCGACGTGCAGCGGGTAGTGATCTTCGCCGGCGGCAACGATGCCAACAGTTACTACGGCAGCCTCTACAATGGCACGGCAGATGCCTCCACCACCACCAATATCACCCTGGGCAATCTGCAATGGATCATCAATTACATTCGAACCACCAACGCCACCATTCCCATCATGCTGGTCAGTGTGCCGCATGTGGGCTGCACGCCGAAAGTCCAGCAAAGCTACCCCACTGATGCGGTGAAAACGGCCCGCGTCACCGCCGCCATGGATGCCTTGAATGCCAGCTTGGCTGCGTATGCGCAGTCGCAGGGCATTGGGTTTGTGCCTGGTGTGTATGCCTTCACGAAGTCCATCATCACGCAGCCGTTTCGCATCCAGGGCATCGAATTCTACCGAGTTGCGGATGCCGATGCCAGGACACGTTACACGTTTTCAGGAGACGGCTTCCACCCCAACACCTGCGCCCATACCAGAATCGCCCAGATGGTGGTGGATGCCTTCAACGCGCAGTATCCAGCTACCGTGATGACTCCGCTGACCGACAGCTACATCATCTCCACGCTGCTTGGCCTCGATCCCAACATCCCGTTCACCGAATGGCTCGCCTCCGTGGGGCAGAGCGGCAGTTTCACCGCCGACTCCAATGGCAACGGTATTCCCAACGGCGTCGAGTTCGCCTTGCAAAATGTCACCAACGTGGCCGCCATGCCCAAGCCGGTGATGCAGGGCGGTGCGCTGACGCTGACCTATCTCCCACGTCAAGTTTTCACCGAATGGGGTTCCATTCAGGCGCAGTCATCGACCGATTTGATCAACTGGACCAACATCAGCGCCGCCCAGACCACAAACAACGCAGACGGCACGGTCACCGTGAGCGTGAATCTAGCAGGGAAAGGCTTCGTGCGGCTGAACTGCAACCCGGTCAATTCGGGGCCTTAATACGTTCCTACGCTGAAGTCAGGTTTACTGAGTCATTCAGCTTCACTCTTCTCGTTTTGCACAGGAGCGGAATAACCGACCTCACCGAAGAAGGCGTCGAGCTTGCGACTGCGAAGATACTTCCATGCGAACGCTCCGGGCAGAATCAGTAGAATGGGAATCGTTACCGCCACGATATGGCGCATGGCTCCATGCAGCTCCTCGTGTCCGACTCTGATGTGGTAACTTTCTGAGAAGAACGGGTAGGCAAGAAGAAGTGCTGAAAGGAGTACAACGAAAAACCCAATCCAAAACTTGGCCCAGGAGCGTGAGGAGGAACGTCCTTTGAGCAGACCTATTCCCACCGGGATCATCAGAGCAGCGAAGTTTAGGTTGAGTCGCCTATGGCTCAAATCCCAAACTATCTCAAACAAGGCCAGGGCACCGCCAAGGACGAAGAGGAATCCGATGATGGTTAATCCAATGGGTCGCTTCATTCTTGGCGGGTGTCTCGATTAAGGTGAAAAACGCCGCGTGCCTTTTGAACTATGAAGAGCACGCAACCGCCGTCTGCCCCTGTTCACCGAGGCCTTCGACTCCAAGCTCGATGACATCGCCGGGCTTCATGAAGACCGGATCCGGCTTGAAGCCGAGGCCAACGCCGGGAGGCGTGCCAGTGGTGATGATGTCTCCGGGGAGCAAGCTCATGAACTGGCTCAGGTAGCTCACCAGCGTCTTCACGCCGAAGATCATCTGCGCGGTGCTGCTGTTTTGAATGGTCTTGCCGTTCAGCTTGAGCCAGAGTTTCAAATTCTGCGGATCAGGGATTTCATCGCTCGTGGCAAGGAAGGGGCCGATGGGCGCGAAGGTGTCGCAGCTCTTGCCTTTGACCCACTGGCCACCGCGCTCAAGCTGCCATTCGCGCTCGCTGTAGTCGTTATGCACGCAGTAGCCAGCCACATGGCTCAGCGCGTCCTCTTCGGAGACATAGCTGGCCTTCTTGCCGATGACGAAGGCAAGCTCGACTTCCCAGTCGGTCTTCTTCGAGTTGCGTGGGATGACCACATTGTCATTCGGGCCGGTGATGGCACTGGTCGCCTTGAAGAACACGATGGGCTCCGCTGGGATCGGCATGCCGCTTTCCTTGGCGTGGTCGCTGTAGTTCAGACCGATGCAGATGATCTTGCTCGGACGTGCAATGCACGGGCCCAAACGCGTGCTTGCTGCCACCGTCGGCGCATTGGCCGCGTTGGCCTTGGCCCAGGCAGCGAGACGTTCCAAACCATCGCCCCCAAAGAATTTTTCATCGTAGTCGCTGCCAAAGGCGCTCGCATCAATGCGGCGGCCATCGTCGAGTTGCAGGCCGGGTTTCTCTTCACCTGCGTTGCCGAAGCGGATCAATTTCATGGTTGGTTAGTTGGTGTGGTCTTGTTGTTTGAGAGGGTCGCCTTCGTGGTTCGTGTAGCGGCCGATGAGTGGATACTGCTCTAGCTCGGCCACGGTGCCGGTGACGGGGAAGCTTTCGCGGCCGACCCAGTAAACGGCTGCCGCAGCGATGTCTTCCGGCATCAACAAACGGCCCATGGGCACGGCGTAAGCAGGCAGACGATCCGGCCATCCTTCGCCAAGCCCGTCGCCGAGTTTCACCTGGTATTCGTTCTCCGTGAGCGTCCAGCCCACGTTGAGCTGGTTCACCCGCACACGGTCAGTGCCGAGTGCGTCGGCCAGATTGCGTGTCATCGTCATCAGCGCTCCTTTGGACATCGAGTAGGCCAGCAGATTCGCCTGACCGCAGTGGGCAAGCACGGAGCCGATGTTCAGCACGACGCCCTGGTTCTTTTTCAATTCGGGTAGCAAGGCGCGGATCAGCAGCATGGGCGCACGCGCATTCACGGCAATGATGCGGTCAAACGTGGCCGCATCCGTTTCGCCGATGCGTGCTCGGTTGGTCAGCGCAGCGTTGTTCACCAGAGCATCGACCTTGCCGAAGGCGGCAATCGCATCCGCCGCCAGCTTGGCCGGATAGTCGGCATCCGCGAGGTTGCCCTGGCAGAATGCTGCCTTGTCGGTGCCGAGTTCTTGGCGCAAGGCCTCGCCGCGTGTCGCATCACGGCCATGCAGAATGACTTTGGCACCTTCAGCGACGAAGCGCCGGGCCATGAATTCGCCGATGCCGGTGGTGCTGCCGGTGATGAGGATGACCTGGTCTTGAAGTCGCATGATCTTTGCTGGGTGGGGGGATAGAAGAGCCTTTTTCTATGGCGAGCACCGGGCGATGCTCAAGGCTGCAACACGGCCATTTTAGGATTCGTCGTTGGCCAGATGGGCGCGTGAGATGGATTAAGATGCCTTACTTCTCCAATGCCCAGGCAATGCCGTTCAGCAAAAAGCGCCGGAAGGCAGGCAGCTTGAAGTCATCCCAATGCCCCATCGAGGTGTAAAAGATGCGCGCCTTTTTCTCTCCATACAGATGTGTCCACGCGACAGGTTCCGTCTCAGCGCCTGGCAGAGTTCCCATCAGCAGCGGTGTAGTCCCGGCTTGCAGCGGTGTGTTTTTGTACAGGCCGCCATGCCCAATCAGTTCAGCCACGGTGACTCCGCGCAAGATCGGATGCGCCTCCGCACCCGGCACCAAGGTGATGGTGGCAGGATCTTTGCCATAGTGGCCGGTGTAGTTGCCGCCCAGCACCTGCGGGTCAAAGTCCTGCCAAATCGCCAGTCCCGCTTTGGGCTCGGGCTCCTTGGGGCGCAGGGCAAAGCAATGGCTGGCCGTGCGGATTCCCACCAGCGGCTTGCCGGCGGCAAGATGGGCACGCACAGCCTTGATCACCTCCGTCGGCGGAGTGCGGCGCCGCACGCTGATGAGAAGAAGGTCCGCATCACGCATGGCCTCCACGAAACCAGGAAACTGGTTCTTATCCGCCGCGGCCGCCTGAATGAGGGTGACGCGATAAGGCGTGGCCTTCAGTTCTTTCGCCGCAAACTCCGGCAGGGTTTCCCAGGTGTGATATTCATCTTCGCCAATCAAGATGACGATGTGAGGTGGTTCCGCCGCTTGCAGCTGCCATCCGAGAATGGCTATCACGAAAAGCAACGCGCGAGATAAAAAGGATAAGCTCATAAGAATTGAAGTTTGATCAGGGTTTTGATGCTGCTTGAAGTGCCGTCTTGGCCGTCGCCCACTCTGGGTTCGGCAGAGCCTCCCACACGCGTAGA
>TBL_comb48_EPIDRAFT_1000907_pt1 | contig 22754 bp, 21 predicted proteins | sample TroBogEpilimnion_37_FD_10681 | JGI IMG/M metagenome (IMG submission 10681) | reverse complement strand
TTTTCAGGCTGCATCAAACTTGAGCCAGGAGCTGCTACGCGAGGGTCTTCAATACTGGGTATGAATCGACCGCCTGGACCGGTGGTCAGGTTAATAATTAATTGTGGATTAACTTTACGAATCCCGTTAAACACCTCTTGATAGAGGTCCAACTCCATTGAAGGCTTGCCAGACTGAGGATCACGCACATGGATATGAACCGCTGCAGCCCCCGCTTCTGCTGAGGCTAGACACTCATCGATAATTTGAGTGGGAGTGATCGGTAAATAGGGAGTCTGATCTGGTGTAGTCAGATTACCAGTGACAGCGCAGGTAAGAAAGGTTTTTTGATTCATATTTATTCATTTTTTAATCAAAGATGGCGGCCACCGTCAACCACAATTCGGGTGCCGGTTGAAAAACGCAAACGGGTTGCACAAGCCTCAATCGCTGAGGCAACATCATCGGGAGCTCCAATTCGTTTAAGGGGGGTTGAAGCTGCCGTCTTATCATTAAAATCATCCCCGCGACCAGGGACAAAGGTCGAATCAACAACGCCAGGAGAAACACAAAGCACGCGAATCTCTGGCGCTAGAACTTTGGCAAGTGACTCACTCACAATATCTAAGCTTGCCTTCGCTGCAACATAAGCAAGATTGCTTCCAACTCCAGTAAAACCGGCAATCGATGAGACATTGACAATCAGGCCATCGCCACTTGCCTTCAAGAGAGATTGAAAGGCGCGGATAGATGCAAACACGCCACGAAAGTTGGTTTTTAGAATATCGTCAATCAGCTCATCAGTCAGAGCATCGAGATTTGCAGCTGGAACAGGTTTTGTAAACCCGGCTGTATTCACCAAGATATCGCAACGTCCTAGTCGAGCCTTCACCGCTTTTGCAGCATCTACCAAACTTGCAGAATCAACTACCGATGCATTCAGACAAAAATGATTTCCACCTTGCAACTGCTCCACTTGTGCAGCGCCTTTTTCGATAGCATTTCGTCCAATCAGGACGCAGGTTGCCCCAAGGTTGGCAAGGCGTTTTGCAGTAGCAAAGCCTACAGCGCCAGTGCCGCCAATAATTACAGCGACCCTATTATTTAAATCATCTACAGATTGAAAAGTGCTCATAAATCTCCTAAGGGATAGGGGGAGCCGGGAATACCATCTCACCGGCTTGCAATACAAATGAGTGATTCAATTCACAAACACCAGTTGCGGAATTTGTTAAATACTCACCAATCAATTGTTTGGATACACCAAAAACTGGATCACTCTCTAAATTTGGATCAGTAGAATCGAAAACCTGTGTAATGAGTACTTTATAGCCAGGCTTTGAGATCATAAAGTGAATATGGGCTGGTCTATTTGGGTGTCTTTTTTGTGCCCGCAATAATTCACCGCATGGGCCATTCGTAGGAACGGGATAACCAGATGGGCGAATAGTTTTAAAAAAGAATTCGCCATTTGCATTGGTCTCAAAGCGGCCACGTAAATTCATATCCTCTTGGAGCTCATCTTGATTTTCATAAAAGCCTACTGGCGAAGAATGCCAAACATCAACAATGGCGCCTGAAACAGGCTGCTTCGATTGATCAAGAATACGCCCTCGCACGTCCATAGTTTGCCCATCTAAATGGGTTCTGGAGATATTCTCCCCCCAAGAACATAAAGGAGCATTCTTTCTCCAAAATGGTCCGAGCAATGCGGCATAAGAGCCACCATCTAAATCGAGATTATTAATAGTAGATACCAATGAAGAAACCCCTAAGATATCAGCCGCCAGGACTACTTCGTTTGTATTTTTTCCAGTTGCTTTACCGATGCCCACAATAAATTCCAGCGCCCTTTCAAATTCCGACTCAGTCAATTGATTCTCAAGAACAAATTGATGTAAGTGCTTTGTTAGTGAGGTAATTAGAGTTTTAAGGCGCTGATTTTCAGTGCTTTGCATCGCTGCAATAGTGATATCTAGAATAGATTCGGGACTTGTAATATAGGACATAAAAGCCTCTTTATAGAGTAGGCCTACCAAGCTTTATAAGCTGGTCAGGACCAATCGTGAAATAGTCGGCTGGACCACCGCCTCTGAGTATATGCCCAGCCTTCTCTGTTTTATAAATACCATTTTCTAATAAATCAGTTGCAATATGCACACGAATAACCTCGCCCAAAATTAACCAGGAATTGATCTTTTCACCTTCTTTAGTTTGCAATTGGGTGATACCTATTTTTTGACATTCAAAAGTCACGGGACTCTCTAGTACGCGAGGAGCAGAAATTAAATCAGAATCTAAAGGTGTCAATTTTGCAAAACCAAACTCACTTTGCTCAGGCGGCAATGGTGCGCAAGTTTGATTCATCTTCTCTAACAGATCCCCAGTGACTAAATTCCAGGTAAATTCACCGTTTTCTTCAATATTTCTGACGCTATCTTTATAGCCAATACTAGAAAAACCGATAATTGGAGGTATGTAATTGAAAGCATTAAAAAAGCTATATGGGGCTATATTCAAAACCCCCTGAACACTTCTGCTTCCAATCCAGCCAATGGGTCTAGGCCCTACGATGGCATTGAAGGGATCATGAGGCAATCCGTGGCCTAAAGCAGGCTCATAAGAAAAATATTCCTGATTTTCATTAGTCATGGGCTATTTTAACCAAAAGAAGTATTTTCTCTTCACAACATTCAACGTTCATTAATCGCATCTGCCTATCTTAATCGACGTCAAATTGCTTATTTAATAAGCCCTGAGAGGCAAACCCAAGGAAAACCCTAACTTCCTCATTTTTAGCCTGCATATTGTTGAAGACAAGAACAATTCAAGCTAAATTAATACATCAAGTAAAAGCATGCCAATTGACGCTACACTAAATATAGACCAGGAGTCAAAATGTCTCACAAAATGTATTGTGGCTGCTCCGCATCTCGCCGGAGTTTTCTAAGTGGGTTAGTGGGTGGACTAGCTAGCACTGTGCTCCCCAGCCAAGCTGCAACCCCCACTCCAACAGTTCTTGGTAACCGAGATCGGATTGATACCCATCACCACTTCTTTGCACCAACGCTAGTCAATATCATGGTGGAAAGAAAAATTGCAGCCAAGCCTGCATTAGAGTGGTCTGTAAATGCAACCTTAGATGATATGAATCGCGCTGGTACCGCCACTGCAATTCTTTCAGCAACAACGCCACAGGTCAGCTTCTTGGATGCCGACTTAGCCAGAAGATTTGCCCGCGAGAATAATGAATATGCTGCAAAATTGGCGGATGAGCACAAAGGTAAATTTGGATCATTTGCGATGCTGCCATTGCAAAATATAGATGACGCCTTAAAAGAACTTGAATATTCAATGGATGTTCTTAAGGCAGATGGTATTGGCCTTCTGACTAGCTATGGAGATAAGTGGCTAGGACACCCCTATTTCACACCTGTACTTGAGGAGCTCAATCGTCGCAAGGCTATTTTGTATACCCATCCAACAAGTGCAAACTGTTGCAACAATCTTTTACCAGACACCCCTCCAACAGTGATTGAGTATGGTACGGATACCAGTCGTACGATTGTGAATATCATTTTCTCTGGAGCCGCTGCACGTACCCCAGACATTAAATACATCTTTTCTCACGCTGGCGGAACTATTCCATTCTTGACAGAGCGCTTACAAAAAATGCCTGTCATTGATCCCAAGCTACAAGCACGAGTTCCGAATGGCGTAATGTATGAATTACAGCGCTTCTATTACGATACCGCGTGGTCTTCAAACCCCTATGCACTCTCTTCTTTATTAAAACTCGTTAAAAAAGATCAAGTCTTGTATGGCTCAGACTATCCGTATCGAACGAGCGAAGATAACGTGAAAGGCCTGATTGACTATGGCTTTACTCAGGCTGATCTTCAACAAATCACCCGCAATAATGCAGTCAAGCTAATGCCGCGACTAAAAGCTTAAATGCTAGAAGGTGCACCTGGTTGATTTAAAGGGTGCGCCTTCTTAAAAGCTTCTAGATCCAGCAAAGGGCCAATTAAGGCCATTGTCTTAGGGGCTTCATTTAATTTGGCTTTAAATAACCTTGCCCCAACTACATGAGAAGCAATTGCAATATCAGCCATCGTAATCTGATCACCAAATAGATGTTTTCCGGAATGTGGGTGCTTTTCTAAAAGACCTTCAATCGCCAAAGTCCCTTTATCAAACCAATGCCTAGCCCAATCCTGTTGAGCCTCTTCGCTCACACCATATTGACTAGCCAAATATTGACGAACCCTTGGCACTACTAAAGGGTGCACATCGGCAATAGTGATCTGTGATAAAGCTCTTACCTGGGCTTTTAAAAACGAGTCTTTTGGTAGATAAGGATTATTGGGCCACTGCTCCTCAATGAACTCCATGATCGCCAAAGATTGAGTCAACGTTTTTCCAGAATAATGAAAAACGGGCAATACATGTTGCGGGTTTAGTGCATCAAACTGGTCGCTATGTTGAGCACCTTTACTCAGATCAATAATGCGCTCTTCATAGTTAAGCCCCTTCAGATTTAAAGCAACTCTCACCCGATAAGCGGCAAGTGAACGCCAGAAGCCATATAGAACAATTTGATCGGTCATATAACTTCCTCTAGAAAACGATACTAGGCGTGAATAAAGTTTTTAATGCTGTCCATGAAAACTTGAGGGGATTGCAATTGTGGTACGTGGGCGCAAGACTGTAAAACAATCAGCTGTGCATTGGGCAACAATTCCGCTAACTCATGTGACATAGCTGGAGGCGTTGCCTCATCCATATCACCAACGAGCACCAAGGTAGGCAAAGTCATTGCTGCAAGCTGTGGCCTTAAATCCAACTCAGCTAGGGCTGCACAAGCAGAATGGAAGGTTTCCAAAGGCAGTTTCAAGAAGCGTATTTTTCGATCAGCTATTAATTCAGGATTTTGGGCCTGGAAATCAGGAGCAAATAAACGGCGCATCGCAATATCTGCAACCGCTTCAAGTCCCTTTTCTTTAGCTACATTAGACATATTCCTAAATGCCGCTCTACCAGGCTCTGAAAAACAAGCGCCACAATCTGCTAAAACCAAACGGCTCGCAAACTGGGGGTGGCGTAGCGCACAAACCAGCGCAACAAAGCCACCAAAGCCATTACCTAGTAAAACAGGTTTTTCGCTTAAATTAAGCGTTTGAATGACACCGACAATTTGATCAGCCAAGGATGCTAAGTCAGGGCCTACAAAATCAGAGCCACTAAAACCGGGCAGGCTGAGAGAAATAACATCATGGGTTTTTGCCAGCATCAACGCTAAAGGGTCAAAACTGGTCCGATCAGCCAATAAAGAGTGAAATAACACAATAGGCGATCCACTCCCAGACCGCAAAATATTCAATTTTTTGTCAGCGACGAATAAGTCTGTCGATTTAAAAGATTCAGCTACTGATTTGGCACTACTCTGGAGATCGGCGGTCATAACTCTTTCCAAATTTAGGGTATTAAAAAGGCTTTATACACTATAGTATCAGTTAAGATTTGTTCATTAAAAACATGAAACGGAGACAAACCATGAGAATAGCCCGCTTTAAATTGCTACTCGCTTTTTTGAGTACTTTTTTCATCTCTATTGCATATGGGGCAAACCCAAATGATGAGCCTATACGAGTAGGATTTTTAACGATTAAATCTGGCGCACTCGCTGCGGGTGGAAAGCAAATGGAGGATGGCATTCAACTCTTCCTAAAAGAGCGCAATAACACCTTAAATGGTAGAAAAGTTGAACTATTTATAGCCGATACATCTGGGCAGCCTGCTATAACAAAAACCAAAGCTCAAGAATTAGTAGAAAAAAATAAGGTCCAAGTCATTATTGGGCCCTTGGCAGCTTTTGAGGCTTTGGCCTTGGATGACTATATTCGAAAAATGGAAATTCCAACGATTGCTCCTTCAGCTGCAGCAGAAGACCTCACTCAACGTAAAGCCAATCCTTGGTTTGTTCGTGCAGTTGGCAGCTCCGCCCAATCAAGCCATGCCTTGGGTGACTATGCTGCAAAAGACCTTAAGCTCAAACGAGTAGCCATTATTGGTGATGATTTTGCTTATGGTCATGAAACCGTCGCTGGCTTTCAAAGAACCTTTGAAGAAGCTGGTGGCAAGGTAGTTCAAAAACTCTGGTCCCCACTCAACGTCACTGACTATGGACCTTATATTGTTCAAATTCAACCTAACGTTGATGCGGTCTATGTTGCCTTTGCTGGTGGCAATGGCGCTAAATTTCTCAAGCAATATAACGAGTATGGGATGATTAAGAAGCTACCACTTTTGGGCTCTATGACTGCTTTTGATGAAGGCATACTCCCTTCAATGGGTCCTGAGGCCGTTGGCATCATCTCTTCAGGATGGTATGCAGCAGGCATTAATAATCCAGATAATGCGAAATTGGTTAAAAGCATGAATGCTGCTTACAAAATGGATCCAGGCTACTACTCTATGGGAGCCTACAACGCTGGCTTGATGCTAGAGCAGGCCCTAAAAGATACTAAAGGTAATATTGAGAACAAGCAGCAATTTATGACTGCACTCAAAGCTATTCAAATTAATAATGATCCATTGGGTAAATTTAAGTTAGATGCACTTGGAAATCCCGTGATGGATGTTTACATCCGCAAGGTGCAGATGGTGAACGGTAAATTGAGCAATACGGTAATCAAAACCTACCCTAATGTATCCCAATTTTGGACCTATAAGACAAGTGACTTCCTAGCTAACCCTGTTTATTCGCGGGATTATCCCCCTGCTAATAACTTAGAAAAATAAATTGATAGATTAAGAGGAGATGAGAAACATGGCTGTAAGTAAAAAGGTTAGCGTTAAGAAGCCTGCTATTAAAAAAACTATCGAAACCAAACCACTTGTTGGAGTAGTTGGCTTAGGCATTATGGGTTCAGCCATGTCTTACAACCTACTAAAAGATGGCTTTTCAGTCATTGGCTTTGATCCCAATCCTAAGGCGCTCGCTAACTTTAAAAAAGGTGGTGGGAAAGCCGCCAAGTCTGCAAGGGAAGTAGCCTCGCAAGTTGATTTCTTGATTTTGTCCTTGCCAGGACCTCAAGCTCTTATGGCTTGCGCGGAAGATATCGCCCAGTCAAAAAACCGCAAGCTCATCATTGCAGAGACCAGCACTTTAGATCCCGCTGACAAAATTCAAGCGCGTGATATTTTGCAAAAAAACGGAATTACTCTGCTTGACTGCCCTCTTTCAGGGACGGGCGCACAAGCCCGCAATAAAGATCTATCGATCTACTCTAGCGGTCCCAAAGAAGCTGTTAAGAAAATGGAGTCCGTTTTCTCAGGATTTACCAAGGCCCACTACTACTTGGGTAAATTTGGCAATGGCATGCAAATGAAATTTATGGCGAATTTACTAGTCGCTATACATAACGTCTCTACTGCTGAAGCACTATTATTTGGTGCAAATTGTGGAATTGATCCTGCTCTGGCAACAAAAGTACTCTCTGATGGCGCCGGTGGTTCTAGAATGCTTGATATCAGGGGCCCAGTGATGGCCAAGGGCACTTGGAGCGAGGCTACGATGAAAGTATCTACTTGGCAAAAAGATATGAAGCTTATTACTGAAGCTTTAGCTGCAAGCAACACCCCAGCACCGACATTTGTAGCCTGTCAGGCAATCTATAACGCTGCAATGGGTGCGGGTCATGGTGATCACGATACTGCTGCTGTATACGCAGTTCTCAAGCGCATGAGTTCAAAAAAATAGTCCTCTAGTTTGTGCTTCAGTATCACTGGGGCACAAACTGAATATCTTTTACTAGCTTGCCATAGCGCGCGTAATCAGAATTTAAAACCTGGGTAAAAAATTCAGGGGGCTCAGTAGTAATAATTAGTCCTGCAGCACTCATCTGCTCAATCACCTCTGGCGATTTAAAGGCGCGATTAATTTCCGCATTCCATTTCATTACAATGTCACGCGGCAAACCAGCTGGGCCAGCATAGCCAAACCAACCCCCCGCCGTCCAACCCGGAATAGTCTCAGCAACCACTGGAGTATCAGGCCACAGCGCCACCCTTTCCTTATTGGTGATAGCAATTAAATTCACAGCGCCACTTCGTGCATGTGGTGCAAAGCTGCTGATACCTGCGATGCCAACCATCAGTTGACCACCGGCTAAATCTGTAACGATCTGAGACGCACCTTTATATGGGACATGAGTAAATTTGATATTGGCTGAGATGCCAAGGTGCTCAAATGTCATGTGTGGAAATCCACCTTCTCCATTGGTTCCAACGGTAAGCCTGCCTGGATTAGCTTTAGCCCAGGCAATCATCTGTGGGAAAGTTTTAAATGGCGCGCTAGGACTAGCAGCAATAGCCATGTAATTAAACGTCGATACTGCAATTAAAGAAAAATCTTTTAATGGGTTGTAATTCACAACTTTGCTAGTATGCGGCAGAACTACCATATTCCCGCCTTGTGCGGCAACTAAGGTGTAACCATCAGGCTTAGATTTTGCAACAAGATCCATCCCAATTACGCCCGAGGCACCAGGCCGATTTTCCACAACAATAGGTTGACCTAAACGCTCACTAATTTTGGGTGCAATGACTCTGGTCATCATATCCAAGGTATCGCCAGGTGGAAATGGAATAATTATTTTGATCGGTCTATTCGGATAACTTTGCGCAAATACTCCTGTACCCATCAACAAGGCAAAGAACATCACACCTATGGATGCTAATAGACGTTTCATATTACTCTCCAGGAATCACTGGTAACAATAGTGCTGATGGGTAATCTTTGCCGGAATACAGCTTTACCTTGCCAGAAAAAATTGCTGGGGGGCGATCTGTTTCATCATCATGCACAAAAGGACCACATCCTTTCATCGGGTTTTTCATATTTGATAAAGTGGCTGCCTCGCCAGCATACTCGTAGTCCTTGCCACGAATACTCAATGCAATTCGATATCCCGCTGGTACAACAATGCAGGTTGGCCATACCTCAATATCAAATTCATAAATCTGATCTGGGTTCAACTCTTGTTTCTCATCGTGAGTATGGTACGGGCGATACGGCAGTGATTTAACAGGATCAAGCTTGCGATGCGAAGCCCTTAACCAACCCTGAGCAATCGGCGTATGGGGATCTAAAGCTCCATGAAAGGTGACTTCCTGAGCATTCTCATCAAACACTCTTACGATCACAAAGAAATCGATATCGCAGGTTGAGGAGGAGGCAAATAACTTCAGGGCAATAGGACCTGTAATTTCAATTGACTCTTTTTGCGCAGGCAAACTAAAGGTCAAGCCCTCGCCCATCATGTCATAAGATGCCGAACTATCTGTCGTGGCTACTGAACTTGAAAGAGCAAGGTCAGAGCAGCTTAAATAATAGGGAGTCCACTGAGTTCGTTTAATCGGCCATTCATTCTCATGGCGTAATACAAACTTTTCACCTGGATGGCGAATCATTAACTGAACTGGGGCTTGTTTTTCCCAACCATTATTTTCGCCTTTTAAGAAATGATTAAAAAAGCGTTTTTGCAATGTAACACCGTAATCAGTATAAAAGGGAGCCCAATGCGATCCGCCATGAACCTCCAACCACTTTTGCTGTGAACTCGCATTCATAAAGCCTTCAAAATTCCCGCGGGGATGAAGACCTTGTCCACCCCAATTGGCAGCACTTAAAACTGGCAACTCCACTTTAGATAGATCTGCAGATCTGTCCCAGTACCATGGACCATCGAGATCACGCTCAAGGACGGCAAGCCAAATATCCTCTCGATTCTTAAATAACTCTTCATCACTCAATGTTTCTGGCCCACAAACCGTATCGCCTGTAATGGGATGACGCTTCCCCCGATCACCGACGCCATGCTGCACAGTTTTAACCTGCATTTCTTGCCAATTTTTTCTAAAGGTACAAGCAATCCCACCATGTCGATGTGATTCACGATAAGCATCACTCCACCCTTCCCACACACAAATAGCGGCCAAATGAGGTGGTTTTGTAGCAGCCACACGCCATTGATTGCTGGCGTAATAAGAAATGCCATTCATACCCACCTTGCCATTAGACCAAGGCTGGGCTGCCGCCCATTCAATTGCCAAATGCATATCCTTGGTTTCACGACTATTGTTGTGAGATAAATAACCTGGAGAGCGACCAGCACCCCTAGAGTCGATGCGAATACAAACATACCCATCAGGAACCCATTTTTCAGGATCTACTACTTCCCAGTTTTGGTATTTATTGCTAGAGCCGGCTAATGCATCAGGATTATCTCTGGCCATCAGCTCCCAAGCAGTCTTATATCCTTCTTGAAATGGCAATCCTTTGCCATAAGGACCATAAGTTAATAAGACTGGATATTGACCCTGGCCAAGCGGACGAAAGATGTCCGCACGTAAAACCAGTCCATCATCCATTTTGATCGGTGCATCCCAATCAATTTGCATGCCATCACGAATTTCGCTTTTCATTTGATTCATATTTGCCTCTTGACTAGTTATTTATATAGCAAATAAAAAAGTACTAGCGCCTTAGAAAGCTATTGTGGATCGCCATGATCTGCCACTAAACCCAGCTGCTTAATGGCGGTCACAGCGCATATTTCATCATTACTAGAGGTGTCGCCGCTAATACCAACTGCCCCTAACACTTGACCTTCTGAATTCCGAATCAGCAGGCCACCTGCAACTGCAGGCATCTTCCCCTGAGTCAGAGCTTGCAAGTTACTAAAGAAGATTGGCATTTTCGACGCCCTTCTTTCTAATTCACGGGTACCAAAACCCATTCCGAGTGCGCTCCATGCCTTAGCAAAAGCAATTTCATAGCGCAATAAGCTAGTTCCATCAGCTGCTAAATAGGCCTTTAATACACCTCGAATATCAAGAACTGCAACTGCAATAGGAGCCATTTTTTCGGTATGTGCGTGCTCAATAGATAGTCGCGCAATCTCGAGGGCGGCATCCATGGATATAGATTGGAGCGTAATAGAGTGAGTCATAAAAAAACCTTAAGGGTTAAAGATCAGATTTAAAACAAGATCAGTCTGCATCCATAATCATTTTGCTCAATCGATCGGAAGTGAAAGGTAGATGACGCGGACGTATTTGTAGAGCATGAGTTACAGCATTTGCAAGCGCAGCGCCAATAGGACCAGCAGCCAATTCACCGCTTCCCAATCCAGGCTCACCAGGACGATCGATCAACTCGATTTCAACTGCTGGTATCTCATCAAAATTGAGAATTGGGTAGTCATCCCAAGAGACTGAAGTTGAGCCAGATTCATTCCAGTGAACCGCTTCCTTCAAAGACCAGCTGAGTGCCTGAATAATGCCACCCTCTACCTGATTTAAAAGTGCGTCAAAGTGAACAATCTCGCCGGCATCAACCGCCATCCAAACTTTGTTGACACGAACCGCTTCCGCCACCTCTACTTCGATAACAACAGCACAATAAGCCGATTTATTTTTGTAACGACCAAAGCCTATTCCCAGACCTCTACCATCTTGTGCTGCCGCTAGCTCTTGGCGGTATGTGTTCCAGTTAGCCATCTTGGCAGCTTTTTCAATAACTTCACGAGCGCGTTGGTCGTTTTGATGCTTTAAGCGAAATTCAATAGGATCTTGACCAGACAATTGCGCAAGCTCATCCATAAAAGATTCAATCGCAAAAGTATTGGCATATGCACCGAGCGAGCGTAGTGCTGAAACCCTCACTGGAGATTGCGAAATAAAGTGATGCTTAACGTGCAAGCTAGGTAAATCATAATAGGGCTTAATATTTCTGAGTCCGCCGCCGGCAGGCAAAAACATATCTACTGGCTCAGGCTGAGGAACAGGCTGAGCGGTTGACCAAGCGCCGAGCAAATTAATTCCTTGTCCCCAGCCGGGTCTAGCAATATGGGTGTGACTCCATACCGAAGCATCCCATCTCACAATAGCACCACTATCGTCTAAGGAGGCATCTAACTCTACTAGGCTTGCTGCACCAACTGGCCCTGCTGCCATCTCATCCGAACGCATCCACTGAACTCGAACAGGACGCCGTAATTGATGAGCCAAGAAAGCTGCATCAAAAGCAACATCATCAGCACCATTATGCCCATAGCAACCAGGACCAGAGACATGAATCACTCGTATATTTTCAGATGACATCTTCAGTGCGAGAGCCAACTGATCACGTAGTTTATGAGGCCCTTGAGTGTGAGACCAAACGGTAATGGACTGATCGTCTGTTGGCATTGCTAAAGCGCAAGAGGGACTGATCGAAGCATGTGCAATATAGGGTCTCGAATAACGAGCCTTATGTGAGATAGATCCTTCTTTAGCAGCACCCTCAATGATTGGCTCTGATGTAACCGCAGGCAAACTAAGAAGAAGGTTCTCTATTTCCTGTTCTGGTGGCAATGGATTTTTGATTCGCCAAGTAATCCATGTTTGCGCTTTTTCATAAGCGTTAACAATGGCGGACTCATTTACACCAAGCAGAGCAACAAATTGTCCACTCACAAAAACTTGCTCAACTCCTGATAGCGCTTTTAATTTTTCAAGCTGCCAATCGTCGGTAATAGCATGTGCGTGAGGTCCCCGCAAAATTCGGGCATGCAGCATATTCGGCAAAACTAGATCCTGAATAAAGCCCGTGCCACCAATTTTTTCCTGAAGATCCTCACGGGCAAAGCCTTCTACAGAGGCTGTTTCGCCCTTTAAGGAAAATGAATCTCCTGTCCAAGCCTCATCGAGCTTAAATTGCTTATAGTCAACTGACTTTTCTAAATCAAAATAAGAAATTGACTTGTCATGGAAGCTAAAACTCCCACCAGCTAAAACGAGATCAGATACTTTGCAAGAAAGTGCCTGGGCTGCGGCAGTCTCAAAAAAATGTCTGAAGTGCTGGCATGCAAAAGCTAATGAATGTCCTCCAACTTCAATAGATTGACTTCCAGCCGTGTACCACTCATCGGGACAAATCTGGGTATCGCCAGCAATAAAATCAAGTTGCCCAGGATCTAAACCAAGTTGTAATGTGGCAATCTTTTTAAGACTTGCTTGAATGCCCTGCCCAATTTCGACCTTTCCACTCATCACACGCAAAGTATTGTTCTCGCCAAACTGAATCCAACTACCCAACAAAGGATTGGCCTGAAGGCTGGTGGGTAAAGCATGTTTAGTCGCTAGGCTCATGATTTTGAGAGAGTTTGAATGGCATGATTAATGGCGCGTATGATCCGCAAATGGGTACCGCATCGGCAAAGGTGCCTATTAAGACTATTGTTAATCTGATCTTGACTAGGCTTAGGATGGGTTTTTAATAATGCAGTTACAGACATCAAGATTCCATTAATGCAATAACCGCATTGAGCAGCCTGTTCCTGCATAAAGGCCTGCAAGACTACTTTGCCAATGGCATCCTCCTTTAATCCTGCTGCCGTCGTTACTTTCTTATTAGCAACCGACCAATTAGGAACCGTACAAGATTGTTCTGGTAGCCCATCAATGAGCACCGTACATGCTCCGCAATTCCCTGCACCGCAACCAAAACGGACTTCTTTACTGTCACATTCATTGCGAATGGTGTAAAGCAATTTTGCATTAGGATCTAGATTTTGATTTTGCGATACGCCATTGAGCTCAAAAGAAATTATTTCTGACATGAATGCTCCAACCACCAAGCAGCTAACTCAGTACCATCACCATCACCTAACCCAGCAGCTGAGGCTTTATTAAAAGACTCCAGAGCAGCAGCGGTTACAGGAAGCGAGTAACCAGAATCGGCAGCCTCCTCAATCATGGTTCTTAAATCCTTGCGTATAGAATCAATATTGAAATGAGCGCCCGCACTAGCTTGCCCGGATAAAGCAGACAATATAGCTGGTATACGCATCTTTAAAATCGTCGGGGCGCCAGAGGTATCTGACAAGATATCTAGAATCCTAGACTTATCAATCTTCATTGAACCCACTAGGGACAAGGCTTCAGCTAAGGATTGCCAATAGACGAGTAAAGGTAAGTTAATTGCTAACTTAAGACTCGTTCCAGCGCCAATATCGCCTACATGCTCAACACGACGACACATCTGATCTAGCAAAGGTTTGACTCTTTCAAAATCGGTAGTTGCGCCACCTACTAAGCCTAACAATTTTCCGTCTCGTGCAGGAGTCACAGTTCCACCTACTGGGCACTCAACCAATGCTCCACCTTGAGCTGTAATTTTTTTAGCCAAAGCAATTTGAGTATCAGGTCTAACAGTGCTCATTTCAATACAGATCTTGTCTGTCAATGAAGTGCTTAACACTCCATGTGGACCGATATAAGCAGAATCAATAGCATTGGCATCGGTCAATATAGAGATGATGACATCTGATGCATTAGCAAGTTCTGCCGGTGTTTTGGCCAACACCGCACCTCGAGCGACTAGCCCTTCAGTTTTTGTAGCAGTTCGATTCCATACCGTTAACTTGTAACCCAAATCTATTAAGTGTTCCGCAATGGCATAACCCATTCGGCCAGTGCCCAGAATCCCCAGCTTCATACTGTCTCCCATTGTTGAATGCTATAGCGCATTCTTATTTTTGTAGCATTTAAAAAAAAGCAATAATATCTCTTCAAAGTATTTAACCATAAACGCTGTTCTGAGGAGATATATGGTAAAGATTAGTGCACCCGTTAAGACTGAGTGTCGCTCAGGCATGAATATTGACTGGGATGTTGCCATCCCAATGGACGACGGCCTTATTCTCCGTGCTGATGTTTACCGACCCGAGAAACCTGGCAAATATCCAGTGATATTGAGTTATGGCCCCTATGCAAAAGGATTGGCATTTCAAGAGGGCTACCCCAGCGCATGGCAAAAAATGGTTTCTGAGCACCCAGACGTGCCCTATGGATCGAGCAACCTTTTTCAGAATTGGGAAGTCGTGGACCCTGAGAAATGGGTGCCCGAAGGGTATATTTGTGTTCGCGTCGATTCTAGGGGTTGCGGTAGATCCCCCGGTTATATTGATCACTTCTCGCCCAGGGAAACTGAAGACTTCTACCAATGTATCGAGTGGGCTGGAGTTCAAGTATGGTCAAACGGCAAGGTTGGCTTATCGGGAGTCTCATATTTCGGCATTAATCAATGGCAAGTGGCGAGCCGAAACCCGCCTCACTTAGCAGCAATGTGCATTTGGGAGGGGGCAGCCGATTGGTATCGCGACATGACCCACCACGGCGGAATACTATCGACCTTTTGGGCAAACTGGTATGACATGCAAGTTAAAACTGTCCAATATGGACTGGGTGAAAGAGGCCCTAAAAGCCCTGCCACAGGCGACTTGGTTTGTGGGGACGAGACCCTTTCTGAAACAGAATTAGCCAACAATCGCTGTCAATTTGGTGACGACATCTTGGCTCATCCACTCTTTGATGAATATCACCAAGAGCGCTCTGCTAATTGGGACAAAATCACCGTTCCCTTTCTTTCGGCCGGGAACTGGGGTGGTCAAGGTCTTCATTTACGAGGAAACTCTGAAGGCTTTATGCTGGCAGCGTCAAAAAATAAATGGTTAGAAATGCATGGTCTTGAGCATTGGACTCACTTTTATACCGATTACGGCGTATCACTACAAAAGCGTTTCTTCGCCCACTTTTTAAAGGGTGAAGATAACGGCTGGGATAAAGAAAAGCCCGTTCGACTGCAGATTCGACACCCCAAGGGTTTTGTTGAGCGCCAAGAGAACTCTTGGCCTATTGATCGCACTCAATGGCAAAAACTATTCTTGAAGTCTGATGGTCAACTAGTAAACCATTCACCCGATGGTAAAAGCTCCGTTAGTTTCGCAGCCCAGGGTGATGGTGTTAGTTTTATTTCTGAGCCGCTTCCCCATGAAACAGAGATTACCGGGCCTTTGGCGTTAAAGCTTCTGGTGTCATCCGATACCAACGATGCTGATCTATTTGTGGTGCTCAAAGCATTTACCCCAGACCTAAGAGAAATTACTTTTGCTGGGGCTATTGATCCTCATACCCCAATTGCACAGGGATGGCTCAGGGCATCACACCGCGAGCTCGACGAGCGCCTTAGCAAACCCTACCGCCCGTTCCATAAACACCAGAAGCGAGAAATGCTCAAACCCGGGGAAAAAGTAGCACTTGATATTGAGCTTTGGCCCACATCAATTGTGCTCCCGGCCGGATATCGTCTTGGCCTCTCTATTCGCGGCAAAGACTATATAGTCGCGGAAAAAACTGGGCTAAAACTCTCTAATTTCAAGAATGAACTACTCGGCTGCGGCCCATTTTTACACAATGACCCAAGAGATAGAGTGAAGTCGAGTTTTTACGGGAATACCATGATTCATTTTGAACCAGAAAGTCCAAACTACTTACTTTTACCGATTATTCCTAAGTTAGAGTAATCTTATGTTCATAAGAAAAAGTTATACCTACTAAATAAATCAATTTGGAGACATTATGACAATCAATAGACGAGGCTTTTTGCAGGGAACTGGTGTAGCGGGTCTCAGCATGGCAGTACCATCAATCGCTAGCGCTCAAAAATCTAACGCACCCATTAAGGTGGGATTGCTGACGGTAAAAACGGGGCCACTCGCCTCAGGTGGTATCGATATGGAACGCGGCATCATGATGTACCTTAATGAGCGCTCAAATATGATGGCTGGTCGCAAGATTGAATTAATTGTCGCAGATACGGGGGGCGTGCCAGCTAACACCAAATCAAAAGTACAGGAGTTAGTCGAACGAGATAAGGTACAAATCTTAATGGGCCCTCTGGCAGCTTTTGAAGCGCTTGCAATTGATGATTACATCAAGACACAAAAAATTCCAACACTCTCTGTTGCAGCTGCTGAAGATATGACCCAACGAAAACCAAACCCTTGGTTTGTGCGCGCAACCTCTTCTTCTGCCCAATGCTCACATGTAATGGCAGACTACTGCGCAAAGATTATGAAGTTCAAGCGTATGGCAATGATTGCTGACGATATCGCTTATGGCCATGAAATGAATGCTGGGTTTCAAAGGGTATTTGAAGAGAATGGCGGGAAAATTGTGCAAAAAATGTTCCCTCCCCTTACCGCCCCTGACTATGGCAGTTTTTTAGCGCAATTAAAAACCAATATTGATGGTATCTTTTTAGGCTTTGCTGGATCAAATGGTTTCCGCTTTGTGCGCCAGTTCAATGAATATGGCTTGCGTGGAAAAATGGCAATCATGGGTGGTATGACTGCTCTTGATGAATCAGTCCTAAAAAACATGGGTGATGAGGCTCTAGGCATCCAAACAGTTTGTTGGTACTCTGCTGAACTGGATAACCCAATCAACCTAAAATTTGCTCCAGATTTCCGTAAAGCATTTGGCTATGATCCTGGTTACTATGCTGCAGGCACTTATGTGAGTGGTGCTGTTCTTGAGAACGCCTTAAATGTTGTTGGTGGTGATGCCAACAACAAGGATGCATTAATGGCTGCCTTGAGAAAAACTAACATTCCTACAGCCAGGGGTCCAGTCAAGTTTGATCAATACGGCAATATTGTTGGTGATGTTTACATCCGGCAAGTTGAAAGAAAAGATAAACGCTTGGTCAACTCTGTTCTTCGCACATACACCAACGTAAGCCAATTTTGGACCTATGATCCAAAATCATTCTTAGGTCAACCTGTATACACAAGAGATTACCCGCCAGCTAAAAATCTTGAATCATAGGATTAACTGATAATGCAGATATGGGCAATTCAGACCCTCAATAGCTTAGCTTTGGGTGGTCTGCTCTTTTTATTATCCTCAGGATTTGCATTAATCTTTGGATTAATGCGTATTGCAAACCTCACCCATGGTGCGCTATTTATGCTTGGCGCCTATGTTGGCGCTACCGTAATGGCTGCTGGGTTTGGAATGCTTACTGCTGCTGCATCCTCCATGCTTGTCATTGCAATTGTTGGTGGACTGATTGAACGCCTTATTCTGCGAAGACTGACTGGCAATCCACAGGGACAGGTTTTAGCAACATTGGGCCTTGCTTTTATCATTGCCGACTTCTGTCTAGTTGTTTGGGGAGGAGATCCAATCCCAATTAATACGCCGGATATGTTTCAAGCTGCTGTCAGTTTCTGGGGGCTGACCTTCCCAATGTATCGCCTAGTCATTCTGGTTATTTCTTGCATTATCGGCATTGCACTGTATCTACTGCTTGAAAAAACCAGATTGGGCGCCATGATCCGCGCTGGAGTAGACGATATGCAAATGGCGCGTGCTGTTGGTATCCCAGCATCACAGTTATTTACGATTGTTTTTTGTTTAGGCGCTGGTCTTGCAGGCCTTGGTGGAATTTTAGGTGGTCCTATATTTAATGCCTACCCGGGCTTAGATGCTGATATGTTGCCATTGGCATTAATTGTGGTCATCTTAGGTGGGGTTGGTAGTCTAGTTGGCACCTTTATTGCCAGTTTTATTGTCGGATTTATTTATAGTTTTGGCATTGCCTTAATCCCAGATCTTGCCTACGTTATTTTGTTTTTACCCATGGTGATTGTTATCGCATTTAAGCCTACCGGTCTTTTTGGAACGATTCGTACATGAAAAAGACAGCCACTCTACTTGTTGTTGCATTCCTTATATCCATTCCGTTTTACAGTGGTGAGTACTACATTAATTTAGGCAGCCAAATGTTGATTGCTGCCATTTTTGCTTCTAGCTTAAATTTATTGGTTGGTTATGGTGGCCTCACCTCTCTTGGTCACGCGGTGTACTTAGGTTTATCTGCCTACATCACCGCTTGGCTAATCACAAAACTCGGCTTAGGTCATGCTCAGACTGCGGTAATTGCACTCACAGCTACTACTATCATGGGAATGATCTTTGGCTGGATTGCGCTGCGAGCCACTGGACTTGGTTTTTTAATGCTGACTCTGGCCTTATCTCAAATATTTTGGGGCTTAGCTTATCGCTGGGTAAGCATGACCAATGGTGATAACGGGATCTCCGGCATCTCAAGACCCTCTCCCTTTGGAGTGAATCTAGATGACAGTAATTATTTTTATTGGTTTGTATTAATTATCTTTTTGGCCTCCATCTTCATTATTTCCAGAATTGTGCATTCACCGTTTGGGGTTTCAATATGCGGCACAAGAGACCAATCAAAACGCATGACCGCCTTAGGCTTTAATGTATGGCTGATTCGTTGGATTACCTTTGTATTGGCCAGCTTTTTTGGGGCTGTTGCTGGTCTTTTATATGTCTACTTTCATAAATATATTCATCCCACGGTCATGTCGATTACATCGTCCGCCGAAGCGCTTTTATGCGTTATTGCTGGTGGTGCCGGAACATTAACAGGGCCAATCATTGGCGCCTTTTTAGTCATGATTTTAAAGAATTATGTCTCTGGCTATGTTGAACGCTGGAATATGTTGCTCGGTGCAGTATTTGTGTTCATTGTCCTTTTTATGCCCAGCGGGATTACACCATGGGCAGCAGAGAAGATACGTTTGATACGGAATAAATTCGAATGAGTAACGCATTAGAAATTCATCATCTCAATAAAAGTTTTGGTGGCGTTAAAGTTACCCAAGACTTAAGCCTAACTGTAAAGCCAGGAGAAAGACGTCTCATTATTGGCCCAAATGGTGCAGGTAAAACTACACTCTTTAGTCAAATCTCAGGAGAAATTATTTCTGATAGCGGAAGTATTTCTGTATTTGGCAAGGACATCACCAAGAGTCCAGCTCATCTACGTGCCCATGTTGGCGTTAGTAGAACTTATCAAATCATCACCCTTTTTCCTAAAAATACCTTGACACATAATGTTGCCTTAGCAATGCTTGGTATCAGCAAACACAAATGGAGCACGATTAATAAATTAAAAGCAGATGATGAGTTATTTGTTAAGGCATTAGAGCTTTTAGACCAAGTAGGACTTAAGCATCGAGCTAATATGCTAATTAGCGAGATTTCTTATGGAGAGCAACGACGTGTAGAGATTGCGATTGCAATGTCACAAAATCCCTCTCTCTTGTTGCTAGATGAACCGCTTGCCGGTCTTTCACACGATGAACGCATTATTGTTCGGGATTTAATTATTGCCATACCAAAAAAAACCACCATTATTATGATTGAGCATGATATGGATGTAGCGCTCAGCTTTGCTGAAACAATTTCAGTGTTGCACTATGGCAGTCTAATTGTCGAAGGTGATCGCGATTATGTAGTAAACCACCCAAGAACGCGTGAGGTTTATCTTGGCCACTGACATTCTCACGCTTGACAATATCAACGCCCACTACGGCGATAGTCATGTCCTTCATGACATCAGCTTTTCATTAAAGCAAGGGCAGCTTCTTACCCTGCTAGGGCGTAATGGTGCTGGAAAGACAACTACTATGCTTACTCTTTCTGGGCTTCTTAAAGCAAGCTCTGGAAAAATAGACTTGAATGGCAAGGAGATTCAAAAGCTACAACCTGAATTTATTGCCCGATCAGGAATACGCTTAGTCCCTCAAGGTCGTAGAGTGTTTTCCAATTTAAGTGTTTATGAAAATTTAATAATCGCAGCACAAAATCGCAAGATTCCTCACCCCTGGTCCGTTCAAAGAGTCTATGAGCTTTTTCCGCAACTCAAGGACCACCAATACCAGAGGGCGGGAACTCTCTCTGGTGGAGAGCAGCAAATGTTGGTGATTGGCCGTGCGCTGATGGGCAATCCAGATGTACTTCTGTTGGATGAGCCTTCGGAAGGCTTGGCACCATTGATAGTCAATGAAGTAACCAAAGGTATTGCGAAATTAAAAGAAGAAGGCCTTTCGATTATTTTGGTTGAGCAAAACTTTAATGTTGCTATGGAGCTCGCAGATTATTTTGTTGTTCTGAACACTGGATATATCGCCTTCAAGGGAGAAGCGCATGAGGTTCGCGCTAACCCAACATCTGTTACTCAACACTTAGGCGTATTTTAATTTTTAACCAAGGAAATTTATGTTTTTTACTTGTACTCCATCCTGTAGTGACCCAACACACAGCCACGATCATTTTCAATCCTATGCAGAGCAATCAGCAGATGAATTTATTGCGGGCCTGAAAGAATCGGCCAAGCAAAAAAAGAGCACCAAAAAAGGCGCCAGCGTAAAGAGCGAGTCAAAATCAAGTAAGAAAACGGATTCTCCCAAAAAACTAATCGTTAAGAATAAAAAAGGCCAGTCAAAAGTTATTGACATTCACTGTCACTATCTCAATCCAACGGTAGCTGCTAAGACAGAATACCTGGAGGCTGGAAAATATGACCCCTCCATTATTTTTGCAAATGATTTGACTCGCGAAGTTAACGTCAAGCAAATGAATGATCGCCGTCCTAAATTAATTGGGATTGAAGAGCGTATCAAAGACATGGATAAGATGGGTGTAGATATTCAAGCTGTTGCACCAGCCCCCTTTCAGTACTTTTATTTCACACCACCCGATCTCGGCGCAAGCTTGGCACGCGAAGTTAATGAAGGCATAGCCTCAATCGTTAGCCAGCACCCAGATCGCTTTGTTGGGATGGGCTCAGTACCACTGCAAAATGCAACGCTGGCAGTCAAAGAATTAGAGTATGCCGTTAAAAAACTCGGTTTACGTGGCATTGAAATTAATACCAACGTTAATGGTAAGAACTTAACCGATCCTAGCTTAGGTCTAGAGAAGTTTTTTGCCAAAGCAGAAGAATTGGGCATTGTGATTTTTTTACATCCAATAGGCACCACGCAAGCTGATCGATATACCAACCACTACTTTAATAACGTCATTGGTAATCCAATTGATACGACGCTAGCATTAAGCCACTTAATTTTTGACGGCGTGATGGCAAGACATCCAAAATTAAAGATTGTCGCCCCTCATGGCGGTGGTTACCTAGCCCACTACTGGGCACGCATGGATCACGCCTGGCGTGCACGTCCAGACTGCCGTACCGTTATCAAGAAGAAGCCTTCTGACTATCTCAAAAAGATGTACTTTGATACGATCACTTTTGACCCTGAAATGATTGGCAATATGGTTGCCCAATATGGCGCAGATCACGTATTGCTTGGCACCGACTACCCTTACGATATGGGTGAAGTTGATCCGCTTGGCCTTATTCGCTCAGTCAAGAAGCTGAGCAAGGAGCAACGTCAGCAAATTGAAGGACTAAATGCTGCAAAATTATTAAAAATTAAGCTTTAAGCACACTAAATATACCGCTGTTCATGATTAGCATTAACAGGCTAAGGACAGCGGTTTTTTATTGCCTGAAATCTGCTTTTTACTGTGCTAATAAGGGTTTCTATCTACACAAATTCCAAATAAATTAGAGTAATCTACCAAGAGGTAAATAACACTTTTAATAAACATTGAGACTATGAAAAAAACCTTACTTCAAAACCTTGCCCTGACATTGCTTGCTAGCCTAAGCATAGGCTCTTCTTATGCTGCTGATCCAGCCCCGATTAAGGTTGGCATTCTTCTGCCCCTGACTGGAACCTTTGCAGCGGTAGCCGAAACCCAACGTGATGGCGCTCTTTTAGCTATCGACGTTGTCAATAAACGCGGTGGCTTAAATATGCCAAATGGCAAGGTCAAGGTCGAAGGCGTTGTCGCTGATGATGAAGCCAAACAAGACGTAGGCGTACGTCGCTATCGCTACATGGTTGATGAAGGCGTTAAAGGTCTGGGAGGTCAAACTTTTGCACCTTTGGCTTACGCCATCAATGCAATGGTTCAAAAAGATCCTTTGCCTTACTTTCCTGTAT
>TBL_comb48_EPIDRAFT_1000905_pt1 | contig 22763 bp, 19 predicted proteins | sample TroBogEpilimnion_37_FD_10681 | JGI IMG/M metagenome (IMG submission 10681) | reverse complement strand
TTTTATCAAAGCTGGGTGCCAACTGCACTTATAAAAGATAGCAAGGACGAAGTAAACCATGCTCATGCTTTATATGAACTTGCCGATAAAAGGCACGTAGTAAGCTCTGCAGCCTATATTATTACCCAAGAAGCATGCAAAAGCATGGTAAAAAACTTATTACCCATTAGATTTACTGCCGATTCATGGGGCGAATTTTATAAAATCGGCGGCTTTGAAAGCCTACGGTGCATCTACCCCAGAATTGTAGATGTGGCTGATGCAAAAAGTACCATCGAATATATGGACAATAACTGGAAAAGCAGGATAACCAAATGGATTGATAATTACAAGGTTTTTCCTTTCTACCAATTATTAAAGCGTCTTAGAAACAGAAACCGTATGAAGATGATGAAGGTTACCTTTGTATCGAAATAAAACACAACAATGAGCGAAAAACCAATTGAGGTTTTATACCTTTCATACGATGGCATGACTGACCCTTTAGGGCAATCACAGGTATTGCCATATTTATGTGGTTTAGCTAAAAACAATTATAACATCACTTTATTAAGTTGCGAAAAGCCACTGAAATTTGAACAGCAAAAATTTATAATCGAAAAAATATGTAAGGATGCCGGCATCAATTGGCACCCTATTTCCTATACTGCAAAGCCTCCAATTGTATCTACTATTAAAGATATTGGCAACCTTCGCAAAACTGCCTACAAGCTGCATCATCAAAAAAAATTTAAAATTGTTCATTGTCGCAGCTACATAGCGGCAATGGTGGGTCTGGAAATGAAGCGCAAATTTGGCACTAAATTTCTTTTTGATATGCGAGGCTTTTGGGCAGATGAACGCATTGATGGTGGTTTATGGAACCTCAAAAATCCGATTTACAAAATAATTTACAATTATTTTAAACGCAAAGAGTTAGCATATTTTACCGAGGCCGATTATATTATATCCTTAACCGAAGCAGGCAAAAATGAAATATCCAACTGGCCAAAATTTAAAAACCAACAATTACCAATAGCTGTAATTCCTTGCTGTGTAGATACTAACTTTTTTAACTACAACACAATAGCGGCAAGCAATAGCAACAATTTACGGCAACAGCTAAAAATAAACGAGGGTAGTTTCATTATGGGCTATGTAGGCTCTATTGGCACCTGGTACATGCTAACCGAAATGTTGCAATGTTTTAAACAACTATTAAAATTAAAACCCGAAGCCAAATTTCTTTTTATAACTACCGAACCTGAATCTATTATTCTTAAAGAGGCCGAAAAATTAGCAATCAACACCAACACTATAACTGTAAAAGCAGCAACAAGAAACGAAGTTCCTTTATTCATTAGCCTCATGCAAATCAGCATATTTTTTATTAAACCTTGCTATTCCAAAAAAGCTTCATCGCCAACTAAACAAGGCGAAATAATGGCTATGGGAAAACCTGTAATTTGCAATGCCGGTGTTGGAGACACAGATATTGTTGTTGACACCTATAAGAGCGGCATTGCCATTCACCAATTTAATGAAGCAAGCTATAATGCAGCCCTAACACAAATGCTCTCTACCCAATTCAATGCAAATAACATAAGGCAAGGTGCTATAGATTTTTATGGCTTAGAAAAGGGTATCGCAACCTACTTATTTGTTTACAATAATTTAAGCAAAAATTAATTGGTCATATCGTGAAGAAAAAGGTTCTTTTTATATTACCCTATCCTTTACACGTTGCACCATCGCAGCGCTTTAGGGTGGAACTTTTTTTACCTTATTTACAACAAAACAATATTCAATACCACTTAGCTACTTTCATGGATGAAGCTACATGGAATGTATTATACAAAAACGGCAGTGCCTTACAAAAAGCTGTAGGCATATTAAAAGGTTTTTTAAAACGGTGTAAGCATGTATTAATTGATATACACGGGTATGATTTTGTTTTTGTACATAGAGAGGCCTCGCCAATCGGCGCACCCATATTCGAGTTTATTATAGCCAAGGTATGGAGAAAAAAAATGGTTTACGATTTTGATGATGCCATCTGGATTGCAAATACCAGCAGCGAAAATAAATTCATATCGGGTTTAAAGTGCTTTTGGAAAGTTGCCAAAATATGTAAATGGTCCTATAAAATTAGTGCAGGCAATACTTATTTAAGCAACTATGCAGCGCAATTTAACAATGGCGTAAGTGTAGTACCTACTTGTGTAGATACGGAACAAATGCATAATAAAACAAAAACACATCATGATGGTATCCCTGTCTTAGGCTGGACAGGCAGTCACAGCACCCTTTTTTACCTCAACGCCATTTTACCTATACTCCAAGAGCTGGATCAAGAAATAGAATTTAAATTTTTATTAATTGCCAATAAAGACCCGCAATTACCACTTAAAAATTACAGCTTTAAAAAATGGCAAGAAAGCACCGAAATACAAGACCTCTTGCTCATGGATATTGGCCTCATGCCTTTGCAGGATGACCCATGGAGCGAAGGTAAATGTGGCTTTAAATTAATACAATATTTATCATTAGGCATCCCTGCAGTAGCTAGCCCGGTTGGCGTTAATAAAGAGATTGTACTGAATAACGAAAATGGTTTTATTGTCCACAACAAAGAGGAATGGAAAAATGCACTGAAATTACTTTTAAGCAATAGCAGTTTACGCGCCCAAATGGGCAATAAAGGCCGACAACTTATAGTAAATCGTTACAGCATAAAATCCCAATTAACTAATTTTTTAAACCTATTTAATTAGTTCAAGCTAAGGTCGCAAAGAGAACAAATTCTTTTCTGGAGGATTGTAACGATAATAAATAAGTACCAACGAGAAGGCGTAAAATGGCAAACATGGAATGCGGTAACGCGATAAGGCCCCAAAATTATAGGTAGAAATTCCTACCGCAAAGGCAAATATCAATGCAAATATCAAACAAAATTGAATGGTAGGATCATCTGCTATAGCACGCCAAATACGCAAGGGGCCAATATAAATAAGTACTTTAATGGTAATTAATAAAAACGCAAAGGCCTCCAAAGCTGCCAAAAGCGTAATTACCTTTTTAGTTTCCCACAAATAAGGCCTAAATAAAGTTACATTTACCGCTGCAGGAAACTTCTTAATCATCGATCCAATAGATGGGTCAAAGTCGCCAAGGGTATAGCCCGAGCTCTCATTATTCTCCATAGATACCTGATTAATCCAATCTCTCGTTATCGCCGAGGTTTGCGCCACATTGTCCAACGAGTATTTACCTAACTGATCAGAAAATTTATTACCAAAGAAAACAAATGCTAAGGCACAAACCCCTATCATTATCATACGTACCATAAAACGCAATAACCTGTTGCCTATACTTTGCAGGTAGTTGAAAACAACCCACAAGGTTAGTGCAGGCAAAAACGCCATTAAGATATATACCTTAATTACATAAATAAGTATAAAGCTAATTACGGTAGGAAAAATATTTTTCAAACTAAAATCTCGTAATACCAGCATCCTGAATATACCATAAGTCATCCAACCTATACCACCACTACAAATTGTATCTTTAAATATGCCACTACCCCATAGCACCGTGCTGGGAATGTACAATACGCATATGGCAATTACCCGCGAATTCAATTGGTAAATACCACTAAAAGTGCGGAATAAAGCCCATACTCCCGTAAATGCTAAGCCCGCAAAAATTATCGATGTAGGTAAGTATAAGGTACCGGTTAATAAACTAATAACAGCAGTTATACTGGCAACTATATACTCCGGCGGCGATTCATACCAATACATCGGTGTAATATAAAACGAGTAATCACCATCATACCATGGTGGAATATGAAAAACTAAATTGAACCATTTTACCGGACTATCCGTAAACGAGCTATTTATAATTTGGGCATGATAAAAATAGTTGGAGGTATCACCACCACCATAGTTATACTGGTAAATAAGTGCAATTGCCACCGAACCGAATATTTTAACAGTAAGGCCAATTGTAAAATATCTACGCCACGGATGCCCTTCGGGATATACACGGTTCCTGAAAGAAAATGCAACTAAAAACACTAATAAAATAGCCAAAGGGGCTACTAAATAGTCAGCTAAAGTTATAAATTGTCCTTGCATTTGTTTTTCTTACTTTTAGACAACAATTTTGTTCATCTAACTTATTTATTCCTCTATGTGCGGCATCTCGGGTTACTTCGCTTTTAAACAAAATGCATTATCCGATTTAACAAAGATAACACAAACCACAGAAAAATTATTACTTCGTGGCCCTGACAGCGGAAATTCTTTTATTGATAAAAATATTGCCCTGGGGCATCGCCGTTTATCTATCATAGATACAAGCGACCATGCCAAACAACCCATGCAAGATAACTCAGGCAGATATGTTTTGGTGTTTAACGGCGAAATATTCAATTTCAAAAACTTAGCTCAGCAACATTTAGGCGCACAATGGCAGGCTTTAGGCAAATCAGTTACCAATTCAGATACCGAGGTTTTATTGTATTTGCTTATAAATTATGGCGTTGATTGCTTAAATTGGCTAAGCGGCTTTTTTGCATTTGCATTTTACGACCGACATCTTAACACCTTGTTAATAGCACGCGATAGGTTCGGGAAAAAACCTTTTTTGTACTATAAGGACGAGGAAAAATTTGCTTTCGCTTCAGAAATGAAAGCATTATTAGCGTGGGGCATCCCTAAGCAAATCGATTACAACGTACTACAGCAATATCTCCAGTTAAATTATATTCCACAACCCCAAAGCATTTTCAAAGGCGTACAATGGCTAAAACAAGGCCATTATATGCATATTAACAGTAGTGGCATAGCTACATACAAAGCCTATTACACACTAAAATTACATCCCGAAAAATACAATCAATATACCTACCAAGATGCACAAAAAACCTTGCTAAGTTTAACCAATAATGCGGTGCAAGAACGCATGATTAGCGATGTGCCTCTTGGCGCATTTTTAAGCGGTGGTATAGATAGCTCTCTTATCGTTGCATTGGCATCCCAACATACCCAAAAATTAAAAACCTTTTCTGTTGGCTATAAGGATAACGCCTTTTTTGATGAAACGTCCTATGCCAAATTAGTTGCAGATCGATACAAAACAGAGCACACAGTTTTCTCTTTAACAAATAACGATTTTTTAGAGCATATTTATCATGTATTGGATTATTTAGATGAACCCTTTGCCGACTCCTCTGCAATTCCCGAATATATTTTATCCTTCTACACTCGCAAACATGTTACAGTAGCCCTAAGTGGCGATGGCGGCGATGAAGTTTTTTCGGGCTACAATAAGCATGCAGCTGAGTATAGAATAAGGCAAAATAACCTTACAAACAACCTGGTTAAATGGGGCCTACCCATTTGGAAATTAATGCCTAGAAGCCGCAATAGCAAATCAGGAAATTTGTTCCGGCAACTGCTACGTTTTGCCGAAGGCTCTAAATTAAATATGCAGGATAGGTATTGGCGTTGGGCTTCTTTTAACACAGCACAACAGGCAGCTTCACTGCTTTCTGCAAATGTCTTGCAACAAGTAAATCAAAATATTATAACGCAACTTAAGAATGGATACCTCAGCGCCATACAAAGCAACGATTTTAATGAGGTATTGCTTTGCGATATGAACCTGGTGCTTCTTAGCGATATGCTCGTTAAAGTAGACAGAATGAGTATGGCCAACAGCCTTGAAATTAGAAGCCCTCTTTTAGACCAACAGGTGGTAGATTTTGCCTTTTCATTACCGGCTTCCTATAAAATTGATGCCAAAATGAAAAAAAGAATTTTACAGGATGCTTTTAGACCTATGCTACCTGCAGAAATTTATAACCGACCCAAACACGGGTTCGAAATCCCATTATTGCATTGGTTTAAAAATGAGCTCTGGGGTCTTATAAACGATAATCTCCTGGCTTATGATTTTGTTAAAGAACAAGGAATCTTTAACGTTCATGAAACCGAAAAATTAAAATCCAAACTCCGTAGCAATAACCCCGAAGATAGTCATGCTACTATTTGGGCACTCATCGTATTTCAATATTGGTGGAAAAAATATTTCAACTAATATATTAAACTTGACTAAAAATATTTTTTTGCTTTTGGCAATCTCGAACTATCTTCAAATTAAATTTTAGAGACCTTAACAAATTAAAACATAACACATATAACAACGGAAATTGTTATTATATTGTTTATGCGGATCTTATTAAGAATCCTTAACCCATGTTAAGTTATCTTGCCTTGTTGAAACAAATAAACACTTAGCCCAAATGCCCAGAGTGCTTAGGATATTAAATAGGTTAATTATTGGTGGCCCGGCTACCAATGCTACCCTTTTAACTAGGTACATGGAACCCAATTTTGATACCACTTTAGTAATTGGCGAAAAAGACGATCACGAACAAGATGCTACCTTTCTTACAGATAACCTGGGCATAAAGCCGGTAGTAGTATCCAAAATGAAGCGTAGCATAAATCCCGTAAACGACGGTAAGGCCTATTTAGATGTAAAAGCGCTTATTGAAAAATACAAACCCGATATAGTGCATACACATGCAGCTAAAGCGGGTATCATAGGCCGCATGGCTGCCGAAGCATGCAACGTACCGGTTATTATTCATACTTTTCACGGGCATGTATTCCATAGCTATTTTAGTAAATGGCAAACCGAAAGTTTCATTATGATGGAACGCTATTTGGCACGCCGATCTACCGGTATTATAGCTATTAGCAAAACCCAAAAAGAAGAGTTGGCATATACTTATAAAATTTGCGACTTCAATAAACTTAACATCATACCATTAGGTTTAGATTTAGACAAGTTCAAAATCAATCCTCAAAAAAAACGCAAAGAATTCAGAACGCAATTTCAAATTGCAGATGATGATATAGTAGTAGGTATTGTAGGGCGCATTGTACCGGTTAAAAACCACTCCATGTTTGTAGAGGCCGCTGCAAGAGTACTAAAACAAACAGGAAGAAAAGTAAAATTTTTAATTATAGGCGATGGCGATATGAGGCAGCAAATGGAAAATGAATTTAAAAAAGCAGGTATCGACTATGCCTACTTCCCATTTGAAAACCGCTTAGCAACAGCTACTTGCATATCGTGGCAAATGAATATGGATGAAGTATTTAGCGCCCTAGATATTGTTGCGCTTACTTCGCATAACGAAGGCACGCCACTCTCCCTAATAGAAGCTCAAGCCGCAGGCCGACCTTTAGTATCTACTCATGTAGGCGGCGTTACAGATGTAGTGCTGCAAAACAGCAGTGGCTATGTGGTAGAAGCAGGCAACGCAGAAAAATTTGCCGCAATGCTTCTAACTTTAATAGAATCGGAAGAACTAAGAACACAATTTGGAGCAGCAGGTATGCAATATGCGCATGGCAACTATTCCTACCAGCGCTTGGTTGCAGATATGAGTAATTATTATTACCAATTATTAGATAGTACCAAAAAAAGGAATTGAATCGCAAATTTGCCAATTGATGATTAAAATATAATTCTTTACCCTCTTTTTTTTCAAATTGCTTTTGTAAGTTTATATAACGTAACGCAGTATTCATACCTTGTAAAAATTCAGCATGGAAGAAATTAAACTCTTATATATTGATGATGAATTGAATCATCTAAGTAGTTTCAAGGCTTCATTCAGGTTTGACTACAAGATTTTGGTAGCACAAAATACTACCGAAGCTATGGAACTTTTAGCCCAAAACCCCGATACAAGCATAGTAATTTGCGATCAGGATATGCCCGAAAAAAACGGTGCAGATTTTTTGGAAGAAGTACAATTTAAATTTCCACGCCCGGTAAGAATGTTACTTACAGGCCTAAATGATATGGGCCGCCTGGTAGATGCCGTTAATAAAGGGCATGTTTTTCGTTACATAAAAAAACCCTGGACAGAAATTGAAATAAGAAATGCTATTGATGAGGCATATAAATTATACCAAACTAACTTATTGCTAATTAAAAAAAATGAAGAGCTAAATGATGCATATGCATTGCTCAATGAATTTGCCTACAATGTAACTCATGGCCTTCGCGACCCTATTTTAAGTGTGCTAAGCATGGTAGAAATTGCCCAACACATGAAAGACGTTAATGAAGACGTAAAGGAAATTTTAGATATGGTTGGCCATGCCATGATTCAATTAGATAACTATATCGAAAACACTCGCGATTACCACCAACTTAAAAATAATGCCATGCAAATTGGCAATATTTGGTTTGCCGATATCATGAACAGCCTGAGCGACCTCTACGAAACAGAAGCCGAGCGTAAAAATGTTGCTTATTCCCTAAACATACAGCAAAATGAAGCCTTCGCCGGTAACGAAAGTCTACTCCGAATCATTATTAGCAATTTATTAAGCAATGCTTTTAAATACCAGAAAAAAAATGGTAACAATAAATTTGTAAGCATCAATATTGTTGTGGCTAACGAACAAGCAACTATAACTATAAAAGATAATGGTATAGGCATTTCCCCCAACTATATTAACAATATATTCGAACCATTATATCGTGCCACATCTTACGAATATGGATCCGGCTTAGGCTTGTATAATGTAAAGGATGCATTAAATAAACTTAAAGGAGAAATATTTGTAGAAAGCGAATTAAATGTTGGAAGTACATTTAAAGTTTTACTCAACAGCAAAAATAAATGAGAAAATGGCCCTAAACTTTATAATGATTGATAATAATGAATTGAATTGCTTTATAATTCAAAAAATGCTTGCCAATACCAATGCATCAATACCATTAAATACTTTTGTCCACGCACAAGAAGGTTACGAATTTATAAAAAACCATAGTTTTCAAAGTGATGCAGATAAAACCATTTTGCTATTAGATATTCATATGCCGCTCATGGATGGTTTCGAATTTTTAAACGAGTTTGATCAATTACCCGAAACTACCAAAAAGCACTATACTATTTATATTTTAACCTCCTCTACCGATAGAAAAGATAAACAACGTTCTACCCTATCTGGCTCCGTAAAAAAGTTTTTAAGTAAACCCCTTACTTTCGATATACTGAAGAATATTATTGAAGAATCCAACAATACTGCTCTATAGTATTACTCGTACATTTTTCTAAAATAATCTACAGTAATTTTCAAGCCATCCATAAAACGCTCAGTAGGGGCATATCCAAGCAAATTTGCAGCTCTGCTTATATCAGCTAGCGAATTTCGTATATCACCTTCTCTAGGCGCTCTATATACCGGCGTATGCTGCGCACCTAAAAATTGGCAAATAGCATTAAACATAAAATTTACCGAAAAATTTTCCCCAACCGCAACATTGTAGGCTTTCCCAAATGCAGCTTCATGATCTGTTAGCATGGCTCTAATATTAGCCTGCACTGCATTATCTACATAAGTAAAATCACGAGTTTGTTCACCATCCCCGTTAATATATACAGGCTGCTTATTCAATATACCACTTACAAATAAAGGAATAACAGCGGCATATGGACCATTGGGGTCTTGCCGAGGTCCAAATACATTAAAATATCTTAAGCCAATTATTTTCATGCCATATAAATCACCAAATACCTCGGCATACAATTCATTGGTTTTTTTGGTAACTGCATATGGCGAAAGTGGATTCCCTATCTTCTCTTCGCGCTTAGGTAGGTTGGGCTCATCACCATATACCGACGATGAAGATGCATAGGCTATGGTTTTAACGCCGCTTGCCTTGGCTGCACTTAACACATTTAACTGGCCGCTGATGTTTACTTCGTTTGATGTTTGAGGATCTTTTACACTTCTGGGCACAGATCCCAATGCTGCTTGATGACTTACATGATCTATACCGCTACAAGCCTCCAAACAAATTTCCGGATTACGAATATCTCCCTCCAAAAACTCAAATCTAGGATTACCGGAAAATAGTTTTATATTTTCAATAGAGCCTGTTGCAAGATTATCCAGTACACGCACTTTGCCCGCACCATGCTTTAACAGATATTCAACTATATGAGAACCTATAAAACCCGCTCCACCGGTAACCAAAAAGCTACTTTGCGAAATATCGGTTTTGTGAAATACAGCCATATATAAATTTATAAAAGTATGGTCCCGCATCCACGGGACCATTCATAAGCTAATCAATAACTATGCAGCTTTTTTAGTCGGCCTTTTAGTTTTGGCGGGGCGCCTTTTACCAAAGGAACCTAATGTTATTTTTCCGCGCTTTGTTTTTTTATCACCTCTGCCCATAAAAATTATTTAGGATGCGAATATAAAAAAAAAGCAGGAAACTTATTGCTTCCTGCCTGTTAATAAGGTAATTATTCCTTATTTCTTTCCGCTGCTAATTTTTGTAGCAAATTCTTTACCTGCCTTAAATTTAGGCACTTTGCGTGCTTTAATCTTAATTACTGCACCGGTTTGTGGGTTGCGGCCATTTCGTGCAGCACGCTCACTTACAGAAAATGTACCAAATCCTACAAGTGTAACTCGATCACCTTTTTTTAGCGTAGCAACAACTGCATTGGTAAAAGAATCTAATGCTTCGTTGGCTTGCGACTTAGTAATACCGGCATCTTTAGCCATTTTGTCAATTAAATCAGCTTTGTTCATAACCTTGTTTTTTTATTTAAATTAGTTTTTATGAGGATGCAACAAATATAATGAGCTTTATGGCACTTGCAAATTTTAAAGCCACTTTTTTTTGGCTAAAAGCCTTGCCCCTAGCCACTTTAACCCAAATTAGGGAGAAATAACAATTGATTACTTTATAAAAACACCCCCAAAAGCCCTGCTATTAAAGGCTTTTAGCAGTTTGGCAAGATATTTGCTAACCGGCTCATATGCGCAAATGCAGTACGGGCAAGCTTTCTGCTATATACTTTCCATTAGGGTTCTAAATGCCACAAAGCTGTCTCCAAAGCGTTTTTTGCCTCTAGCTCGCATTTCATCAGCAAATTTTTCAATATATGCGTTATAGGCATCTATATCTTGGCAAAAATACTGTGCCACATAGGTAATCCCATCGGTTTCATCAACCTCAAGCAATTTGCATAGGGTATAACCGCTAAATAACCCTGTTGCTAACAGCTCGGGTATATGTATCTCCTTCATCCATTGCACCCATGCGGTGGCAATAACTTCCTCAACTTTTATGGTTACGTTATAAATTATCATATAATATATCATTCACTTTTTAAAGCAACGCTTTCTTTACCATTTACTTGTTAACGTACCTAGTATGGATAGGTAAGATTCATATCGCTCTGCACACAAGCTGCCATTTTCAAATGCCCTTTTTACTGCACAATCAGGCTCGTTTACATGCACACAATTACTAAACCTGCATTGAGACAATAAAACCCGCATTTCAGGAAAAAAATGGGCTATTTCTTCTCGCTCCACATCAATTAATCCAAATTCCTTTACACCCGGGGTATCTATTATAGCACCTCCATCGGGCAATAAAAACATTTCCGCAAAGGTGGTGGTATGCTGCCCCTTCCCACTATATCCCGATACTTCTTTTGTTTTAAATGATAATTCCGGAAACCACTTGTTAATAAGTGTGCTTTTGCCCACACCGGAATGACCGCAAAACAATGCTTTTTTACCCTGCAGGTACTTTTCCAAAGGCAGCAACGAAGCTTCTTGAAATGCCGACAAAGGAAATACTTGATAGCTTGCCTCTGTATATACTTTAATAAATCGCTCTAATTGTGTTTGCTGCTTTATACTAAGTAAATCTGTTTTGTTAATTACTAATACTGCAGGTATATGGTAGGCTTCAGCAGTTAATAAAAATCTGTCAATAAAACCTAAGCTTGTTCGTGGCTCCGCAATTGTAGCTATCAATACAGCACAATCCAAATTAGCAGCAATAATATGTTTATGGTTTTTATTGTGGGGCGATACTCTTACTATATAATTATTGCGCTCAGCTATCTTATAAATGATAGCTGCGTTCTCATGTTCAGTATCTACATCATAAAATACAACATCTCCAACAGCTATCGGGTTGGTAGAAGATATATCCTCATCAATTTTAAATTTCCCTTTAATACGCGCCTGCAACAACAATCCTTCCTCACTTTTTATAGTGTACCACGATCCGGTTGATTTGATAACAATGGCTTGCTTATATTTTTGTTCCTGCAACATGCAATTATTATTCATACCTAAGTGCAACAATAGGGTCTAATCGAGAAGCCTTAAGCGCAGGGTATATGCCCGATATAATACCCACAAAAGCACATAAACTAAATCCTAAAATAATCCACAACCAAGGCACTATAAATCCGGTATTAAAAATAAGTGTAAGTAAATTACCCGTAAGCATTCCTAATACTATTCCCATAGCGCCACCCATTAAGCTTATCAATACCGATTCTGTAAGAAATTGTTGCTTAATGGTAGAACTTCTTGCGCCCAAAGCCTTGGAAACTCCTATCTCTCTGGTTCGTTCCCCAACAGATACTAGCATTATATTCATTAAGCCAATTACCGAGCCCAGCAATGTTATAATTCCTATAATTACTGCAGCCCATCTTATGTATTTCAAAACGTCTAAAAAGGTAACTGCAATACTGTCATTTTGGGTAATCGAAAAATTATTTTCAGTACCCAAAGGTAGTTGCCTGATTACCCTAAATAATCCTTCAGCCTCTTCAGATGCCAATAGCTTAAGATTCACAGTGCTTGCTTTAACGTTTATAATATAAGAGCTGTTAATGCCATAAAGCGATCTGGCAGTATTTATAGGTATCAGCACAGTGTTGTCGGCATTAGATACCATACTGCTTCCTTTTTCATCAGCTATACCCACTACCCTATATTTTGTATCGCCTATGGAAACTATTTGGTTATAAGCTCTTTTCCATTTGTTTTTAAATAATTTTTTAGCAATACTATTACCTAGTATGCAAACAGCAGAACCACTGTGCAAATCGTTAAGCGAAAAATTACCGCCCACTATGGGCTGAGTATCAGATATACTTAAATAATTTTCATCCACTCCTTTCACTCTAACATTTGGGTTCGTTTTCTCCGAACCAAAATGCACTGTAGATACTGATGAACAATTGATAGATACCCCAACCTGGCACGGAAATTGAAATCGTTCTTTAAAGGCCATGGCTTCGGCATAACTTATATCCTTACCCTCATTCACTTTCGACATAAACCCACCTCGGCGCTTTTTCTTTTTTACAACATCGTTTGTTATGGTAAAAGAATTGGCTCCCATTCTGCTGAAGTTAGAATATACGCTGGCTTTCATAACTTCAATAGCGGTTAAAATACCCACCAAAGCAGTAATACCCAAACCTATTATCACTACCGTAAGCACAGTGCGTAATCTATTATTCCTAATAGCTCTAAATGCCAATGTAAGGTTAAATAGCAGTTGTTGCAGCATGCGCCCGGGTGCTTAAGTTATTGTTTGGTAAATATTTGTGATGTAATTATTTCGCCATAATTATTTTGTGCCTTAAAAATATAATTACCTGTTTGTAGCGACTGTATATTAAATCGTATAACATGCGCACCCTCAGTACATGCTTGGCTAAGTATATGGTCTATCAGCTTACCCTGCATATCATAAAGCATAAAATAAATGGGTTCTTCTTTAACTACATTAAATTTAAAATTAATGTACTGTATTGCAGGATTAGGATACAAACTACTGCTGCCGGGTTGAGCCAATGAATGTATGGCTGTAGATGGATAGGGACTTGCTAATTTTGCCGCATAACAACCGTAATTATAATCTTTGCGTCCGTATATTCCCACACACCAAACCTCTGCTGCAGTATTCCATACGGGCTGAGAACCGCTATAATCGCCCCAACGCTGGGCATTGCCTGCCATCATATGTATACTGCTATCCCCACTTTTAATGTTTAACAATGGCGAATAATTATTACCATCAAAAAATAACGCACCATAGGAAGGATATGTATGTGGTCCTGTATAATTAAATGAAATTATAGATTGGTTATGGCCGGCCTGGTAAGCTGAGTAGGATAAATTCGGATAACCAAAATCTAAGCTGTCTATGCTATACAAATTGGCATGCAATGTGGGTGTGCTTGATACTTGGCTTATAATACCATGGTACAAGCCGGAGGCTCCATTTAAGGTATCAATAGATGGGCTCAAAAATTGAATTTCATCATTATTAATAAAGCCTGCCAATATTCTTCCGTCATTGGTCATTAAACTATAAGCGGTATCGGGTTGTCTGCCATTCGGTGGTACCCCATATGGTATATCGGCCTGCAAAGCGTTTACAGTAATGGTGTTAGCAACACTGCCAAGTGTATCCGGTATATTTACCATAAATACAGTATCATTTTGCTGATCCAATATGCGGTTCCCCAAAAAATATTGACTAGGGCCGGATATAGATCCGCTGCCTTTTACAGGATATAAATTGCGAATAGGTGCACCATTATAAAAAATGCTATCCCATAACTGATAGGTTAAATTGGCATTACCATTATAACCATCCTGCTTTTTTATTTGATAAATTACTGATTCCTTAAAACCGGTTTGCCAACTTACACCGTTTTTAACTTTATTGCCTGTAATAAACAATTCGTTATGGGTAATAGATAAACATGGGTAATCAAAGAAGGTAGTATCATTATATGGATTACCGGCCAATTTATAAAAACTCCACGCACCGGATGGAGAGTTAGTTTTGGAAAATCCCAAAATAATATAACTGTCGTTGTAATTAGAAAATATAAGATTAAGCATTACCATAATATACCTGTCAGCTTCAGGATCAAATATTATTTTGGGGTCAAATCTATCGTCAAAAAGCCCATTAACGCCTGCAGCAGCAGATAGGGTTTTAATATTTTTACGGCCGGTTAATTGACCATTTACGCCATTATGTATGGTAAATGTATTGTTCATTACCATAACTATAGAATCGTTATTGTTTGCAGCTATATAATTATCAGGGGGTATACCGGGCGAAGAATCAGAAACAAAAGATAAGGCTACCACAGGTAATGGTACCGATGTGGTTTTAGGATATGCCTGCTTTTGTTTTTTATGCGGATAGCGTAGTGCCATTTGGCGCTTTATTGCTTCAAGTCTTTCTTGCTCCACATTACCATCCGGATCAGGCATTTCTAAACTAAATACTTCGGCATTGTATTTATCCTCAACATCGCCAAAAACTGTTGTACCCTGCAATGGTGCACTTAAAATGGTACTGCGGGCTTGTTGTGCATGGCTATAGCTGCCAAATGCTAAAAACACCAAAATACTTAACAGAGCTTTGGGCATATTTATTAAATTTTATTAAAAATAAGAAAACCTCTGCACATGCATGCAGAGGTTTGCAAATATAATTAACGCCGGCATTAACCCTGTAATGCAGCTGCACCCGATACGATTTCCGTAAGCTCGGTGGTAATTGCGGCTTGTCTTGCGCGGTTATAACTAATTTTTAAGGTGCGTAGCATTTCATTGGCATTTTCAGTTGCCTTATCCATCGCTGTCATACGCGCACCATGTTCCGATGCATTGGCATCCAATACCGCTTTGTAAACTTGGGTATTTAATATTTTAGGCATCAAATCTTGCAAAAGCACCTCTATGGAAGGCTCATAGATAAAGTCCATATTCTTGCTGCCCTTTGCCTTTGCCGTTTTTTGTACTGGTAAATAGGGCTCACATATAAATATTTGGGTAGCCGCATTTTTAAACTGACTGTAAACCAATTCCACACGGTCGTATTCTTTATTTATAAATGCTTCTTGAGCATAAATAGCAGCATTTCTAACATTCTCAAACCTTAAATCAGAAAATATAGTCCAAAAATTATCTACTACCTTAAAACCGTAACGCGTAAAGTATTCATAAGATTTTTTACCAATGGGCATTATGGTAACATTACCTTTTGCGCTTTGGGCACTATATTTTTCTTTAATGGTTTGGCGTGTAAGCTTTATAACATTGGCATTATAAGCGCCGCATAATCCTCTGTCGGATGTAATAGGAATAAGTAACACTTTCTCTACCGTACGCTCCTCTGCCAACTTCATATTTAATCCCGAAGCACTGCTTACTATATTACTAAGTACTTGCTGCAATTTTTGCGAATAAGGACGCATTTGTATTATAGCATCCTGCGCACGACGCAATTTTGCCGCACTTACCATCTTCATGGCCTTAGTAATTTGTTGTGTACTACTTACCGATTTAATTCGGTTGCGAACCTCTTTTAATTGTCCCGACATATTATTTTATATGTGTATAATTATTTGCGCGCAAAGATAAGCAAATTAAGAGCGAATTTTAATTAAATATTTAAACATTGCAGATAAGTTTTATGTATTGCATTTTTATCAACTGTTTAACTCATAAACGTCTTGCTTTGCTTGTAGCTTTTAGGCTTGTTTATACCAAAATGCTTTTGGCCTGGCCACAAATTTAACCCCAATTTCACGCTAAATAATTTTAATTAAAGGGTAAAATCACGCTTTGCCTATACCTTTGCATCATGTTACACAAAACCAAAATTATTGCCACCGTAGGACCTGCCTGCAACACTTACGATAAATTATTGGCTCTGGTCACTGCAGGTGTAAATGTGTTTCGTCTCAATTTTTCTCACGGAACGCATCAACAACATCAAGATGTAATTAACCATATCAATAAAATAAATGATTCCTATCCTCTTAATGTTGCCATTTTAGCCGACCTCCAAGGACCTAAATTAAGGGTGGGCGAAATGGAAAATAATGGGGTTGAATTTGCTGAAGGCGATAGTTTTTACTTTACTAACGAAAAGTGTATTGGCAACAAACAAAGAATTTATATTTCCTACCCGGCATTTAGTAAGGATGTAAAAGCCGGCGAAAAAATTCTTATCGACGATGGTAAAATTGAGGTGATTGTTGATGCTATTAACAATGATGGCAGCGTAAAAGTGAATGTTACAAGTGGTGGCTTGCTTTCTTCTAAAAAAGGTGTGAATCTGCCCGATACTAAAATTTCATTGCCCTCACTTACCGAAAAAGATTTACAAGATCTGGATTTTATCATTACTCAAAATATCGATTGGGTAGCACTCTCTTTTGTAAGAAAACCCGAAGATGTTATTGATCTTAAAGCACGCCTCAAGAGCAAAAATAGCCGTGCCAAGATTATTGCCAAAATCGAAAAACCCGAGGCTTTAGAACACCTTCGTGAAATCATCTTGGCATCAGATGCGGTAATGGTGGCACGGGGCGATTTGGGTGTGGAATTACCCTTGCAGCAAATTCCTATGATTCAAAAAAATATCGTTCGCAAGTGTATTCATAGGGCAAAACCTGTTATTATAGCCACCCAAATGATGGAGAGTATGATTGACCGTACTCGCCCCAACCGAAGCGAAATTACCGATGTTGCAAATGCAGTGCTGGAAGGTGCAGATGCTGTCATGTTGAGCGGAGAAACTGCAATGGGCCAACATCCCGAACTTGTTATTAAAACAATGGTCAGCATAATAGATGAGGTGGAAAAAGAAGAAGATGTTTACAATCGCAATTTAGTACCCCAACCGCATTCTCCTTCTTTCTTAAGTGATGCGCTGTGCTATAATGCTTGTGAAATTGCAAAAGATGTGAAAGCAAATGCACTCATCGGCATGACACAATCCGGATACACCGGCTTTATGCTCAGCAGCTATAGACCCCGCTCTCCGCTTTATGTATTTACCAAAAACCCAAGGCTGGTTAATCAACTTAGCCTAAGCTGGGGCGTTCAAGCATTCTTCTACGATAAGGAAGAAAGTTTTGATGACATAGTTGCCGATCAAGTAAATTTTCTAAAAGCTAAAGGTTTGCTTAAAGATGGCGATGTAGTTATAAATACCGGCAGCACTCCTATTAAAGATCACTTACCTACCAATATGCTAAAAATAACTAAAGTATAACGCTAGCCGTTAGTAGTAAGCAACAAATTATCTATCAATCTTACATCGCCTATTTTAGCAGCTATTAAGGCCACCATAGGTATACCGCTATCGTAATCTTCCATTAAGCTAAGGTTATTGGCATTTGCCAGCGCTATATATTCGGTGTTAAATCCTTTTTGTTGCATTAAATCAAAGCATTCTTTACGCACTTTGGCAAAATTACCATAGCTGCATTTAGCTTGTATAGATACCAAACATTGGTAAATTACCGCCGCCAATACGCGTTGCGGCTCTGTAAGCCTGCGATTTCTGGAACTCATAGCTAAGCCATCTGCTTCCCTTACTGTTGGGCAAATCACCAGTTCTATCTGCTCCTCCAATTTTGTCATTTGCAATAGCCTGCGCACTACCATACATTGTTGGTAATCTTTTTGGCCCATATACAATACATGAGGCTTTACTATATCCAACAATCGGGCTACCACTTGCCCAACTCCCTTAAAGTGACCCGGCCTATGCGCTCCTTCCAAAATGGTATCTAAATACCCAAAATCCAAATTGCCATTCTCTGCTACGCCATTAGGATACATTTCTTGTACAGTAGGCAAAAATAATATATCGCATTCTGCCTCAATAAGCATGGCCATATCCTCATCTATAGATGTCGGATATTTATTATAATCGGCAGGGTCATTAAATTGTGTTGGATTTACAAAAATACTACATATAACAAAATTATTATTCAACTTAGCATTAGCAACTAGCTGCATATGTCCTGCATGCAAGGCTCCCATAGTAGGCACAAAGCCAAGAATAGCCTTAGGTATAGCTTTATCTTGCAAATACAGGTGCAAATCACTCACTTTTTTAATAATAACCATGGTGGCACAATATGTTTGCATGCAAAGTAAAGGTTGGAATGCAATATTTTCGTAATTTTGCATACAATTTTCATATTTCCTATAAGTTATAGGGTAATTTTCAAATTTTGCACCAAGCATGTCTGCAGACAGTAAAAAACGTGTTTTAATTGTAGCGAACGAACTTTCTCCTTATATAGAATTTACCGATTTCGCTCAAATTCTTAATAAACTGGCAATTAAAACTTTCGATTCAGGATTAGAAGTGCGTGTTATTATGCCGCGTTTTGGCATGATCAACGAAAGAAGACACAGGCTTCATGAGGTGGTTAGATTATCAGGTATTAATGTTATTATAGATAAAGATGATTACCCCCTAATTATTAAGGTGGCTTCTTTACCAAGCGCCAGGCTTCAGGTCTATTTCATGGATAACGAAGATTATTTCAAACGCAAATCTGTTTTCCGCGACGATCAAGATAACTTCTTCGACGACAATGCAGAACGCATGATATTTTTCTGTAAAAGCGCACTCGAAACTGTTAAAAAATTTGGCTGGCCGCCGCATGTTATCCATTGCCATGGCTGGATGACTTCCCTCTTACCGCTCTACCTGAAAACAGCCTACAAAAAAGAACCGGTTTTCGGCTACTCTAAAGTGGTTTACACTGCACAATCCAACCAGTTTAAAGAACAACTTAATCCTAACTTTATTAAAAAAGCGCTTATCAATAACGAAATTAAGGATAAAGACTTTGATGCTTTTAAAGAAGGTACCAATAATGCCCTAACGCTTGGCGCATCTAAATATGCAGATGTAGTAGTGTTTGGTGACAATATGACCGACAAAAAAATTAGCGACGAAATTAAACCTAGCAGGTATAAAAAAGTAGTGAAATTTGAAGAAAGTTGGAAAGATGATGTAACACAGTTGGTTGACCTTTATAAAACCTTAACAGAGTCTTAGAATTTCTTTTACCAACTTAGCCTTAAATATATTTAACATTGAAGCGCAGCTCATTAAGCCTACTGGCACTCACCCTCATTTTTCTATTTTCTTTAACTCAAATAGGGTGTAGGGAGAATATTTTGGTAAATGCTAAACTCGACCCCAACCATAACTCCGCAGGCATTTATTACGATTCATTTACCATTTTATCCAAAACGGTTTACGATGATAGTATCAATACAAGCTACATCCCTTCCGGCTTAAATATTTATCAGGCTGTAGGGGTTATCAATAATAATGCCGACCCTTATTTTGGTCAAACTGTAGCCGGAACTCAATTTCAATTGGTACCAACAGTTTTTGGTGTAGATTTTCTAAATACGTATAAAATTGATTCTGCATTCATTATCCTTCCTTATAGCGGCCTTACTTGGGGCGATACTACCGACCCCAATGCTACGCAACATTTTGTAGCCTATATGGCCAAAGACACGCTTAGTATTGCCAATAATTATTTACCTAGCCGAACTCCAAATATTTATTCCGATACCATTGGTGGCATCACCGTAAATATCAATAGCCTTAAAAATGATTCTTTATATGTGGATGGTGCTAACCACCCTTCTTGTTTAAGAATTCCCCTAGACTCTGCTTTTATAAACAAACTTGCTAACGCTACCAATACAGATAATACTAGTTTTATCAATGCCATCCCGGGCGTATATGTTATTGCAGATAGTATTAAGGGCGGTAAAGCTTTAACTTACTTTCGCCTCACAGATGATGGCTCCGGTAGCATGTATGCTCACGCCGGCATAGTGGTTTATTGCAAACAATCAGGCTTATCAACCGATACGGTTTTCTCCTTCTACCACAACAATTCGGCTTGCGCACACTACAATACGGTTACCCGTAATTATGCAGGCATAAACTATGTGCAAAACCTGCTTAATTCTACTGCCCTAAGCGATAGCGTGCTGCTGCTCCAAAACCAACCGGGCCTGGCCATAGACCTTAAAATTTGCAACATCACTCATTTAATTAAGGCCGATGGTAAAATACCTTTAGTAAATCAAGCACAACTTTGCTTACCGGTTAAAGGCACAGGCAACACAGCTTTAGATAATTTATTTTATCTGCCCAATTTGTTACATATCAGGGGCATAATAGCTCCTAGCTATAATCCCGATAGCACTTACACCATTGCCGACCTCTACCCTATCGGTAGCGCCTCCGCTCTGGGACTGGTTGATGGGTCGCAAAAAAATTTAAACAACATTAATACCTACGTATTAAATATTCCCCGAGAAATTCAAAATGCACTTATCAACCATAAAGACACGGTTCATGTGCGCATTAATGGCACTCGCGAGTTTTATGGTGCCTATAGAACCGTAATTGGTGGCGCAAATAATAACGACCCCAATTACAGACTTAAATTAAAAGTTGTATATTCCAAGTTAAATTAATACAATATGTGCGGAATCGTTGGTTATATAGGTCAAAAAGAAGCTTTTCCTATACTTATTAAGGGTTTAAAAAGGCTGGAATATCGTGGCTACGACAGCGCCGGCATTGCCTTACTTAACGGCAATATGTCGGTTTACAAAAAAGCCGGCAAGGTAAGCGAGTTAGAAAAAGTTACTAATGGTATAGAAATGTTAGCCACTATCGGCATCGGGCACACCCGCTGGGCCACTCATGGCGAACCTAACGACCGTAATGCCCACCCACACCTTTCACAATCCGGACAATTAGCTATAATACATAACGGTATTATTGAAAATTATGCCACTATCAAAGAAGAACTTACTAAAAGAGGCTACGAATTTCATTCCGATACCGATACCGAAGTACTCATAAACCTCATCGAAGAAGTTCAAAAACAAGAAAATATTAGCCTGGCCGAAGCCGTGCGCATTGCGCTTAACGAGGTAGTTGGCGCTTATGCTATCGTAATTTTAAACAAACATAACCCCGACCAACTCATTGCCGCTCGCAAAGGTAGCCCCTTAGTGGTGGGCATCGGCGATAACGAATTTTATATCGCATCCGATGCCTCCCCTATTATCGAGTACACTAAAAATGTAGTCTATCTCGATGATCAGGAAATTGTTGTAGTTAACCGCAATGGCGAATATATTATTCGCACCTTGGGCAATGTAGAAAAATCACATACCATTCAAAAGCTCGAAATGAGCCTGGAAATGATTGAAAAAGGTGGCTTCGAACATTTCATGCTTAAAGAAATTTACGAACAACCTACAGTTATTGCCGATTCGCTTAGAGGCCGCATGAATGCACAACAAGGCTGGATAAAACTTGGCGGCTTAAGCGAATACATAAATCGTATCAATAAAGCCGAAAGATTCCTCATAACTGCCTGCGGTACTTCATACCACTCTGGCTTAATTGGCGAATATCTTATCGAAGATTTAGCTCGTGTACCGGTTGAGGTAGAATATGCCTCAGAATTTCGTTACCGCAACCCCATCATTAACGAGCATGATGTAGTTATTGCCATCAGCCAAAGTGGCGAAACTGCAGATACCCTGGCAGCAATTGAATTAGCTAAGGATCGCCGTGCACTTATATATGGCATTTGTAATGTCATCGGCTCATCAATTGCTCGCAAATCAGATGCCGGTAGCTATACCCATGCCGGCCCCGAAATTGGCGTGGCAAGCACTAAAGCATTTTCTACTCAAATATCAATACTTACGCTAATTGCCCTGCAAATAGCCATGGAAAAAGGTACAGTTCCTATGTCTAAACTTAGGGCCATTTTATACGAATTGGAAAATATTCCTAAGAAGATTGATGAAGTACTCAAACTGGATAATTCCATTAAAGCCATTGCCGAAATCTATAAAGATGCTACCAATTTCTTGTACTTAGGTAGGGGTTATAATTTCCCCGTGGCGTTAGAAGGCGCTCTTAAGCTTAAAGAAATCAGTTACATACACGCCGAAGGTTACCCGGCGGCCGAAATGAAACACGGCCCCATCGCTCTAATCGAC
>TBL_comb48_EPIDRAFT_1000901_pt1 | contig 22812 bp, 9 predicted proteins | sample TroBogEpilimnion_37_FD_10681 | JGI IMG/M metagenome (IMG submission 10681) | reverse complement strand
GGGCAAAAAAAATGCAACTTCTTCTAATCAAGATGAACGTAGCAGTCGACAAAGCGGGTGGTGCTGTTTCGAAAAAAAGAGCAAAAGCGTTTCAAAAGTCCTATCGGAAAATAATTGCTGATGGAGAAATAGAATGTCCATAAATGAAAAAGAACGCGCCCAAACAAAACCCAGAAATCTTTTGACGCGTCTACGAGATTTTGAACTAGAAACCTTAGGGTTTTTGGGAGATAAAAGCGCTCCTTTTACAAATAACCAAGGAGAGAATGACTTAAGAATGACCAAAGTACAACAGAAAATATCTGGATGCTTTCGTTCTTTCTTCGGTGCAAAAATATTTGCTAGAATTCAGAGTTACCTTTTGATATGTATGAAGAATGGAGTTAGCCCTACCGAAGCACTAAAGTTGGTTTTTGAAGATAAATTCCCTGATTTTATGAAATAATCTCTGACCAGTTACCAAGTTTCTACACATCCTAATTTCTAGATCATCCAAAACAAACTTGCAAATCAAAACGATTCTCCAATTTAAAGCACTGCTCTATTTGAATTATGCTCATAAAAATCAAAATAATTTTAATGCTGTTTTTGTTCCTGTACAGCTTAATGAGTGGATACTTTTTGAAGTTGATCCTGTTTTGATCTAGTCTTCACTGGGTTTCTATACGATTTTATTTGTTTCATAAATGATTTTCAATTCTATAGGCTTAGGATATAAGCATAGCCTGAGTGAGCATCAGATTGCAAATCTGACTCTTGCTATGGGTTCGGTTTTTGGTGGCACAAGTGAAGACTTGCTATGAACAGCGGATTTAAATTTTTAAAACAGATTTGTATTATCGGATAGTGCATAGAAACAACTTTATGGGCATGGTTGTAAAGTTCTCTAAAAAAACGAATAGCAGAACCGAAGGTTCTCTTTGAGTCTGGAACTAATACCGTCCCACTGTGCTTGCATGCTTTCAATAGTTTGGCAACCCTAAAAGTCCTGGGAGTCTTGGTTGTGCAACGCATTTCATTTTTGGTATCTCGAAAAAGTAAATTTCTATAAAACTTAAAAGATTTTATTACGTGTCTCAGTGATTTTTAGAAGATCTAATCCTCAAATTTGGTTGTGAATTTTTCCAAGTTTAGATCATTAGGTGCGCATTGTCCTTGTTTTCATCTGACTTGTACAGGCAATAGGAATTGTTTCTCTGAGCGCTGAAAGGGTATCCTATAAAAAAAAATTCTTATATTAAATCAAAGAGTTAGATTTCACTAATCCAAATATAGGGAAAATTTCGGTGCTGAATGGTTGAGGGGGGATATTTCTGTAGCTGAAAAATCATTGAACTATTGTATTGAATAGGTTATCTTGTGTAAAGTGTCAAAAAATATTTTTATACGTACGAAATGTTTGCGGTGAAATTTAATTATTTTAGAAATAGATGAGTGTTGAGTGTTTTACAGTCGTAGTTTTTTAGTGTTGCTTATGTCTGCAGTTTTTTTGGCTGTAGGTTGTGGGAATGAGAAGCAGAGTGGTTCTCCGTCTAATGTGTTATCCGCGGATCAGCAGCGGCCAGCACCGAGTTCAAATGCAAAATTTAATATGATTGTTAGTAGATTCAAGTGGAAAGAAGCTAATCGGCGCTATGAGGATAAAGCACTAGTTGTAAGCGAGGTTCTTTTGAGTGAGAGTGTTGATGACATTAATAGTTTGGTGAACTATTTCAATATTGGATTCAATCTTTCTTGTGCTGAATGCTTCCGAAATTTGCTAGTTAAAATGAATGCTGAAGATACTGAATTTGAGTACAAACGCGAATCTGATGGTGTAGTCAGTTGGCTTACTAAGAGAAAAAAATCATCTTAAAAAGAATGCCGATTTTGAATTTTTTGACGTGTTTTTTTTAATTGTGTTTCTGGTATGCGCAATAACTAAGTAGTGAAACGCCTAGTTCCGATCCTGAACCTTGTGTGTTACGAGCACAGGGTAGGTTACCTGTGGGATAATCTTATAGATAAAAAATGAAATATTTTCATCAATGAAAACGAGGTATTCTGTGCGAAATTGTGAACCATGGGATCCGTCTTTACGTTAGATGTCCATTGTTCATGTTCAGCAATTGAAGAAAATGCTCGATGCTTGATTTTTTATTTTAAAGTTTATAAAATATTTTTTTTGGACTCAAATGCTTTTGTCATTGCTAGGATGATTTTGATTGTGTCAATGCACTAAATTATTAGTACTTCGCTTGCTGTATTTTAAGGGCGATACCGCGAGGTTTTTCTAAAAATAGTGATCTTATATAAGGTGTTGACATTTCATGGAATCACGCTTGAGGCTCTTTCCTTTAAAAATGATCAAAGTGAGTTCGAAGCTTTCCTGATGGAGCAGTTGAGATGGTGGTTCAAAAACTTTTTGATCGAATTTTAAGAGTATCCAATCGCAAATCTTCTGGTATTTGAAGAAAACAGAAGCTATTCAATCAGTTTCGACTTCTTTGTTCACATGCAGTTCTTCAAAAACTGAGTCATTATGCTGTGCAAGAGTTCAAACATTTGTAAAAATTTTACTAACAAAAAACTTAAATGAGTCTATTTTGAAGCATTGGGCGATTGTGCTGGTTGGAGTAAGTTTCAATATTATATTGATCAGATTCAAAAAACTGATGCTTAGGGTTTTAGATCACGCTCCAGAAGTTGTTAAAATCGACGTCTTGGGATCGATATGGTTGAAAGGGCTTTCATTATTTCAACTCCAATATATCTGAAAAAACTTGAAAGTGGAAGAAAAGAGCAGTACGGTCGGGAGACGTATGAATATTTTAGAATCAGAGCGTTTGTGGAAAAAGTCTCAAAAGACAGTGCCCGGTGGAGTGCATTCTCCTGTGAGGGCCTTTCGAGGAGTGGGGGGGGTGCCTCGGTTCATCGCCTCTGCTTCTGGAGTTTTTTTGAAGGATGTCGATGAAAACGAGTACTTAGATTATTGCATGTCTTGGGGACCTTTGATTTTTGGACATGCCGATGCTGAGATAGAAACTGCCGTTCGAGAAGCACTTCCTCGGGGTTGGTCGTATGGAACGGTAGAGCCTTATTCTGTGGCTTTAGCAGAATGTGTGACGGAGGCCTTGCCGTGGGTAGAGAAAATTCGTTTTGTCAGTTCTGGAACAGAGGCGGTGATGTCCTCTTTAAGGCTTGCGCGTGCTGTCACCGGACGTAATTTAGTCGTTAAATTTGATGGATGTTATCATGGACATGTGGATGCTCTCTTAGTTCGGTCAGGCTCCGCATTGGCAGATATGGCTTTACCTGATAGTGCTGGGATTTCTGAAAAAGTCGCTCAAGAGACGGCAGTGCTGACGTTGGGGGATGCTGAGGGTCTTGAGGTTTTTTTTGAGAAATACGGGAACCAAGTGGCTTGCGTGATCCTAGAGCCCTTACCTGCTAATTATGGGCTTTTGATTCAAGAGACCTCTTTTTTGAAAAAGGTGGCAGAGATTGCTCGAAATGCCGGAAGTCTTTTGATTTTTGATGAGGTGATTTCAGGATTTCGTGTGGGATTTCAAGGCATGGCGGGATTAACAGGCATTCGACCTGACTTAGTGACCTTTGGAAAGATTTTGGGCGGAGGCTTTCCTGTAGGCGCTTATGGGGGAGCCTCTTGCTGGATGGATTGGGTGGCACCTGCTGGGCCTGTGTATCAGGCAGGTACCCTCAGTGCTCAGCCTTTGGCTATGGTTGCGGGTTTAGCGACGCTTCAGAAACTGCAGAGAGAGAATCCTTATGCTTTGTTGGAAAGAAATACCCAAGAGCTTGCTCGGGCTTTGAAGGGCTTGGCTGAAGAAGAAGGCATTGATCTTGACGTCAAGTACTTTGCTTCTTTGTTTTGGGTGGTTTTAGGAAGTTCAGGAAAGGTTCAAACGCCTCAGCAGATTCCCGAGGAGCACCGTACTTTATTCCCTCTCTTGTTTCATGCTTTGTTAGACCAGGGTATTTATCTTGCTCCGAGTGCTTTTGAGGTTTCTTTTCTCTCGACACTTCATACTCAAGCTACCCAGGAAGAACTGATGCATGCGATGCGAGTAGGGCTTAAAGTATTGAAAAAAAGGTAGCATGGGATTTCAAAAAGTACCTCGACATTTTCGATGGATGGTGGTCGCTCATTTTCTTTGGATTGCCACTGTTTGTGTTTTGGAAGTTTGGTGGGGGAAGCTTTTATTTCGGCAAGCTCGTCGTATTGCCGAACTTGAAGAGCGTTTAGGGATTGCTTCTACTTGGGATCGCACACAGTGGATGCTTTATGGGGAGTCCATTAGTTTTTTTGTATTGCTTTTAATCTGTACGTTGTTGCTGGTGGGTTTTTACTGGAGGGAGCTTTTACGTGTTCGTGGATGGGAAGCGCTTTATGCCTCGGTTACCCATGAGCTTCGAACGCCTTTGGCAAGTATACGCTTGCAAGCAGAATCCATTGAAGCAGGCCTTCAAGATGCTTCCGCTCAAAGAATGATACGGCGCTTATTGGAAGATAGTTTTCGGTTAGAATCACAGATACAGCGGACTTTAGAACTGGCACGCTTAGAGTCTGGAGGAAAGCTTCATTTAGAATGGATATCCTTGAAGACCTGGTTGGAGGCATTTTTTGAAACTTTACCCTCCTACGACCGAAAACTTGCCATTCGGCAGGAGCTTGAAGAGGCTTGGATCCAAGCAGATACCTTTGCACTTCAGATGATTTTTAAGAATATTTTTGAAAATATTGAGAAGCACTCTGGTCAACCATTAGAAAAAATAGAAGTTGTTGTTCGTTTGTTTTCAAGAGACCATGAGGTCATTGTAGAAGTTCAAGATCAGGGGAAAGGGTACCGAGGATCTCCTCGGGCTTTAGGAGCTTTATTTGCCAAAGGCGCGTTTTCTGCTGGAACAGGAGTAGGGCTTTACTTGGTAAAAAAATTAATGAAAAAAATGGAAGGGCAAGTTACGTTTGAAAGCACCGTGGGGTTCAAGGTCATTTTAAAATTTCAAGCAAATCCTGATGGCTAATATTTTATTGGTGGAAGATGAAATCAATTTAGGCGCTACCTTGAGGGAATGTTTTCGATCCCAGGGATTTCAGGTAACGTGGGTTCAGACACAGCAAAAAGCCTGGGAGGTTATGCAACTTAATTCATTTGATCTTGCAGTTTTAGATATTGGATTGCCCGATGGCTCTGGTTTTGAAGTTGCACATGGACTCAGGAAAAGGCATCCTGCTACTGCTTTGCTTTTTTTGACTGCGTTTGGAAATTCAGAAGATCGTATTCAGGGGCTTCAGTTAGGGGCTGAAGACTATGTCGTCAAGCCTTTTCATCTCAAAGAATTGCTGCTGAGGATGAAAAACATTTTAAAAAGAGTCAGTCAAGATAGGGTTTCTGATGTTTGGGTGAGTTTAGGGAAGGGAAGGGTGCATTTTTTAAAATTTGAAGCTGAGGTGGATGGACAGAAAGTGCCACTAAGTCAAAAAGAGGTCCTTTTACTGGGTCTCTTAGTGAAAAGGAGAGGTTGTGTGGTGAGTCGGGATGAAATCCTCAACCATGCTTGGTCAGAAGAGCAGTATCCTACTCCTCGCACGGTAGACAATTATATTATGCGTTTAAGACGATTGTTAGAAGTCGACCCTGAGAATCCTCAATTGATTAAAAGTATTCGTGGAGTAGGGTATCAATTATTATGAAAGATAAATTATTGGTAAAAGCTTTAGGGCGCTGTAATGCTCATCGGCCACCGGTATGGCTGATGCGACAAGCAGGGCGTTATCATAGACATTACCAAATTTTAAAAAAGCAGCATAGTTTTATGGAGCTTTGTAAGCGTCCCGAGCTTTCCTGTGAGGTCACGATGGGGCCTATTGAGGACTTTGATTTTGATGCAGCAATTTTATTTTCAGATCTTTTATTTCCTTTAGAGGCGATGGGAATGGGATTGAAATACGAAGTGGGTCCTCAATTAGATTGGCATTTTCAATCTTTAGAAGATCAAAAGTACTTTTACCGAGAAAAAGACGCTCTTGAAAAGCTAGTTTTTCAAAAAGAAGCGTTAGAGTTGATTCGCACGAAACTTCCTGAAGATAAGGGTCTTTTGGGTTTTGTAGGAGCTCCTTGGACCCTTTTTTGTTATGCGACAGAAGGCAGTCATCAGGGGGATCTCGCCTTATCTCGGGCAGGCCTAAAAGATGGAAGATTTGAAGTTTTCCTTGAAATTTTACAGCCTTTATTATTAGAAACGATGTGCCTTCAAGCAAGTGCCGGACCTGATGCTCTTGTGCTATTTGATACCTGTGCAGGTCATTTAACTGTTCAGGAGTACGCCACGAAAGTCGTGCCTATCTTGCAGCAATTACTTGAGTCCTTTCGCAAGCGCTTCTCCATTCCTTTGGTATATTTTGCGAAAAATACAGGATCGGTTTATTGGCAGTTTTTAAAAGATCTTCCGATTAACTGTTTAGCGATTGATTGGAATCAAGATTTAATAGAAACGTTAGAAAATTGGGGGGATCGTTGGTCCATTCAAGGCAATGTTGATCCCCATTGGTTATTGTTAGAAACTTCTGAACTTGAAAAAAAATTAAGGTCTTTTTTCACGAGGATGAAGACGGTAGGACATGCGGGATGGATTTGTAGTTTGGGTCATGGGGTTTTACCCAAGACTCCTGAAGCGCATGTCAGACTTTTTCTGAAGCTTCAGCGAGAAATACTGGGCTCGTGATGCTTGGATCTTTGGATTCAAGTCAATCTCAGGTCCATGTGATCGGGGCAGGTATTGCTGGGCTTTTGATGGCTTACAGGTTAGATCAACAAGGTTACGAAGTTTTCTTGTACGAATCTCAGGAAGCGCCAGGAGGTTTGATCCGTACTGAAAGAACTTCCTGGGGAATGGCGGAGTGGGCGTTGCATTCTTGTTTGGGTTCAGCTTCAGTGGTCCAATTATGGGATGAACTGAATCTTGATTGGCTCCCCGCAGCAAATACTCAAAAGTACCTCTTACGTGAGGGAAAATTAAGAAAATTTCCTTTAAATTTTAGAGAAACGATGGTGACTTGCGCGCGTGCTTGTTGGGTCAAACGAAAAAATACGGATTTTCATGTAAAAGATTGGGCTGAAACGTATTTGGGGAAAGCGGCTTACCGGTATTTAGTAGCACCTATGGTGCAAGGTATTTATGGTGTGACTGCCGAAGAGATTGCACAAAAAGCAGCTTTTCCTCAATGGACAGTGCTTCCAGGAAAAACGCTTTTGACCACTTGGCTTCAGCGAAGAATGCCTCGTTCTCACGCAAGCATTCTTGCTCCTGTGCAAGGCATGCAAGCATTAGTAGAGGCTTTAGCTCTACGGTTGAAGGAGCGTTTGAAAAAACGGTACTTGATGCAGCACAAAATTACCTCACTTGAGGCTTTTCGTGGAAATATTGTGGTAGCAACACAAGCTCAAGCTGCTTGCTTGCTTTTAGTGAAAGAACCTAAGCTTGCTCAGAGTTTGGCTAGGATCAAGTATGCGCCTTTAATGAGTATTACTGTTTTCGTTAAGAAAAAGGCATCTTTTCCCTCGGGAATCGGGGTTTTAATTCCTGAAGGAGAAAAGCTTCAGGCCTTAGGTATTTTTTTTAATACAAGCGCGTTTTCAGGTCGCGTTTCGGATCCAAGTTTATCTTCTTTTACGCTTTTTTTGGGAGGATCTCGTAATCCTAAATTGTTAGAAGCACCGGACTCTGTGCTTAAAGCGCTTGTTGAAAAAGACCTGAGTTTTCTTTTGGGTCCTATTGAAATCATGCATCTTGTGATTTGTCGTCAGTTTCAAGCGATTCCTTATTATAATGATGATCTTTTGGATCTGTGGAAAGTGGCTGAAGAAGGATGGTGCTTGAAGCCTGGACACCTTCTTTTTGGTAATTATACTGGTCAGGTCAGTTTACGTGGGATGATAGAATCTGTTTCCCGGATTTAGGAGAGATCAATGCACGAGAGAGAAGCCATTGTCTTGTTTTTAAAGTCCCTCAGAGATCAGATCATCTGTGGTTTTGAAAGTTTAGAGCCAGAGAAGCGCTTTGAACGCACGTTATGGAACCATCGGACAGGGGGAGGAGGAGAGATCTCTTTGCTTCGAGGGGAGGTTTTTGAAAAAGCAGCGGTCAATTGGTCTGGAGTTTCAGGAGAGTCTTTTCCTATGCAAGATGGTCAGGGTCCTTTTTTTGCAACGGGAGTGAGTTTAATCACCCATATGAGAAATCCTCATGCTCCGACGGTCCATATGAATATTCGTTATATTCAAACTGAGAAAAAAACCTGGTTGGGTGGTGGGTATGACTTGACCCCGATGGGGCCTTCTTATGCAGAAGATACAGAGCATTTTCATCGTGTAGCCAAAAACACGCTTGATCCTTTTGGAAAAACGCTTTACCAAGATTTTTCTTCACAAGCGCGAGAGTATTTTTATATTCCCCATCGACGAAAAGAGAGAGGAGTTGGTGGTATTTTTTTTGATCATTATCATTCGGGAGATTTTCATCAGGATCTTGCTATGTGGAAACAAGTAGGAGTCTCTTTTTTAGAGGGTATTTTGCCTATTTATCAAAAACGCATCCATCTTCCCTACACACAAGAAGATCGAGAAAGGCAATCTCAGCTTCGAGCTCACTATGTGGAATTCAATTTGCTTTACGATCGAGGAACTAAGTTTGGATTTCTTTCCGGAGGCAATCCTGAAGCCATTTTATGTTCTATGCCTCCCATCGCTCAGTGGTGATATGGTTTCAAGGGTAACTTTTGTGTTACCCTTTATAGTCAAAATTTAAATTTTTCATTGCATCTTCTGCATTTTATGTAATCAAAAAGATAAGAAATTTCCGGTATGATCCTAAATTTCGGACTTGAATTCTTGAGAATTTCAGTAGGATAGGGTATTCATAGTTTCTAAATTTAATCGACTAAGAAAAGACCTTACTCGTTTTGAATCTTTTGGATGATTCCATATAGACAGGGAAATTCAACGATGAATTTTGATTATCCATGATTTCTTTGAGAAGATTACCTGAAATCAAAGTCATGGTTCCAGAGTATCAGATGAATCACGAAGAGTTTCAAACAAAAAATAGACTTATGCTTTTTGTCGTATCTTTTGCCCTTGGCGCATATGAGAAGTAGATTTCGAGCTCGGTAGCCCATCTCTTTGCTAGAGGAAAAGGTTGTAAACCTTCTACGAGCAATGGGATTGCAAAAGTAGGCCACTTCGTCGTTTTTTGTGCAAGCTCGCACTTCAATCTCTTTCATGAAAATGCTATTCATTGCCGGGTAAAATAAAAAAAGGGGAATCTGGTTTCAAGCTAACCGAAGACGAACCTTGAACCAAGATTGAGTTGCTTGCAGGAACTTATGGCTGTATAGCTGAGCGCCTGTCGAAATCTTCAGCAGAAAGGCTTTTTACGTTCGTTTAGAAAAAGATTTTACCAAGATTTTCCTCATCGAAGAAAAGAGGGAGGAGACGGTAGTATTTTTTTGATCATGATGACCTGGGAGATTTTGATCAGTTGCTCGATGGAAACAAGTAGAGCTTTTTTGGGGGATTTAGGATCAAAACGCATCTCTTCACTGAAGAAGGTAGAGAAAGGCATCAGCTTCAAGATCAGGTATTGCATTTACTTGACGATCGAGGCATGAGTTTTCTTCAGGCAATTAAGCCATTTTCTGTTCTATGATTTTCGTGGCTCAGTTGTGATTCGTTGTTTCGTCAGGGGGAGAAGGATTTTCACCCAGCTCGTTGTCGTGCTCTTTGCGTTTGAGGAGAATGTCAGGTGTTTTCCATGTTTGACTTTTGAGTGCTGAAAGTACTTGAGGACAAGAAAATCCATAAAAAAGTTTATTTTAAAACTAAAATAGCACCAATCACTGATCAAAAAAAATTGATTTAAATATCTTCTGAAGTAACAGTACGCGCATGAAAAAAACCCCCTGGATCTTGTTTTTTGGTTCTTTTGCTAGGCACTAGGACACAGGCGAAGCTTTCGACCACAGTGTATGTAGGTGATGGAGTGCTTCGTTCGGGTAAAAGTTTTTTTGGTCGCTACGAATAGCAGGAAACTGAAAGAAGGGGGAATTTTTTTGTGGAGTTGGACGAAGTATGCACAAAATACCTCCGATGCTGGTGAAGGAGAGCTTGCAAGGGGGTGGGGATTGCACATCATGGTTGATCTCAAAATACCAGGAGACAGTATCTTTGTGGAAGCTCTGAGCGAACCATTAACGAGTGTTCAGGAAGGAGTGCGGATGAGTTTGTTGATTACCGAGCAGCAGCGTTCAGGTCAGAGGATATCTCTCGTCGTTTGGTTCTTTCAGGAAGGATAACACAAGCTTTGGAAGTGAGAGAAGGGGATGGCATGATTTCGGATGCGAAAAATTGGGAATGAGGGCTGGTCCTTGATTCTCGTGAAAAGGCTATCTTTGATGAATTTCAAGCCTAAATGCGAAGCGTCATTTTTTTGAAGTACAAAAAATAGTGAGGCTGCGTTCTTGATTGGGAGTAAATGCTTAGGGAGTCCGGCAGGGTTTTTTGGTCAAAAAAAATGGGTACTTACTGTGAGTTAGCCTATATCCTAACTTTTTTTTACTCTAATGATCCTCTAGAAAAATGAATGATGATCAAAAAACTAAAATATTATCAATAGATTATCTCACATAAGTTTTTGTAATTTTTATACAAATGCTTAATCGACAGATCCTGAAGGAGCCTGCACCTTTAACTTTTTGTAATAGCTCATTTTTTTACTCATCATCTATTTTTTAGCTTGCCGTTAGGATAAAAAAAGTTTAGGAAATCGCAAGAAGCCAATTTAACTGCTGGTAAATACTTACTTTTTTTGATCGAGAACTTTTGGAGGGGGTTGATGTTCAGAGTTTTGCGTGTTGCATTCAGGAATCGATTCCTTTGAGGAACAAGGAGGATTTCTAGGAATGATTTGTCCTTAAAAGTCTGGAGCTAGCAAGAGCAGTTTGAGAAAGACGGGGTTTCAAAATGGTTGGTGCTTGCGAATCAGTGGAGAGCAAAAAAAAATCGAATATTTTATTGAAAAAAAATTTTACTTGGTGCAATATCACGTTCGAACTAGGAACAAGAATGAGGGGTTTCTTCATCGGTAGTGGTTTTAAAGATGTACAGCGAATGCGTTTAGAGAGAAAATGTTTTATAAAACGATGGATTATGAAAAAAAATTTCATTGCTGATTCTGTATTATTTCATTTGGTTAGCTAGTATTGTTCCTGGTTATTGTTTAGATGATCCTATCGTTAGCTCAGATGTTCCTCGTGCTGGTTTTAACTCAGGTGAGGTGGTTGGACGATGTAATGTTGCAGGAAACGTTCGCTCGTTTCAAATCGATTGCACCCAGGAAATCCGAAATTTTACTGTTGGATTTATAACAGCAGGTAGCACTATGCGAATTGCTTCTGTCATTAATGGCGTCCAATATGATACGAATATTTCCAATACAGGCATGAGTCTGGTTGGTACGGAAGGTTTTGTTAGCAATCTTGCTATTACCATCAGGTTTACAGATGATACTACTGCTTTTGTAACGTTGAGGCATTAAAAATGATTCCCTGAAAAGCATGAAGTAAGACATTGTTATGTGAAAACTCAAGAGAGCTTGATTTTTCTGGCTCGCAGGAATGACTTTGGGGAAGTCAAGGATGACGATTCTTCTCAGAAGTTGGGTTCAGATGCGATTGCCAAAAAATAAAAATTTAATTATCTTAAGATACTGAGCTTTCGTTTATTCCAGAAAAGGCAGATCATATGTTTCGAGTCCTTCCTTTTGAATCCAAACGGTGCGAATGCAGGTTCTGCACTTATGCAGACGTTCATACGGTTGAATGACTCATAGTATCAAAATGATAGTTTTGTGGCTTTGCAAAATTATTAACAAGTGCCGTATTTGTGATAGCTACAATTCATAAGGAGTAATTTCCGATAGAGGGTGTTTTGAAAAATGAATTCGCAGCAACGAGTAGAGGGGCATTTCTATATCTACAGGGGGATTGCTGCGGCCTTAGGATCCCTGGCGTGCCAGGAGTCTGTCTTAAAAATTTTCAACTGGGAGTATTTTTTTGATGAAATCTTTATTGCGTGTTGGGTTGTTTTTATCTTTTTTTCATTTGAATTTTCTATTCTTTTCTAGTCAATCCAAGGCGAATAACCTTGATTTTCCTGGATTAACGACAGCTGATCTTTCTCATAAACTTTCATTTTTTATTGAATCAGACGGTGTTGCTGATCAGAATCCTTCGCGGTTTTCTCGCGTATGGAGAATTTGTCAAAAAAAGAATGATCTTATCCATGAAAAAAATTCTGAATTGAAAAAGGGATCCTCTTTAAGAGATAGGTACCTCATCCTTCAGGCTTATCAAAAGCTTTATGATCTTGATTATCGAAGTCATTGGGCACTGATGCCGCAGGCTGAGCTTGAGTCTGCAGCTTGGTTAGAAATTCAGGAAGCGTTGGACGACTGGTTATCGTATTCTGGAGATAAAAAAGAATGGTTTGTGAAACTTTTTCAGTCGTATCTGAGCTTGGGTGGAATGGTTTTTCAAGGAGATTTGCTGAATCGTTTTACGGATCTTTTTGCAACACAATTTGTGCCCACCAAGCAAGGGGCGGATGGTTCGAAAATGGATCGGTTGACGAAACTGATGTGTTTTTTAAAAGAGCATGCATCTTATGGCGAAAATGAGTCATCTGTTGAGCAAGGTTCAGCAGTGGAATTATTGCAGAGATTTCTTTATTTAGGCAATGCTGTCAAGGATGAGCGTGGGCGATTCCAAGAACGTGAGCAATTACTCTTAAAAAGAAGCTTGATAAGGCATTTGCAATTTTTAGAGGGCCATTATCAGAGATTGAAAGATGCTTATGAAGATCCTAAGCAAGCTATTTGGGTGAGCATTTTTGCACCTAACGAGCCTTTGCAAAGTTTTTCTTTCTTTATTTGGGCAGAGGGTTCTGGAGAAATCAGAGAATGGAAGCGGGGAGCAGAACCGGAAGACAAGTATTTGAGAAATCAGTATTTTGCTAATTTTAGAGCTTCTCCGGAGGGTGGGTCTTGGCAATCTAAGGGCATTGGATTCGTTTTCAAGCCTGGTTTTCAATTGGAAGTCAAAAAAGTAAGCACGAAATCCTTTAAAAGGATTCACTTGGCCAACAACGCATCAATTCAATTGCAACGCTACCAAGAACTGGTAGGAGAATCCGCTTTTACTCAGCAAGAAGGGGATGATTGGAGTGTTATTGGAAAAGATTTTAAATTTTGTTCAGGATTTTGGGCGAGGTCCCTTCGTCTCATTGCATTGAATGCCTCTGATCCTATGCGAGTGCGACTTCCTCAGAAAGCAACGGTGTATTTGGATGATTTAAGCCTTCTGAATGTTCGCTTCCAGCATCAGGGAAGGTTAAAAACTCGTCGTAATTTAGAGCTTCGTTTGAACAAGAGTATTTTTGAAAATCAAGGCACTTTGGAGAATCATCAGAAAATTGAGCTTATTGATGATGAAAAAAGTTTTTTTGTGAATGAAAATCAGAAGTCCTTTCTCAAAGCTCCGAGTGTCAGGATGTATGGAAGTGGCACTTTATCTGAGCAATTTTATTCTTTGATCAATAAAGGATCCATTTTAGGTCAGGATATCACTTTGCATGCTTTTCGATTGAATAATGACCTGGGTAAAATTCGCGCAGTCAAAGAAAATACGGTTTTTTTAACAGGAAGTTTTTCAAGTGTTGATGGGGAGATAGGAGATGTCAGTGGGCAAACACAGGTGCATGTTTTATCTCCTGCTGTATTAGGAGAGTTGGGAAGGATTCAAGGAGAAACGATAGCTTTTCAGGTGCATCATCAGGGTGAGCAGAAAACGGGTAAGGGAGTACTAGAAGCTTCTCATCATGTTTTTCTCAGATCAGATGGAGCTTTGATTTTACCTCAAGTTGAGTTTCAAACGCCTGAGCTTCGATTGAATCTACCTGATTTTTCTATAGATCCACAGAATATTGCTTTAACTAAGATTGCTTACCACGGTTGGGGAAGTACTGTTTCCGATATACCTAAAGATTTTAGACTCACCTACCCCTATGTTACTTCGGGTGAAGTTGTTTTTCAGGAAGAAAAATTTTCCGAAAAGGATTCTGTAGATGCGATTCAGGTATGTGTTCAATCAGGTTCTTTGAAGGATGGTCACGAAATTTCACTCGAAGCATCTTTGAGTGCCCAGGGTGGTATCAAGTTTTTAGCTCCCTTGGGAAGAGTAAGCTTGGGAAGTAAGAAAGAGATGCCTGAATGGACCACTTCCCATTTGATGGCACAGGTTGATGCATTCGAGGTTCATCAAGGTGTTTTTTTAGCAGATACCGCGCAGATTAGTTCTCGAAGTGGACTTCAAATTGGAAAAAAGTACTGTGGGTTGCCTATTCCTCTGGAGAAAAAAGCTGCATGGATCACACAAAATCATACCCATTTAGAAGGGGGTCCTCTTTTATGCACAGGGGTTTTAGAGGCTGCAGGATTGACCTTATCTTCTGAGCAGACTCATGTCTGCGCTTTCGCTGATGTAAGCATTCGTGGAGATTTGGTTTTAGCACCTGGAAATACTTTTGAAGTGAGAAGTCTGTCTTCTTTGCATCCTTCTCCTTTATGGGTTGAGGGTAAGCTTAAGGGATTTGATTTTTCTGATCAACATGACTTTCGACCAACCAAGCAGTCTCTTGCAACTTTGAGCAATTATGGAAGTCAGATCCATGTCGGGGAAAAAGATCCGAGTGTTCGTTATCATGCTTCTGGATCTAAATTAGAAGAGTCGACTTTGTATCCTGTTTTAAGTAGCACTAGCGCTTTGGTTCTTTCTGCTGAAGAAGCTCAAGGAGTGTTATCTGCTTCTGAGGTTGTCATCTTGAACAATACTTCTAGATTCGTTTTGGATCAAAAGATTCCTTCTTTTCAGCGTCAGGCGTCCTTGCAGGAGCTTGATTCCGATAAAAATAAGATGATGACTCAAAATGGGATAGCTTCTGAATCTCAATTTAGTTTTGCAGTTCACGAAAAGTACTTTTTTGACGAAAGTCATGCGCAAGAGTTTTATCAAGAAATTGCAGATTCTATGGTCTTGCTAACCTCGGAAGGATTTAAGCTTCTTGCTCCTGGTCAGAAGGTGATGATGGGTTTAAGTCCTGAGTTACTCAGGCAAAGTTTAGAAAAACTCATTGAAGCTTTTAACATGAGTCAATCTAGAAATGATCGTTCCTCAGGTGTAGAAGTCTTGAAAGAGTTTCATCGTTTTTCTGTAGAATACCTCAATGAAAAAAAAGGAAATTTTGAATTTACCCGTGATTTAGTCGATTCAAAGAGGCTTTCAGATCCAGGTATCAGTTCGCTGATGGAAATTTTTACGGATTTTACCTTGCCTAAGAATCCGATGATTTTTTATGTATTTGCAGGGATTTCAGAGGGACTTCCCATTTTAAAGCCCTGTCTTTATTTGCCTTCCCAAGCTTTGACTCATAAAATAGGAAATATTTATACAAGTGACTTAAAAATCTTACCGCATCATCTTGATTCCGATGCATTGGTTGAAACGCTAGAAGATCAAGAAAAAGTCGAATTATCTGATTATTTCACAAAAAATCCAAAAATTTCTCAAAATTTCAATCAGGTAGTTTCGTATGGAGCAGAGAAGAAAAACAAAAAGCAACCTGTTCAAATCCAAACGGAAGGAAGTTTGGGTTCTTTCTTGGTGATCACAGATGGGTGTATTGATGTTCAAGCTTCTCTGAAAAGTGATCAAACTACGCTTATTTCCTGGGATGGAAGGATTCAAGTTCGTTCTGGTTGCAATGCCTTTTCAATGCTGAAGTCCAAAGATTTGAAAATGCAGGGAAGAAATATTCGTATTTCTCAAGCTCAGATACAAGCTGACGCAATGCATTTTCGTTCTCCTTCAGGTCTGCATCTTCAGGTTCGGTCTTCGCAATTCCAAGCAGGAGAGGCAAGTTTTCAAGCTCAGAATGGGGATCTACAGATCATTCATGAAAAAAAAGAAATCGAGGCAGAGTCTTCTTCCTTGCAGGTAAAAAACCAGATTCTTTTTTCAGGTGAGAATGTAGGTACGGAAGGCCTTCAGGTTGATGCAGGAACGTTTGTCGTAGATGCGAAGAAGTCTTTTAAAGATATTTCTTGGGGTGAAGAGCGCAGGTCTTCCTTTGCGGCTTCGGAAGGATTTTCTTTTCGTGCAGAAGAGGCTGCATTCTATGGAACTCAACTGAAGGGTCCTGGAACTATCTACGCAAAAAATCAGGTGATTTTTGATTCGAATGAACCTCTGGTATTGCCTGAAGTGCATTTTCAGACGCCTCAACTCGCGCTTCGTGTGCCTGATTTCGGTTTGGATCCACAAATAGAAGTAAAATCTACAGTGTTTGAATGGGAGCCGCCTATTTCAGGAGATAGAAATCAAACGATTCGTCTTTCTCATCCGTATACCACTTCAGGTGAGTTAGTTTTGAAGGAAAAAGGGTATGCGTCTCCAAGAGATCTTCAGTCAGCTTCTTTCGTGGAAGCGATAAGACTCTGTGTTCAAAAAGATTTATTCGCAAGTGATACCGATCGTTCTAGTTATGACATTTCGTTGGAAGCGTCTTTAAGTGCTAAGAAGGGCATGGTATTTTTAGCTCCTTTGGGAAGAGTGAGGGTAGGAAAGAACACGCAACTTATTACAGAATTGCTCAGTCAAAATTTATTTGCACATGTAAATGCGTTTGAGTTGCTTCAAGGTGTTGTTGTTTCAGAGCAAGCAAAAGTTTTCTCTCAAAAAGGCGTTCAAATAGGAACCCATGTGGGAGATCGAAAAAACGTGATACGATCTTTTTTGGATTTTCCATTAAATCAATCTTCTCTTGATAGCGGCAAAAGTTGTAGTTCAGTCATTGCACTTCAAGAACGATCTGCTTGGCTTACAAAAAATGAAACGATGCTTGTAGGTGGTCCTCTTTTATGTGACGGAATATTGGAAGCTGGGAGATTGTCACTTGATTCCTCTCAAGCACATATTTGTGCTTCTGCTCAGATTAAAATTCGTGGGAATTTAGTTTTAGCTCATGGAAATGAACTTGTTTTGACTCATTTACGTGAGGCATTTCCAGAGCCTTCCGATTTATTTGTAGAGAAAAAATTAGAAGATGTTCCTGCGGTAGTTTCGGACGATTCAGTCAATTTGGAGCATCTTGAGGAAGAGAAAAAAGATTCTATATCGATTCAGAGTTATTCAAGTTTGATGCGTATTTTTTCAGATGAATTAATCATGAACTACGACGCTCAAGAATTGCCTGATGGCAAATATATCTTGCCATCGATTTTTAGCACGATTTCAGATCTAGTGATTCCACAGGATAATATGCAGGGATTGATATCAGCTCCTTCTATTGTCATCTTGCAGAAGGATAATACTTTAGCTCTGGGAAAAGAGAATCCTTATTTTTTTCCACCTCAAATTCCTTTTCAAGAGTTGGAAGAAAAAAAGAACCTTTTGACAGACGAAGGAAACTTTTCATCTCTATTAGATGATAGATGGGGTTTTTCATATCGAGAAAAGTATTTTTTTGATGAGAAACATGCAAAAAGATTTCATAAAAAAATAGCAAAGTCTATTGTGATTTTAACTGAGCAAGGAGTTAAATTGCTTGCTCCTGAACAAAAAGCAGTCTTTTTGTTCAGTCCTTACCTGTTGCAGCGAAGTATCCAGCAAGTAGTTCAGAAAACGATGAGAAGGCATTATATTCACCCTCGACGTTCTGTGAATCAAACTGAACTTCAGTTCTACCATGATTATGCTTGGAAGTATTGGAATGCTCAAGAGGATCACGAGAAGCTTTCCTATATTACGGATGAAGATATAGATTCCTATACAAGCATGGATTCTGTCCAGGTAGGAAGTCTCATGGAGACATGGACTCATTTGAATGAGCCTCAAAATCCTCTTGTTTTTTATACCATTGCTGGAACTTTAAATGATGTGCCTGTTTTAAAGCCTTATATTTACTTGCCATTAGCGCTCATTGAGGAGGCAAGAAGTAGTCGAGCTGGTAATCTTTATGCGATAGATTTACAAGTGCTTCCTGGTGATTTGACTCCAGACGAATTAATAGAATCACGTTCTGAGGAAGGCCATAAAGAATTATTATCAAGTTATTTCGACGAAAATCCTCGTGTTCGTAAGCGAATGCATAATTTGATAATGCAACAGAGAATTAAAGAAGCCGCTATAGCAAGAAGACAGCAAAAAATTACAGACAATGCCGAGAGAAAGCAAAAAAATTTAGAGCAACAAGAAGAAAGAAGAAATGCTCGAGAAGCCTTAAGAAATTTGAAAGTGGATATCGTGGGGGACATCAATCTTGCAGGTTCTTTAGGTATTCTTTTTGCTGAAACAATTCATGTAAGTGCTTCGGTTCGTGTTAAAGATTTAATTTTAGTCTCGATAGGAAAAATAAATATTGGATCTCGGTTGCGTTCTTTATTTGTGGGATCAAAAAAGAAAACCCATCTTAGTGCGAAAGATGACATCACTCTTGAGAATGTAGATGTAACTGGCGCCAAGATAGAGATGGAGTCTGAAGGTCAGATCAAAACAGAAACTACAAAAATTCAGGCAAATCATGATGTGAATATCAAGGGGAATGAAGGCGTATTACTAGATGCTACCAAGATGTCAGGAATGAAGATTCGCTTAAAATCCGAAAAAGGAAAAGTGAGTCTTCGAAGTCAAAGAAAAAGTGGTGGATATTGCTATAATTATCAAGAAGAAGTTGAGGGAAAGTCAACAATCGATGCCAGAGATGGTTTGGATATTTCAGCGCAGGAGATTGAAACACAAGCTTCTAAAATAAGAGCAGGTGCTAGCGGAATTAATTTTGAAGCAGAACATAATATTATCGATAAAGCATTCACTGATAGATCATGGTTCTCAAGGAACAACACTGTATCAAGTTTTGAAACTACAGGTGATTTCAAGATGCATGCCATTCAAGGAAATATGGATCTTGATGCGACTACCATTCGTGCAGAAGGTGATGCAAGTCTTATCGCTCATGGTGATGTGAATCAGCAAGCTAGAGATAAATTCTTTTGGCTTTGGAACAACACGCGTGGGACCCAAATACTTGGAAAAAATCTTAGTGTGACTTCTCATACAGGCGATATACGTGTGTCTGGTTCTCGAATGGAGGCAGAGAACATATCTTTAGAGGCTCAAAAGGGATCAATCGGTATTGGATCTTATTGGAATTCTAAAACAAATATCGAGGCAAAAGATAAGATCAAAATTAGTTCGAAAGAAAAGCTCAGACTAACTCACGCCAAGGTATCAGCTCAATCAATAGATTTACAGGGAGGTGATTTTGATGCTTATGGTCTTCAAGCAGATGTCAATGAGATAAAAATAGACTCTCAAGGTGCTATCCATATGCAATCCGCACAAATGAAGGCAGCTGATGTGGATATGAAGGCGAGGAAAGATATAACGCTTAATTGTATCCAAGCGGAAGCAGATAGTTTTGTCGCAAAGTCTGAAGAAGGGTCTATGGGATTAAATTCCAGTAGTATCCAATCCAAGCATAAAGCCCATCTTAGCGCTCAAGGTAATTTTAGTTTCAATGATTCAAATATATCGGGTACTCAACTAGATGTAGAGTCTGAAGGTTCTATCCATGCTCAATCCACAAAAATTCAGGGAACTGATGTGGCTATGAATGCTAAGAAGAATCTAACACTTAAGTCTGTTCAGATGGATGCAACAGATGTTCGTCTCAATGCTGAAGAGGGTACTTTGAGTCTTCTCAGTGAAAAAACGCGAATGGGAGATGGATCGAATTATCGAGATGAAGTTTCTGGAAAAACCACGATAAAAGCTAAAAATGGGGTAACCCTTGCAGGGAACGATATTAAGACAGTATCTGTGGATGTGACTTCGGGAGATGCTGGAATTGCTATTGATGCAAAAAATAATTTCACTGATGAGACATTAGTCTTGGAATCGCATGCAGAGCACTATGGTGTACGTGGTGATGGACTATTTCGCAGCGAGACGCGCAGCACATCGCATAAAACGAAAAACATCGCATCAAACTTTCAAACCACAGGAAGTATCAAGGCGAATGCCCTTGAAGGGGACATAAAGCTTCGTTCGACAAGAATAATAGCAAAAGGTGCGGGGTTTGATGCTCAAGGTAATGTAGAATTACTTGAAAGCTACGATGAAGAGACGCATCATACGGAAACTAAAGATCTAGGATTCTTTGGTATTTTGAGGACAAGCCAGGAGAGCTCTACAAGTCATTGTAGTGGGACAAAATTTCAATCGGACAATATTTTTGTTGTTTCCCGTAAAGGCGATTTGAATGCGGTTGCTCCTGAAATGCGAGCAGAAAACATCTATTTAGAAGCTCAGAATGGAACAGCTTCTATAGTTAGTGTAAAAACAAGGTCAAGTAGCAGTAAAAATACAGAAGCCGGAAGCGAATCCCAATACCAAGATGAAGTTTCAGGTCAATCAAGACTCGAAGCAAGTAATGGTATTGGTATTGAAGCGTTCAATATTAGCACACAGGCTATAGAAGCGAAGGCAGGAGCTTCTGGAATTAATTTTAGTGCAAGAAATAGTATTATTGATCAGACCTTAGTCTTAGAATCGAATCGAGAAAACCATAGTTCCAATCGTGATGAAACCCATATATCCAAGAAAAATGCCGCATCAAGCCTTCAGTCTGAAGAAAATGTCAAGATGCATGCTCAGGCAGGGGGAATCTGTCTTTTTTCTACACAAATAGATGCAAAAGATACTATAGATCTTCATGGTCGTGATGATGTGAAACTACTTGGAACCACAGATACAGAAGAGCATAAAACGGAAACAAGGAAAACTACAGGAGCCTGGTTTTGGAAGAAGACCAAAACAAACCGTGAACAAAGTGGCAGTGGTCATCACCGTGGAGTAAAATTGCCGGAAGCTAAGGTTCGGATCACTAGTGATCAAAAAGATATTGAGTTGGTTGCTCCTTCCATCCAAGCAAAACAGACGGTTTTGAAAGCTGTGAATGGAAAAGTGAAGATTCTTGCAGGTAATGAGTGGTCATTTTCCTCAACTTATTTAAGCGATGACAGCCCTTATTGGTTTTCTATGAAGTCTAAGATCACTGATTCTAAGACTTATCAGCAGGCTGACATCCAGGGAAGGCTTGAGATTGATGCCAAGGTTCTTGAGGTTCAGAAAGTTGCAGGACAAGTAGCTGAGTGGATGAGCCATCTTGAGATTGATCCTGAGAAAGTCGAGCTTATTGAGTCGCTCATTCACGAGATGAGTAATACGAAAGAAGAATCTATTTCTGTACCAGGGCCTGCGTTGGTAGCGGCGATTGCAGTGGCTGCAACGATTGCGACTCAGGGAGCGGGAGCGGCATGTTTGGGGCCGTTGGCTACCATGAAGTTAAGTTCAATCGCTGCAGTCAATGCGGCTGTGGATGTAGCAGTAGCAACGGCTTCTGCGACGATTTCTTCGCTTGCAGCACAAGCCGTAACACAAGCAGCGTTAGTTGCTCTGAGTGGAGAAGGATTGGACAAATTTTGGGCAGGTTTCAGAAAACCTGAAACATTTAGGACTGCATTGAGTGCTGGAGTCATGGCAGGAGTGACGAAGGGATTCGGGACTTCTTTAGAAACTTCATCCAAGCTTTTGAACAAGGGGATTGTTGCTGCTGAACAGTCTGCAGCGGGCGTAGTTGCTGATAAATACATTAATCAGAAATCATTTGCATATTCCTTCAAGCAAGCGGGGATCAACTTTTTATCTCAGACTACAGGTAGTGTATTAGCAAGTGAAGTTGGGGAACTGCACGCACAAGGAGATATCGGAGCCTTTGCCCATAAAGCATACCATGGAGCGGCAGCAGCTACAGTGGGAGCAGGAGTGGCAGCATTGAGCAATGGGGATGTAGTTGCAGCAGCAGTAGGGGGAGCTACCGGAGCAATTGCTGCTGAGCTTTATGCAGAAAGCGGTCATCCGATTGATGAGGAGCTAAAAAAGGATGTCCTAAGAAAAGAGAAGGAATTAGGAAGAAAGCTTGTTGCTGACGAGTATCATAAACTCGCAGAGGCGAAGCTTAATCAAACAAAAACGCTTGCACGTGTGGCTACTGTCATTGTTTCCGCTCTTTCAGGAAATGAGGATATGATTAGTGCAGCAAATTCTGGAGCACAAACAGCGTTGGAGAATAATTTTAGTGAGACTTCTTTTGCTAAGTTTGAAAAACTAGAACAGGAGTATTTTGATTCCGATTTTTCATCGGATCAATGGGTGAATGCTTGCAGCGATCCTACGGAACAGGGTGAAATAGAAATAGTAAGGCAGGAACAAAGGCAGAAAGAGATTAACGATCAAATGCATGCTGCTTTAGAAACTACTGTGGATACTGCTATAGAAGCTGTTGCTAAGAATGATTCTGACAGTGTTTCTATTGTCCTTGAACAATCAGACAAAAATGTTCATTTAGAAGTTAATTTAGAGCAGTATTCTGATGAAGGTGTTTGGGTGGATCCATCGGTGAATGCCTCCAAGAATCTCAAGGAAGCTCAGGCTATTGACCAGGAGTTAGACAGCTTCAGGTACCAGAAAAGTCAACAGCAGCGTTCAGAGATTACGTACAGGGGTTCCATTGCCCTTGAACAGTACGGCGATCAGAGTTTTGGTTTAGAACTGAATATGGGGAAAGCTCCTGGGAGTGG
>TBL_comb48_EPIDRAFT_1000899_pt1 | contig 22829 bp, 18 predicted proteins | sample TroBogEpilimnion_37_FD_10681 | JGI IMG/M metagenome (IMG submission 10681) | reverse complement strand
GATTGGAATACATTTAACGGTAAGCAAGCGCAGATCAATGGCACCGGGTTTGTTAAAGCATCCGGCACAACAATCAGTTATGATAATAGTACCTACTTAACAACAGCGGCGGCGGCATCGACTTATTTGCCTTTGAGTGGGGGAACTTTAACTAATGTAAATAATGTACTTACCATAAGTACAGGTGGAGCAGGTGGCGCAGCTTATCAAACATTTGTCAACAATGGTGGAACATATACAATAGGCGGAGATAATTCAGGTGGAAGTTTAAGCGGTAGTTCTTATGCATTTTATATTGCTGCACCTTCTGGTAAGTCAATCGTATTAGGAAGTGCATTAAGTGGAACATCTGCAAGTTTTAGTTCAACAGTACTATCGAAAGGCGGTGGAAATGTTATAACGGCAGATATTTTAGCAGGCGCATCAACATTAAAGGGTTTTACTATTCAAAGAAATGATGTTGAGAAATTTAATATAGGATTAGATGGTAGTGATAATTTAGCATTTATAAATTCATCGGGGACATCAGTTGCTTCTGTTACTTCAACAGGTCAAGCAACATTTGCAAATAATATTACTGCATTAACTGCTTTTTTTTCAACCTTATCGGTTGCCGGTTATACTTATACATCTTCGCAAACAATAACTGCGGGTTATTTAATTGTGTACGGATCCGGCGGATCTGCCGGGCAAACATTAACGCTGCCGGCAGCATCAGGAACAAATCAACAATTGTTTTTCAAAAATTTAAGTAGTAATAGTGTAACAATTAGTCGTGCCGGATCCGATAACTTAATTGCATTAGGCACATCAACTACATCAACAACTTACACACTTGCCGCCGGTGGGCAATGTGGATTTGTTGCTGACGGTGCAAGTAAATGGGTACAACAATATTAAAAATATATCAATAATGAAATCACTTAAACTTAGATCCTGGAAAAATGTTAGCATCCCATTACGTGACGGAGAAATCTTAAAAGATTTTGATACAAAGTATTTTATTAAACATATCTTAAATAATGTGGGAGAGGGCATAAGTCCGGTTGATATGGCAGTAAGGGTTAAGATCCTTACAAAGTTGGATGCAATAAAAGCAAACCAAAAAGAAATTCAATTTGAAGATGCAGAATTTAATGTTATCCAGGAGTGCGAAGCAAAAATCAAATGGAGTTTTATTAATCAATGTTTCATTGATTTTCACGATGACATGACAAACGCAGCAAAATGATATACATTATTTTTTCAATTATTTTTCCGTTTATATATATAGTTATTAGTTCTTTTAAAGAAACTATGAAAAAATAATAAATGGCAGATTTTCGCAACATACCAGGTTCGCAATTTTCAAAGGGATTAAGAAATAACAATCCTTTAAATATAAATGCTGCCGGGTGGAAAGGTGAAACCGGTATTGATGGATCGGAAGCAATTTTTACAGATACGATTTTTGGTTTCCGGGCTGCTGCAATTGAATTATTGCGTTATCAAAATACTTATGGTTTAAATACGATCAATGATATTGTTGCAAGGTGGGCACCGGTTGCGGATGGCAATGATCCGGTGACTTATGCCGCAAGTGTTGCAACGGCAATGGGAGTGGATCCGGGAGATCAGATCACATTGGATGCACAAACATTAAATAATTTAATGGTGGCAATGTTGCCGCAAGAAATAGGGCAACAAGCAACCGCAATGATTGATGTGAATGATATACCGGCAGCAATTGCAATGATCAATTTACCGGTGTTATCAGTTGTGCAGGGTGCAAATGGTTATGGTGGGATCCTATTATTGTCCGGGATCTTTTTAGTATTGTTTGCATTATCAGAAAAAAAATGATATATATTATATACTATGCAAACAGAAAAAACCGTTAAACCAAAGCCCGGATCTAATAAGATCCCGGATAAAGCAAAAGAGATCTTACACATCAATAAACCGAACAACGCAAAGGATCCCGAAAATAAGCATGACGGATCCAGGCGGCACGGTTAAAACTTGTTCGGGCAATGCAGGGATGCAACCCGGATCCAGGTCGCAAGTCACCGAGTGATAAGCGCAAACGATTAATAAGGCATCCCCGGATCTTAAAAGTCCGGGTTTGCTCTTAATCGAAAATAAAAAGATCTTTAAATTTTGGGCAAGTATATACGCAAATTTTCAATTTTTAGAGAACGCCCACCTATTGCAATCAAAACATAATTATCAACGGATACGCAGCGATCCTGGAAAAAAATCCATTTCGCTACTATCTTAAACGTGAAAAAGCCCGGTAATGAATTACCAGGCGATTAAATCACAATTCAAATCCATCTTGAATATGCAACAAAATAACGAAAATTTCCCCACTCAAATTGCACGGATCCCCGAAAATCAAAAAATTACCCCTGACTATCAGGGGAGTATTTTTGCCAAAACCCAATTTTTTGGCAAAAATAAGGTTACCGTGGCTTTTGATTGGATCGAGTTTACAGCGATCCAAAACCCGGACAAAACCGATTTCTTAGCATCTGATCGTTTCCAGGTGAAATTTATGGATCACGGCACACAATACTTTATTGAAATGGCGGAGATCTTCCATTTGCCGGCAGGATCCGGGGAGTGGATCAAATGTGCATCCCTGGAGATCAAACCGAGGGTGCATTTTATAAATCAAAATATTGTGAAGATCAAATTAGAAAACCGGTATTGTTATCAGGAAAGCCCGGATCAATTTATAAATGATCTTTTGCAGGATCTCAAATTAACCTTTAAGAATTACACCCGGATAGATACTTGTTGTGATTTTCAAAAGATCGCAACAGGTGAAATGATCCAGGATATGCTATTAAAATTTTCATCAAAAAAATATGTGATGAAAGGAAAATCAATGCAGGTTTTCCATAGAACTAAAGATATTACCGGCATTAAATTTGGAAAACGTGAAAGCGGATGCAGTATAACAATGTATAATAAATCACTTGAAATGAGAACGAAAGGAGATAAGAGGCACATCCGGGAATTGTGGGCTGCTGCTGCATTTGACAAGGATCACGAAACGTACAGGCTTGAGTTTTCAGAAAAGAAAAATTTATTAAACTTGTTTGATAATGAAAGCGGTGAAGTACAGGAAAGTCATTGCGATATTTCGTATATCAAAAATGTTGAAAGAAATTTCAAATACTTATATAAAAAACATTTTAACGCTGCAATTTTTTGCGCCGGTGTTCGGTTTTCCAGGATGGAAAAAATAAACATATTGGATATTGAACAAACCGCAATTGTGAGTAAAAGATTATGTGAAAAGAAGCAAGCAAATAATTATATAAAAGCACACATCAAACGAACATTTGAAGATGCAACCGCTTATGATCTTGCCGGGGATGCAATCAAAGCATCCGGGTTATATGAATACATCCAGGATGAACTAATAAAATTTGATCTGCATGAATGGTTTAACAAAAAATTCCCGATGTATCAAATTTATTGCGGTGAAATGACGGTAGGGGATCATTTAAGCAACCGCAAATATTTAAGCCATCAATTAACGCAATCCCGGTTAAATCTCAATTAACCCGCTTTTCTAACTTATTGTATATCAAAAATATATCAAAATTATTTTTGTATATCAATTCTTTTTTCTAATTTTGATATATTAAATCACAATTAAAAACAAAAAAACCATGTATTTAGAATTAACAATTATCGGTTATGTTGGTGCAGATGCAACAACAAACTTTGTAAACGGAAAGCAAGTAATTAATTTTTCAGTATGTCACACCAGGAATCTCAAAAAGGGTGACGAGAAACAAGAAATTGCGCAATGGATCTCTTGCGCTTTTTGGAGTGAAAGCAAATTGCATGAGTATATCAAAAAAGGTACATTGATACATTGCACCGGCTTGCCATCCGTTAAACCGTTTGTGAAAGATAAAAATGAGTTGGACGTACATTTCAATTTGATATGTAACCAAGTAACTTTATTAAATTCACCAAAAGAAAATGATAATGAATAACGAAAATAAATTTGTAAGATTTCAAGATCCGAATGAAGAGAAATTGTATAATGTCGCAATTGAAATTTTAAACAATTACGGATTAACCGGATATTCTTTTTTTTGTAAAAAATTCTTATCGATTAATGAGTTTGAAACTGAAATTATGATTGGTAAGGATCGGATATATGAAATATTTTGGATTGCAGAAAATGATTATTTAGAAATTTAAAAATATATCAAATGTCAAACAAACAAAAAAAGAAAGCGAATAAAACCGTTCGCCGGTTAATTGATTATGATGACTTGAAGCAATACAAGATCTTAAAATCAATTGCAAAAGATAAAGGATATACAACATTAAAAAAGTACATTCAATTTATCTTGCGAAACGAAGTAATAAAGTATGAGAACAAACAGTTAGAACTATTCAAAAAATCTGAAAAATGAAAACACATCACGAGATCTTAGTAGATCAAACATTTGAAGCCTGGAAAAAACTTTGTTTAAAAAATAATTCGATCCCGGCTTTCATGTTTGGCATCAATCCGTTAACCGGGATTGATGTATTTGCAGAACAAAAGATAGGAAAGGATATGATGATTGCAACAATGCGGCAATGCTTAGATTATTGGGAAAAATCAGATCAAAAAAACGGTAATAAGATCATTCAAATGCCTAATTAATAAGGCTTTTTGATGTGTTTAACCGGATTTCTTAACTTGCGTTCGCAAGTTCAGGGGATCCGGTTATTTTTTGGCAAATTTTGCAGTTATAAAAAAAAATACTACATTAGTAAAGCCAAACCAACACAATGGATGCCAATTACATCTTAGGAAAATTAAACACGTTTAAAGGGCAAACGCAAGTTTTGATATATAATCAAGACACAAAAGATATTATCCGGGGCATCTTACACACACACGATCAATATAAAAGTGAATACGATAAAATATATCAATATTTTCTTTGCGATACAATAGAACAATCCACAAAAAAAGTATGGCATTTTTTAAAAAACAATGTGCCGTATTATATCGAAAGTGAGAATACACAATATTTGAAAAGTCCATCCGGTATTTTATGTACACCGTCAGATTGCAAAAGCTATTCTTTATTTGCAAATGGTGTGATGGATGCGATCAAAAGAAATACAAATGAAAATTTCGATGTGTATTATCGCTTTGCATCTTATGATCTTTTCGATAAAAGTTATCAGCACGTTTTTTCAGTTATTAAAACAGATCAAAAAGAAATTTGGATTGATCCGGTATTAAATAATTACAACGAGAAAAAATATCCATTTTATTTTATGGATCGAAAAATTAAATCTTCTTATACTTTGGGTAGGGTAGGTGCATTGGTTGCAATGTCCGGGATCGGATCAAACGAGGTTGCGAGTTACGGCACGGATGCAGCAAATGCAGCGGTTGATCTTGCAACCGGCAATTTTCTTGCTGCCGGATCTTCGATCATTCAAGGTGTAATGACAGCGATTGCAAATGCTCATGGTACAGACGCAGGTCATTGGCAATCTACATTAACTCAATACAGTGATAATGTAAAAGCGATAACATATTTAGATTACATACAAACATTGCCGGCTTATACCGGTGGCAATCCTGATAGCCAGGAGGGAAGATTTGTTCAGGCATTGCAATTATTCCCCAATATGTTTACTTCAGGATCTGTTAGCGAGGATATTTGCCAGGCATGGGATGATCAATGGGCGATCATGTATAAAGCAACCCCGCATAAACAAGATCCTAATATTTTAAACTGCAGATTTTCTGCGAGCAGTCCGGCTCCCTCTACATTTATTATGAATGGAATGATTTCAAAACAGGGTGTATTAGCTGCAGGAAATACGGGACTTATACAATTAACGACTTTTCAAAAACAATACGCAAGTGCGCCGCAATATTTACCCCCTGTTTCAAATAATAGTATATCAATTCCGGCAAATGGTGGGCAAGGTTTAAACCTTACCACCATTTTATTATTTGGCGGCGGTGGATTTTTATTATATAAATTATTAAGCAAAAAAAGATGACGGCATTACAGCAAATAATAAAAGAAGCAAAAGCAATTCAGCGCAAACACAAAAACACATCCTGGAAAGATGCAATTGCAATGGCATCAGAAAAATATAATAAAAAGCATAAAGCAAAAACCCCAAAAAAATCTATTCATAAAAAATCTAAAGCAATGCCAACAAAAAGAAAAACAGCAAAGCGAAAAGTTAGCGGTGTAAAAAAACCGAGTGAAAGTGCAGTAATGAAACAAATAAATAAAGTGGAGAAAGATATTAAGCATTTAGAGGCAATGCAGAAAAAACAATTGATGAAAAAACATAAAGGCGCAATTGGTGCAACGATCCGCAAAAAACATACGGAGTTGAAAAAACTTATTAGAAAATATTAATCTTCTTTTCATTCATTAAAAACAAAAATCAAATGGCAACAAAAAGAAAAGTCCACCACCACAAAACACGCAGACGCAAAATGTCCGGCATCGGTGGCAATATTGAAACTGCGGTTTATGTATCCGTGGGTGCAATTGCCGGAGAATTTTTAATTAACACAATCAATACAGCGGTAGGAAAGGGTAGTAGTACCGGCGGATCTGATTATATTGGAGATGCTGCGGTATTGGCAATAGGTGTAATGGTGCCGGCAATGATGAAAGGCACAATGGGATCTGCATTGGGCATGGGCATGGTTGCCGCCGGTGCATTGAACATAGCACAAGATGCCGGATTGATCGCCGGGGTGCCTATGGTTGCCGGGAATTATTCAAATATGCCGGTAAAACGTTTGGGTGCATACCAAACAAGATCCGGTGCATTGGTTGCCGGGGTAGGAGATACCAGGACAGCCGCAGCAATGGAGGCTATGATGTAATTGCATCATTCAATCACAATTGAAATTATCAAAACAAAAAATATATCAAAACATTAAATAAAAAAAATTATGGCACCCACTCAAATAGGGCAAAGAGTTGTTTTTGAAAATGCAAAAACACTTATTCAGGGTCTAGGCTATGATGCAAGTCATGCCGTATTAACCCCATCTTTTTTGCGTTCAGAAGTTTTATTGACAACAACGGCAGCATCTTACCATGTGCCGGTGTTGATTAATGATAATGTAAACGGCACCCCTACTGTTAGGGAAGCGAGATTAACATTGCAGGATTTGTTTGTTGTTTGCGCTATTCAATTAACATTGGTTAGCGGATCATCAACAAACGGTGCAGCAAAGTTTTACACTTATCCAAACCTTACGGCATTTCCTACCGGTGCAGCGCAATTGTATAATGTTTATAATGGATATTTAACGATCCAGGTGAATAACCAAAACATTTTACCAAAATTGAGTTTGCAGGATCATTACTTTGTTCCACAACAACAGCAAAATGCAAACTTTAATGTTGCATCCCCAACAAGTCCGGCACAGTTTGCAATCGATCAGGTTGATATGGGATTAAATGCTTTCCAGGTAATTGAACCAAACATAGTATTAAACGGTGCAAGCAATATTCAGGCATCGTATGTTTTCCCGGCTGCACCAAGTGCCGTGGATAGCAATACTTATGTTAGTTTGAAATGGTATGGCATTTTAGCACAAAACTGTACATCAGTAAAATAATTGTCGTTTGCTTTTATTTAGCGAATGATATACCGCCCACCGGTCGGGAGAATAACCGGATTTTTTTTCATGCAATAAAAATAAAATCATGGTTAATATTCAGCGATATGAAGCGGTTGAAATATCAGTCCCAAGCGGATCAACATTAACACGTTTCTATTTTCCAGATCTTCCCAATTTGCGCAATGCCAGGATCACAACGGTTGAGGTGTATGATGCGGCAACTTTGGGTTGTTCACCATTGACAGGATCTACACTTGCAGCATTAACGGATATTAAAAAATCATTTTTGGTTTTGTACCAGGGAGATTTGCAACTTGTTTATAATATTCCGCTTGCAAGGTTAAATCAGGTGAATGACGGCACAAGTCCGTATGTGTTTGAATTGCCCCGGATCAATACAATGATTGTTTCCTGGGTTAAATCATTCGTCACAATGTTTACTGCAATGGGTACAACAAATGTTGTATTTGCATTTGGTGTGTATTATAATTTCGGGCCGCAAGACAATGATATGAGTACGGCAACGAATAACAGTTAAATTTTTTTTGTATGGCAAAGGCTTATGTGATAGGCACCGAGGGTGTTATGCAATGGTATGATCGCAATAGCGATAGCCCTTATTATTCAGTATGGGTGGGGAAACAATTAATGTTTTCCTGGAATAAAGAGGATGCAGATGAAGCCAGGCAAAAATTAGAGGAAGATCTCACAGCATTTGAAACGAACGGCGTAAATGATATATTTATGATCCGTTTGCATCCGGTGCCCAAGGTCGCAAATGATGTTATCATAACTAATAATACACCGTATTACGCAAGTCTAAATTTTCGCCCGGCAAATGGGCCGGATAGTATTTTCAAAGGGATCGGATCGGATCCCAGGCTTGAAGCCCCGGTTTATAGTTTGATGCGAGAAATGCAGGAAACAAATAAAGCAATTCTTTCAAAATTAAATGCCGCAGAGTTGGAAGATGAGGAAGAAGATAAAGCAACCGGGTTGATGGGTTTTATTGAAAAGCCGGAAGTGCAAACAATGATCATGGGATTGTTAGGTAATATATTGAATAAAAATAAACCCGGTGCAATTGCCGGCACCGTCACCCAGGAAGATTTGCAACTATTGCAACAATTGATGAATAAAGGAATAACAACCGAGCATTTGCGCAAGTTGGTTGCAATGGATCAAAACAAAATTCAATCACTCTTAAGTATGTTATAAATGCCTAAGAAAGTAACAGGTGTAAATATTGATCCGGTTAATATTGCAATACTTATCGCTATTGCTTATTTTGGTTGGAAAGCATATCAATGTTTTGTCCTGGGCAATTGTGGCGGCAATGACAATGGATCCGGCGACGGAACCGGAACCGGCAACACAAACCAGGGGACTAATAAAGGCACGGCAACACAGCCGGCAACAAGCTATCCAAACGTTTCTGTTAATCCGGTAAATCAAAAGCCAAGTCCAGCCGTAAACAGTGGCGGCTATAGTGGCGGCGGCGGTATAATATTGAGTGATCAAACACCTTTCGCAAAAGGAACTGCAGTATATATTGAGTTTACAAGTGATCCTTCGGTACCTCAAGTGTACAGCCGGATCGGTACGACTGTTTATGATCTAATGGGACATCCGGTGTATGTGTTTGATACTGCAAATTTAGGCATGGAAGTAACTAATGTTTCTGATCAATATGCTGTATTGTATAACAATCCAGATATCAATGATACTGAAGTTGGTTATGTAAATTTTTATGATGTTGTACGTTTAAATTAATTATCAGAAAAAAAATAAACATGAATACGAAAACAATTTTGATATTGGGCGGAGTTGGTTTAGCTGCATATTATTTATTTATGAAGCCACCGGCAGCAAGTGCGCAAACATTAGCACAACAACAAGCGGCGCAAGCGCTTGCATTGAGATTGGCGCAACAACAATCTGCAGCAAATAATTTGCAATCGCAACAAACCGGGCAATTAATTAGTGCCGGCACAAGTCTATTGCAAACGATCATTAACCCACCGCAAAACAGCGGGGACGTTGATATGTACGGGCAAGACATAAGCAATAGCGGGATGTATGGAGTAAATAAGAAAAACATTATCTGATGAAAGAAGATACAAAAAAGAAAGTGGCATTGATTGCAATTGTTGCATTTGGATTTTACTTATGGCATGAACATAAGAAAAAATCAAATGTTGCGGATCTTCCGGGTGCAATGATCCCGGATCAATCCGGCGGTGCGCAATTCACAGATAATGGATTAATGGCACCGGGCAATACATTGGCACCGCTTTACATTGATAAAAAAAATATATCAATTAATCAATCGGATTTTATCATTCGCTATAAATTAGGCAATGTGCCAAACACTATATGAATGACATGAAAAAAGGAGAGATCAAATTAATACGTTATGAGTGCGACTTTCAACAAGTAAGCACAAATAAGTATGTTGATACAGATTGCAATAGTATTACGTTTATTAATTATGGTGTAAACCAGGTGCAGATCGAAAGCGTAATATTATTGCAAACACAACAATTGACAATTGACGGAAACGCCGGTGAATATACAAAACAAAGATTTTTATTAAATTTCGGTACGGCAGCAACAAGCGGCAACAATGTTGTTGTAATTAGGAAAAGATATATCAATGTAGATTAATGGGAAAATTAGGCATAACAACGGATGTATTAAACCAAAAAGGATCCCCGGCATTGTACCAGGATCTTTTCGGCAATATACCGGCTGCCGGTTATACCGGTCGTTTGTTTGTTTCAACAGATACAAATAATTTATATCGTGACAACGGATCAAGTTGGGTGCAAATTGCCGGATCTTCCGGCGGATCCGGTGTAACAAGTATAACAGGTACAGCAAACCAGGTAATTGCATCCGCTGCAACCGGTGCAATTGTTTTATCATTACCGCAAAATATCAATTCAGGTGCAAGCCCTACATTTGCCGGCATTACATTATCGGGTTTATCTTCTGCCGGGATTGTTATTAATAACGGATCCGGTGTATTAAGCACAACAAACGGCACCGGGTTTGTAAAGATCAGCGGCGGCACAATTAGCTATGATAATAGTACATACTTAACAACGGCGGCAGCAAGTGCAGCCTATCAACCATTAATCACATTAACAACAACCGGGGCAAGCGGTGCGGCAACTTTCACATCAAATACATTGAATGTGCCGGCTTATACACTTGCCGGTTTAGGTGGGATCTCATTAACAGCTCTTTCTGCATCTTCACCATTAAGTTATAACAGCGGCACCGGTGCATTTGCGATCCAGGTTGCGAACACATCACAAGCCGGTTATTTAACGGCAACGGATTGGAATACATTTAACGGTAAGCAAGCGCAGATCAACGGCACCGGATTTGTGAAAGCATCCGGCACAACAATTAGTTATGATAATAGTACCTATGTTACATTAACTGCATTTTCTGCATCTTCACCATTAAGTTATAATAATGCAACCGGTGCATTTGCGATCCAGGTTGCGAACACATCACAAGCCGGTTATTTATCGCAAAGTGATTGGAATACATTTAACAGTAAGCAATCAACGATCACATTAACAACAACCGGGGCAAGCGGTGCGGCATCATTCATATCAAATACATTGAATGTGCCGGCTTATACTCTTGCCGGTTTAGGTGGGATCTCATTAACTGCTCTTTCTGCATCTTCACCATTAAGTTATAACAGCGGCACCGGTGCATTTGCGATCCAGGTTGCAAACACATCACAAGCCGGTTATTTAACGGCAAGCGATTGGAATACATTTAACGGTAAGCAAGCGCAGATCAATGGCACCGGGTTTGTTAAAGCATCCGGCACAACAATCAGTTATGATAATAGTACCTACTTAACAACAGCGGCGGCGGCATCGACTTATTTGCCTTTGAGTGGGGGAACTTTAACTAATGTAAATAATGTACTTACCATAAGTACAGGTGGAGCAGGTGGCGCAGCTTATCAAACATTTGTCAACAATGGTGGAACATATACAATAGGCGGAGATAATTCAGGTGGAAGTTTAAGCGGTAGTTCTTATGCATTTTATATTGCTGCACCTTCTGGTAAGTCAATCGTATTAGGAAGTGCATTAAGTGGAACATCTGCAAGTTTTAGTTCAACAGTACTATCGAAAGGCGGTGGAAATGTTATAACGGCAGATATTTTAGCAGGCGCATCAACATTAAAGGGTTTTACTATTCAAAGAAATGATGTTGAGAAATTTAATATAGGATTAGATGGTAGTGATAATTTAGCATTTATAAATTCATCGGGGACATCAGTTGCTTCTGTTACTTCAACAGGTCAAGCAACATTTGCAAATAATATTACTGCATTAACTGCTTTTTTTTCAACCTTATCGGTTGCCGGTTATACTTATACATCTTCGCAAACAATAACTGCGGGTTATTTAATTGTGTACGGATCCGGCGGATCTGCCGGGCAAACATTAACGCTGCCGGCAGCATCAGGAACAAATCAACAATTGTTTTTCAAAAATTTAAGTAGTAATAGTGTAACAATTAGTCGTGCCGGATCCGATAACTTAATTGCATTAGGCACATCAACTACATCAACAACTTACACACTTGCCGCCGGTGGGCAATGTGGATTTGTTGCTGACGGTGCAAGTAAATGGGTACAACAATATTAAAAATATATCAATAATGAAATCACTTAAACTTAGATCCTGGAAAAATGTTAGCATCCCATTACGTGACGGAGAAATCTTAAAAGATTTTGATACAAAGTATTTTATTAAACATATCTTAAATAATGTGGGAGAGGGCATAAGTCCGGTTGATATGGCAGTAAGGGTTAAGATCCTTACAAAGTTGGATGCAATAAAAGCAAACCAAAAAGAAATTCAATTTGAAGATGCAGAATTTAATGTTATCCAGGAGTGCGAAGCAAAAATCAAATGGAGTTTTATTAATCAATGTTTCATTGATTTTCACGATGACATGACAAACGCAGCAAAATGATATACATTATTTTTTCAATTATTTTTCCGTTTATATATATAGTTATTAGTTCTTTTAAAGAAACTATGAAAAAATAATAAATGGCAGATTTTCGCAACATACCAGGTTCGCAATTTTCAAAGGGATTAAGAAATAACAATCCTTTAAATATAAATGCTGCCGGGTGGAAAGGTGAAACCGGTATTGATGGATCGGAAGCAATTTTTACAGATACGATTTTTGGTTTCCGGGCTGCTGCAATTGAATTATTGCGTTATCAAAATACTTATGGTTTAAATACGATCAATGATATTGTTGCAAGGTGGGCACCGGTTGCGGATGGCAATGATCCGGTGACTTATGCCGCAAGTGTTGCAACGGCAATGGGAGTGGATCCGGGAGATCAGATCACATTGGATGCACAAACATTAAATAATTTAATGGTGGCAATGTTGCCGCAAGAAATAGGGCAACAAGCAACCGCAATGATTGATGTGAATGATATACCGGCAGCAATTGCAATGATCAATTTACCGGTGTTATCAGTTGTGCAGGGTGCAAATGGTTATGGTGGGATCCTATTATTGTCCGGGATCTTTTTAGTATTGTTTGCATTATCAGAAAAAAAATGATATATATTATATACTATGCAAACAGAAAAAACCGTTAAACCAAAGCCCGGATCTAATAAGATCCCGGATAAAGCAAAAGAGATCTTACACATCAATAAACCGAACAACGCAAAGGATCCCGAAAATAAGCATGACGGATCCAGGCGGCACGGTTAAAACTTGTTCGGGCAATGCAGGGATGCAACCCGGATCCAGGTCGCAAGTCACCGAGTGATAAGCGCAAACGATTAATAAGGCATCCCCGGATCTTAAAAGTCCGGGTTTGCTCTTAATCGAAAATAAAAAGATCTTTAAATTTTGGGCAAGTATATACGCAAATTTTCAATTTTTAGAGAACGCCCACCTATTGCAATCAAAACATAATTATCAACGGATACGCAGCGATCCTGGAAAAAAATCCATTTCGCTACTATCTTAAACGTGAAAAAGCCCGGTAATGAATTACCAGGCGATTAAATCACAATTCAAATCCATCTTGAATATGCAACAAAATAACGAAAATTTCCCCACTCAAATTGCACGGATCCCCGAAAATCAAAAAATTACCCCTGACTATCAGGGGAGTATTTTTGCCAAAACCCAATTTTTTGGCAAAAATAAGGTTACCGTGGCTTTTGATTGGATCGAGTTTACAGCGATCCAAAACCCGGACAAAACCGATTTCTTAGCATCTGATCGTTTCCAGGTGAAATTTATGGATCACGGCACACAATACTTTATTGAAATGGCGGAGATCTTCCATTTGCCGGCAGGATCCGGGGAGTGGATCAAATGTGCATCCCTGGAGATCAAACCGAGGGTGCATTTTATAAATCAAAATATTGTGAAGATCAAATTAGAAAACCGGTATTGTTATCAGGAAAGCCCGGATCAATTTATAAATGATCTTTTGCAGGATCTCAAATTAACCTTTAAGAATTACACCCGGATAGATACTTGTTGTGATTTTCAAAAGATCGCAACAGGTGAAATGATCCAGGATATGCTATTAAAATTTTCATCAAAAAAATATGTGATGAAAGGAAAATCAATGCAGGTTTTCCATAGAACTAAAGATATTACCGGCATTAAATTTGGAAAACGTGAAAGCGGATGCAGTATAACAATGTATAATAAATCACTTGAAATGAGAACGAAAGGAGATAAGAGGCACATCCGGGAATTGTGGGCTGCTGCTGCATTTGACAAGGATCACGAAACGTACAGGCTTGAGTTTTCAGAAAAGAAAAATTTATTAAACTTGTTTGATAATGAAAGCGGTGAAGTACAGGAAAGTCATTGCGATATTTCGTATATCAAAAATGTTGAAAGAAATTTCAAATACTTATATAAAAAACATTTTAACGCTGCAATTTTTTGCGCCGGTGTTCGGTTTTCCAGGATGGAAAAAATAAACATATTGGATATTGAACAAACCGCAATTGTGAGTAAAAGATTATGTGAAAAGAAGCAAGCAAATAATTATATAAAAGCACACATCAAACGAACATTTGAAGATGCAACCGCTTATGATCTTGCCGGGGATGCAATCAAAGCATCCGGGTTATATGAATACATCCAGGATGAACTAATAAAATTTGATCTGCATGAATGGTTTAACAAAAAATTCCCGATGTATCAAATTTATTGCGGTGAAATGACGGTAGGGGATCATTTAAGCAACCGCAAATATTTAAGCCATCAATTAACGCAATCCCGGTTAAATCTCAATTAACCCGCTTTTCTAACTTATTGTATATCAAAAATATATCAAAATTATTTTTGTATATCAATTCTTTTTTCTAATTTTGATATATTAAATCACAATTAAAAACAAAAAAACCATGTATTTAGAATTAACAATTATCGGTTATGTTGGTGCAGATGCAACAACAAACTTTGTAAACGGAAAGCAAGTAATTAATTTTTCAGTATGTCACACCAGGAATCTCAAAAAGGGTGACGAGAAACAAGAAATTGCGCAATGGATCTCTTGCGCTTTTTGGAGTGAAAGCAAATTGCATGAGTATATCAAAAAAGGTACATTGATACATTGCACCGGCTTGCCATCCGTTAAACCGTTTGTGAAAGATAAAAATGAGTTGGACGTACATTTCAATTTGATATGTAACCAAGTAACTTTATTAAATTCACCAAAAGAAAATGATAATGAATAACGAAAATAAATTTGTAAGATTTCAAGATCCGAATGAAGAGAAATTGTATAATGTCGCAATTGAAATTTTAAACAATTACGGATTAACCGGATATTCTTTTTTTTGTAAAAAATTCTTATCGATTAATGAGTTTGAAACTGAAATTATGATTGGTAAGGATCGGATATATGAAATATTTTGGATTGCAGAAAATGATTATTTAGAAATTTAAAAATATATCAAATGTCAAACAAACAAAAAAAGAAAGCGAATAAAACCGTTCGCCGGTTAATTGATTATGATGACTTGAAGCAATACAAGATCTTAAAATCAATTGCAAAAGATAAAGGATATACAACATTAAAAAAGTACATTCAATTTATCTTGCGAAACGAAGTAATAAAGTATGAGAACAAACAGTTAGAACTATTCAAAAAATCTGAAAAATGAAAACACATCACGAGATCTTAGTAGATCAAACATTTGAAGCCTGGAAAAAACTTTGTTTAAAAAATAATTCGATCCCGGCTTTCATGTTTGGCATCAATCCGTTAACCGGGATTGATGTATTTGCAGAACAAAAGATAGGAAAGGATATGATGATTGCAACAATGCGGCAATGCTTAGATTATTGGGAAAAATCAGATCAAAAAAACGGTAATAAGATCATTCAAATGCCTAATTAATAAGGCTTTTTGATGTGTTTAACCGGATTTCTTAACTTGCGTTCGCAAGTTCAGGGGATCCGGTTATTTTTTGGCAAATTTTGCAGTTATAAAAAAAAATACTACATTAGTAAAGCCAAACCAACACAATGGATGCCAATTACATCTTAGGAAAATTAAACACGTTTAAAGGGCAAACGCAAGTTTTGATATATAATCAAGACACAAAAGATATTATCCGGGGCATCTTACACACACACGATCAATATAAAAGTGAATACGATAAAATATATCAATATTTTCTTTGCGATACAATAGAACAATCCACAAAAAAAGTATGGCATTTTTTAAAAAACAATGTGCCGTATTATATCGAAAGTGAGAATACACAATATTTGAAAAGTCCATCCGGTATTTTATGTACACCGTCAGATTGCAAAAGCTATTCTTTATTTGCAAATGGTGTGATGGATGCGATCAAAAGAAATACAAATGAAAATTTCGATGTGTATTATCGCTTTGCATCTTATGATCTTTTCGATAAAAGTTATCAGCACGTTTTTTCAGTTATTAAAACAGATCAAAAAGAAATTTGGATTGATCCGGTATTAAATAATTACAACGAGAAAAAATATCCATTTTATTTTATGGATCGAAAAATTAAATCTTCTTATACTTTGGGTAGGGTAGGTGCATTGGTTGCAATGTCCGGGATCGGATCAAACGAGGTTGCGAGTTACGGCACGGATGCAGCAAATGCAGCGGTTGATCTTGCAACCGGCAATTTTCTTGCTGCCGGATCTTCGATCATTCAAGGTGTAATGACAGCGATTGCAAATGCTCATGGTACAGACGCAGGTCATTGGCAATCTACATTAACTCAATACAGTGATAATGTAAAAGCGATAACATATTTAGATTACATACAAACATTGCCGGCTTATACCGGTGGCAATCCTGATAGCCAGGAGGGAAGATTTGTTCAGGCATTGCAATTATTCCCCAATATGTTTACTTCAGGATCTGTTAGCGAGGATATTTGCCAGGCATGGGATGATCAATGGGCGATCATGTATAAAGCAACCCCGCATAAACAAGATCCTAATATTTTAAACTGCAGATTTTCTGCGAGCAGTCCGGCTCCCTCTACATTTATTATGAATGGAATGATTTCAAAACAGGGTGTATTAGCTGCAGGAAATACGGGACTTATACAATTAACGACTTTTCAAAAACAATACGCAAGTGCGCCGCAATATTTACCCCCTGTTTCAAATAATAGTATATCAATTCCGGCAAATGGTGGGCAAGGTTTAAACCTTACCACCATTTTATTATTTGGCGGCGGTGGATTTTTATTATATAAATTATTAAGCAAAAAAAGATGACGGCATTACAGCAAATAATAAAAGAAGCAAAAGCAATTCAGCGCAAACACAAAAACACATCCTGGAAAGATGCAATTGCAATGGCATCAGAAAAATATAATAAAAAGCATAAAGCAAAAACCCCAAAAAAATCTATTCATAAAAAATCTAAAGCAATGCCAACAAAAAGAAAAACAGCAAAGCGAAAAGTTAGCGGTGTAAAAAAACCGAGTGAAAGTGCAGTAATGAAACAAATAAATAAAGTGGAGAAAGATATTAAGCATTTAGAGGCAATGCAGAAAAAACAATTGATGAAAAAACATAAAGGCGCAATTGGTGCAACGATCCGCAAAAAACATACGGAGTTGAAAAAACTTATTAGAAAATATTAATCTTCTTTTCATTCATTAAAAACAAAAATCAAATGGCAACAAAAAGAAAAGTCCACCACCACAAAACACGCAGACGCAAAATGTCCGGCATCGGTGGCAATATTGAAACTGCGGTTTATGTATCCGTGGGTGCAATTGCCGGAGAATTTTTAATTAACACAATCAATACAGCGGTAGGAAAGGGTAGTAGTACCGGCGGATCTGATTATATTGGAGATGCTGCGGTATTGGCAATAGGTGTAATGGTGCCGGCAATGATGAAAGGCACAATGGGATCTGCATTGGGCATGGGCATGGTTGCCGCCGGTGCATTGAACATAGCACAAGATGCCGGATTGATCGCCGGGGTGCCTATGGTTGCCGGGAATTATTCAAATATGCCGGTAAAACGTTTGGGTGCATACCAAACAAGATCCGGTGCATTGGTTGCCGGGGTAGGAGATACCAGGACAGCCGCAGCAATGGAGGCTATGATGTAATTGCATCATTCAATCACAATTGAAATTATCAAAACAAAAAATATATCAAAACATTAAATAAAAAAAATTATGGCACCCACTCAAATAGGGCAAAGAGTTGTTTTTGAAAATGCAAAAACACTTATTCAGGGTCTAGGCTATGATGCAAGTCATGCCGTATTAACCCCATCTTTTTTGCGTTCAGAAGTTTTATTGACAACAACGGCAGCATCTTACCATGTGCCGGTGTTGATTAATGATAATGTAAACGGCACCCCTACTGTTAGGGAAGCGAGATTAACATTGCAGGATTTGTTTGTTGTTTGCGCTATTCAATTAACATTGGTTAGCGGATCATCAACAAACGGTGCAGCAAAGTTTTACACTTATCCAAACCTTACGGCATTTCCTACCGGTGCAGCGCAATTGTATAATGTTTATAATGGATATTTAACGATCCAGGTGAATAACCAAAACATTTTACCAAAATTGAGTTTGCAGGATCATTACTTTGTTCCACAACAACAGCAAAATGCAAACTTTAATGTTGCATCCCCAACAAGTCCGGCACAGTTTGCAATCGATCAGGTTGATATGGGATTAAATGCTTTCCAGGTAATTGAACCAAACATAGTATTAAACGGTGCAAGCAATATTCAGGCATCGTATGTTTTCCCGGCTGCACCAAGTGCCGTGGATAGCAATACTTATGTTAGTTTGAAATGGTATGGCATTTTAGCACAAAACTGTACATCAGTAAAATAATTGTCGTTTGCTTTTATTTAGCGAATGATATACCGCCCACCGGTCGGGAGAATAACCGGATTTTTTTTCATGCAATAAAAATAAAATCATGGTTAATATTCAGCGATATGAAGCGGTTGAAATATCAGTCCCAAGCGGATCAACATTAACACGTTTCTATTTTCCAGATCTTCCCAATTTGCGCAATGCCAGGATCACAACGGTTGAGGTGTATGATGCGGCAACTTTGGGTTGTTCACCATTGACAGGATCTACACTTGCAGCATTAACGGATATTAAAAAATCATTTTTGGTTTTGTACCAGGGAGATTTGCAACTTGTTTATAATATTCCGCTTGCAAGGTTAAATCAGGTGAATGACGGCACAAGTCCGTATGTGTTTGAATTGCCCCGGATCAATACAATGATTGTTTCCTGGGTTAAATCATTCGTCACAATGTTTACTGCAATGGGTACAACAAATGTTGTATTTGCATTTGGTGTGTATTATAATTTCGGGCCGCAAGACAATGATATGAGTACGGCAACGAATAACAGTTAAATTTTTTTTGTATGGCAAAGGCTTATGTGATAGGCACCGAGGGTGTTATGCAATGGTATGATCGCAATAGCGATAGCCCTTATTATTCAGTATGGGTGGGGAAACAATTAATGTTTTCCTGGAATAAAGAGGATGCAGATGAAGCCAGGCAAAAATTAGAGGAAGATCTCACAGCATTTGAAACGAACGGCGTAAATGATATATTTATGATCCGTTTGCATCCGGTGCCCAAGGTCGCAAATGATGTTATCATAACTAATAATACACCGTATTACGCAAGTCTAAATTTTCGCCCGGCAAATGGGCCGGATAGTATTTTCAAAGGGATCGGATCGGATCCCAGGCTTGAAGCCCCGGTTTATAGTTTGATGCGAGAAATGCAGGAAACAAATAAAGCAATTCTTTCAAAATTAAATGCCGCAGAGTTGGAAGATGAGGAAGAAGATAAAGCAACCGGGTTGATGGGTTTTATTGAAAAGCCGGAAGTGCAAACAATGATCATGGGATTGTTAGGTAATATATTGAATAAAAATAAACCCGGTGCAATTGCCGGCACCGTCACCCAGGAAGATTTGCAACTATTGCAACAATTGATGAATAAAGGAATAACAACCGAGCATTTGCGCAAGTTGGTTGCAATGGATCAAAACAAAATTCAATCACTCTTAAGTATGTTATAAATGCCTAAGAAAGTAACAGGTGTAAATATTGATCCGGTTAATATTGCAATACTTATCGCTATTGCTTATTTTGGTTGGAAAGCATATCAATGTTTTGTCCTGGGCAATTGTGGCGGCAATGACAATGGATCCGGCGACGGAACCGGAACCGGCAACACAAACCAGGGGACTAATAAAGGCACGGCAACACAGCCGGCAACAAGCTATCCAAACGTTTCTGTTAATCCGGTAAATCAAAAGCCAAGTCCAGCCGTAAACAGTGGCGGCTATAGTGGCGGCGGCGGTATAATATTGAGTGATCAAACACCTTTCGCAAAAGGAACTGCAGTATATATTGAGTTTACAAGTGATCCTTCGGTACCTCAAGTGTACAGCCGGATCGGTACGACTGTTTATGATCTAATGGGACATCCGGTGTATGTGTTTGATACTGCAAATTTAGGCATGGAAGTAACTAATGTTTCTGATCAATATGCTGTATTGTATAACAATCCAGATATCAATGATACTGAAGTTGGTTATGTAAATTTTTATGATGTTGTACGTTTAAATTAATTATCAGAAAAAAAATAAACATGAATACGAAAACAATTTTGATATTGGGCGGAGTTGGTTTAGCTGCATATTATTTATTTATGAAGCCACCGGCAGCAAGTGCGCAAACATTAGCACAACAACAAGCGGCGCAAGCGCTTGCATTGAGATTGGCGCAACAACAATCTGCAGCAAATAATTTGCAATCGCAACAAACCGGGCAATTAATTAGTGCCGGCACAAGTCTATTGCAAACGATCATTAACCCACCGCAAAACAGCGGGGACGTTGATATGTACGGGCAAGACATAAGCAATAGCGGGATGTATGGAGTAAATAAGAAAAACATTATCTGATGAAAGAAGATACAAAAAAGAAAGTGGCATTGATTGCAATTGTTGCATTTGGATTTTACTTATGGCATGAACATAAGAAAAAATCAAATGTTGCGGATCTTCCGGGTGCAATGATCCCGGATCAATCCGGCGGTGCGCAATTCACAGATAATGGATTAATGGCACCGGGCAATACATTGGCACCGCTTTACATTGATAAAAAAAATATATCAATTAATCAATCGGATTTTATCATTCGCTATAAATTAGGCAATGTGCCAAACACTATATGAATGACATGAAAAAAGGAGAGATCAAATTAATACGTTATGAGTGCGACTTTCAACAAGTAAGCACAAATAAGTATGTTGATACAGATTGCAATAGTATTACGTTTATTAATTATGGTGTAAACCAGGTGCAGATCGAAAGCGTAATATTATTGCAAACACAACAATTGACAATTGACGGAAACGCCGGTGAATATACAAAACAAAGATTTTTATTAAATTTCGGTACGGCAGCAACAAGCGGCAACAATGTTGTTGTAATTAGGAAAAGATATATCAATGTAGATTAATGGGAAAATTAGGCATAACAACGGATGTATTAAACCAAAAAGGATCCCCGGCATTGTACCAGGATCTTTTCGGCAATATACCGGCTGCCGGTTATACCGGTCGTTTGTTTGTTTCAACAGATACAAATAATTTATATCGTGACAACGGATCAAGTTGGGTGCAAATTGCCGGATCTTCCGGCGGATCCGGTGTAACAAGTATAACAGGTACAGCAAACCAGGTAATTGCATCCGCTGCAACCGGTGCAATTGTTTTATCATTACCGCAAAATATCAATTCAGGTGCAAGCCCTACATTTGCCGGCATTACATTATCGGGTTTATCTTCTGCCGGGATTGTTATTAATAACGGATCCGGTGTATTAAGCACAACAAACGGCACCGGGTTTGTAAAGATCAGCGGCGGCACAATTAGCTATGATAATAGTACATACTTAACAACGGCGGCAGCAAGTGCAGCCTATCAACCATTAATCACATTAACAACAACCGGGGCAAGCGGTGCGGCAACTTTCACATCAAATACATTGAATGTGCCGGCTTATACACTTGCCGGTTTAGGTGGGATCTCATTAACAGCTCTTTCTGCATCTTCACCATTAAGTTATAACAGCGGCACCGGTGCATTTGCGATCCAGGTTGCGAACACATCACAAGCCGGTTATTTAACGGCAACGGATTGGAATACATTTAACGGTAAGCAAGCGCAGATCAACGGCACCGGATTTGTGAAAGCATCCGGCACAACAATTAGTTATGATAATAGTACCTATGTTACATTAACTGCATTTTCTGCATCTTCACCATTAAGTTATAATAATGCAACCGGTGCATTTGCGATCCAGGTTGCGAACACATCACAAGCCGGTTATTTATCGCAAAGTGATTGGAATACATTTAACAGTAAGCAATCAACGATCACATTAACAACAACCGGGGCAAGCGGTGCGGCATCATTCATATCAAATACATTGAATGTGCCGGCTTATACTCTTGCCGGTTTAGGTGGGATCTCATTAACTGCTCTTTCTGCATCTTCACCATTAAGTTATAACAGCGGCACCGGTGCATTTGCGATCCAGGTTGCAAACACATCACAAGCCGGTTATTTAACGGCAAG
>TBL_comb48_EPIDRAFT_1000898_pt1 | contig 22843 bp, 15 predicted proteins | sample TroBogEpilimnion_37_FD_10681 | JGI IMG/M metagenome (IMG submission 10681) | reverse complement strand
CTAGTGAAGGGCGTGCTGGCATAGCACGGTCCAACTCGTTCCGTAGTAGCACGGACAATACTGCCAGTAGTTGGCGCTCTCTTTGCGTGCAAGATTACCCGCGCTACATCCCCTTCCTCTTACGCTGCCTCGCCCGAAACTCTGACGGCCCGCACCCCACCTGCCGCGCAAACATCCGGCTGAAGTAATGCCGGTTCGGAAACCCAAACTCCACGGCGATTTGATCAATCGTCTTATCCGTTAGCGCCAGGGCCTCCCCTGCCAATCGCACCCGCATTCCCAGCACATACGCCGCCGGGGTCTGTCCTGTGTGCTCACGAAAGGCGCGGATGAATCGCTCCACACTCATACCGGCACGCTCCGCTAAAAAAGGATTCGTCAGTTTGCCATGTGGTGCACGCGCAATGAGGGCCAGCACTGCGACAAGCCGCTCAGGCATCACCGGCGGCGCATCCGCTTCCAACGTGGCGAAAACCATGTGCAGCAACGCCGCGCTGAGATGATGCAGGCGATGGTCGCGAAGTTCAGTGAATGACTCACGATGCGTGGCGATCAATTGGCTCAGCATCACTCGCAGCACGTCATTCACCTCAATCACGATGGGAACTGCCGGAATCGTCACTCCCGGTCGCGCCGTCGTAAAATGCAGCCAGAAGTGACTCGCCTTCACCGGACCGCAGCAGTCAAAGACCGTATCCGCCGGAATCAACACCGCGCACTTCGGCCCCAGCGGAATCTTGCGCCCTTCAAACACGAGATGGCAGCCCGGTTTCGTGTTGTAATAGAAGCGCCAAAACGGCGAATCTACCCCCGTGTGATTCCAATCCTCCAGCGCTGGCTGATAGCCGCTCTCGTGAATCAAAAACGGAGTCCATCCCGACTGCGCCACGCGCGCGAGGTCCACGCCCCACGGGGTGGTGTAGTTGAGGTATTTGCGGCGGATCGGCATGCGCTGTCTGGAATCAGATACGCCAAAGCAAGGTTCATTCACCAGCTTTTCGTACTTCCATCAGCAGAATAAGACACAAAACATCCATAAAGAGGCATAGTCGTCGTCCGTTTGTTCTGGCAGCATCCTTCCACTCATGCACCGGCTTCTCATTCTCCTCCTCGCCTTCCCCGCCCTGCTCCCGGCAGCACCCGCGAAGGTGAAGTTCAACCGCGATGTGCGGCCCATCCTCTCGGACAAATGCTTCTTCTGCCACGGCCCTGATCCGAAGAAACGCGAAGCCGATCTGCGCCTGGATGAGCGCGCTGCCGCGATCGAGGCCAAGGCCTTCCTACCCGGCAAGGCCGAAGTCAGCGAAATGATCCAGCGCATCCTCACCACCGATGCCGACGATCACATGCCACCGGCCAAGTCCAAGCTCGGCGATCTCACGCCCGGTGAGGTCGCCATCCTGAAACAATGGATCAACGAAGGCGCGGAGTATGAAGCACACTGGGCCTTCATTTCGTTGAAACCCGAATCCACCAAGGATCAGAGCATCGACAAGCTCGTCACCGCTGGCCTTTCAGAACTCAACCTGAAGCTACAGCCCGAAGCCACCCCCGAAGCCCTCATCCGCCGCCTCAGCTTCGACCTCACCGGTCTGCCTCCATCACCCGAAGAAATCAGCGCCTTCGTCACCGAACACGAGTTCAATCCAGCATCAAGCATCCAGCATCTAGTCACCCGCCTTCTCGCCTCACCTCACTATGGCGAGCGCATGGCGGTGGACTGGCTGGACGTGTCCCGCTACGCGGACAGCTACGGCTTTCAGGTGGATCGCGAACGCGACGTCTGGCCCTGGCGCGACTGGGTGGTGAAGGCCTACAACGAAAACCTCCCCTTCAACCAGTTCATCACCTGGCAGCTCGCGGGCGATCTGCTGCCCAATCCCACCGACGAACAAATCCTCGCGACCGCATTCAACCGCATGCATCAGCAGGAAAGCGAAGGCGGCAGCGTCGAGGAGGAGTACCGCGTCGAATACGTCGCCGACCGCGTGCAAACCGTCGCTACCGCCTTCCTCGGCCTCACCTTCGAGTGCTCACGCTGCCACGATCACAAGTATGATCCCATCAAGCAGAAGGACTATTACGGCCTGTTCTCCATGCTGCAGAACATCGACGAAGCAGGACTGTATTCACACTTCACCCCATCCCCGCCGACTCCGGCTTTAATGATGATGGACGCGCCCGCCAAAGAAAAAATGGCAACACTCAATGCCAAAGTAACCGCTCTGGAAAAGCAGCTGAGTGATGCGGGCACTCCTGCCCGCACAGCGCTCGATCTTCAGAACGGCGCACCCGTATCACTGGAAGGCCAGCTCGCCCACTTCACCTTTGATGAACTCAAAGGACGCAAACTCGCCGATGCCCTGCATCCCAATCCGCCACCAGCACCGCAGCCCAAGCCAGAGGCGAAGGACAAGAAAGACAACAAACCATCCGACCCCGCCGCAAACCTCAAAGGCGAAAACAAACTCGTCCCCGGCAAGTTCGGCAACGCCATCCAATTCACCGGTGATGACTCGGTGGAGACACCGCTCGGAAACTTCCAGCGTCACGATCCCTTCAGCATCTCCCTCTGGCTGCAAACCCCAGATGAGAAAGAACGCGCTGTCGTGCTGCATCGCTCCCAGGCATGGACAGACGCAGCCAGCCGTGGCTATGAACTGCTCATCGAAAACGGCCGCATCAAGTGGTCGCTGATTAACTTCTGGCCCGGCAACGCCATCTCCATCCGCACGCAGGCCAAGGTGCCGCTCAATGAGTGGACGCAGGTCATCGTGACCAACGACGGCAGCAGCCGTGCCGCCGGTTTGAAGATCTACGTGAATGGCAAGCTGGCCGCCGTGGACATCATCAAAGACCACCTCACCAAAAACATCACCGGCGGCGGCCATGACAACATCAGCCTCGGCGAGCGCATGCGGGATCGCGGTTTCAAAAACGGACTGGTCGATGACCTGCGTATTTTCAATCGCGACCTCTCCCTGCCGTTTGATGCCAAGCTGGAACCGCTGCTAGCCGAACTCAAAGCCGCCCGCGCCGAAGTCACTGCCTTTGCCGATGCGCAAAAAGAAATCATGGTCATGCAGGAACTGCCGCAGCCCAAGAAAGCCTACGTGCTAGCTCGTGGCGAGTATGACAAACGCGGTGACGAAGTCGGCCCTGCCACTCCCGCCTTCCTGCCCCCCTTCCCCAAAAACGCCCCCAAGAACCGTCTCGGCTACGCGCAGTGGCTCACCGCACCCGATCATCCCCTCACAGCCCGTGTCACGGTCAACCGCATCTGGCTCAGCCTCTTCGGACGCGGACTGGTGAAGACCACGGAAGACTTCGGCAGCCAGGGCGAGCGCCCCCTGCATCCCGAACTGCTCGATTACCTCGCGATGAAGTTCATTCAAAGCGGCTGGAACGTGAAGGCCCTGATTCAGGAGATCGTCACCAGCAAGGTCTACCTTCAGCGCAGCATCGCCGATGCCAAGACCATGGCGGACGATCCCGAGAACCAATGGCTCGCACGCGGCCCGCACTTCCGCCTTCCCGCCGAGATGATTCGTGACAACGCCCTAGCCGCCGCCGGCCTGCTCAAGCTCACCATGGGTGGTGCGCCGGTCTATCCCTATGAAATGACCGAAGCCTTCAAGCCTATGGGCCCCAGCGCAGGCGATGCCGTCTACCGCCGCAGCCTCTACACCAACTGGCGCCGCACCAGCCCACCGCCCGCCATGGTCGCCTTCGATGCGCCACGCCGCGCCGTCTGCATCTCCAAACGCGAACGCACTGACTCGCCGCTGCAGGCCCTCATCCTGCTCAATGGCATTCAGTATGTCGAAGCCGCCCGCGTCCTTGGCGAGAAACTGCATCTGGAAACAAAAGGCGACCTCCCCAAGATGATCGAACTCGCCTTCCTCCGCTGCCTCAGCCGCAAGCCTGATGCGCAGGAAGTGCAGATCTGCACCCAGCTCTACCAAGAACAACTCGCCCATTTCAAAGCCGTACCCAAAGAAGCCGAGGCACTGCTCAAAACTGGCAATGCCAAACGTGATGCTGCCATTCCTCTGCCTGAAGCTGCGGCTGCTGCCGTGCTGGCGCAGGCCTTGTTAAATCACGACGCCTGTATCGTTAAACGTTAACCGACTCGATTCGATGAATTCCCTTCCTCCAATGTTTGATCGCCGCACCCTCCTCAACCGCTTCGGCATGGGCCTCGGCGGCATCGCGCTCAATGAGCTGCTGGCCCAAGGCTCCGAACCTGCAGACCACGGTGTTCTCGGCGGCACGCACTTCTCGCCGAAGGCCAAGCGCATCATCTACCTCTTCATGTCCGGCGGACCGTCCCACCTGGACCTGTTTGATTACAAGCCGTTGCTCATCAAGCGCAACGGCGAGCAGCTCCCCGACTCCGTGCGCGGCGGCCAGCGGCTCACGGGCATGTCGGGCAATCAGTCCTCCATTCCGATGGTGGGTTCTCCCTTCAAGTTCACGCAGCATGGGCAGGCAGGCGGCTGGTTCAGTGAACTGCTGCCGCACACCGCGAGCATCGCGGACGACATCTGCGTGGCGCGGTCCATGTTCACCGAGTCGATCAATCACGGCCCCGGCGTGACCTTTTTCCAAACCGGCTCCCAAATCGCAGGACGTCCCAGCTTTGGCTCATGGCTGAGCTACGGACTCGGCGCAGAGAATGCCAATCTGCCATCGTTCACCGTCCTCATCACCAAGGGCAAAGGCGGCCAACCGCTCGGCTCCCATCTCTGGGGCAGCGGCTTCCTGCCCACCAAACATCAAGGCGTGCTCTTCCGTGCCGCCAAAGATCCCGTGCTCTATCTTGGCAATCCCACAGGCGTGAGCGCCGACAGCCGCCGGCAAATGCTGGATCGCCTCAAGGAACTGCACGAGCACCAGTTTGCCGGGACACCCGATGCCGAAATTCAGAACCGCATCGACCACTACGAGATGGCTTTCCGCATGCAGACCAGCATCCCCGAAGTCACCGACCTCAGCGGTGAGCCCCAGCACATCCTCGAAAGCTACGGCCCCGATGTCAAAACACCGGGCACCTTTGCAGCGAACTGCCTCCAGGCGCGTCGTCTCGCGGAAAAAGGCGTGCGCTTCATCCAGCTCTACCATCAGGACTGGGACCACCACGGCGGACTGCCCGGCGCTCTGCCCAAGCTCTGCAAAGAAACCGATCAACCCGCCGCAGCTCTCATCAAAGACCTCAAGCAACGCGGCCTGCTGGATGACACCCTCGTCGTCTGGGGCGGTGAATTCGGACGCACGGCCTACTGCCAGGGCAAGATCAGTACCAACTTCGGGCGCGACCATCACCCTCGCTGCTTCAGCGCCTGGTTCGCCGGCGGCGGCATCAAGGCCGGTTCCGTGTATGGCGAGACCGACGACTTCGGCTACAACACCGTCAAAGACGGCCTGCACATCCACGACTTCCACGCCACGCTAATGCAACTGCTCGGCATCGACCACGAACGCCTCACCTACAAGTTTCAGGGCAGGCGCTACCGGCTCACGGATGTACACGGGAAGCTGGCGAAGGGCCTGCTCGCCTGATGGTGAGAATGACCCAATGCCTCAAACGCGAAGGGCCACGAGTAACCGCGAATGATCGCGAATGGCGCTGGGCCAGATTCTGGTTCGCGGCTATTCGCGGTCATTTTTCTGCATTCGCGTTAATATCCCGTCATTTTCAGACCGCTTGCTCTACCGCAGAAACCGTGTTCATTACGCCTCCCAAATGAGCCAAGCCAGAACCGCCAAGCAGCACCGCAAAACCGCCGAGACCGACATTGAGATCGAACTCAATGTCGATGGGTCCGGCAAAGCGCAGATCGACACCGGAGTGCCGTTCTTTGACCACATGCTGACGCTGTTCACCAAGCATGGTCTCTTTGACCTCAAGGTGAAGTGCGTGGGCGACATCGAGGTGGACTATCACCACACCGTCGAAGACACCGGCATCGTGCTCGGTAACTGCTTCCGCGAAGCCCTGGGCAACAAGGCGGGCATTGTGCGTTATGGCTTCTGGCTTCTTCCCATGGATGACACCCTCGCAGAAGTAGCGCTCGACCTCAGCGGCCGTTCCTTCCTTAGCTACCACGCACCTCAAGGCGTCGAAGCCATCGGCGGCGTGAACCGCTTCAGCTACCAGCTCGTGGAGGAATTCCTCCGTGCATTCGCATCGAGCCTGCTGGCGACGCTGCACGTCGAAATCCGCCGTGGTCGCGATGCGCACCACATGGCCGAAGCCATCTTCAAAGGTCTTGCCCGCGCACTGGATGCCGCCACCAAGCACGATCCCCGCGTCACCGGCATCCCCAGCACCAAGGACGTCCTGTGATGAAACTCGGAGTGCTGGATTACGGCGCAGGAAATCTGCGCAGTGTGTTGAATGCCTTTGAGGCCATCGAAGCGCATGCCAATCTCGTGACGAAGCCGGAAGACTTCGAGAACATCGACGTGCTCGTGTTCCCCGGTCAGGGTGCCTTCGGCGACTCCGTGCGCATCCTCAAGGAAACCGGCCTGTGGGAGCCGCTGCGCACCTGGCTCAAGGCCGAAAAGCCCTACCTCGGCATCTGCCTCGGCTACCAGCTCCTGTTTGAAAGCAGCGAAGAATGCCCCGGCGTGGAAGGCCTCTGCGCCGTCGCCGGCAAGGTCCGCAAGTTCAATCCCGCCAGTGGCCTGAAAATCCCCCACATGGGCTGGAACGTGGCCCAATGGTCCCCGGAACAATCCGCCGTGTGGGCCAGCCTGCCCAACCCGACCTACGTCTATTTCGTCCACTCCTACTACCCGGACGTTCAGGATGAATCCCTCGCCCTCTGCCGCACCGATTACGATGTGAGCTTCATCAGCGGCATTGCCAAGAAGAACCTCGTCGCCGTGCAGTTCCACCCCGAGAAAAGCCAGGAAGCCGGACTCAGCCTGCTGCGCAATGCGCTGAAGGTGCTAGGCTAGAGCCGTAAGGCACTCGACGGAGTTCTTCCCGTATAGAACCAGCTCAGAGATGGGCAATCCACTTGCCTGTGGAGCGGTTCAGAGCGATGACGGCATGGACGTGGTCGATTTGGGCACTGTAGAAACTCATCCAGACCTCGTTAGCCTTACGCTGTACATCCAGCAGTTCCAGCAGCGATGAATCCCCGCGTTTGTAACTGATCACCCGCTTCTCCAATTCAGAATCGACATCCTTCAGCACGCCGCTTTGATAAAGGACCACCCGCTCGTGGGCGGTGCCGTAAAGGGAGATGGCCTGACGCACATCCACAGCAGCCTGGAGTTCGGCATCGTCGAGTTCCAGTTGCGATTGGCTGGCATTTGCCTTGGCGGCGTCGATGCCAGTCTTGTTCCGGTTCCAGATCGGCAGTGGCACGGAAATCTGCCACGCACCCATGTTATACAGGGGCTGGGGGTTGGTATCGTTGTAAGATGAGGTGCTGCGAATCCAGCCAAACCCGATATTCACATCGGGGACGCGCTTGGCTTTCTCCAGATTGATGTTGGCCAGTGCGGCATCACGCAGATGGCGCAGAGCCACCAAATCGGGCCGGTTCAAAATGGCACCGGTCAGTTCTTTGACAAACCCCGTGCTTTGCGGGGTGACATCCAGAGTTCCCACCGGATACCAGCGGGTGCTAGCATACTGCGGCCCCAGGAAAAAATTCAGTTCCAGTTCCGCATTCGTGGCCTGCGCCTGCGCATTCAGCAACTCGGCCTCAAACTGGCGAACTTCCACACGCGTCTGCAACAGGTCCACGTCACTGATATCGCCAGCCTTTTGACGTTCTTCCTGGGCGTGGAGAAGGTCCCGCAGCAGGGAAGAGGTGCGCTTGAACTGCGCGGCCATCTTATCCAAGGCAATCGCGTCGGCATACGCAGCCGAGGCATCCAGTCGCAGGTTCTGTAGGAAACTCTGCAGCGTGGAGGATGTTGCTGCATAAGCTTTCCGGGCCACCAGCCACCGTTTGTGTCTTTTGCCGCCCAACTCAAAGGTCTGGGAGAGCATATACTGGTAGGTACTCGGCAGTTCTTGCCTCCCATAATAGGTCAAGTCATGCGCAACACCAAACTGCAGCACCGGATTTTGAAACAGCTTGGCAGCAGCGACCACCGTCTCGGCGACCGTTACATTGTAACGCTGGGAAGCATAGGCGAGGTTTGAAGAAACCACTTTATCCAGGTAGTCCTCCAGTGAGATCGGCTTCCGCCCAGCGGTCAGTTTGGTGAGTTCTGCCATCCGCTCAGGAGTCGGCCCCTCGGGGATTTCAATCGCGTCCAAGGCATCCACAGCGGCAGCCTGCAGCGTCAGGCACTGCACCAGCAGTAGAAGATAAAAACAGGTTTTCATAGAAATCGTGGCGGCATCCATGCCAAACGGTCGGGCGAGAATACGCTCTCAGGGACAAGCTTCAAGCGTTACCAATGTGGAAACCGAGAAGCCGGAGAAAGCTGCGAGGTACAGATCCCGTACGCAAAACCGCCTCCGCCGGTTTGCACCGAGGGAGGCGGGTAAGGTTAGAGCAGACAGGCGGGCTATTAGGCCGCGTCTTCTTCCACGGCAGCGGGCAGCATGGGGCGCTCGGTTTCGTGGAGTTCGAAGTTGCGGTTGCTGATGAAGCCGGTGCCAGCCGGGATGAGGTGACCCATGATGACGTTTTCCTTGAAGCCGCGCAGAAGGTCGGACTTGGCAAGGGTGGCGGCTTCGGTGAGCACACGGGTGGTGTCCTGGAAGGAAGCAGCGGAGATGAAGGACTCGGTCTCGATGGAAGCCTTGGTGATGCCGAGGAGGACGGGCTCTGCTTCCGCAGGCTTGCCGCCTTCTTCGGTGACACGGTTGTTTTCCTTCTCGAACTCGCCGCGGTCGATCTGGTCGCCCCAGAGGAACTCGGTGTCGCCGGTGTCGGTGACCTTCACCTTGCGCAGCATCTGACGGATGATGATCTCAACGTGCTTGTCATTGATTTCCACACCCTGGGCACGGTAAACTTCCTGCACTTCGTTGACCAAGTGCTCACGGAGAGCCTGTGGGCCAAGAATTTCGAGGAGGTCATGCGGCACGACTGGGCCGTCGGTGATCTGGTCGCCCTTGCTGACGTGGTCGCCGTTGAACAGCAAGATGTGCTTGCTGCGGGGGATGAGATGCTCTTCCTGCTGGCCGGTCTTGTTGTCGGTGACGATCACGCGGCGCTTGCCACGGACGAGGCCGCCGATTTCCACGGTGCCGTCGATACGGGCGATTTCGCAGGCGTCCTTTGGCTTACGAGCTTCGAAGAGTTCGGCCACACGAGGAAGACCACCGGTGATGTCCTTCGTCTTAGATGCCTTACGTGGCGTCTTGGCGATGGTGGTACCGGCTTCAACCTTCACGTTGTTCTTGACGCTCAAGTGAGCGCCCGCTGGAATGGTGTAGCTGGCGAGAACTTCGTGCGTCTTCGGATTCACGACGACGACCTGCGGATGGAGGTCTTCCTTGTGCTCGATAACGACGGTTTCTTCGTTGCCGGTGGACTCGTTCTTTTCCTTGGTGATCGTGATGCCGGAGATCATGTCGCGGAACTCCAGTTTACCAGCCTTCTCGGTGATAATCGGCACGTTATACGGATCCCAGGTAACGACCTGCTGGCCCTTCTTGACCTTGCCACCGTCTTCGACGGCGATAACGGCACCCGTCACCAGCTTATGGCTTTCGAGTTCGCGACCGTCGTCGTCATGGATGGAGAGAATACCGTTCTTCGTCAGAGCGATCCAGGTACCTTCGATGGTGGTCACCGCACGCATGTCGGTGTACTTCACGATACCGGAGTTCTTCACGTTGATGAAGGGCTGCTTGAAGGAGGCCGTAGCAGCACCACCCACGTGGAAGGTACGCATGGTGAGCTGCGTTCCAGGTTCACCGATGGACTGCGCCGCGACGATACCGACGGCTTCGCCGATCTTCGCCATGCGGTGCGTGGCGAGGTGGAGGCCATAGCACTTCGAGCAGCAGCCACGCTTGCTTTCGCAAGTGAGCACGGAGCGGATCTTGAGCTTCTCGACACCGATCTTCGCAAGGTGAGCGGCTTCTTTTTCGGAAGCAAGCTGACCTGCCTTGATGACGATGCCCTTGTCCACAGGATCATGGATCGTTTCGCAGGAGACACGGCCATAGACGCGGGTCTTGAGATCAACGATTTCTTCGTCGCCCTGATAGATGGAGGAAAGCGTGATGCCGTTGACAGTGCCGCAATCTTCCTCAGTGACGATTACGTCCTGGGACACATCGACAAGCTTACGGGTCATGTACCCGGAGTCAGCCGTCTTCAGCGCAGTATCGGCAAGGCCTTTACGAGCACCGTGTGTGGAGATGAAGTATTCGAGCACGCTCAGACCTTCACGGAAGTTCGAGGTGATCGGACGTTCGATAATTTCACCGGAGGGCTTGGCCATCAGACCGCGCATACCAGCAAGCTGCTTGATCTGCGTACGGTTGCCTCGGGCACCCGAGTTCACCATGACGTAGAGCGGGTTGTGGTGCTTCTTGCCCTCGTTGTATTCCAACGTGCGGAAGAGTTCGTCGGCGACGATTTCACCCACCTGCGTCCAGATGTCGATGATCTTCTGATAGCGCTCACCGTTGGTGATAATACCACGGCGATACTGCTTCTCGATTTCTTCGATCTGCTTGTAGGCGTTTTCAAGACCAGCGGCCTTGGCGGTCGGGATGACCATGTCGGTGATACCGATGGAGCAACCAGAACGGGTCGCTTCACGGAATCCGAGCTGCTTGAGGCGGTCAAGACCAGCGACGGTTTCCTTCTGACCAAAGGTCTGGAAGCAGCGCCAGATGATGTCAGACACCTGCTTCTTACCGACGGTGGTGTTGATGAAGCCGAGGCCTTCAGGCCAGATCTCATTGAAGAGAATACGACCTGCGGTGGTTTCGATCACCGCCTTGGAAGAATCACCATACGGACGCTTCGGCCCGCCATGGTTGTAGTCCGGGTTGCGGAAACGCACCTTGTCATTCACGGTCAGGCCGCCTTCAGAGATGGCGAACTCGACTTCGGAAGCGTCGTTGAAGAGAGGCACACGGCCTTCCACATCGCCCTTCTTGGCCTTGGCATCCTGGTTCGGGAACTCACGCAGGTAGGTGAGGAAGTAGCAACCCAGAGGAATGTCCTGGGAAGGATTCATCACCGGCTTGCCACTGGCAGGGCTGAACAGGTTGTTCGGCGCAAGCATGAGCAGGCGGGCTTCCATCTGCGCTTCGATGGAAAGCGGGACGTGCACGGCCATTTGGTCACCGTCGAAGTCGGCATTGTAAGCCGTACAAACGAGGGGATGCACGCGAATGGCTTCACCTTCGATGAGCTTCGGTTCGAACGCCTGGATCGAGAGACGATGCAGCGTTGGAGCGCGGTTGAGGAGGACGGGGTGACCTTTGGTCACTTCGTCAAGAATGTCCCACACTTCAGGCGTGCGGCGTTCGATCATCTTCTTCGCGGAGCGCACGGTGTGCACCAGGCCCATCTCCTTGAGGCGGCGGATGATGAAGGGTTCGAACAACACAAGGGCCATCTTCTTCGGCAGACCGCATTGGTGCAGCAGAAGGTCAGGTCCGATAACGATAACGGAACGGCCAGAGTAATCGACGCGCTTGCCGAGAAGGTTCTGACGGAAGCGGCCAGCCTTGCCCTTGAGCATGTCGGACATGGACTTCAGCGGACGATTGCCCGCGCCAGTCACTGGGCGGCCATGGCGACCGTTGTCGAACAAGGCATCCACAGCTTCCTGCAGCATGCGCTTTTCGTTGCGGATGATGACATCCGGTGTGCGAAGCTGTAGGAGGTTCTTGAGACGGTTGTTGCGGTTGATGACGCGACGATAGAGGTCGTTCAAGTCTGAGGTCGCAAAGCGGCCGCCTTCGAGAGGAACGAGAGGGCGAAGGTCTGGCGGGATGACCGGCAGCACTTCGAGGATCATCCACTCCGGACGGCTGTGGCTTTCGGCAAAGCCCTGGCAGAGCTTGAGGCGCTTGGCGAGCTTCTTGCGGATCTGCTTGGAGCGCGTCTTGGTCATCGCTTCTTCAAGTTCCTTCGTCACATCCGCCAGATTGAGCTGGGCGAAAATGTCGCGAATGGCCTGAGCACCCATGCCGACGCGGAAGTCGTCTGCACCGTACTGCTCTTCGGCTTCGCGAAGGTCAACTTCGGTCAGAAGCTGTCCGCGCTGCAGCGGAGTGCTGCCTGGATCGATGACCATGTAGTCTTCATAGTAGATCACGCGCTCCAGCGAACGGGCGGTCATGTCAAGCATGAGGCCGATGCGGGAAGGCATGCACTTGTAGAACCAGATGTGTGTTACCGGCACAGCGAGTTCGATATGGCCCATGCGCTCGCGACGAACGCGGGAGAGGGTCACTTCGACACCGCAGCGATCGCAAACGACGCCCTTGTGTTTGATGCGCTTGTACTTACCGCAGGCACACTCCCAGTCACGGGTAGGTCCAAAGATACGTTCGCAGAACAAGCCGCCTTTTTCAGGCTTGAAGGTGCGGTAATTGATGGTTTCTGGGTTCTTGACCTCACCGGAGGACCAAGAGCGGGTGCGGTCCGCAGAGGCGATGCAGATCGACACATAGTCGAACTCCTCGCCGTGTTTGGGTTCCCCGAAGATTTCTTTCAAGCTCGCGTCAGCATTCATGATGTGTGGAGATGGGTGGCAGGTTTGTGCGCTGGGTTTCTGGGGAAGGCGGGTTAGGCACCCACCGTGGTGGCAAAGCTTTCGAGAGCTTCCGCATCAGCATTGGCGTTGGAGCGCTTGTGCACCTTCACGTCGAGGCCGAGGGACTGCATTTCCTTGATGAGCACGTTGAACGACTCCGGCGTGCCCGCTTCAAGCGCGTGGTCACCTTTGACGATCTGCTCGTAAATGCGCGTGCGGCCCTGAACATCGTCAGACTTGACGGTGAGGAGTTCCTGCAGCGTGAATGCGGCACCGTAGGCTTCAAGTGCCCACACTTCCATTTCCCCGAAGCGCTGACCGCCGTATTGGGCTTTACCGCCCAGAGGCTGCTGCGTGACGAGCGAGTAAGGTCCGACCGCACGGGCGTGGATCTTATCGGCGACAAGGTGGTTCAGCTTCAGCATGTAGATGTAGCCAACGACGACATCGAGGCTGAAGGAGTCACCCGTGCGACCGTCGAAGAGCTTCGACTTGCCGTTGAGGCCCATCCATTCGTAACCAGGAACCTTCTTGGCGTCCTTGATGTACTCCATGATCTTGGTCTCAGGGATACCGTCGAACACCGGAGTGGCAATCTTCATACCGAGTGCCTTGGCGGCGAGACCGAGATGGGTTTCAAGCACCTGACCCACGTTCATGCGTGATGGCACGCCGAGGGGGTTCAGCACGATGTCCACCGGAGTACCGTTTTCGAGGAACGGCATGTCTTCTTCAGGAACGATGTTGGCGACGATGCCCTTGTTACCGTGGCGTCCGGCCATCTTGTCACCCACCGAAAGCTTGCGCTTGCTGGCGAGGAAGACGCGCACCTGCTTGACCACGCCACTGTCGGCGGTGTCTTCGCTGGACTCGATCTTGTCGAGGTTGCGCTCACGTTCCATGTCGGCGTCGGAGAACTTCTGTTCGAAGGTCTGAATGATGTCGAAGATCTTGTTACGGATCGGGCTCGGGTCGATTTCGATCGTGTCGTAGCTTTCGGCCACGTGGCGCAGCATCGTCTTGGTGATCTTCTTGTTCGCGCCGACGAGCGGCTCGCCAGTCTGACCATTCACGATGTCGAGCGGGACCTTCTCGTTGAGAAGGATGTCAGAGAGACGCTCGGTGAGCTGCTCGGTGAGATCTTCCTTCTTCGCACGATAGTCTTCTTCGATCTGCTTGATGTGCTTCTTGTACTCCGCAGGAGAAAGCTTCTCCTTCTCAGAGTCGGCACCCATACCGCGCTGAGCGATACGGACATCCATGATGATGCCGGTGCAGCCGGATGGCACGCGCAGGGAGGTGTCCTTCACGTCAGCAGCCTTTTCACCAAAGATGGCGCGCAGGAGGCGCTCTTCAGGAGCCAGTTCGGTTTCGGATTTCGGGGTGATCTTGCCGACAAGGATGTCGCCAGGCTTCACTTCCGCACCGATGCGCACGACGCCCTGGGCATCGAGGTTCTTCAGCGCTTCGTCACCGACGTTCGGAATGTCACGCGTGATTTCTTCTGGCCCGAGCTTGGTGTCACGAGCGATGACTTCGAAGTCTTCGATGTGAATGGAGGTGTAGATGTCCTCCTTGACCACACGGCGGCTGATGGTGATAGCATCTTCGAAGTTGTAACCGTTCCAAGGCATGAACGCGACGAGCATGTTCTTGCCGATGGCAAGCTCACCCTGGTCGGTGCAAGGACCGTCGGCGATGACATCGCCCTTCTTGATCTTCTGACCACGCTTCACCAGCGGCTTCTGGTTGATGCAGGTGCCGGCGTTGCTGCGGCCAAACTTGCGCAGCGGGTACACATGGGTGCCCTTGTCTTCATCGGTCACTACCGACTTGAGCGGGTTTTCAAGGAATTTGTCGTCTTTGACGGGCAGGTTGCCGTCCTTAGTGACGATGATCACGTCAGCCGTAGCAGCAGCGACGGTACCATTGGCGTCTGCCACGATCACGGAGCGTGAGTCGCGTGCAGCCTTAGCTTCCATACCAGTGCCTACCAGCGGCGATTCTCCTTCGAGAAGCGGCACGCCTTGGCGCTGCATATTCGAACCCATCAGGGCGCGGTTGGCGTCATCATGCTCAAGGAACGGAATAAGCGCGGCAGCCACAGAAACGAGCTGCTTCGGCGACACGTCCATGAGTGTGACCAGAGCTGGCTCAACTTCGATGAACTCACCACGGTAACGGACGGTGACTTTGTCACCTTTGTAACGGCCATTTTCGTCGATCGGATTGTTCGACTGGGCGATGTAGTGCTTCTCTTCCTGGTCAGCCGTGAGATACTCGATCTTTTCAGCGACGACGCCGTCCTTCACCGGACGATAAGGCGTCTCGATGAAGCCGAACTCATTGATGCGGGCATAGCTGCCGAGGGAGTTGATCAGACCGATGTTCGGACCTTCAGGAGTCTCAATTGGGCAAATACGGCCGTAATGGGACGGATGAACGTCACGCACTTCGAAACCGGCACGGTCACGATTCAGACCGCCAGGCCCGAGTGCGGAGAGACGGCGTTTGTGGGTCAGTTCAGCCAGAGGATTGATCTGGTCCATGAACTGGCTCAACTGGCTGCGGCCAAAGAAGTCACGCACGACGGCGGAGAGCGCCTTCGGATTGACGAGCTTGGCGGGAGTCATGGTGTCCATGTTCACGTCGAACAGGGTCATACGCTCTTTCACCAGACGCTCGGTGCGGGACAGGCCCACGCGGCACTGGTTGGCAAGCAATTCACCCACGGCACGCACACGGCGGCTGCCGAGATGGTCAATATCATCCAGAATGCCCTGACCTTCACGCAAGTGGAAGAGGTAGCGCAGTGCGGAAATGACGTCCTCAGCAGTGAGGATGCGCATTTCGGTGTCGATCTTTAGCGAGAGCTTCTGATTGATCTTGTAACGACCCACGCGAGTGAGGTCATAACGCTTCGGATCAAAGAACAGACGCTTCACCAAGGCACGAGCGTTTGGCGTGGTGGGCGGATCGCCCGGACGCAGACGGCGGTAGATTTCCTTGAGGGCTTCATCTTCATCCTTCGCGGTGTCTTTGCGCAGGGAGGTGATGAGCAGGTCGTCTGGGGAGGCGGTGACGACTTTGATGGTTTTGTGGCCGAGCTGGATGAGCTGGCGAACCACGCCGGAGGTCAGCGGCTCATAGGCACGGGCCACGATGAGTTCGCCGTCGAGGATGTCCTTGAAGAGGATCTTGGTGGCGATTTCCTCTTCGGAAATGCTGTCCTTGAGCTTCAGGTCCTGAATTTCGTAGAAGAGCTTGAGGATGTCCTCATCACCTGGGAAGCCGATCACGCGCAGAAGCGTGGTGGCAAGGAACTTACGACGGCGGCGGCGGCGGTCGAGATAGACGTAGAGCAGGTCGTTCGTGTCGAACTGCACTTCCAGCCAGGTACCACGGTCAGGAATGATGCGGAAGCCGTGCAACCAGCGGCCATTGAGATGCTGGGTGGTTTCAAAGCAGATACCAGGGGAACGATGAAGCTGGGAAACGACCACACGCTCAGCGCCATTGATGACGAAGGTGCCGCGCACCGTCATGAGGGGGATTTCACCCATGTACACGCGCTCTTGCTTGGCGCCCTGCTCGTCCTTGAGCTCATAAGTCACGTACAGCGGCGCGCTGTAAGTCTCAGCCTCATGGATGGCTTCGAGGGAGTTGAGCTTGGGTTCGCCGATTTCGTACATGACGAAATCGAGCGTCATCTTCTCATCATAGCTGGTGATCGGGAAGACCTCCCGGAACACGGCCTGGAGGCCGAGGTCTTTGCGCTTCGAGGGCAGGATGTTTTTCTGGAGAAATTCCTCGTATGAGCGGAGCTGGATCTCGATGAGATTTGGGGGCTCGGCGACTTCGTGGATTTTGCCAAAGTTGGTGCGCTGGGACATAAGGCAGTGATGAGGCGGTTAGAGGGCGATGGGCGGTGGCACGGGATGCGGAGGAGTGAGTTCCGCGAAGCAACAAAAGGGCAATATCAGGCGGCCAGCCCGGTAGTGCTTACGATTGTCGCGAAAACAAAGCAGCCGGAATCCAGGGGTGAGCCAGGATTCAGGCCATGAAAATGGAAAGGAGCATACGTCACTTCGCGGAGAGTCCCGGAACCGTAGCACTGGCTGCGGAGGTTCAAGCGGGATTCACGGGCGGATGCGGGCATGCGATGGAACGAAACGAACGGGGGATTTGACTAACACTAACGAGTTGCTCCTGACCGCGCGGCGTTGCGGTTGATGGCAGACGCCACGCGGAAAAGAGCAGGAGGGAACGAGGACTACTTGATCGTGATCTTGGCGCCAGCGGCTTCCAATTTCTTCTTGATCTCTTCGGCTTCTTCCTTTTTGCAGCCTTCCTTGAGGGTCTGCGGAGCGCTTTCGACAAGCTTCTTCGCTTCGGCAAGGCCAAGGCCAGGAACAACGCCACGGACTTCTTTGATGACGCCAATTTTGTTGGTGCCAGCTTCGGTCAGGATGACGTCGAACTCGGTCTTTTCTTCCACAGCGGCTGCAGGAGCACCACCACCACCAGCGCCAGCAGCGGCAACAGGTGCAGCGGCGCTAACGCCCCACTTCGTTTCGAGGGATTTCACAAGTTCGGCAACTTCCAGGACGGTAAGCGTGCTCAGTTCTTCAACGATTTTATTCAGGTCAGCCATATTAGTTTGTCGGTGTCGCCGCGTTCCGCAGCTGCGGATAATTTAAGAGCAAAAGCTTTTGCTCCGGCGAGGAACCATTGAGTGTTGGGGTATTCAGGCCGTGTGACGGGCCATCTAATCAAATTGGGGTTACGCAGCAGGTTGTTCAGCGGGTGCCTCAGCAGCAGGAGCGGCTTCAGCAGCAGCCGGGGCAGCTTCTTCAGCAGGAGCGCCTTCTTTGTCGACCTTGGCCTGGAGCACGCGGGCGAGGGCGGAACCTGGAGCCTGGAGCACACCGAGGAGCTGGGAAAGCAGCACTTCACGGGAGGGCAGATCGGCAAGGATTTTGATCGCCGCAGTGTCCAGAAGGTTGCCGTCGAGGACGCCAACTTTCATCACCGGCTTTTCGAACTCGGCGTGGAAATTTTTGAGGATCTTGGCTGCGCCGAAAACGTCCTTGGCACCGGTCACGTAGGCGCTCTGGCCAGTGAGGTGTTCGCCAAGTTCACCAGGATAGCCGGCCTTTTCAGCGGCCTTCTTCACCAGGTTGTTCTTGAAGACGTGAATTTCTGCTCCAACGGCGCTAAGGCGCTTACGCAGTTCGGCGAAACGTGCGACCTTCAGGCCGGTGTAATCGACAACGAACAGGAACGGGGAGGCGTTGACCCGTTGCAGCAGGTCATCGATGAGCAATGTTTTGAGAGCTTTCATGTGTCTGTGCTGCGAGGATTAGAGTTTGACGTACTTCGACACGTCGATGCGAAGCGCAGGCGACATAGTGGCGGCAAGAGTGATGGTTTCGACGTAGCGACCACGGGCAGAGGCAGGCTTGGCACGCACCACAGCTTCGATCAGCGAGGTGGCGTTTTCAGTGAGTTGGGTCACTTCGAAGGAGGCCTTGCCGACGGAGGAGGCGATGTTGCCGTTCTTGTCGAGCTTGAAGTCAGCACGGCCTGCTTTGACGGCCTTGACGGCACCAGCGGTGTCTTCCGTGACGGTGCCGGTACGCGGATTGGGCATCAAGCCACGAGGTCCGAGTTGTTTACCGAGCTTACGCACTTCATTCATGGCTCCGGGAGTGGCGATGGCGACATCGAAGTCGAGGAAGCCTTCCTTCACCTTGGCGATGAGGTCTTCATTACCGACGATGTCAGCACCGGCGGCCTTGGCGGCTTCAGCAGCAGCGCCTTGGGCGAAAACGGCGACGCGCACGGTCTTACCCGAGCCATGGGGCAGTGGGCAAGTACCACGCACCATCTGGTCGCTCTTCTTGGGGTCCACACCCATGCGGAACGACAGGGTGACGGTCTGGTTGAACTTGGTGCCTGGGAGTTTGCGCAGGAGTTCGGCCGCTTCTTCGAGCGTGAATGCCTTGCCTGCCGGAACCATCTCGGCTGCTTTCTTGTAACGTTTGCTTCTCTTTTGCATGGTGGGTGTGCAGTGGTGGCGAACTGTGACGTTCTCCTGCTTCGGTTAAATATTAGTCGATGATTTCGATGCCCATCTGGCGAGCGGTTCCCGCCATGATGCGGGACGCCTGATTGAGGTCGGAGGTGTTAAGGTCGGCGATCTTCAGCTTGGTAGCTTCGAGAAGCTGCGCGCGGGTGATCTTGGCGACTTTGATCTTGTTGGCTTCCTTGGAGCCGCTGGCGATGTTCGCGATCTTCTTCAGGAGGTTGGATGCAGGAGGCTGCTTCGTGATGAAGGTGAAGCTCTTGTCCTTATACACCGTGATCACGGTCGGCAGCACGTCACCACCGGCTTTGGCAGTGGCGGCGTTGAACTCCTTGCAGAAGGCCATGATGTTCACACCGGCCTGACCGAGAGCAGGGCCGATGGGCGGTGCGGGGTTGGCGGCACCAGCTTTGATCTGGAGCTTGATGAGTTTGATGATTTCCTTGGCCATGTCTTTGTGTTCCTTGCTTGCTTGAGTTGAGATTCAGGGGGCGGCGGGGCGGCTTATGCCTTCTCGACCTGCCAGTATTCGAGATCGACCGGAGTGGAGCGCCCGAAAATGTTGACGGAGACGCGCAGCACGCCGCGTTCTGGATCGATCTCTTCGACGATGCCGTTCTGGCTTTCGAAGGGACCGTCGGCCACACGCACAGTGTCACCGAGGTTGAAGGCGATCTTGGGCACGGCGCCTTCGGATTTGTCGCCCACCTGGGCCAGCATGGCCTCCACTTCCTTGGCGCGCATCGAGATCGGATGATCCTTGGTACCAGCGAAGTTGAGGACGCCGTCGGTTTCCTTGACGAAATACCAGGTCTTCTCCACCAGACGATTGTGCTCGTCGAGGAGGTGGCAGTTGGCGATGACGTAACCGGGGAAGAACTTGCGGTTGCTTTCCGAGCGCTTGCCTTTCTTGACTTCAGCCACGCGTTCCATAGGAACGAGCACCTGGAAGACGTAATCACCCATCTCCTCTTTCTCAATACGGCGGAGCATGCTGTCACGGACCTTCTGTTCAAGGCCGGAGCGGACGTGGATGACGAACCACTGGTCGCGGGGTGAGGGGATAGCTCCCATAAGAATTCGGAAAAAGGGGGTGGGGGAAACGGAGATTACATGCCCAGCTTCTGCGCGGCCTCAAAGGCCCACTTGAAACTGATGTCGAACGCTGCCACGAAGCCTCCGAGGAGGATCATCGCGATGAAGACCACCACTGTGGATTCATTCAGTTCGCGGTATTTGGCAAAGCCCTTCTCCTTGGGGTCCCAGGGCCACGTGGCCTTCTTGAGTTCAAGGATGACTTCGCCGATGTATTTGCGGATGCGACTCATGTGAAGCGTTTCGTTTTCTGCGGAGGATTCCGGGATTTTCGCTGGCAGGCCAGGAGGGACTCGAACCCACAACCAACGGTTTTGGAGACCGCTACTCTACCAATTGAGCTACTGACCTGTGTTAGCGAGAAAAGCTTCCCGGAATGATTAACGGATGAAATCAAATTTGCAAGTTCATCGCCCCGTTTCGCCTCCGGCTGGGAGACGAAATCACCGCCGGGTCTGTGCGCCAGACCCGGCGGGATTCGAGACAAACGAACTGCGCGGACTAGTCGAGGATGGTGGCGACGCGGCCAGCACCGACGGTTTTGCCACCTTCGCGGATAGCGAAACGGATAGTCTTTTCCATGGCGATCGGGGTGATCAGCTCGACTTCGATCGAGACGTTGTCACCAGGCATCACCATTTCCACGCCTTCTGGAAGCTTCACGCTGCCAGTCACGTCCGTGGTGCGGAAGTAGAACTGTGGGCGGTAGTTGTTGAAGAAAGGAGTGTGGCGGCCGCCTTCGTCCTTGGAAAGGACGTACACTTCAGCGGTGAACTTCTTGTGCGGGGTCACGGAGCCAACCTTGGCGATGACCTGACCGCGCTCGATGTCGTTCTTCTTGGTGCCGCGAAGCAAAAGACCCACGTTGTCGCCAGCACGACCTTCGTCGAGCAGCTTGCGGAACATTTCGATGTCGGTGACGGTGGTCTTGACGGTCGGACGGATGCCGACGATTTCGACTTCGGACATCTTCTTGACGATACCACGCTCGACACGGCCGGTGCAGACGGTACCGCGACCTTCGATGGCGAACACGTCTTCGACGGGCATGAGGAAATCCTTGTCGATCGGACGCTCTGGGAGCGGGATGTAGCTGTCCACGGCATCCATGAGCTTCAGGATGTTGGCTTCATGCTCAGGATCACCTTCAAGAGCCTTGAGGGCGGAACCCTTGACGATCGGGATGTCGTCACCTGGGAAATCGTACTTGGAAAGGAGGTCGCGAACTTCCATTTCGACGAGGTCGAGGAGTTCTAGATCGTCCACCATGTCCACCTTGTTCATGAACACCACGAGGGCTGGCACGCCGACCTGACGGGCGAGCAGGATGTGCTCACGGGTCTGGGGCATCGGGCCGTCAGCGGCGGAAACGACGAGCACACCACCGTCCATCTGGGCGGCACCGGTGATCATGTTCTTCACATAGTCAGCGTGTCCGGGGCAATCGACGTGCGCATAGTGACGCTTGTCGGTTTCATACTCCACGTGAGCGGTGTTGATCGTGATGCCGCGTTCCTTTTCTTCAGGAGCTGCGTCGATCTGATCGTATGCGCGAGCCTGGGCGAAGCCTTTCTTGGAAAGGACGGTCGTGATGGCGGCGGTCAGGGTGGTCTTGCCGTGGTCAACGTGGCCAATCGTGCCGATGTTGACGTGCGGCTTGTTGCGTTGGAATGCTTCTTTAGCCATGTGGGTGGAGTTAGTTGAGGGGGTGCGCTTGGAACTGGTTCGTTTGTCGTGTCTCGAAGATCCCCCACAATGACTCCACTGGAGCTGTTAGAGGGACTTGAACCCTCGACCTCGTCCTTACCAAGGACGTGCTCTACCACTGAGCTATAACAGCGTAACCGGCGGCAGTTTCGTGAGAAACCTCCTCCTCTTTCGACAAGAAAACCGGGACATTCAAATCTCCATGACTGGCGTCAGGAGACAGTACACCCCGGCTTTTTTGCGAAAAAGTGGCGCGATACTAGGACACTTGGGGACACAGTCAAAGACTATTTCGATTCTTTGCGAAAGAACCGCCATATCTTTTCGTCTCATACCTTCCCCCTGCTGCTGGGAGCACACTCATTTTCGACTTGGTAAGCAGGTCTTCAGACTCATAATCTGGGCTGGAAATCACGCCAACGCCCCTGCACCGGCCAGGCGAATCCTCCAATCCCGCCCCCCATGCGCCCACATCTTGCAGCCTACGCCCTCCTGCTGCTCGCCTTTGCTGGCCTGCACGCAGCCGACGACGTGACCGTGGTACTCAAGACTCTCGTCAAAGGCGTGCGCAGTGGCAGCCAGGAGGCACTGGCACCGCTCAAGGACCTGCACGCCCACAAACAGGCGGGCGACACCGTGCTCGCCCTCGTCGGCGACCGCCGCGTCGGCATCGGCATGAAGCTGCGCTTGGCCGAGATCGTCGCGGACTGGCCGGCAGGTGAAGGGCGCAAAACCCTGGCCGACTGGCTGGCCAAGCACCCCACCTGCGACGACGACGCGCTGATGTTTTTCTCCGGCATCCGCCTGCTGGAGGCGCGCACCTTCTTCTGGAATCTGCTCACCCAGGCCAAAGGCCCGCTCTCAGCGGTGAAAGAACCCGAACGCCTCGCCCTCGCCGCCCGCGCATTGGGCACGTTTCAGGACAATCCCGATGTCGTGGTCTCCCGCGTGGCTACGCTGCTGGACCCCGCCAATGCCCACCTCATGCGCGCCTGCGCGGCAGAGGCCCTGGGCGGCATGCGCAGCCCCCTCGCTCTGCAAGCCCTCCTGCCCTACCTGAACGACGAAGCCATTGGCGATGCCGTCCACGCCTCCCTGTTTCAGCTCACCGGCCAGGATTTTGCCAACGACCCGGACAAATGGAAGACCTGGATCGCCGATCAGGGCGCGAATATCCCCTGGAAAAGGCTCGCCCGCAGCAGCTACGCCGAATTCCTCAAGGCGCAGAAGCTACTCAAGCCG
>TBL_comb48_EPIDRAFT_1000897_pt1 | contig 22848 bp, 16 predicted proteins | sample TroBogEpilimnion_37_FD_10681 | JGI IMG/M metagenome (IMG submission 10681) | reverse complement strand
CCCGCCAATAAAAACGCCCCCGCACGGGGGCATTTTTATTGGCGGAATAAGAGAGGGACTCGAACCCGCGAGTGGGATTGCGGAGACAGGACTAGATGTCCTGTCGGAGCAAGACCGGGGGACGCAAGCCCGCAGGGCGCTGCGGCTGGCGCGTCTGAACCCCTCCCAGCAGTGGGATGAGGCCTTGGACCGGCTCTGGGCATTCGTTTGGAGTTGAAAGGGACCCTAGTCCCTCAACTCCCACATCCGCACGATCTTCCCATCCTTCACCTGGTAGACCACCACCACGTCCAGCGGCCCGGCCTGCCCGGCCCGTCCCCGGATGCGCTCCGTTTCGATGACGAAGGTCCCCGAGACCATCTGCGCCTCCGTGGAGGCCCGGAGGTCGGGCTCGGCCTTGAAGCGCTCCGCATAGACCTCCCGCAGCCAGGCCTTGTTCCGAGTGCCCCAGGGCGAGACGGGCAGGTCGGCCACTTCGAGGTCGTCCGCAAAGAGGGCCAGGTACCCCTCCAGGTCATGGGCGTTGAACCGCTCGACCTGCCGCTGCACCGTGGCCCCCGGGCTGAGGACCTTGGGCGTGGCCGCAGCCAGGAGGGCGGGCAGCAGCAGGAGTGAAGCAACACGACTCATGGGTGCTCCGAGGATGAGAGCCCCACTGTAGCGGCCCCAGCAAAATCCGTCCGTGCCCTTTCGACCGGTGCCCGATACACTGGAGGGCTTGGAACACCTATGAAACTGCCCCTCGTCGCCCTCTGCGGACGCCCCAACGTGGGCAAGTCCACCCTATTCAACCGGCTCACCCGCAGCCGCGCGGCCCTGGTCCACGACCTGCCGGGCATGACCCGGGACCGGAGCTACGGCCGCGTCACCTGCCTGGGCGAGGAGGGCGAGGCCGAGGAACTCTTCGAGCTGGTGGATACCGGCGGCCTCGACTTCGAAGGCGACGACGTCATCACCCAGGGCATCACCCGCATGGCCGAGGCCGCCCTCGGCGAGGCCCACGTGGCCATCCTCCTGGTGGACGGCCACGACGGCCTCACCGCCGGGGACGAGGAGATCGCCGCCCGCCTGCGCCGGATGGGCAAGCCGCTCCTGCTGGTCATGAACAAGCTGGACGGCATGAAGGGGGGCGCCCCGGACGCCGGGTTCTACACCTTGGGCTTCGACCAGGTGCTCTCCATTTCCGCCGCCCACGGGGCCGGCGTGCCCGAACTCATCACCGCCATCCGGGCCCGCCTGCCCTTCCACCGCACGCCCGAGGAGGCAGAGGTCCATTCGCTTTCCGACGAGCTCCGCTTCGCCCTCATCGGCCGACCCAACGTGGGCAAGTCCTCTCTCACGAACCGCCTCCTGGGATACGAGCGCAGCCTGGTCAGCGAGGTCGCCGGCACCACCCGGGACACCGTGGACACGGTCTTCCACGTGCAGGACAAGGTCTACCGGATGATCGACACGGCCGGCATCCGCAAGAAGGGCAAGACCCACGAGGGCGCCGAGAAGCTCAGCATCCTGAAGGCCAAGCAGGCCATGGCCCGGGCCGACGTCAGTCTCCTGCTGCTGGACGCCGTGGAGGGCGCCACCCACCAGGATGCGGTCATCGCCGGCTACGCCCAGGAGGCCGGCGCCGCGGTCATCCTCGTGGTGAACAAGTGGGATCTAGTAGAGAAGGACACCCACACCATCTACGGAGCGGAAGAGGACCTGCGCCGCAGCCTGGGCTTCCTGCACCACGCACCGATGATTTTTGTGTCCGCTTTGACAGGCCAGCGTGTGTCCAAGCTCTTCGCCATGATCGACGAGCTTGCGGAGGCCCACAAGCGCCGCATCTCGACGGGAGAGCTGAACCGGTTCCTGCGCGAGACCGTGGACACCATGAGCCCCCACGCCATCGACGGCAAGCTGCCCAAGCTCTACTTCATGACCCAGGTGGGCGTACGGCCCCCCAGCTTCGTGGTGAAGGCCAACACGGACCGCGGGCTCCACTTCAGCTACGTGCGCTACATGGAGAACCGCCTGCGGGAGAAATTCGGCCTCGCCGGCGTGCCCCTGCGCCTCAGCATCCAGAAGAAGCAGAAGGGCGAAGGCGAGGAGGCCGAGGTCGCAGCCGTGCGCCGCATCCTGGACCCCGGCGAAGGGCTCAAGCCCTCCCGAAGCAACGAGTCCCTCCAGGCCCAGCGGGTCGACAAGGTCAAGGCGCGCCCCCGCCCCAAGAAGAAGGAAGGCCCCAAGCCCGCCGCCAAGCAGGCCCCCCGCAAGGGCCCGTCCGCGCCCCCCAAGCGGGTCCGGCAGAAGTCCACCAAGAAACTCTAGCCCTCCAGCAGCACCTTGGCGTGCTCCAGGGCCTCGGCCCGGTCCGGCTGCCCGGACAGCAGCCGGGCCAGCTCGCGGTTGCGGGCCTCGCCTCCCACCCACCGGAGCGCGCTCCGCGTGCGGCCGCCCTCGGTCTCCTTCTGCAGGGTGCCGTGCCGGTCCGCCCGGGCCGCCACCTGGGCCAGGTGGGTCACCGCGAGCACCTGGTGGGCCTGCCCGAGCTCGGCCACCGCCCGCCCCACGGCCAGGGCCGCCTCCCCCCCCAGGCCCGCGTCCACCTCGTCCAGCACCAGGGTCAAGCCGTCGCGAACGCCGGAACCCAGGGTCAGGCCGGCGCCCACCAGGGCCAGCATGAGGCGGCTCAGCTCACCGCCGGAGGCGATCTTGGCCAGGGGCCGGAAGCCCTCGCCTGGGTTGGGCTCGATCCAGATGGCCAGGGCCGAGAAGCCCGCCGCGGCCACCTTCACGGGGCGGCCGCTCTGCTGGACCGGGCTGCCGGGTTCCTCGGCAAGGGAGAGCCGCAGCTGGAGCCGGGCCCCCTTCATGCCCAGGCGGCCCAGGCGCTTCTGTACCTCGGACTCCAGCTTCGGGATGGCCGCGGCGCGCCGCCCGTGGAGCGCCTCCGCCGCCGCCCGGTAGCCTTCCGCCGCCTTCGCCAGGGCGGCCTCCAGCTCCTTGACGGGGGCATCCCCCGCCAACAGGGAGCGCTGTTCCTCCTTCAGGGCCTGCGCCCGGCCGGGCAGCTCCTCGGGCTCGCAGCGGTGGCGCCGGGCCAACCTCTCGTAGAGGGCTAGGCGGGCTTCCATGGCCTCGATGCGATCGGCCCCGGCAGCCCCCCAGCGGAGGGCCTGGTCCTGGGCCAGGGCCAGCAGATCCTCCAGCTCCAGGGCGGCGGAGCGCAGGCGGTCCTGGTCGGCCACGGCGTCCGGCCAGTGGGCCACGGCCCGCATCACGGCCCGGTGGGCCAGCTCGACCTTGGGCAGCCCCTCGCCCAGGGCCTCGGCGGCCTCGCGGAAGGCCTGCTCCAGGTGCACGGCGTGGCGGAGGGGCTCTCGGTCGGCCTTGAGCTGGGCCCACTCGCCGGGGCGCGGCGCCAGCTTGTCCAGGTCCGCCAGGGCCTCGGCGAGCTGTTCCAGACGCTGCGCCCGCTCGGCCTCGCCGCGGCGCCGGGCCTTCAAGGCGTCAGCCGCCTCCCGCACGGCCTGTGCTTCCGCCTCCAGGCGGGGCTCAAGCCCGAGCACCTCATCGATGAGGGCCAGATGGCGCTCCTCGCCCAGGAGTGACTGGTGGTCGTGCTGGCTGGTGAGGCGCATCCACAGGCGGCCCGCCTCCCGCAGGTCTGCCAGGGCGCAGCTGGCGCCGTTGATCCAGGCCCGGCTGCGGCCGGGGCCGACTTCGCGGCGCAGGACCACGGGCTGCTCGTCGGGCAGGCCCCGCTCCAGCAGGAAGGCCCGCCAGGCCTCGAAGCGGCCCTCCACCACGGCCTCGACCGTGGCGCGCTCGGCCCCGTGCCGCACCAGCTCCGAGTCTCCCCGGGCTCCCACCAGCAGCGAGAGCGCGTCCACCAGCAGGGACTTGCCCGCCCCGGTCTCGCCCGTGAGCACCGTGAAGCCGGGCCCCCAGTCCAGGGACAGGTCCTCGACGAGGGCCAGGTTCTGGATGCGGAGCGAGGAGAGCATGGCTTCAGGGTAACGGAAGGGAGCCCTGCCCAGGTCATACTGGCCCTTGGAGGAGGCCCCATGTCGTACCGGAAGCCCTGTGGCAGCGTCGTAGAGGCCATCGGCAACACGCCCCTGGTGCGGCTGCGTCGCGTCGTCGAGAACCTGCCGGTGGAGGCCTTTGCCAAGCTGGAATTCATGAACCCCATGGGCAGCAGCAAGGATCGCATCTCGAAGTACATGATCGAGGCGGCGGAACGGGACGGCCGCCTGAAGCCCGGCGACCTCATCATCGAGAACTCCTCGGGCAACACCGCCATGGGCCTCGCCCTCATGGCCATCCAGAAGGGCTACCGGCTCAAGGTGGTGGTGCGGGACACCATCTCCCAGGAGAAGCTGAACCAGCTGCTGGCCCTGGGCGCGGAGGTGCACAAGGCGGACACCAGCCTGCCCCCGGAGCATCCGGACAGCTACAACAACATCACCCCGCGCCTGGCCCGGGAGACGCCGAACTGCTACTTCCCGGACCAGCATGGGAATCCAGAAAACAACGCCGCGCACTACCACGGCACGGGCCCCGAAATCTGGGAGCAGATGGAGGGCCGCATCGACTACCTCGTGGCCGGGGCGGGCACCGGCGGCACCATCGGCGGCGTGGGCCGCTACCTGAAAGAGAAGGATCCGAAGATCCGGGTCGTGGCCGTGGACCCGGTGGGGTCCGTCTTCTCCGACCACTTTCACGGCAAGAAGGACCTGAAAGCGGGGCCCTACTGCCTCGAGGGCCTGGGGGACGAATTCCTCTCCACCATGGACTTCAGCGTCCTGGACGACATGCTCCAAGTGACCGACCGGCAGGCCTTCCACCACGCGCGCAGGCTCGTGAAGGAGGAGGGCATCCTGGGGGGCGGTTCCAGCGGCGCCGCCCTCTGGGCCGTCCTGCACGTGGCAAGCAAGCTGCCGCCCATGGATCGCCCGGCCCGGATCGTCACCGTGTTTCCGGACGGCGCGGGCCGCTACCTCAGCAGCATCTTCAATGATGCGTGGCTGGCCGAGCGCGGCCTCCTGGAACCGGAAGCATGACGCCCTTTTCGGGCACCTACGTCGAGGCGGTGCGCCGGGCCCTCCATGACGCCATGGAGGCCGACCCCCGTGTCTGCTGCCTGGGCGAGGACATTGGGGCCTACGGCGGCGCGTTCCGGGCCACCGAGGGCCTGCTGGATCACTTCGGCCCCGACCGGGTCATCGACACGCCCATCGCCGAGCAGGCCATCACGGGCGCGGCCATCGGCGCGGCCCTCATGGGACAGCGGCCCGTGGCGGAATTCCAGTTCATGGACTTCGCCCTGCTGGCCTCGGACCTCATGGTGAATTTCGCCGCCAAGGCCCACTGGCGCTGGGGCGCCTCCGTGCCCGCCGTGTTCCGCGGCCCCAGCGGCGGCGGTAACGGCGGCGGCCCCTTCCACAGCCAGAATCCCGAGGGTCATTTCCTGGGCAGCCCCGGCCTGAAGGTGGTGGTCCCCGGCACGGTGCGGGACGCCTACGCCCTCCTCCGGGCCGCCATCGAGGATCCGGATCCGGTCCTGGTCCTCGAGCCCAAGCACCTCTACCGGCGCCTGAAGGACCAGTGGGACGAGGCCCCCACCGCGCGCCTAGGCGAGGCCGCCCTGCGGAAGGACGGCGACTCCGCCTGCATCCTCACCTACGGCGCGGCCCAGCAGGTGGCCCTGGAGGCGGTGGCGGACCTCGACGTGGCCGTGTTGGATCTCCGCACCCTGTGGCCCCTGGACGACGAGGCCATCGCGGCCCTGGCCCGGCGCACCCACCGGGTGCTGGTGCTCACCGAGGCCCCCCGCACCTACGGCCCCGGGGCGGAGCTGGCAGCCCTGATCGGTGAGACCTGTTTTCCCTGGCTGGACGCGCCGGTCCTGCGGTTGGGCGCGGCGGACACCCCCACCCCCGCCAGCCCGCCCCTGGAGGCCGCCTGCCTGCCCTCGGCCGTGGCCGTGAGATCAGAGGTTCAGCGGCTCCTGGCCTGGTAGCTCACTTCCCCCGGCGCTCCCGGCGCTGGAGGTCCCGCAGGTCCCGCCAGTGGATCAGCTTGATGCCCTGGATCTCCAGCAGCCGGCGGAGCTCCGGGTCCGTGACGAAGAGGCGGTACTCCTCCACCCGGTCCCGCCACCCGGTTCGCATGGGATCGTCGCCGGTGAGGGCCCGCAGCTCAGGGTCGTCCAGTGAGACGTGGATGTAGAGTTCGCTCACGCCCGGTTTCAGCCCGCGCAGCACCCGCCGCCACACGTCGGCCACGGTCTCTCCCGGCTGGACAGCCCCGAGGTAGAGGCGGTCTGGCGTGAGGATGCCCTCCTGCTTGAAGCGAGCGAGTTGGGCCCCGTAGAGCTCCTCCCGGGTGGGCAGGAACCGCGCCGGAAGGTCGAATTCCCGGGCCAGCTTCACGTAAACCTCGAAGAGCCGGGCGTCCAGGGCCAGGGTGTGCATGTGCATGTCCAGGTGGCTCACGTCGACACCGGTGTCCAGGGCCTTCTGGATCTGGGCCCGGCACTCGGCCTCCACTTCGGCAGGCTTGGCCCTGGCGTGGACCTCCCGCACCGACCCGAGCAGGTACCCCTGGGTGTCCACCAGGGAGGGCACGGCCGTGCGGCCGAGCACCGGGCCCCAGCGCATGGTGCTCCATTCGCTGTTGACCACGAGATGCACGCCGAAGTCCAGTTTCGGATCGGCCGTCGCCGCCGAAGCGATCTCCGGGAACCAGGGACAGGGGACCATGAGGGTCGAGCTGCACACCAGCCCCCGCCGCAGGGCATCCAGGGTGGCCAGGTTCTCGGCGTGGATCAGGCCCGCGTCATCGGCATTGATGATCAGCAGCTTGTCCCGGCGGTTGTACCCGAGCCGTTCCGCGAGGGTCGGGGTCTGTGCCCAAAGCGAAGAGGCCGCCAACAGCAGTCCCCCGATCCATCGCCACCTAGCCATGTGCGCCCTCGAATTCCTCCCGCAAAGCCGGGGGCATCCAGTCTAATGGATGCTGATGATGCTCGCGTCGACCCTGGCACCCCTCCTCCTCACCCTGCTCCTGTCGCTTCAGGTCCCGGACGGGTTTGCGCTGTTGCGGGCCGGAAAGGTCGTCGAGGCCCACGCAGCCTTCCAGGCCCAGCTGAGATCCAACGAGAAGGATGCCGATGCCTGGCTGGGGGCCGGCCTCGTGGCCCTGCGCCAGGACCGCCTCGCCGATGCCCGGGCCTTCTTCTCCCGGTCCCTGGAACTCGCTCCGGGCTATGCGGACGCCGGCGTGGGTCTCGCCCGCTGCCTGCTGAAGGAGGGCCGGTCCCCCGAGGCCATCGCCGCCTTTGAGCGGCTGGCCACCGCCCATCCGGAACGCGCCGACATCCGGGAGGAGCTCCTGTCCCTCACCGGGCTGCCGCCGGAATCCGAAGTTCGCCCGCACCTGCGCCCCGCCGAGGCCCGGATCCCCGCCCGGGCCCAGGCCCGGCGCCTGGAGATCTCCCTCGGCCAGGGCCGCTGGCAGCCCTTCTATGTGAAAGGGATGAACCTGGGGGCCGCCCTCCCCGGCCGGTACCCCAGCGAATTCCCGGATCGCGCCACCTACGATGGCTGGATCCGCGAGATGGCCGAGCTGGGCATCAACACCATCCGGGTCTACACGATCCATCCGCCCCAGTTCTACGAGGCCCTGCGCGCCCACAACCTCAAGGCCGGACATCCCATCTGGCTCATCCATGGCGTCTGGGCCGAGCTCCCGCCCCGCCACGACTTCCAGGACCCGTCCTGGAAGGAAGCCTGGTACCAGGATATGAAAGACGTGGTCGAGGTGCTCCACGGCGAAGCCCGGCTCAGCCGCCGCCCGGGCCGCTCCGGGGGGCTCTACACGGCAGACGTGAGCCCCTGGGTCCTGGCCACCATCCTGGGCCGCGAGTGGGAGTCCTCGAGCGTGGTGGGGTTCAACCGCCTCCATCCAGGCACGGCGGACTGGTCGGGGCGCTTCGTCACCGTGGCGAACGGGCAAGCCATGGAGCGGTTCCTGGCCGAGAGCATGGACCACTTCCTCGCCCTCGAATGGGACGGCTTTCATGCCCAGCGCCCCATCGCCTTCACCAACTGGCCCACCCTGGATCCGCTCTACCACGTCACGGAATCCTCGGAGCGTGAGGAGGCCGAACTCCGCCGGAAGCTCGGGGAAGCCGTCGGCCCCCTCAGCGAAGAGCCCAACGACGAGGACGCGGTCGGCCTCGACATGGAGAAGTTCGGGAGCACGCCGCTGCTCCAGGCAGGCCTCTTCGCCAGCTACCACGTCTACCCCTACTATCCGGACTTCATGAACCTGGACCCCGGGTACTCCAAGGCCCGGGACGAGCAGGGGCCCAGCAACTACGAGGGCTACCTCCTGGACCTGGTGCGCCACCACAGGAACCACCCCGTCCTCGTCGCCGAGTTCGGCGTGCCCTCCTCCCGGCTGGTGGCCCATTGGCAGCCCCAGGGGATGACCCACGGGGGCCAGGACGAGCGAGAGCAGGGGGAGCATGACGCCCGGCTCCAGCGGGACATCTACGAGGCCGGCTGTGCCGGAGGGGTGCTGTTCGCCTGGATCGACGAGTGGTTCAAGAAGAACTGGCTGACCATGCCCTTCGAGCATCCCCTGGACCGGAAGCCCCTCTGGTACAACGAACTGGATGCCGAGGAAAACTACGGCCTCATCGCCTACCGCCCCGGGGCCAGGGGCCCGAACATCCTCATCGACGGGAAGGCCGGCGACTGGACAAGGTCCCTGCCTACCTGGAGGGCCAGGGCTACACCCTCAAGGTGCTGGCCGACGAGGGCTGGGTCCACCTGGGCCTGGTCACCCCGGGGCCCCTGGACCTGTCCCGGGAGGCCTTCCTGGTGGGCATCGACACCGTGGACCCCCGGCGGGGCGACCACCGGCTGCCCTGGGGTGCACCCATGGCCAGCAGCGCCGGCCTCGAGTTCGTGGTCCTGCTCCAGGGAGATAACCGGACCGGGGTCTTCGTGGACGCACCCTATGCCCTGCCGGACCACCGGCTCGACCCCGCGCACAGCTACCGCAGCCTCAGCAACGAGGATGGGCAGTTCCTCATGGGCACGGCCCGAAGCAACAATCCCCGAATCGGCCGGGACGGAACCCAGTTCCCTGGCCACAGCACAGACATCGGGTGGCTGAAACGGGGCACCCAGGACCGCGCGGACCCGGCCTATGATGCCCGGGCCGAGTGGCAGGCCGGACAGCTTGCGGATGGGCGGGGCTTCCTCGAGGCGCGCATCCCCTGGGGCTTGCTGAATGTCACCGATCCCAGCGCCCGCCGGGTGATCGACGATCCCGAGAGGAAGGTCCCGGGGCCGGTGGGGACAGGGATCACGCCGGGCTTCAGGTTCGTGTTCGCCGCCTTCGGGGCGGACAGGCCCCTGTGGGAAGGGGGCGGCACCCTGCGCCTGACCCTCCCCGCCGCCGTGGACGGCCGCATCCCATTACCTCCCCTGTTCACCTGGCCCACCTGGGAGCAGCCCACTTTTCACCGGTTCCGCAAGCAGTCCTTCGCCATCTACCAAAAGGCCCTGGCGGACACCCCCGACGTACCGAGGACCATCCGATGATCCCATTCGCCCCGCCCGCCCTGCAGGAACCGGCCCAGGCTCCCGAGGCCGAGGTCCTGCTCGAACAGGCCCGGGAACTCCGGGGACAGAAGAAGTGGCCCGAGGCAGTGGCGGTCTATTCCAGGATGCTGGCCCTCTGGCAGGACCACCAGCTTGCCCTGTTCGAGCGGGCCCAGACCCTGAGCTGGATGAAGCGGTTCGACGAATCGATCCGGGACTTCAAGCGCCACCTGGCGGTGTATCCGGAACTGGCGGCGGAATCCGAACCGGCCCTGGCCCGGGTCACCGCCTGGTCCAGGCGGTTCAAGGAGGCGGTGCACATCCTGGAGCCCTATGCCGCCCGTGGAGACCGCCAGGCCACCCTGGATACGGCCACCTTCCTCAGCTGGGACGGGCAGCTGAACCGAAGCCTGGCCATGACTGGAACCTGGCTGGGGAGCCACCCCGGGGACCGGGAGTTCCTCATCCTCCGGGCCCGGGTGCTCGGCTGGCGGGGCCTGCACGGCCAGGCCCGCCAGGCCTATGAAGCGGTTCTCACGCAGTCCAAGGGGGACCGCGAGGCCCTGCTCGGCCTCGCCCAGCTGGACCTCTGGGCCGGGGACCCGGAGGCTGCCGAACGTCGCCTGGTCCTGCTCAAACCGGAGGACACCAAGAACCCCGAGACCGAGCTCCTGCGCAGCCAGATCGACCAGCGGCAGGGTCACCTCCGCAGCGCGAAGACCCGGGCCGAGGCCCTGGCGGAGAACCCTGAGGTCCGGGATGACGTCCAGTCCAGGCTCCGCGATCTCGCCGATGCCCAGGGCCCCTGGGCCGAGCTGTCCCAGACCCGGACCGACTCCAATGACGGCCTCAGGGCCCAGGCCCAGCACCTGGAGGCGGCGCTCCCCTTCCTGGACGGGAGTCTCCGGCTGGGCGGCACCCTCAACCTCGTGGACCAGGCCGGGCAGCCCGTGCAGCGCCCCCAGGAGTGGTTCCTCGGCCTGAACCAGCCCCTGGGGTCCAGGCTCGGCTTCGCGGCCCAGGTCGGTCGCGTGGACGACGTCGGGGGGGCCCCCTCCAGCACGCACAGCCTGTCGCTGGGGCTGCGCGCCGCCCCTGGCCTGACGGTCGCCCTTTCCCAGACCTTCGGACCGGACCTGGCCACGCCCCTGGCCGTCGATCTCCGCACGACCATCCGGACCTGGGGGCTCGATGAGAACTGGGTCTTCAACCAGACCCTGGACCACCTGAACCTTTCGCTCAACCGGGCCTTCCTGTCCGCCGGAGCCACCCAGAATGCCCTCCGGCTGGACGCCGGACACCGGTTCCCCTTCGAACATGGGGAGTGGCGACTGGGATTCTCCAGCCGCCTCCAGGAGCAGAACCAGGTCCTGAACCTGGGGTTCTTTGACCCCCAGCACTACCGGTACTACGGCGCGACCGGCGGGCTGTCCCTGACCCACGAGGAGCGCTGGGAACTCGCCCTCGATGCCTGGGCAGGAAGCCAGACCGTGAACCAGGACTCCAGCCAGTTCAGCTGGGGCTACACCCTGGCCGGGAACTGGCGGCCGAAGCCGGCCTCGCCCCTCCTCCTCTTCGCCTCCTGGGGCCAGAGCGTGGCGGGCCTGCCCATTTCCAATACCACTGATCCCTCCAGCTATCGCGACCACACCCTGCGATTTGGCATGAAGATCCGCGGCAATGGCTGGATCTGGTGAAACCCTTGCTAGACTTGGGTTATGAGTCGAATTTGGCCTGAAGACACGAAGGTGCTGGTGGTCGAAGACGACGCGGCCACCGCCCGAATCATCCAGGCGCGCCTGGAGATGGAGGGGCTGAGCGTCTTCACGGCTTCGAATGGGGTCGATGGCCTGGAGACCCTGCAGCAGCAGGATATCGACCTGGTCACCACGGACCTCATGATGCCGGCCATGAATGGGTTCCGCCTGGTCCAGGAGATCCGTGACCTGCCCCCGCCCAAGGGACGGGTTCCCATCCTGCTCATCTCCAGCAACCAGAACGAGCAGGACATGGTGCGCTGCCTGGCGGCCGGCGCCGATGACTACATCACCAAGCCCATCTCGGCCCAGGTACTGGTGGAACGCCTCTGGCGCATGCTCCAGCGCGCCTCCGCCGCGGGCTGAGCCCCCATGCATCTGCCCGTGGACCTGGTGTTCCGGATGCTGGTCTGGGGAACACTGGTCCTGGGGGCGCTGATTTTCGGCCTAGTGCTCCTGGGGGCGGGGATCCAATACCGGCGCGACCGCCAGAACCGCCGCCGCATCGTCCTGTACCAGGCCTGGGAGAAGGATCTGGACGCCTTCCTCTTCAGCCCCTCGGGTACGTCCCGTCCCTTCCCCGCAATCCCCCAAGGGGACCGCTTCCTCTTCGAGAAGTTCCTGGCCCGGTACTACGCCACCCTGGCAGGCCAGGAGGCGGAGGCCCTCCGCGAGCTCTACCTCGGGCTGGGTCTGCACCACAGCCTTCCGGAGCGGCTCAGGCACCGGAAGGCCACCACCCGGGCCCAGGCGGCCCAGGAGGTCCGCATTTTCCGCCTGACGGATCAGCTGGAGGCGGTGGTCCCCCTCCTGAACGACCCCGTGCCCTATGTGACCCATCTCGCCGCCCAGGCCCTCACCCGGAGCGGTGATCTCCAATATGCAAAGCCAGTGCTCGACTGGGTCCTGCGGGAGGAACAGTACCAGCGGGATCGTCTCCTGCGGGTGCTGGAGGGATTTGGACCAGAGCTGCTGCCCTGGATGAAGGGCCACCTGCCGCCCCCGGACCAGGACCCGGAGCCCTGGATCCTCTATGTGCTGCTGGTGGCCGCGCACCGGCACGCGGCGTCCCAGCCCTCGCTGGGCTGGCTCCTGCAGATCCCCCACCTGGACCTTCAGGCCTCCGTCCTGAAGGCGCTCAGCGTGCTCGCGGACCCCGTGGCCTACGCCTGGGTGCTTCCCTTCGCCTCCAGCCCGGCCTGGGAGATCCGCGCCCAGGCGTCCCGGGCCCTGGGTGTGCTCGGCGGCCCCTCCGCCATCCCCACGCTCCTGGCCCTGATGGCCGACCCGGTCTACGAAGTCCGCCGCAACGCGGCCCAGGGGCTGGCCGATCTGGGCCACGCAGGGATCTCCGCGCTGACCTGGACGGCCGACGACAGTACCGCCGACCGCTTCGCCCGGGACATCGCCCGGGAGCGTCTGGAATGGACCGATGAGCGGGGGCACCAGTGAGCTTCCGCGCGCTGGCCACCGGCTTTTTCGCCTGGGGAATCCTGGCCTACTTCCTGGCCCTGCACCTCACCCACCTGTCCCTGATCCTCCGGGCCTTCTTCTCCATCCGGGGCTACCTGGACGAGGTGGATACCGATCGCCTCGATTCCGCCTTCGAGACCAGCCACTACAAGCCCATGACCCTCATCTGCCCCGCCTACAACGAGGAGGCGGGGGTGGTGCCCAGCGTGAACAGCCTCATCAGCCTCCGCTACCCGGAATTCCAGGTCGTGGTCGTGAACGACGGCAGCAAGGACGCCACCCTGGAAAAACTCATCGCCGCCTTCAGGCTCAGGCCCAGCCACCGGGTCCTCCGCCAGCTGCTGCCCACCAAGGAGGTGCGCGGCATCTACGAAAGCGCCTACGTGCCGAACCTGGTGGTGGTGGACAAGGCCAACGGGGGCAAGGCCGACGCCCTCAACTGCGGCATCAACCTCGCCCGCTACCCCCTGGTCTGCTGCATGGACGGGGACAGCCTCCTGGAGAACGACTCGCTCCTGCGCATCGCCAGGCCCTTCCTGGACCGGCCCGACCTCGTGGCCTCCGGCGGCGTCATCCGCCCGCTCAACGGATGCAAGGTCACGACCATGGGCATCCGGGGCATCCACCTGCCGGCCTCCTGGCTGGCCCGCTTCCAGATCGTGGAATACCTGCGGGCCTTCCTCTTCGGCCGGGTGGGCCTCGCCTCCCTGGACACCATGTTCATCGTGAGCGGCGCATTCGGTGTGTTCCGGAAGGATCTGGTCGTGGAGGCGGGCGGGTTCGAGACCGCCACCATCGGCGAGGACTTCGAACTCGTCGTGCGGCTGCACCGCCATCTCCGCGAGGCGAAGCGCCCCTACCACATTACGCTGGTGCCGGACCCGGTCTGCTGGACCGAGGTCCCGGAGGACGCCGGCGTGTTGGGGCGACAGCGGAACCGCTGGCAGCGCGGCCTCCTGGAGACCCTCTGGAAGCACCGCCGCATGTGGTTCAACCCGAAGTACGGCCGCGTCGGCCTCTTTTCCATGCCCTATTTCATCCTCTTCGAGGCCCTCGCCCCCCTGATCGAGGCCTCCGGCTATGTGGTGTTCTTGTGGTACCTCTGGGAGCACTCCGTCAACAGCGCCTTCGCCATCCTGTTCATCTACGTGGCCCTGCTGCTCGGGGTGCTGAATTCCGTGGTGTCCGTGGTGCTCCAGGAGATCAGCGGCCACCGGTACCAGGGCTTCCGGGCCTGGTCCATTCTCCTCTTCACCGCCGTGGCCGAGAACTTCGGCTACCGCCAGATGACCGTGTGGTGGCGGTTGCGAGGCACCTTCGACTGGATCCGCGGCAAGGAGGGCTGGGGCCACATGAAGCGGAAGGGCATCGGACCCACGCCGAACCCGCCACCGCCTCCCGCGCCTTGACGGATCGGACGCCCCCATTCAATCTGGATGCTCGATCTTTGGCAGTCCAAGAGCGCTATCCAGAAAGGTGGAGGGAAAGGCCCTGTGAAACCTTGGCAACCTGCGAATGCAAGGTGCCAATTCCTGCCCACGGAGCATCCGAGGGGAAGATACCGAACCCACAGACTGACCCGAGCCGACCTGGATGCCCATCACCGGACTGCCGCCTTCAGGCGCCGCCATGACCCATCCCTCCTTCCAGCAGGCCCTCGACGCGGGCGAGTGTTTCCTCTTCGACGGGAGCACCGCCACGGCCCTGTACGACCGTGGGATCACCCTCCAGCGCAGTTTCGAGGAATGCAACCTCAAGTCCCCCGACCTGCTGCTGGCCATCCACGGGGAGTTCCTGGCCGCGGGCGCCCAGGTGCTCACCACCAACACCTGGGGCGCCGGCCGGCTGAAGCTGGCCACCCGGGGCCTCGAAGGGCAGCTGGGCGCCATCAACCGCGAAGGGGTGGCCCTGGCCAAGCGGGCCATCAAGCAGCAGGGCGCCCGCGCCTGGGTGGCGGGCTGCATCGGCCCCCTGGGCGTGCGCATCGAACCCTGGGGGCCCACCTCCTTCGACGAGGCCCGGGCCCTCTTCCGCGAACAGGCGACCCCACTGATCGAGGCCGGCGCCGACCTGATCGTCCTCGAGGCCTTCGAGGACCTCAACGAGATCCACCAGGCGCTTCTGGCCGTGCAGGAGCTGGGTGACCTCCCCATCGCCGCCCTCATGACCACCAACGAAGACGGGCAGGCCCTCTTCGGCGCCGAGCCCGAGTGGTTCATCAAGCAGCTCGACACCTGGGGGGCCCACCTGGTGGGCCTCATCGGCGGCAACGGGCCCGCCCCCCAACTGCGCCTGCTCGAACACCTGAAGGCCGTCACCGCCAAACCCATCGTCCTCCAGCCCAATCCCGGCCTGCCCCACATGGTCGATGGCCGGCTGATCTACGGCGCGAGCCCAGAGTACCTGGGCGGCTTCGCCGCCCGCGCCCTGGCGGCGGGGGCCCGGGCGGTGGGCGGCTGCAGCGGCACCACCGCCGCCCACATCCGCGCCATGCGCGGCGCCTTCAAGCAGGAACGCGCCTTCGTGCAGGCCGGCGGAGGCTTCGAGCTCAAGCCCCACGAACAGCCCCAGCCCGAGGTCCCTTTCGCCTTCCGCAGCCGCTTCAGCCTCAAGCTGGCCCAGGGCGAGTTCACCCACACCGTGGAACTGGTGCCCCCCAAGGGCATGGAATACGACAAGCTGGTGGCCAAGACCCGCCAGTGCCGGGCCCTGGGCGTGGATGCCATCAACGTGCCCGACGGCCCCCGCGCCATGGCCCGCATGTCCGCCCTGGCCACGGCCCTCATCATCGAGCAGCAGGTGGGGCTGGAGACCATCCTCCACTACGCCTGCCGGGACCGGAACCTGCTGGGCATGCAGAGCGACCTGCTGGGGGCCGCGGGCCTGGGCCTGCGGAACATCCTGGCCGTCACCGGCGACCCGCCGAAGCTGGGGCCCTACCCCCAGGCCACCGCCGTCTTCGACGTGGATGCCATCGGCCTCGTGAACATGATCAAGCGCCTGAACACCGGTCTTGACCTAGGCGGCGCGGGCATCGGCAAGCCCACCTCCTTCAGCGTGGGCGTGGGCGCCAATCCGGTGGCCGAGGACCTGGAGCGGGAGAAGACCCGCTTCCGCTACAAGGTGGAGGCCGGGGCCCAGTGGGCCATCACCCAGCCCGTCTTCGAGCCCGAGGGGCTCTTCCGCTTCCTCGACTTCACCGAGGCCCTCGATGGCAAGGGCGGGCTGCCCATCATCGCGGGCATCTGGCCCCTCAAGAGCCTGCGCAATGCCGAATTCATGGCCAACGAGGTGCCCGGGGCCTACGTGCCGCCCGCCGTGCTGATCCGCATGGCCAAGTGGGCCAGCGCCGAGGATCAGCTGAAGGAAGGCCAGGACATCGCCCGGGAGGTCATCGAGGCCATCCGGCCCCGCATCCGCGGGCTCCAGCTCTCGGCCCCCTTCGGCCAGGTCGAGTTGGTCGCGCCCCTGCTGCCCAAGCCGGCGGCGCCATGGTGAAGGTCCACTTCCTCCTGGAAGACCTCCTGGTGGAAGCCCCCGCCGGGACCCCGCTGCAGCGCATCGCGGACGCGGCGGGGGCTGACATCACCTTCGGCTGCCGCACGGGTTCCTGTGGCACCTGCCGCGTGCGGGTGGCGGGCGGCTTGGAGCATTGCAGCGATCCCGGCCCGGAGGAGCGCGACTTCCTGAAGGGCCTGGAGGCCCCGCCGGACCAGCGCCTCGCCTGCCAGGTCTGCGTCCACGGGGACGTCAACGTCGAGTACCTGGGGCTCTAGCCACGGATGAACACAGCTAAACACGGATAAGGAATCACCAGGACAGTCCATCCCGCAGCAGTCGCTTCACGGCCCTTTCATCTGTGTCCATCCGTTCATCCGTGGCGAACCAAAGGCTCTTCCATGACCACTCTCGAGACCCTCCTCCGCGAAAAAGTGCTGCTCCTGGACGGCGGCATGGGGACCCAGATCTTCGCGCGGAAGCCCACCCCCGAGGACTACGGCGGCGCGGCGCTGGAAGGCTGCGTGGACCTGCTCACGGAACGGCGGCCCCAGTGGATCCGGGAGATCCACGAAAGCTACTTCCGCGCCGGCGCCGATGCGGTGGAGACCAACACCTTCGGGGCCAACCCCCTGGTGCTGGGGGAGTTCAAGCTGTCGGCCAAGGCCTATGACCTGAATGTGCAGGCTGCCTCCATCGCCAGGGACGTGGCCCGCAGCTTCGACCGTCCCCGTTTCGTCATCGGCTCCGTGGGCCCCGGCACCAAGCTCATCACCCTGGGCCACGTCAGCTACGCCGACCTGCTGGCCTCCTACCGGGTGCAGATGGACGGCCTGCTGGACGGCGGCGCCGACGCCATCCTCATCGAGACCTGCCAGGACCTGGGCCAGATCAAGGTGGCCGTGCGGGCCGCCCGGGAGGCCATGGCCGCCAGGCGGCGCAAGGTGCCCCTCTGGGTTCAAGCCACCGTCGAGACCACGGGCACCCTGCTGGTGGGCTCGGACATCGCCGCGGTGCTGACCAGCCTGGAGCCCCTGGGCATCGACGTGCTGGGTCTCAACTGCGGCACGGGACCCGACGAGATGCACACGCACCTGCAGACGCTCTCCGAGTCGAGTCCCTTCCGCATCAGCTGCCTGCCCAATGCGGGCCTGCCGGAGAACCGGGAGGGCCAGGTGGTCTACCCCCTGGCGCCGGAGGCCTTCGTGCAGAAGGTGCTCCACGCCGCCTCGGAGTTCGGCCTCGCCATCCTCGGCGGCTGCTGCGGCACCACGCCGGACCACATCGGGGCCCTGGCCCCGGGCGTGGAGAAGCTGAACCCGCCCCGGCGGACACCCAGACTCGAACGGGGCGCCGCCAGCCTCTACCAGAGCGTGGCCCTCCGGCAGGAACCGGCCCCCCTCATCGTGGGCGAGCGGACGAATGCCAACGGCTCCAAGAAATTCCGCGACCTGCTGGCCACGGAGGACTGGGACGGCATGATCAGTCTGGCCAAGGAGCAGCAGCGGGAGGGCGCGCACCTGCTGGACCTCTGCGTGGCCTACGTGGGCCGGGACGAGGTGCGGGACGCCGACGAGCTGCTGAGCCGCCTCGTCACCCAGATCACCCTGCCCCTCATGATCGACAGCACCGAGTTCCCGGTCATCGAACGGGCCCTGCAGCGCTCCCCGGGCAAGTGCGTCATCAACTCCATCAACTTCGAGGACGGGGACGCCAAGGCCCGGGCGATCCTGGAACTGTGCCGGACCTACGGCGCCGCCGTGGTCGCCCTCACCATCGACGAGCGGGGCATGGCCAAGACCCGGGCGCAGAAGCTGGAGGTGGCCAGGCGCCTCCACGCCCTGGCCGTGGGCGAGTACGGCCTGGACCCGGGCGACCTCATCATCGACCCCCTGACCTTCACCCTGGGCAGCGGCGACGAGGAATTCCGGGGCTCGGCAGTCGAAACGCTGGAGGCCCTGGGGCTCATCAAGGCCGAACTGCCGGGCGTGATGACCATCCTGGGCGTGAGCAACGTGAGCTTCGGCCTCAACCCCGCCAGCCGGCATGTGCTCAACGCCCTCATGCTCTACCACGCGGTGAAGCACGGCCTGGACATGGCCATCTTCAACGCCTCGAAGGTCATCCCCGTGGCCAAGATCGACCCCGAGGACCGGCGGATCGTGGAGGACCTGATCTACGATCGCCGCACGGGCGACTACGATCCCCTCAAGGCCCTCATGGCCCGCTTCAGCAGCCGCAAGACCGCCGTGGTCGAGGGGCACCGCGCCGACCTGCCGGTGCTGGAGCGCCTCCACCGGGGCATCCTGGACGGCGAGAAGCAGGCCCTCCTCGCGGACGTGGACGAGGCCCTGCGGGACCACGACCCCCTGAAGCTCATCAACGAAGTGCTGCTGGGCGCCATGAAGGTCGTGGGCGAGCGCTTCGGCGCGGGCGAGATGCAGCTGCCCTTCGTGCTGGAGAGCGCCGAGGCCATGAAGGCGGCCATCAAGCGCATCGAGCCCCACTTGCCACGGGAATCCAGCTACCAGAAGGGCCGCCTCCTGCTGGCCACGGTCAAGGGCGATGTCCACGACATCGGCAAGAACCTGGTAGACATCATCCTCAGCAACAACGGTTTCGAAGTGAAGAACCTGGGCATCAAGCAGCCCATAGAGGCCATCCTGAAGGAACTGGAGGCCTGGCCCGCCGAGGCCATCGGCCTCTCGGGCCTGCTGGTGAAGTCCACGGTGATCATGAAGGAGAACCTGCACTTCATGGAGGAGCTGGGCCTCAAGGTGCCCGTCATCCTCGGGGGCGCGGCCCTCACCCGGGACTACGTGGAAGGGGACTGTCGGCGGACCTACTCGGGTTCCGTCTTCTACGCCGAAGACGCCTTCGAGGGACTTAGGCACATGCAAGCGCTGGTTTCGGGCGAGACCGCTGTTCCGAGCCCGACGCCAGCCGCATCCGCGGCCGGCGAAATCAAGGTGCTTCACCGCGGTACGGCTTCCGTCCCGCTGACTGCGCAGGGCCAGAGCAGCTGGGTTCGCCACGAGATGCCCCCGCCCACCCCGCCCTTCTGGGGCGTGCGCGAGCTGGCGGACAGGCCGGTGGATCTCTTCGAGCACCTGGACGCCTTCGCCCTCCTGCGCAACCGCTGGGGCTTCAGCCAGGGGAGCCTCGGCGATGAGGCCTTCGCGTCCGTGCTGCGGGAGAAGGCCGAGCCCCAGCTGGACCGGTGGCGCGAGCGCCTGGCCGCCGATCCCCTCTTCCAGCCCAGGGCCCGCTATGGCTACTTCCCCGTGCGCGCCGAGGGTGATGCCCTGCGCGTGTGCGACCCCCTGGATCCCGATCGCACCCTGGCCCGGCTCACCTTCCCGCGTCAGGCGGGCGGCCGCCGCCTGTGCATCGCGGACTACTTCCGCGCCGATCAGACGGACGTGCTGGCCCTGCAGCTGGTCACCCTCGGCCAGGCCGCGGCCGATCATGCCGCCAGGCTCTACCGCGCGGATGGCTACGCCGACTACTTCGCCTTCCACGGCCTCGCGACGGAGCTCACGGAGGCCTACGCGGAGCGCCTCCACGCCCGCATCCGCCGGGAGCTGGGCATCCACGGCAAGGACCTGCCGGGCCGCGCGCTCTTCGCCCAGGGCTACCAGGGCTCCCGCTACTCCTACGGCTACCCGGCCTGCCCCGATCTGGAGGGCAACGGGCCCCTCCTGGACCTGCTGCGGGGTGCCGAGATCGGCGTCCACCTGAGCGAGTCCCACCAGATGGATCCCGAGTACACCACCAGCGCCCTGGTGGCCTGGCATCCCCAGGCACGCTACTTCTCGGTCTGACCGGAGCCTGCGGGCCCTCCGCCCGCAGTTTCGCGCCACAGTGGCGCGGCACCGGTCCCGTCCCTAGAGGTAGGACAGCCACCAGTCCCGCCGCCGCCGCTTCAGGCCGGCGAACCAGCGGCAGAGCGGATAGAGGAGGACCAGCCCCAGGGCCCAGGCTAGGTACACCGCCCAGAGGCGGAAGCCGAACACGGAGGGCTCGGCACCCCGGAACTGCAGGACGAAGTGCCAGTCCCTACCGCCGAGCGCGGCGAAAAGGACGCCCATGAGGTGGGCCGTGGGCCACTGGAGCAGGTAGAAGAAGAGGGGCACCCGGCCCAGGGTCACGAGGGCCTGGTCCAGCCGTGAATCCGTCCGCCCCTCCCGCCAGGCGAGGAGCAGCAGTCCCGGGCCGAGGGTCATGAGCAGGTAGAGCAGGCTGGGTGGGTACTTGGTGGTGTTCAGGAAGGAGAGCGCCGTCCGGAAGCCCGTGGTCTGGAGGCTCCAGGGACGGGCATCCCCGTACAGGTTCCCGGCCCTCAGCAGCACGAAAACCACAAGGCAGGACAGGCCGAGCCAGGAGAGGATCCGCTTCCGCCTTCCCGCAGGAAGGCCGTAGGCCCGGCCCAGGCAGTAGCCCAGCATCATCACACCCGGCCAGGGGATCAGCGGATAGACGATGCGCAGTTCGGGCCCCGAGGCCCCGAAGGGGGCGACCAGTCCGGGCTGGTGGAGGATGGTCCAGAGGCCGCTCCACCAACCCGGAAGTGGATGGCCCGCTCCGGCCCAGGCGGGGGCCGTGACGGGGTCCAGCAGGTTGTGCCCGAGAACGAGGACGAGGCCGAGTCCGAGGATCCACCGCCAGGGCAGGTGGAGCACCCCCGACATGAGGACCATGCTGAGCCCGATGGCCCAGATGACCTGCGCGATGCCCAGGCTCAGCCAGGGCTTCCAGGAGAAATTCCAGCCCAGATGCACCAGGGTGAACTCCACCAGCACCAGCCAGAGCCCCCGGGTGAAGAGCAGGCGCCGCACGGATGCCATGGGATGCCCGGCCTGCAGCTGCAGGGACACACTCAGTCCGGCGAGGAAGACGAAGACCGGGGCGCAGAAGTGCGTGATCCAGCGCGTCAGGAAGGTCGCCGAGCTGATGACGGCCAGGTTCGTCGGGGAATGCCAGAAGGACTCGGCATGCACGAAATCCCGTGTGTGGTCGATGAGCATGAGCACCATGACCAGGCCGCGGAGCCAGTCGATGCTGGTGAGGCGCGGGCGGGCGGTCGTGTCGTTCATCGTCGTGGGTCCCCGTGGATTCCGGCCAGTGTGCCACACCCCCAGGCGGGGTCTTTCTCCGGGTCACGAGTCGCAGCCCCTGGAACCAGGTATTTGCGATTCCTTTCACAACAGGGGTTGAAATCCGGGTTCCGGGGCGCTACCTTTCTTCCTCAGGCCCTGCGGGGTCGTTTTCCCACGAGATCCTTGCCAGTTCCATAGCGAGTTATCCAGAAAGGTGGAGGGACGGGCCCTGTGAAACCTTGGCAACCTGCGAAAGCAAGGTGCCAATTCCTGCCGCGAACTGCGGAGAGATGTCGAGCTGTGTCGAACTGACGACAGCGACGAAGGGGCCCGAGCGATCGGGCCCCTTCGTCGTTTTTGCTTTTCCTGGACTTGCTTGGACGACAAGGCCTCGGCCTTTTCAACCCTTCACACAGGAGACGCCGTGAGCGCCACCACCCCCCGCTTCGAAACCCTCGCCCTCCACGGCGGCCACAGCCCGGATTCAGACACCAAGAGCCGGGCCGTCCCCATCTACCAGACCACGAGCTACGTGTTCGACTCCACCGAGCACGGCGCCAAGCTCTTCAACCTGGAGGTGCCCGGGAACATCTACACCCGGATCATGAACCCCACGACCGCCGTGCTGGAGACCCGTGTGGCCCAGCTGGAGGGCGGCATCGCGGGGCTGGCTGTGGCCTCGGGCCAAGCGGCCATCACCCTGACGCTGACCACCCTGCTGCGGAGCGGAGATCACGTGGTGGCGGGCAACAACCTCTACGGCGGCACCTACAACCTGCTGCACCACACCCTGCCCCGCACGGGCATCACCACCACCTTCGTCGACTCCAAGACCCCCGAGGCCTTCCGTGCGGCCATCACGCCGGCCACCCGCGCCATCTACCTCGAGGCCCTGGGCAACCCCAAGCTGGACGTGCCGGAATTCGCCCTCATCGCCGCCATCGCCCACGAGGCCCGGATTCCGCTCATCGTGGACAACACCCTGCCCAGCCCCTACCTGCTGAACCCCATCGCGCACGGCGCGGACATCGTGGTCCACAGCGCCACCAAGTTCCTGGGCGGCCACGGCACCTCCGTGGCGGGAGTCATCGTGGACGGCGGCAAGTTCGACTGGAAGAGCGGGAAGTTCCCCGAGTTCACGGAGCCTTTCGCCGCCTACCACGGCGCGGTGCTGGCGGACCTCGCGGGCCCTGCGGCCTTCATCACGAAGGCCCGCATCGAGGGACTGCGGGACACCGGCGCCGCCCTCAGCCCCTTCAACGCCTTCCTCATCCTGCAGGGCATCGAGACCCTGCACCTGCGCATGGAGCGCCACGGCGAGAACGCCCTGGCCCTGGCCCAGTGGCTCGAGCGGCACCCCAAGGTGGCCTGGGTGAACTATCCCGGCCTGCCGGGCAGCCCGAACCACGGCACGGC
>TBL_comb48_EPIDRAFT_1000892_pt1 | contig 22889 bp, 25 predicted proteins | sample TroBogEpilimnion_37_FD_10681 | JGI IMG/M metagenome (IMG submission 10681) | reverse complement strand
TTTCTAGAAATATACATAAGGAATATGAAAACAAGAAAGATAAAACTACGCTCAATAGTGAAATCTCATCTTCCGAATAAGAAATGGGATGCTAAATTTGTATACCCAAATGGAAATGAAAAAGTTGTTCCTTTTGGAGCAAGGAAAAATGTAAATGGAAAATGGGTTGATATGTCCGACTTTACCAAACACAAGAACGTTACTCGAAAACAACGTTACTTGAATCGTCATTCAGGTATGGGAGAACACTGGAATAAACCAGATACTCCAGGTGCTTTATCCAAATGGATTTTATGGAATAAACCTACTTTAAAAGCAAGTATTTCGGATTTCAAGAAAAGATTCAAGCTTTAAAGTTTTTGAATTATGATTTGAGCTATTGATGTTTTTCCATTGTATATGATCTTAATTTCGTCCTTCTTTTCTTCTAAAAACTTATCAATTCCTGCCACAGTTTGAGGCCATTGAAAAAAGTAATCATCAAAAATGATGTATCCTCCTTTCTTGGTTTTTTGTAGAGACATCAAGCCATCACGATACACAAACTCTGTTTCGTGATTTCCATCTACAAATGCTATGTCAAAGAAATTGTCTGGGAATGTTGGAACAATATCGTCAGAAAATCCTCTTCTAATAACAAATTTTTCAGGATTTGAAAGTTTGCTAACATTTCTGTTAAATGCAATCCATCCTCGTTCTTGTTGTCCTTTGTATTCAGGGTATTCTTCGTAATCTTGCCATGGATCAACACAATATAATCTAGAATCTGGATGTTTTCCAAAAGATCTTTCTACTTGAATAACATTTCCTCCATCTGCTACTCCGATTTCTAAATAATTTATTGGAGTATTTGTGTCTGGAATATATGGTGCCCAATTTACATCTGGATTTTTATTGTAGAATCTTCCTATGAAGTCTTTAAAAGGAGAAGGTTGGACAAACCTTCTTTTATTAACAAAATTCTTCAGCCAAGGAAACATTTTATTAATTATATTGTTTATCTTTTGACGATAAATACTGCTTAGCATTGTAGTTGAAGAGTTGGATATAGGTAAAGATAACTGTGCCTATAACCACTGAATACCAAAGTTCCATTTATAAAACGAATTGTTTTTGTTCGAAAAAAAATAACATAAGAAAGATGGAGGAGCCAAAAACAAGACGCCAAACTAAAAAAACCAAAAAGGAAAAAAAAGGTGATGGTTACGGAAAGAAACATATTCGCAACCTCGAACGTTTAATGGAGAAGAGATGAATGAGACACTCTTTGTGTCTTACGATTATCTCTAGACTTCGTTCTTACACCATTTTTCAGTGTTCGACAAGTGATACCTCTATAGGTTTTCTTGTCGCATCCTGAAGTGTAATATTGGACTCTTGCAATATATCCACGATAGGTAGGTAGTTCACTTTTTGCTTCTCGTGATAACATTTTAAGCAAACCATACATCCATTTCATATACGCTCTGCGATTCTGTAAAGGAATAGGTGTGCTTTTTTCCATATAAGATTTGAACACCTTACGTAGATTGTCAAAAGGGTATACTTCACATAACTTTTCCATGAACTGACGGTGTCGTGACATATCTTCTTCTTCAGGCTTCTCAGGGTAATTAGACGCAATAGAAAACAGGAAGTCACGTCCTGGAACCGCTGTTGGTTTCAAAGATAAGTAGAATTTCTTAACATCCTCAAATTTTAGATTAGGTCCAGGGTTTACAACTTCTGGATTCTCCGCACACTGTGTTCTCAACTTGTTGTTCACCATGTTGTGAATTTCGTATAACCACTTTCCGGCGTCTTCTTTCAAGGGGTGGTCATACACAAACTCTTTCGTTGATGCGCGGCAAAATTTACATGGCAACATCTCTTTCATTTCAAGCAAAACAGCTTGAGGGTTACGCGATTTGAACGCAACTAAATGAAACAACTGCCATGCGCTTGGTCCCCAAAAACGAGTATCTATACCCATCCTCACTACTCATAGGCAGAAAAAGATTTCTGCGATAAAACTAAAAATGGCATCCGATATGACTATCATGACTTTCGCAGTTGCAATTTTCTTGGGTGGTGCTTTAACCCAATTCTTCAGCGCCATCACTCGTGACTTGGTCGCCCCCGTTCTTGCCGGAGCTATCCCAGGTGTTCAACAAAGTTTAGATAAGATTGTTATCCAAGTTGGTCCTGTCAAACTCGACATTGGTGACGCAATTGGTGCCACTCTTCAATTAGCAATTGCCCTCTTCGTCGTCTATGCTACACTCCCATACATCCGCGCTTACTCACCAATTGCCGGAGGACGTCGTTAAATTCTCATCATTTAACAAACAATGGATTTTATCAATAAATTAGCCGACACTGTAAAGTCCGGTGTTGACAAAGTCAAGTCCAGTTTGAGTGGTGCAAATTCTGCTGCCCAAACTTCACTTCCTGATGTAGCAACTTCTAAGGCACCTTCCGCGTTAGGAACTGCTCCTGAAACTCCAGGTTACACTGCTACTGGAGGACGTCGCATCAGACGCAGTCGTTCTCATAAAAAAACACGTCGCGGTGGTGGTGGAAACTATGAATATTTACCCGTTCAATCACGTTTCGGTAAAGCTATGCGTCCAAAAGATACTAATACAAAAACTATTCCTCCTCCACCTCCAAAACCTTCCGTTGCCCCAAAACCTCTTTCTTCAATGCCTCCTCTTCCAAGAGGTATTCCTCTTCCTCCTTCTAAAGCAGGACGCCATACTAAACGTCGTCGTTCCCATCGTAAACATTAACCGAGCAATGTGAAACTTGTCCATCCACCTTTCATGTATTTTCCATACATGACTTCTACTCGTTTTTCCATATCTTGAATTTTTAAGGTTCTCAAATCGTTATCGGTCTTCCAACGCACAAATGAACTTTTGAGTGTTTGACGATCCACTGGAATGATTTCATCTCCTTCTGAAATCTTCACCAATTTTTCGCTAATAAATCTCGCAATACCATCGTTATCATTACGGTATTCTGTAGTATATTGCATAACCTTGTCTGGAGCAGGAAGTTTACGTAATCCTCTACCTTCTTTGAGAATATGAACGAGATAGTTCAAGAACGGTGTTGCCCATTCTTTTGATACCACTGAGAACTGAATACTTTCATCAATTGGTAATTCGTTGTCTGCCTTTGGATTTGGAACAAACTTCGATGTAAATTCAATAACTACCAATCGTCGCCATGTGCCGCCATCTGTAGTATTAATTGCTGGTTTATCGTTACATGCCAAGTGAAACTTCGCTTGAACTTCAAATTCTGTGCCTGACTTGAACAAGTCACGAGCATACATCTTTTCGCCTGAAGTAATTTCTTTCATCAAACCAGTGTTCAATGCGATAGATTCATCTGGTTCTTGCATAGTCACAAATCGTCTGCCTTTCAATCGGATAACTTCTGGAGCTGCGTTTCCTGATCCCTTACGTTTTTGCGTAAACAATGAGATTGGAACGGTACATGCGTAATCACCAAGAGCTGTAGAAGTCAAGTTAAGAATCATAGATTTACCATTAGAACCAGATCCAGTGAGAATATGAAACTTTTGTGCTGTATTTCCACCAACAAGATTGGTTGATAAATGTTTCATGAAGTAATCACGGACTACTGGATCACGAATAACGCTACATATGAAACTGTCCAAAGCAGGCCAAGTATCGTAATCATAATACTTCTTTTCAGGATCGTAATCGATTCCAGTAGAGAACGAAATGTAATCTTCTGGTTTTCCATCACGAAACTCAAATGTTGTCAAATCAAGAACTCCGTTATTGAATGCAATTAATTCCTTGTTTGAATCAACCTTCTTTGTGAACTCTTCGTCGAAGAAGAACTCGCGACATTCTTTCATTACGTTATCCTTGAATCTTACTGTTTTCAATTTCAAGTATATTTCGTTATATTTATTGCTTTGGTTTTCAAGTTGACAGAATTCACAAATTCCACAATCTTTCTTGCCTTCAGATGTACATTCTGTCAAGTTTCTTGAACTCATTTGGTTTGCGACGTTCAAGTGACGATCTCTGAATACTTTCGCAATTTGTCGTGATAATTTAAGTTGTAAATCTACACCTTTATCGGTTTCGCGCCATACGTGACCGCACCAACGAAACCAGATATTCTTACCGAAATCAACACATTTATATTGATCACGAAACTTCGCATAAATGACTGCGGCTACATCGTGTTCTGTTCCTGAACAAGCAGCCAATACAAGTCTGTCAATGTTTTCTGCTTCAATTTCGTCGTATCCTTCACGGTTATCTTCGCGAGACCAGAAACGTAATGTTCCTTCTCCTAAACGGTCTCCGTCATTTCTGAATGTGAGTGAATTCCATTTATTGATACAATCGTCTTCATCATATTTTGGTCCAATTTGCTGACTGAATTCAAGAAACACGTCCAATAAATCTGGATGGATATTCTTCAAACAGATTGCGACTTGGACCCATTCATTGTAATCTGTGAATCTCGAATCTTTCAAATTGAGAGTATGATTTTTCAAGTATTGTTCACGATCTGCGTCCAAAGGTTGGAGAACAGGTCTGTTTGTTGGAGATGATCCACGAGATCCTGGTTTATCTCCTCGTTGAGCAGGTCTTCCTCTTGCCGGTGTTACAGCGCTTCCTCCTGAAATACGAACTTCCTTATTTTTTTCAAGAGTTTCGTAAATCTTTTCGCCTTCTTCTGTGAACTTGGTTGCCGCAGAATCATCACGACGAAGAGACAGAAGTTTCATAAGTTCAAATGATGGTTCTGGTTTATCTTCGTCAATCTTCAAGTTGCCGTTATCGTAACCGATGATATAAGAAACGAGATAAGGCAGAGAGTTTGGATCGGTTTTACGAGAACCATATAAAGTCCACGGAACACTGCGATTTACGACTGCTTCATCATACACTTTTGACCAAGGTTCTTCCAATGGAAGACCTTTGAAACAGTCATCCATAATGTTCAACAATGCGCGTCTAACCCGTTGTTCTACAAATTTATGAGTGCATACTTCAGGAACTACAATATGAATTCCTGATTTAATTTTGTTCTTTTTAGTGTCTAATGTTGGTTTTCGCTTTTCCATAATATACACATCAAACTTTGATGGAATTTCTAAATATTTATTTATTTCATTGATATATGCTTCCACGAATTTTGTTACTTGATTTTTTGTATGTAGATGTTTATCTGAAGCCTTATCGCGATCATAAATAAAATCAAAGTCAATACGAAGCGGACCTACATCTGTAGACTTCTCTACGATGTATTGCTTCTCCTGATCCATAATGCTTTCAGTATAGAGTTCATAGAAGGTCTTGATATCATCCTCGCCAATGAAGTATTTACCCCCGGCAAGTGATGTATGTGTCCAAGTTCCGTCAGACTTGTGGTTCTCAAGAAAATTACGTAAGGTCAATTTTTCCGACATTCGTGTGTTGAGGCAAGACAACTTTTTGGCGAAACATCCGTTTTGAACGCAACTTAAAAAATGAATTTAATACGTTCTGGATAAGATAAGGTAAGAAAGATGGAAAAGTTCTGTCCTGTTTGTCAAAGTTGGTTAAACGATTTGGATGAGCGTGTAGTAGACGGTGTAAAAACTGCCGTTCATTTATGTAGCAAATGTGGTTACACAAAACCTTTAGATAAAAACAATCCTTTAGTGTATGAACATATTCTTCGCGAAGACAAGACTACTAGATTAAGTATGAATCCAAACATCAAATACGATTTGACGTTACCTCGTTTCAATAATATTACCTGTTCCAATCCAGACTGCCCTTCAAAATCAGGAGCAGAACCGAATGTCGTAGGTATGAAAATAGATCAACAACGTTTAATTTGGATGTATCAATGTGTAAATTGCGACCTCATGTGGAAACAAGCTTCTCGTGCTAGTTAATAATGGTAACAAGAGGACGAAAGTTTTGCCAATGTATCAAGGCAGTTAAAAAGACTTTGAAACTCAGAAAAGGGTTGTCTCCTAACAAGGAAGCAGCCGCTATCGCTATTTGCGTGAAGTCCATGCTTCACACCAAGGGTCGCACCTTGAAGCGTTTTTCATGTTTGGGAAAGAAACCAAAATTTATCACCCAAAAACGTAAAGTATCTAAATAAATTAGGATAAGTCAAAACAATGGAACAATTACGTGAAGACTCTCGCATTATCCACCCTGAAGTTCTCTCCGTTGAACGTGAAAAAGTCGCAGAGACCTTGAAGGAAGAACGAGTCACTAAACCTTACTTTACCAAATATGAATACACTTGCTTAATCGCAACACGTGCTCAACAGATAGCAGATGGCGCTCGCCCTCTAATATCTTTGGATGGAATGTCTACTTCTGATCCTCGATTTGTGTGGAACGTAGCAGAACGTGAAGTCAATGAAGGAGTTCTTCCTTTCATTATTCATCGTCGCTTACCTCCTGCTGAAGGTCTCCCTGCTAAATCAGAATACTGGAGTGCAATGGAACTCAAAATCAACTGGTAATTTAACCACACATTTCATTTAATGTTTTATCACTTGGTGGAAATACTAATAATTTAGGAGAACCTGTTTGAAATTGTAATAATGGTTTATCGTGTTTAACAGATTTATTTCCCCATTGTAAATCTACACTATATTTAGGGTCAAAACGTTGTTCGTCTAAAAGAACTTCATTACGTAAACGACGAGCATCTGATCTTGGGTATTTGACCCAGAGATCTTTCAATAAGAAGACCGACAAGACAGCCAACGAGAGACCCGTGTAAGTGTATTTTTTGTATAACAGTCCGAGGACGGCCAAGAGTAATACAATTGTTGCTCCTGGACGTGTCAAACCAAGAAGCAACTCCATAACGGTAAACGAAAATTGTTTAACAGAAACAACTACGAGCAATAAGCCCATGACAATTAATGCTGTCGCAGAATCACTCCACATCCTTATTCTTCTGTGATAAAAACGAATATACAGAAACTGATGGAATGAATAATAAAGATGTTAATCCCAATTCGATGCTGGACTTGCAATAACCCTTGGCTTTCTTCTCGCTATCAACTCTACTTGAAAAAAGTAGAAGAATACCGAAAGGCCGAAGGACGTGGTGTAAAAGAAATGGAATACTTGACTGCTACAACTACAAAAACTGCCGAAGGTAAAGCGTTAGATGACGTAAAGATTACCAGAGAATGCTGTCGCACAAAAATGTTAACACATGTGGATTTGTTATAATAAAATGGTTTGTAAAGACAAATGTCCTGTTCGGTCTATCTCCGCAGCAAATTGGCATCGGAGCCAGTTAAATTAAATACAAAAAAACCAACAGATGCTTCCATGTTCACTCAAAAAGTGAGAATGGTTGCGTCTCAGGATTTTTCTACTACTGGAGGTGCTTACGGAACCACTCTCCAATCCAGTGATATGTCGCTTGATGGTTTGAACCATGCTCCAACATCAAACTTGAAAAATACAGGAAGACCTGGTCCTGCTTCTGCGTTTACTGCCTATCGTGGTTCTCAAGCAGTCAACAACGATGCTGCTTACCAACGTGGTTTAATTGTCAATCCTACAAAGATGGGAACCGCACAATGTGCCTTGATTGATAATCCTGCTGCTCCTCCTCAATCTGCGTCTGACTTTGTACGTCAAACACAAGGATGTAAAGTTTCATTGGGACAACCACATGCTGCTGCGACAGTTGATAAACCTAAGTTTGTAGATAACACAATTCGTAATCTTGGAGATCCTGCCTTATGTACAGTTCCAGTTCCAAACCACTCTGCTAAAGCAGACATGCCTCATCATGTTCGTTATCCCGCTCGTCCATCACAAGGCGGTGGTCAAGATGCTATTAAAGGCGATTTAGCACCTGGAAAAGACGTTGGTGCCTTTGGAGGTAATCCTAACTACAAGGTTGGTGCTGCACTTGCTCGTCCACAAAACTTTCATATCTCTAAAAAAGATACCAACGTCAAGACAACATCTGCTAAACCTGTTCCTGGTAAATACCAAATTCCTGCTGGAGCACCTGCTCATTTGAAGATTAACGATCCTATAGCCCCACGAGCTTTTTAATTTAAGGATTCTTGAAGTTAGTTAAGTAATGTTGTATCTTTGCACCGATATCCAAGAGTTCCATACGTTCAAGTCTTTTTTCAAAGAAACGTATGGGAAATCGACCTTTTTAGATTTATCGAGTGTTTCGTCACAACAACTAGCAGAAGAAGGATTGGCTATTGTCAGTCATCATAATGATTGCTCTGTATTTTTAGGTTATTTGGAACCTGGATGGATGCTTGAAGGACCACATCAAGTTCAGTTAAGAAAACTGTTTCGAAAGTTCAATGTCGGTTTTGTTTGTAAGTATGTGGATAGTATACCGTTCTCCTGGAAAAACGAAACTCAAATCATTTACACCAAAATACCTTTAAATCACTATGGACACTCCAACATTATCAACGATGGTTGTTCTTTACAACACGAACCTTAAATTTGATACCAATATCATTATGTCTGATGTTCCTTTAGAAGGATCTATCATCAAAGTAGAAAAACGAGGCGTAGCGAGACGAGGAGAAAGCAAACGAGACCAAATTAAACGACGAGCAAAGAAAGACGGCTCAACTACCAGCACAACTGGATTCTGTCATAATTCAATTACAATTGTCGTTTTAAGTAAGGGTGATGGAACCTTACCTGAAAAGGAAGTCACCATCAAAATATTCCAGAACGGAGTGTTTCACTTAACTGGAATTCTACACGAAAAATACGACACTTGTTCTATGACGTTGTTATTAGACACTCTGTGGAACAAATGTAAACATTCTATTCTTGAATGTCCTGAAAACTATGAAATATTAAGAAGACGTGTCGTTCTCATGAATTATACCACTAAACTCTCATCAAACCAAACTGTAGCAAGAGAAGCGTTATACAATAACATAAGAAACCTAAATAGAGAAGACATTACTTGTGCTTACGATCCCGATGTATATCCTGGTGTAAAGATACGCATCGGACCTAAAAATTGGACTGCTAAAGTATTCAGAACTGGAAAAATCATATTAACAGGAATTACCGACGAAGAAGAAACATCTGAATTCATCACACAATTACTGCATTTGTTTGCTTCGGTGCTTCCACAAGCTCAAGGATCACGAACACCGACAGTATTACCTGCCCAATTGCCAGTCCAGTAAGAACAGTTAACCAAACGTAAAAATTATATGGAGTGCTTACTGATTCCCATATTCCACTAAACAGCGCGACGGCTCCTGCGACGTAAATGACGAGACTTGCTGCGCTTCCCGCGATGAGTCCTTTTGTGACGGCGTCCATGTTTTTTCTTTGTCTTACGTCTATCTTTTGTATCTGGTTGTGTTCCGCTGCCTGGATACAAATCTTCTGCTCCATACATTCTGAATCCACCTACTTTGGCTGGAGGAGCATTGATAAGTTTGTCATATGTGCCTGAAGCCTTCAGTTGTGTATGAACATCTACCAACTTTTTCATTACATCAGTAGGATTTGCTCCTGGAATAGAATTAGCAGTTGGAAGATTTGAGGGTGTCACATTTTGAGTTGCGCCTCCTACATATCTTCTGCGTCTGCTTGCTCCTTTTTGTCCTGCTCCTAAAGCTTTGAACGCAGCTGCTTGGTTTGCCGCATCTTGAGTTGTTTTTTGTGCGGCTGCTTGAGCAATACTTCCAGTGATTTTTTGTGTTGGGGGTGGAGCAGCTTTAGGAACTGTTCCTGCTATCAATTTTCCACTAGCGTCCGTTTTGAAATCCATATTAATATATGGCGCAGAAATAAGACTAAATGGCTACAATGAATTCTGTTCAAATTCAAGCATTAGTGCGTGACATGGATTACAGTATGCGTAAACACAAAGGTTTACGAATTACTAATCCTTCCGCTTTTCGCGAAAAGGTTTCAGGCGAAAACCAACTTTTATACAACCAATTTCCCACCATTTTTGAAATGCATATTGAAGGGAAGTTGGATGGAACGTTCTTTGAAATGTTGAAATTACGTCGTCAAGTTGAAAAGGGAGAATTAACTGATGATCAGGCATCACGTATTATAGGAAATAAGTTGTTTAACAAATACGTCGCTCCAGTTGTTGGACAAACTGCCGAAGAAACAACTGCTTCCAATACTGCTCCTATAACTTCTTACGCGGATTACTATAAGGAAAATGCCGGCTCTTCGGAAGATACCTCAAGTGTATAAAAAGAAAGGATATGTAGGTTGTGGGGTTTGTGTTATTGGACAGAACTTCAACATAAACATAACAGGAGTCACTGTTACGTCAACAACCGCAACTATAACTTTCACACATCCTTTCGATATTACAAATTTTAGTGTGAAATACGATGGTTCTACTGCGTATTCTTCAAGTTCTCCTATCGTGCTTACTGGGTTAAATTCTAAAACACAGTATAGTGTTTATATTACGGCATCTACAACACACGGAAATACAACAAGCAATACAGTTACTTTCTATACTGCTATGCCTCCACCTACTTTTATTTATTATAATGCTACAGACACTACAATAACTAGTAGTTTCACTGCGATAGGAGGAGAACAAATGTATGTTACAGGAATAGTTGGAAATCCACAAGAGTTTGTTGGTTATGATTCTCCTATTACAGTTACTGGATTAACTTCTGGACACACTTACCAAATTTATATTGCGACAAGAGATCCAAATGGTGTTTATCCAGACAGTGAAAAAATTACTTACAAGATGAATACGTCTCCTAATATTCCTCAAATAATTAACGCAATTGGTTATTCTACAGTTGTATATACAACATTCAACATAATACCAAATTACAATACATATTTATTGACGATGTCTGATAACGCAACAAGACAAGCAGTAACTACAAGCCCAGTAGATTTTGTGAATGTTCCTTCAGATACAACTCAAAATTTATATGAAATAGCTGATGATTCTACTGGTGTATTTGGAAGAGTAATTAGTGCTCCTTATTCAGTTCTTACATATGGAAACAGTTTTCCATCTCCTAATATTCTCACAGGCGACGGTCAAACTAGTTCTACATCAACAACAATTGTTCTGTATTTTGAAACTTACAAGATATACACATCATATAGTATATTCGTTGGAGCTAATAGAATTGATAATATTACGTCATCTCCATATACAATTACAGATCTTTCACCATACACAACATATTATGTTTTTGTTCAAGGAACTGATTCTACTGGACATATTCCAGATAATGATGGTGTAGTTGTTCCAATAACCACACAGCCTTAAGCTTATATGTAATGCTAATTAAACGTAATTTCCATATATAAGTAAAATGAGGGTTCTCGTCATTTTATTATCTTTATTTGCCTTAGGGCAACCTCAATCATTGACTTCTACGAGTTCTGGGACAATGACCAGATCTCGTGGAATTTCTGTAAGTAGCACGGTAACAAATACTGCTACGCGGAGTCGTGCCTTACCAACAAGCACAGGGAGTCCTACAGATACCGCTACACGTTCAAGAGCCGCTGCCTCTCCAACCAGCACTGGGACTGGAACTCAAACTGGCACTCTTACTCGGACTCGAACTGATACTGGAACAGGAACGTATTCAGGAACTTCTACTAGATCAAGAGCCGCTGCCTCTGTAAGTTCTACAATAACACCAACAGATACCGCTACTAGATCAAGAGCTTTACCAACACCAACAGCTACTGGAACAGGAACAGCTACAAGAAGTCGTGCTGCTGCCTCTGTAAGTGGAACATCTACAGGAACAGGGAGTCTTACAGCAACAAGGTCAAGAGCGGCGGCTTCGGTTTCAGGAACAGGAACACCTACGGACACAAATACAGCAACAAGAAGTAGAGCAGGAGCTAGCACAACTGGGACTTCTACTGGCACCAGTAGTCCTACTATATCTAGAACTCTTACTGGAACAACGACTCGATCCAGAGCAGCCGCCTCTGGGACTTCAACTGCTACAGGAACTTCTACCGGAACGGCTACAAGATCAAGAGCCGCGGCTTCTGTAAGTTCTACAACTACAGGAACAGGAACTGCTACGCGGAGTCGTGCCTTACCAACATCAACAAACACTGCGTCTGGCACTGTTACTCACACTGGAACTAATACTGGAACAGGAACGGCTTCAGGCACTTCTACACGGTCAAGAGCCGCTAATTCTGTAACTTCTACAGATACTGCTACTAGTTCTCGTGCTGCTGCTTCGGTAAGTGGAACGTCTACTGGAACAGGCACTGCTACACGTTCAAGAGCAGGAGCATCTTCTACAACTACTGGTTCTTCCACAGATACAATATCTAGAACTGTGACAGGGACAACAACAAATACATATACTCAAACTTCTACGTTGACAAGGAGCGCAGGATCAAGTTCTACCTCCACAGGAACTCTGACTCCAACAAATACGAACACAATAACCAGAACAGGTTCAATTTCTTATTCTGGATCCGGAACAGGAACTTATACTCCGACTGCTACTGCCTCCAAAAGTTCTGGCGCATCTTCTTCTCAAACCGGAACAATTACCCCTACTCAAACTGGAGCAACGCATAGTGTTTCTGGATCTACTGTTCCTATTGTGAATAATTACATATCCAACAACAATTCTGATCCTTCTCTTACTGGAACTATTATTGGTTCTACGTTTGGAGTTATTGGTGGCGTTGTATGTATTGTTGCAATTGCCGGTGGATTCTTCGTTTACACTCAAAACAAAAAGAAAGCCACATTGGAATCTGCTAAACCATCAATTAACTCTGATGATAACGTAGATAAAACGAACCCTTTGCGTGTTCCTATACCTACCAAGTCAGTCAGATTTAGCGATGATACTGAAATTGATACAAAAATAGCATTCCAACCTAGAGTTATACTTGCTGCTCCTCAGCGACAACCAAGTTTTTCGGTACCGCAGAGTAACTTAATAAAAGAACTTCAGAGACAAGGAAGTGTTCGTAACCCTTTTGCTCCAGTTCAAATAACTCCAATCAATAATAGTCGTATTATTTTCAAACAATTTAAGACTACTTCTCAATCTAAATTAGATTATGTTCCACCTCCACCACCTACTGAGCCACCTGTTCCTCCTTCAGAATAGAACGGAGTGTTTCTAATATTTTTCCTAATTTATTTTGACCACGCCATTTTGACGGGGATTTTGCCTTGTCCGTTTCCATGCTTGTACCGATTCCCCAATATGTATCTCTCGCGTCTGCGAATCCAATAGGTTTATTATCTGTTTCCAGCAACTTCGCACGGAGTTCTGGATGCTGAGTAAATTTCGCTCTTACTCCTTTTTCCACTATACTGTCCTTCTTCTTGTCCCATTCTTCTTCGTTGAACTTGAGTTTCTTGACATACGCCTTTGCTGCTTTAGCAGTTTTGGCCGCCATGATCTTTCCGTTCAAGTCATCGTTCTTTGCTTCTAATGCTTGCATTGATGCTACGAAGTGTGTGACACTCAAGTATGTTGTTCCGTCAATGTCTATTGATCTCTTGAAATCGTTACTTAACCATGCGAACTCACCTCCAGTTTCGTCACCGACATTGAATAATACAGGTTCAAGTTCAGGTTCTTTCTTTTCTTTTTTGAGTTTTTTCTTTGTCTTTTCTTCTTCTACTTTGACTTCCGTAGGTGTAGGTTCAGGTTCAGGTTCGACTTTTGGTTCTTCTATTTTTGCTACTCTCTTGAATGAGAATGTGCGGTTCAAGAACGAATACTTCTGTTGTTCTTCAGTTAATCGAATATTGGTTTGTTGTTGGTAAAGGTCTGAGAACATATGTGTTTCTTCCAATACGAAGTTGTATTCTCTGAATATTTCCACTACTTTCTCGAATGGAACCAAGTATTCGGTTTCTGGTTTACTGAAACTTTCAAGAAACACTTTGATTCCCAAACCGAACTCTTCTGTCCAACTTTCTCGGTCTTCGTATAACTTCGTGTATTCTCCTGCTACCTTCTTTTCTGTTCCGAACAATTGTGTCTTCTTTCCCAACATCATTGAGTAGACTGCTTGTCCGTCCAAACACGTTCCGAAGAATGTGCCTTTACAATACTGATGAACGTTCTTCACAAAGTTACGGAACGTTTCTTCAGTTTCACATGCGTAATGAATTGCGAATTGACAACTTGTTACATCAAATTCTTGTAATCCCTTGAATTGTTCTAAGTATTCTGTTCCTGGTGTTTCGGTTCCCATAAGTATGGGCATATACTTGTCTTCTTGCTCAAACAGAGGGAAGTGTGTGATATTACCTTCCAAGAACAACGCAGGAGGAATGAAACTGTGTGGGTTCTTTGATTTCATTGCTAAGTAACGAATTGCCGCACCTTGTTTTGGGGATGTTATGTTTGCCAATGAAATGTCTATTCCTACAACTTTAGAAGGTTCGGTTTTCTTCCATTTCTGCATATCTCCTCCTCTACCCATCGCCAATTCTAATAACGTGTTTCCCTTCTCTACGTTCTTGCGATACAATTCTGCTTTGATATGATTATGAAATTCATACACATCTTCAAAGACTCTACTTGATCGTTTTAGGTCATCACGATAGTAATCGTCTTCCAACAAGAACCCTTCTTCAATTGGGTTTGTGAAGAATGATGTAAGCATTTGTTCCGTTACTGGAACGTGGATAGATGTCCAGTTTTCGTCAGCCGTAGAAATATCGTTACCGTATTGTGCTCGGTGTAACACTCTGTATTCATGTGTCTTATCATGTCTTGTTCTCAATACCTTCCATTGCTTTGTTTCCGTATCATACACGCATTCAATAATCGTATTTGATTCTACTTTGTTGTTATTGATATCTACTGGAATACCTTTATCGTTCATTGGAACCGATATCTTGTATGCGTCTGGATCACGTGGCAATGAAGGTTGGAAGATAGATGGAATACGTGTATTTGTTTCCATCAAACGTTTAATGCTTTCATGAACTTCAGGAGGAACGTATTCTCCTGTCATAGTTTCACGAGGATACACTGTATTGTCTTCTTGTGGAGTTCTACCAACGTATAATTGACCCATCTTTGCCGGAACGTTCATGACTGGATCATAACCTTCCTTCTCGTCTAAGACAACCAAGAAATCTATACTGTTTTGGTCTGATGGTTTCCATTTATAAACTCGTCTCCATGTGTTTCCCTTTCGGTCTTCTGCTGGTGCGACTCCTGTATCTTTTGGTGTAAAGATAAGACCATCTGTTTCGTATTCGTAGTCTGTATTCAAGGCAGTTCTGATTGCTTCTTCCATACTTGGACCGTCTCCTGCTAAGAAGAGTTTGGTTTCAACTCTGAATGGAATCAATGAAGGAGCCGTAACAAATTCAGTTTTAAGTGCTTCTACAAATGCTTTTGATACTCCTAATCTTGTGTTTGTCGTTAGGTCTTCATCAGTCTTCATCAAAGGTAAACTTCGGACATCGCGATTTCTGAATCGGTAGGCGTCAAATATACAGAACAAGTTGTTTTCCAAGATGTATTCTCCGTCCATAAAGTCTCCTATATGTGCGTCGTTCAAGGCAGTAATACCTGTCCAAGTCACTGATCGTTTGGTTACTTTGAGTAACTTACGGTCTCTTGTGACGTATAATCCTGCTCGTTCTCCGTCTGCTTTTACTGTGACAGTATACCCCTTTGAAATGTTATGAGGTATGTCTTGACAAATATGACGTCGCATCATGGTAACCGGATGGAAGAAGACGTTGTTAGATAATTTGAATTCTTCTTCGTATCTTTGGATATCAGATAATGGAAGCACAAATGGAGTTTGGTAGTAAGATTGTAAAATCAACATAATTGCCTTCTTCAATTCTTCTGCTACTGTTTCCACTGCGATATCAGGTGACATCTTGAAACATTCGACTTCTAATTCGTATTTTGGTTGTTGTTTTAGTAATGTTTTTAAACTCATTTTGGTGTTTGCCGGTCTAGTTTTGACCATCGAGAAGTCAATACAGAACAATTCCGTTGAACTCACGAATGAGCGACGATGAATAAGTCTTACATGCGCCTTTGGATCGTTTGGATTACCATCCCAATCGTTACGTAGTTCTGTTTCTGACTTCAAAGTAAATTTAGTCAAAGCTTCAGGGATATCCAATACGTCACGTCTTGGATCGTTGTAGTATGACTCCTTGCGTTCTACACGTAAAGGCACTCCGCGAAATGAGTTTGTGGAAATAAGTTTGAAGATATTCGCAGTATCCATTACATTCACACGTATTCTATCAGGGTATGAGAACGTCATGGTATGTGTCTCTGTGACCGTTCCTACAGAAAGACCTTCAATAGTCTTCATCAAACGGTCTGCGACATCTTTCGTTTGAATTTTGTCACACAGAACCTTGCATTCCAGTTCTGCTTTTGGATCTTTTTTTGCGGTGGTTATTAACACACCAATAGAATTAATCACTTCTTGCGTGATTATCTCCATTCTCTATTATATTTTATCCTGATTAAAACCAGTCCATTTTTACTCTACCATCATACGTTCATATGTCTTACGTGTTTTCATATCTTCGTCCATTCTCTTGCGCTGATCAAGGCAAAAATTGATGTATGTTTGAATTTCGTTCAAGCATTTATCATCCAAAACGTTTGTAGATACCAATATACCTGTTTGGGTCTTGGTATATTGTTCAGTATGCTTTTTGATTATGTCAAAAATCTGTTTGTGTTCGTTTGTTTCTAGTTTATCTAACTGCTCTTTCATCAATTCCTTTGTTGTTCGTGGGAATGTGTTCATTTCTGTTTTTATGTAGTTCGTGTTTAAGTTATTCTGGTGGAGGAGGGAGTGTTGCGAATGTAACTTCTTGTTCTTCTCCTGCTCCCTTCTTCAATTTACGTTTCTTCTTTTCGGGTTCTGATGACGTCATCACGACCACCTTCTTTTCTCCTTCTGCTTCCGGAGCTGCTGGAATTTCAAGTTTTTCTTCCTTTGGTTCTTCCTTTGGTTCTTCTAAGACCGCTCCAATCAATTTACCTACCACAATGATTTCTGTATCTTTTTGTTTGAATTGACTGCCCACGACTTCGAATTCTATATCGTCTCCTTCCTTGACCGAGGCATACTGTTCGTTTCCGATGTATAAATCTCGTGGAATCAAGACTTTGATGGGTGGGGTTTCTGCGTGAATACCGACCTTGCTTCTGACCGTCACACGTGCCTTCAAATGTTGTCCAGGGTGAGGATAACATATATCTGCTTGGAATGTGACGTCATAATCTGTGCCTCCTTTGATATAGTTGGTTCGTCCCAAAGAGTATCCGATCAACGTTATACTGTTTCGTTCAATGAATCCTTCTGCTGAACACATACCTTCGTAGTTCATTTTGAGTTGCGCTAAGATCGATGCTTGCATGTTTTTTTGGAGAAACTTTGAATCAATGTGGACCTTCTTGGTCATTTCGCGACGTTCAAACAATGGGTCCATTTTGTTATTTATCTTCTTGGATAATTAGAATCGGTTTTTCACCTTAATTTTTCTCTTAATTCCTTGTTTCCTTTTTCGTTGAGCACTGAAAACTCTTCAGGCGTAATCCAGTATATTCCCTGCTTTCCCGTTTTAATTGCTTGTCTCACCAAGAAATTCAACCATAAACATCTGTCTTTCTTGCCTGTTGCCTCTGGAGGGAATCCTTCACCGCTCAACCATATTGCAAAATTGTTTAATGTTTCTTCTTTGAAGGATGTGCATGCTTGTCCTCCAATTGTCTTGCTTCGTCCTACTACTTCCACTTCGTCTGCCTTTGGGTTCAAATTAAAAATGAGTTTGTCTTCTTTCATTGACGCAAATATATCTGTCTTGCGTTTAACAAACTTTTCTTCTAAGTTGTGTTTCCATTCGTTATACATATCAAGTTGTTCTCCAATTGGTGTTATTGGTTTCAAGTTTTCGTCATATACTCTACGTAATCCTAATACGTATACATCTCCTGCTTTCAAAGGAGCAGAAAATGGTTGACTCCAATCTGTTGTGAGCAAGTATGCGATCTTCTCTGCCGGTTTCAAAATGGCATCTACAATATACCAATATTGGATATCTTGGGTGAATGCGCTCTTTATATAGTCAGGTAGTTCTCCACGTTTAGTGTCAAGTATTGGGACTTCTACTTCCTCTTCTTCTTCTCCGAAGTTAAATGATGATATTTCCACATCTTCTGGTTCCTGTAGTTTCAAAATACGTTCCAACATGGTTTGGTTTGTGCCTGTAGCATATGCTATGAAATCTCCCTTGCTTTCCAAATATCCATCTTTCAATTTCAAAGGAGTTTCAATTGCGTTCTGAATCAAGTAGAGAACTACGTCTGGACTGTATCCTTTCAGTTCAGGTTGTTTCACTAAATCCTTTCTGCTCCAAACTGGTTTTTTTGAGAACAGTTTTATGAGTTTATCAAAGACTTCATCACGCACATCTAAAATAGCAGACAAAGGTCTTACGTGTGTCGTATCTTCTTCGGTTTCTTCCAACTTACAGACTATCGCTCCTACTTTTTGGGAAAATGTTGGCGCAAACATATCTTGTAATGAAAGTTTTAGAGTTTGACCATCTTGAACTCTTTTTTGTGGAACTGTTTGGTTTCTCCAGTCTTCAGGTAAACTGTTAATTGTATTTTGTAATTCACAATCCATTGCTGATTCCATGATTGTCTGTTTCACTTTTGAAATACTGATTGCCTTGCGTTCCACGAATTCTCTGTAAACATACTCATCAAACGTTTCTTGTTTTCCTTTTGCGTATCTACAGACATGTAAATACACTGTACAGTTCTGGTCTTCAAATGGAAGTAATGAATGTGAGCATGTTCGCATACCTCTGCCTAAAACTTGTTCTATTCGTGCCATGTTATACCATGGATCTAGCACATGGATCTGTCTCACGAACTTGAAATCTACACCTTCAGATACTTTTGGAGATGAAACTATGATTCGAATATCTGATCCATCTACGTTTCCTGGTGCCTTTAATCTGTCCAGTGATCTGTCAATATCCGACTGACTTGTGTCAGAAGTAAATAAAACGTATCTTCCTTTTGATCCACGGGTAACTTCTTCTGCTGTTTTCTTCAGTAATCTGTTTCCCAATGCCGATTCGTATCCGTGCTCTTCCAAACACATCGCAAATAATTGTGCCCCGGATGCTACCAAGTTGGAATACACAAACACTACTCCTTTGGATTCGTTCAAGATACGCATGATCAATGAGAACTTGGAACTATAAGATGCTACAGTTGATGGTGCCAAAAACGAAGGAACTCCGTCTTTGTATGCCATTTCTTCTCCTGATTTCTCAAACGTTTCTCTGAAGGTTCGGTTTTCGGGAAAGACGCAAATGATTGGTAATTCTTCAGTTCTTAATGTCGAACTTGATGTGAGTTTCTTGAGTGCCTTTTCTTGGATTGGATGGACATACGATTTTGTGAGTTTCAAGTATTTTCTAGGATTTGTAATTTTCTTTCCGTCCACATCTATTTCTCTATCTATTTCCGCCGTCAAATCATCAGGTGGAGGTAATCGGAAAGGAAACGTGAATGGATTTTCTCCTTTGATGAATGAAACGTAATCTTGACATAATCGGCGGAACTCTTGTTCTCGTCCTGGTTTGAACTCTCCTGCTTCCGTAAAAAAGTCTGATGGTTTCAAGTTCTTCTTTGGAGATTGTTTCTTTTCGTTCCACAGAAAGAGGTTGAAGTAGTATACGATTTCGTCGTATCTGTCGTATAACGGTGTAGCGGTGAGCAGAACTAACGTAATTCCTACTGCCGTTTTCAAAACTCGTTCAATTGCCAATCCTACCTTCTTGGAAGTTGTTGTTTCTGATACGTCACGTAAATTATGTGCCTCGTCCACTATAATCAATCTGTTATCGAACGTTTCGTGGATCCAAGCATCCGTATTGTTGGCATCTACCATATTTGCGAACGTTTCGTATCCCACAAACTCGTAAAATTCTGAAATGATACGTGAGGCAAGTGCTGCTACCTTTCTACGACTTGGTGCGTCTGTTAACTTAAGTGTATGGTCACTTGTTCGTTCCAACATTTCCAAGTATCTGCGTCCCGTGCACTGTTGCGACATCACGTCTCCGTTCTTCGTATCCACTCGTGAAATATCAAAGATTTCTCGTTTGAAGTTTGCTTGGATAGAAGGGTTTGCCAACACAAGAACTTGTTTGTCTTGGAATTCAGGACGGATGATATACTCTTCTGCTATTTGGATCGCCGAACATGTTTTACCTGCCCCTGTTCCGTGAACCATCAATAAATTACGTGTTGGAGAATCAGGACTCAATACACGTCTTAAGAATCGTTGAACAGGTTGTAATTTGAATTCACGTGAAGATCGTGAACATTGTTCTTCTCGCATAAGTTTCAGTGCTTCTAGACTGGCAGGAGGAAGAGAAGGAGTTCTCGTTTCTGCTAGTTCCGGAAATTTGGTATTCACTACCGCCATTATCTATTGACCTGAAAAACGAATAAAAGGCAATACGCTCTAATAATACCAAAATGGCATATGAGTATATGAGTTTTGAAGATCTAGACTTCCTTCTAAAACGTAACTGGTTTGTGTCTGACCAAGACATCCATGATTTACTTGGGTTTGCCGACGATGATACGTTCTGGGAACTGTATGCTGCAAGAAACCAGTATGCTAGACGTATACGTCAAATCATTGCACCCCTAGATTACATCCACGATAAACCGCTGTTCAAGCATTACATTACTGATCTAACCAACGACGACATAGAACGTACACATCAAGACGTTAGACGTAGAGTTAGAGTTCAAATGGAACAAGAATGGACATCTTACCTTTATCGTTGTAAACCAGAAAGACCGCCTGGAACTATAGACGAAGAAATAGAGGAAAAAAGGCAGGCTATTGAAAAAGTCAAGGAAGAACTCAGGACTTACCGAGATATTCACAACGGAAAAGACCGCAACCGTATTGACCAATACAATAAACGTATCCAGAAGTTATGGGATGAAGAAGCCGCTTTACAAGACGAAAAGTCAAAAATGGATGAGAAGTGGTTAGAATCGCATAAACTAAAGTTTCAAGCAGGTATGATATAATGGAGAAGTGTTTTAATTGTCACAAAAAGAACCATATTTTGTTGGACTGTAAGTGTTCTAACAAGTATTGCTTGAAATGTAAAGTTCCAGAAACGCATAACTGTACATTCGACTACCGTTATGCGGCACAGGAAAAATTGAAGATTCAGAACCCCGTAACTATTTCAAAAAAGGTTGAAGATATATAACAATGGGATTTCCAGAACTTGTGACTGCCGTCTTGACTGTTGACTTTGTCACTATCGTGCTTTCCAAGTTTTTTAATTTGGGTAAATCGTTAGACGAATGGTATAAACGATTTGGTATTGTTGCCGTTCTTTCTGACTGCTTGATTATTTTAATTGGTATCCAACTTGCTATTTTATTGGACCCTAAAGCCGGTTTCTTTTTGATTTTAGTTACTGCCGTTTGTATTCAAGTTGTTCATGATATGTTGTTTTACTTGTTAGTCATTCAACCTATTCCTCAAGGACATAACGAAATAATTGACTTATTCAAAAAATATGCTCAAGAAAACTCATGGAAAATCATTATTGCCGATTCGTTGATGGTTATTTCCACTTTATTCTTAGCACAATATCTCAAGTTTATTCCTGTTCATAATGTCACATTCTTAGGTTTGTTATCCTTGTATGCTTTGACTTACATCATATACACTCATTAATGATTTTCACTTACATGATCAAGTAATTGTAAATGAGTATTCATCCAAATGGATATTGGCAACATCTTGAAGTATATTCTAACAGTGAATTTGATCGCCCACTTGCGGATAGTTTAGTTGAGTTCTTTAAGAAAGAAAACGTCAACAGTTTAGTTGATTTTGGTTGTGGTATGGGAGAATACGTAAAAACATTTCAATCAAACGGCATTAACGCTTCTGGATTTGATGGAAATCCTAATACTCCACAACTCACAAACAATGTATGTCAAATCTTAGATTTATCCGTTCCTAAACAATTTGATGAACCGTTCGATTGGGTATTGTCACTTGAAGTTGGTGAACATTTACCACCTCAATTTGAAGATATTTTTATACAGAACTTACATGTCAACAATAAATACGGTATAGTATTGAGTTGGGCAGTGAAAGGACAAGGAGGACATGGACATTTCAATGAACAAAATAACGATTACATAAAATCAAAAATTTGTGAATTAGGTTACTTGAATGATATAAAAAGTGAAAACAAATTACGAAACAGTTCTACTCTATCGTGGTTTAAAAATACAGTCATGGTGTTTAGAAAAATGAAGGAGTAAACCCATTCATTAACTATACGCACATTGTAAGTGTTCGTCTTTTGGAATTGTTGGATCTTTGAATGGATTACGTTCTTTTGCCGCAGGAGGAGGTAAAGGTCTTTCTGGTTCTCGATCATCGTAATGTCTACTCATCGGGTTGTTTATACAACCACAACAGTCATAGAAATGATACCAGCAACATGCTTGACCTATAAAATAAGTAATTCCTAGAAATACATATTCCATTGTCTCATTTAAATTATTTTTACAATTGTTCGTTAAATTCGTTTTGTGAGTTTTATACAAATGCCAAAATTCACAAAGCGTAATCGGTTGATGTCTCGAAAGTATTGTAAGAAGACTCCATGTAAGAAAATGGGCTTCACACAGAAAGCTTCATGTCGTCCATGGAAGAACTGTTACAAGAAGAAATAAGTTAAGAGCTCTTTGTCGTGATTTCTGCGCACAAGATTTCGGCTCCTTGTAAGTCATACCATGAAATTTGAGTTACTACTTTGCCTGTAAC
>TBL_comb48_EPIDRAFT_1000879_pt1 | contig 23101 bp, 16 predicted proteins | sample TroBogEpilimnion_37_FD_10681 | JGI IMG/M metagenome (IMG submission 10681) | reverse complement strand
CATTACGCATCAGAGGGTTCGTATTCATGGCATTGCCCCGGTCACTCCGGTGGCGTGGCATTTTTAAAGAGTCCTGTTGGCAGAATGTTCCATCAGTTCTTTGGTGAGAATATGCTCCGCGCTGACGTTTGTAATGCGGTTGAAGAGCTAGGTCAGTTGCTTGACCACACAGGGCCAGTCTTGGCAAGCGAACGTAATGCTGCCCGCATCTTCAATGCCGATCACCTCTTCTTCGTGACTAACGGCACCTCGACTTCCAACAAAATTGTTTGGCACTCCACCGTTGCGCCTGGCGATGTGGTTTTGGTGGATCGTAACTGCCATAAGTCTGTAATTCATTCGATCACGATGATGGGCGCGATACCCGTCTTCTTGATGCCAACCCGAAACCATCTCGGCATTATTGGACCAATTCCTAAAGAAGAGTTCGAGTGGGCCAATATTCAGAAGAAGATTGACGCCAATCCTTTTATCAAGGATAAAAAAGTTATTCCTCGTGTGATGACTCTAACGCAGAGTACATACGACGGTATTATTTATAACGTCGAAATGATTAAAGAGATGCTCGATGGCAAAGTGGATTCTTTGCATTTCGATGAAGCTTGGTTGCCTCATGCGGCATTCCATCCTTTCTACAAAAATATGCATGCGATTGGCTCGGAGCAGAAGCGTACTAAAAAGAGTTTGATGTTTGCGACCCAATCGACTCATAAATTGTTAGCTGGTTTGTCACAAGCATCGCAAGTGCTAGTGCAAGACGCTGAAGAGCGTAAGTTAGATCGTGATTGCTTTAATGAATCCTACTTAATGCATACCTCGACTAGTCCGCAGTATTCGATCATCGCTTCTTGCGATGTATCAGCAGCCATGATGGAGTCTCCAGGCGGCACTACTTTAGTGGAAGAGTCGATTGCAGAGGCCATGGACTTCCGTCGCGCGATGCGTGAGGTTGATCAACAGTTCGGTGCCGATTGGTGGTTCCAGGTTTGGGGCCCAGATCATATTGCCGAAGAGGGTATTGGGGAACGTTCTGACTGGGTGCTAGAGCCGAATGCATCATGGCATGACTTTGGTAAGTTGGCCAAGGATTTCAATATGCTCGATCCAATCAAGGCCACGATTGTGACCCCAGGCTTGGATATTGATGGCAAGTTTGGTGAGATGGGCATCCCCGCCAGTATCGTGACTAAGTACTTGGCTGAGCACGGTGTGATCGTTGAGAAGTGCGGCTTGTATTCCTTCTTCATCATGTTCACNATTGGNATCACTAAAGGTCGCTGGAATACCCTGGTGACCGAGTTACAGCAATTCAAAGATCATTTTGANAAGAACATGCCCCTTTGGAAGGTGCTGCCTGAGTTTGTGGCAAAACACCCTCGCTATGAGCGGGTAGGTTTAAAAGATATCTGTCAGCAGATTCATGAGTTCTATAAGAGTCGCGATGTAGCGCGCATGACTACTGAGATGTATACCTCCGATATGGTGCCTGCAATGTTGCCAGCGGAGGCTTGGGCCAAAATGGCGCACCGTGAAGTTGATCGTGTGCCGGTTGATAAGCTTGAGGGCAGAATTACTGCCATGCTAGTGACTCCTTATCCTCCAGGTATTCCTTTACTGATTCCAGGCGAGCGTTTTAATAAACGGATTGTTGACTATCTCTACTTTGCACGCGATTTCAACGAAAAGTTCCCTGGCTTCGAAACTGATATCCACGGCTTAGTGAAAACTGAATCGAACGGACGCACCGAGTACTACGTCGATTGCGTCAGAGCGTAAAGAGCAAACTACTTTAGATCACTCCGCGCCTGCTTGATCGCGCGCAGTACTTGCTCTGGTGCAGTGCCACCGGCGTGCTGACGGGATTGCACCGAACCTTCAACCGTTAGTAGTGCAAAGACATCGTCGCCCAAAAGCTCTGGACGACTATCTAAGCCACAGGCAAAGCGTAACTCCGCCAAACTGAGATCAGTCAACATGCAATTTCTGCCAACGCAGGCTTTGACTGCATGCGCTACAGCCTCATGTGCGTCGCGGAAAGCCAAACCTTTTTTGACTAAGTAATCTGCTAAGTCGGTTGCAGTAGCAAAACCTTCCTCAGCCGCCGCTTTCATGACCTCTGCTTTAACTTCAATATGAGGAACCATGTCAGCAAAGATACGTAAAGTGTCTTGCACGGTATCTACCGCATCAAATAATGGCTCTTTATCCTCTTGGTTATCTTTGTTGTAAGCCAAGGGTTGGCTTTTCATTAAAGTTAAGAGGGAGATCAGATCACCATAGACGCGACCAGTCTTGCCGCGCGCTAATTCAGGGACATCAGGATTTTTCTTTTGCGGCATGATCGAGCTACCTGTGCAAAAGCGGTCAGGCAGATCAATAAAGCCAAAGCGTGGACTCAGCCAAAGCACCAGCTCTTCAGATAGGCGAGAGATATGCATCATGAAAATGGATGCAAAGGCGCAAAACTCAATTGCGAAGTCTCTATCTGAGACGGCATCTAGAGAGTTATTGCAAATGCCATCAAAGCCCAGAGAGCGGGCAACTTGCTCGCGATCGATCGGGTACGTGGTTCCGGCTAAAGCCGCTGCGCCCAAGGGTAGACGGTTAAAACGGGTACGTAAATCAGCTAAGCGACTAGCATCACGAGTAAACATCTCGTAATAGGCCATCAAGTGGTGACCAAATGTAATGGGTTGCGCGACTTGGAGGTGAGTATGTCCGGGCATGATGGTGCCCGCATGTCTCTCAGCCAAGTCCAAAAAGGCAGAACGTAAGAGTGTTAATGAAGCATTAATTTCATCTACGCTAGCCCGCAGCCAAAGACGTAAGTCGGTAGCGACCTGGTCATTACGCGAGCGACCGGTATGCAAACGTTTGCCAGCATCACCAATTAATTCAGTGAGACGAGCTTCAATATTGAGATGGACGTCTTCTAAAGCGAGCTGCCAATGGAATTGACCGGCCTCAATCTCTGCTTTGATCTGAGCCATCCCTTTTTGAATATCAGCCAGATCCTGGGCGCTAATGATTTTTTGCTTTGCCAGCATTTCAGCATGGGCAAGGGAGCCCGCAATATCGACCAAAGCGAAGCGCTGGTCAAAGCCAATGGAGGCGGTATAACGCTGGACCAGTTCAGAGACGGGTTCATTAAAACGGGCCGACCAAGCTTGGGCTTTGTTGGCGAGAGAATTTTTAGTTGAGCTCATAAACACAGTATATTGCTGTAGGTCTTTAATTATTTTAAATGTGATGTCCCAAACCCCTATTTCTTCTTCTCAGCCCAGCCGTTTGGTCATAGCTTCCCGCGAAAGTCGCCTTGCCATGTGGCAGGCAGAATATGTCCGAGATTGCCTCAAAAAACACTATCCCGACTGTGAAATCAGCATTTTGGGCATGACGACCAAGGGCGATCAGATCCTGGATAAGGCACTCTCCAAGGTTGGTGGTAAGGGTCTTTTTGTCAAAGAGTTGGAGGCTGCTCTAGAGGATGGCCGAGCAGACTTGGCGGTGCATTCCTTGAAAGATGTACCCATGGTCATGCCAGCAGGTTTTGAGTTGGCCTGTGTCATGGCGCGTGAGGATGCCAGAGATGCTTTTGTATCGAATGAATTTCAAAGTTTGGAAGATTTACCCAAAGGTGCTGTCGTTGGCACATCTAGCCTACGCCGCGAATCCATTTTGCGGGCCCGCTTTCCGCACTTGGTGATTGAACCATTGCGAGGTAATCTAGACACTCGTCTAAGCAAGTTAGATCGAGGTGAATACCAAGCTATTATTTTGGCCGCGGCCGGTTTAAAGCGCTTGGGTCTAGAGAATCGTATTCGGGCATATCTACCAGCCGATATCTATACTCCTGCCGCAGGGCAAGGTGCCTTAGGAATTGAAATCCTCCAAAGTCATCCGCAGATCAAGCAATGGTTGGCGCCTTTAAATGATTTACCCACTTTGTTAGCAGTTTCGAGTGAGCGTATGGTTTCTCGCCAATTGGGCGGGTCTTGTGAGGTACCGCTCGCAGCACATGCCACTTTTGAGAATCAGCAAATGCAAATCCGTTCATTTGTAGCGAGTGTGGATGGCCAAACTGTTTGTAGAGCGACAGCGAATGCCCTAGTACAAACTATAGCTGAGGCTGAGGCATTAGGCTTAGTAATTGCTCAAGACCTCATATCTCAAGGTGCAGCCGCTTTATTGCCTCAGTAAAGCTGTGACTATCAAAGTGAATACAAAAACCATTGTTATCACGAGGCCAGTTGGTCAAGCGCGTCACTTAATGGAGTTATTGAGTGCAGCACTATCGAGCCATGCCCTTGCTCAGCCACCGCAAATTCTGTCACTACCGTTGTTGACCATTATTCCCAAGACGGATCATCAACTGAGTTCCGAGATCATCGGCGCTATGCAAGATGCGGATCTTGCCATCTTCGTGAGTCCCAATGCAATTGAATGTACCTTACGTTTAATTGATTGTGCGTGGCAAGACTTGGCTAGAGACATTATTCCTATTGGTGTCATGGGTGGCAGTAGTGCGCTGGCTTTGCAACATCACGGTATTGGCTCAGAGGATAGCCCCACGCCGATTTGGATGCCTGAGGAAAATACCCATTGGGATTCAGAGGGGTTATGGCAAAAGCTTCAAACTCTGAAATGGAATTGGCCCAGTAAAAAAGTAGTGATTTTTAAAGGTGAGGGCGGACGCGACTGGCTTGCAGAAACACTCCAAGCTGCAGGGGCAACAGTAGAGGCAATATCGGTCTATACCCGTGTACCGCTTGCCGTGGATAACCCTGCATGGTTACCGATTCATGAGATGAATTTCACTGACTCGCTATGGGTTCTCACTTCTTCGGAAGCAGCTCGGTATTTGGGTAATGTGATTGAGGATCAATTTCGACAAAGTTTGAGTGATGCCAGTGCACTCTGTCCGCATCACAATATTGCTGATGCTGCAAAAGCAGCTGGCTTTACGAATGTCTTGATTTCTGATCCAGGCGATGAGGCTTTGATTCAGGCGAGCCTGAGATGGATCAGTAACTCAAGTCCCTAATAAGGCCGGTAGAAATACTTCGCAAACCAAGATCGGTTTGCCTTTCAATTGATAGAGTGTTCGTCTCGCCCACAATTTTGATGGTAGCAAGGGATATCGTTTTTGAAATTGTTGCCACACGGGATCACCTTTAGATAAATAGGTAATTTCTCGCAGCACTTTACGTTTTGATGAATTTGCTTTCTTGGCAAATAGGACGGCGCCAAGCGGCTTGTTTCCCAGGCGCAGCAAATTCTGATTGCCACCCAGTATGCTGCTAGCGGGTATCACGCTACGAGCAATGACCAAAGGCGTATCGCCTTTGCAAAGTAGCACTTCGCGAATACGGCAGCGCTTAGGCCGCAAATGAAAATAGCGACTTTCATCGCTATTAAGAGATTGACGAGCATCTCTCAGCACTCGTACTTGGAGTTTTTGAGAGATGTGTTGTTCGATTTTTTGTGTCAGTGAACCAGTATCACTAAGCCATGCTTGCCATTCTCGTGGAGCAAGATGAACTTCACCAGAATCGACTCGATTCCATTCAGAAAGGAGACGACGCTGGTGAGGCATGTTTAGCTACCGCTAAAGTTCTTACGTTGACCGCCGGACTTCGCTTTAGCAAAGCGTGGACCAGCAGGACGTGAATCACCAGAGCGGCTTGGACGTGAGTCAGCAAAGCGATTGCCATTGCTTGGACGTGAGTCCGCAGAACGAGAATCGGATTGACCGCCAGAGCGTGCTTCAGAGCGAGCGCCGGAGCCATAACGACCACCGCCACCACCGCCTGAGCGACCACCGCCACCACCAGGGCGACCGCGACCACCACCGCCACCACCAGGACGTCCGCCACCACCGCCAAAGCTAGGTTTGGCTTGTGGCTCTAAACCGGCGATGACTGAGGCAGCAATATCTTGCTGTGTAAAACGCTCGATATTGCGAATCTTGGCACGATCACGATGCTCAACTAAGGTAATCGCAACACCGCTGCGACCAGCGCGACCTGTACGACCAATGCGGTGCGTATAGTCTTCTGGCTTCATTGGCAGGCCAAAGTTAATCACGTGAGTAATACGAGGCACGTCAATACCGCGAGCAGCTACATCGGTTGCTACCAAAATCTTGGTATGACCTTTGCGTAAAGACTCTAGGCGACGCATCCGCACAGCTTGAGGCATTGCACCATGCAGGGCGCTTGCTTCATAACCATTAGCACGCAGCGTGTCAGCAATTTTTTCGCTTTCAATTTGAGTGCTTGCAAACACAACCGCTTGATCTAAAGTGGCATCAGCCAAAATATGCTCAAGCAATTTATGCTTGTGTGAGGTGCTATCGGCCCAATGGAGTTTCTGTTCGATATTGGCGTGCTTTTCACCGGCATGAGCCAGTTCAATCCGCTGAGCGTCGGTCGTCAACTCATTGGCCAAAGACATAATCTTGGGTGCAAAGGTTGCAGAGAACATCAGAGTTTGGTTCCGGCCAGCGCAACGCTTATCAATGGCTTCAAGGTCATCGGCAAATCCCATGTCGAGCATGCGATCGGCTTCATCGATCACGAGTTGTTTGACATCATCTAGGCGAATAGCTTTGCTATCGCATAAGTCGAGTAAACGACCAGGAGTCGCAACGACGAGCAATGCACCTTTAAGCGCCTGAATTTGTTTGCCATAAGGCATACCACCCATGACGGTGGCAATTCGGATACCTTTAAAGCCACGCACTAGGTTCACGGCATCAGCAGCAACCTGCTGAGCTAATTCACGAGTAGGGCAGAGCACTAACACTTTAGGTTGTGCGCGTCCCGGTACTGGTGAGCTATTCGGGTTGCTCTCGATGAGTTGGTTGATCAATGGCAACAAAAATGCTGCCGTCTTGCCGCTACCGGTTTGGCTGCTGACTAACAAATCAACACCAGTTAATGCCGCAGGAATAACCTGAGCTTGTACTGGAGTTGCATGAGTAAAGCCTAATTCAGCAACGTTTTTAAGGAGTGGTGCCGCAAGGGCAAAAGACTGAAAGGTACTTTCAGCGTGCTTTGAGTCTGTAGACTCGGGTTTCGTTTCTTTAGAAAAAGTCATGCTATTACACATCCCCTTTAAGAGATGTCTCCGTTTGTGCACCTCATGTTTTTAAGGGTGCGATGGTCAAAGGCATCGACCATCAGACAAGCGGCAGCGTTGGTATGTTTATGACTTCTAAACGAATCGCTGAAATATAGCTGGGGGGCGATGAATCAAATTGCTTAAAAAAGCCTCTTATTATGGCAGTTTGAAGGGCTTAATACAAGGGTTTCCCTGACTTATTTCAATAAGCGCAGTAAAAACTCTGTTTTCTTGCCATAGGGAGGGCGCGCCATGTTCGTACCTTTGAACATTTTGATCCCTAAAAAGCTGTGAACTTCTAAAACAGATTTTTGATGGCTCAATGCATCAAAGCCTGTTTTACCGCGATAGGCACCTATGCCGCTGGCACCAATACCACCGAAAGGTAGCGTCTCGACTGCAGCGTGCAGGAGAGTGTCGTTGATCGTCATTCCGCCGGAGCGAGTTTCGTTGACCCAGCGCGCTTGATTTTTACGATCACGCCCAAACCAATAGAGTGCTAAAGGATTGGGTTGATTATTCACATAAGCAATTGCAGTATTGATATCGTCAATCACCACAATCGGCAAGATTGGCCCAAAGATTTCTTCTTGCATCACTGCTGCATCTTTACTGGCATTGATTAAGGCAACCGGCATGAAGGGTTGATTTGCTGGCTCGGTCAACAATGGGACTGCTTGTGCACCCCGATTCACCGCATCCTCTACCAGGAATTGCCAGCGGGCTAGCTGATTCTCATCGATGGGGCCTGTTAGGGGTGTATCTGCAGAATATTGTTTTTGAGCTGCTTGTTGTAGTCCCAAAATAAATGGATCTAACTGATCTGGTTGCAGCAATACATAGTCAGGAGCAATACAGGTTTGACCTGCATTCATCAACTTGCCGTAAACAATACTGGCAGCAGCATCTGCAAGTTTTGCTGATGGGTCAATCACTGCTGGGGATTTGCCACCAAGCTCCAGCGTTACTGGTGTGAGGTTTTCTGAAGCAGCGCGCATCACTTTTTTGGCAATCACTTCAGAGCCAGTAAAGAATAAGTGATCAAAAGGGAGTGAAGCAAAGATTTCTGCAACATCTGGTCCGCCAGTGCTCACACAAAATTCAGTAGGATGAAAATATTCTTGAATGAGACCTGCTAGGAATCCAGAAGTGCGTGAGCTACGTTCAGAGGTCTTGAGCCATACTCGGTTGCCTGCTGCTATTGCTGCAATCGCTGGAAGTAGGGCGAGCTGAATGGGGTAGTTCCAAGGACTGAGAATACCCACCACACCAATCGACTGACTTTCAATCCAGGCTTGTGACGAGCCTAAAAATCCAGGCGTCTCAACTTGAACAGGTTTCATCCACTCTTTGAGATGCTTACGCGTGTGTCTGCAGGCTTGATAAATCATGCCAAATTCGGCCAAGCGAGTTTCCATCGGATGTCTAAAGCCAAAGTCTGCCTCGAGAGCCTTGCAGATTTTGTCTTCATTGGCCGAAATCATTTGCTCAATTTTGCCAATCCGCTCTAAACGCATCTCCAGACTAGGATTAGGTTCTGCGAGATAAGCAGTTTTGATTTCTTCAAGTTGGAGGGTAAAACGATTCATTGGCTATCGAACTCTGCAAATAATGGAATAAAGCAGTAGGATAAAGCTATGAGTGAAATTCTGAATAAAAACGGGGTAAGACTGGAGCGGGCCAGCTTAGGCGGGGGCTGTTTCTGGTGCTTAGAGGCTGTTTATCAACAAGTACGGGGCGTAGACCATGTCGTTTCTGGCTACGCTGGGGGTCTTAATCCCAACCCGACTTATGAGGCCGTTTGCACAGGCACGACTGGGCATGCAGAAATCGTCGACATCTACTTTGATCCAAAGCAAGTTTCATTTCGCGATCTGTTGGAGATCTTCTTTGTCATTCATGATCCAACCACTTTGAACTATCAGGGTAATGATCATGGCACTCAATATCGCTCGGTCATATTCACGCATAGTGAGGAACAAAACCGAATTGCTCGAGAAGTAGTCGCCGAGTTAGAACGGGCCGCTATTTATTCGGGTTCGGTTGTAACTCAAATATTGCCAGCGCCAACGATTTACCCTGCTGAAGACTATCACCAAGACTATTTCAATCAGCATCCAGGCCAGGGTTACTGCATGGCGGTGGTGGCACCTAAGTTGGCTAAGTTCAGAGCCAAGTTCAAGGCGCTCTTAGCAAATTAGGGCGCTAGTCGAGCAATACGCCAAGCCTGATCTTGTAATTTATATTGAATGCGATCATGCAGGCGAGATGGTCGGCCTTGCCAGAATTCAATCTCGGTAGGGCTAAGGCGATATCCACCCCAATGATCAGGTCGTGGTGGATTGTCACCATGCTCACTCAAGAAACGTTTCTCTGCTTCTTCTAAAAACTCTCGACTCGGAATTTCATTGCTCTGTGGTGAAGCCCAGGCTCCGATGCGTGATGCAGGGGGGCGAGAATGAAAATATGCATCGCTCTCAGCAGGATCTACTTTGGTGACCGAGCCTTTGATGCGAACTTGACGCTCCAATTCATGCCAATGGAATAACAAAGCGGCTGCAGGACGATTTGCGAGCTCCCTTCCTTTTTGGCTTTCATAATTGGTAAAGAAGGTGAAGCCCTGATCGCTCGCTCCCTTTAATAGGACAATACGAACCGAAGGGTTCCCAGATAGATCTGCTGTAGCTAAAGCCATGGAATTGGGTTCAGGGCAATTGGCTTTGACAGCTTGATCAAACCATAAGTGGAATAGTTCAAGCGGATTGGCAGGAACCTGGGTTTCCGAGAGTTGGCCCAAGGTATAGTTTTTGCGCAGTTCAGCAATCGAGTTCATTTATTCAGTATAAAGAGAAGCTATGGCAGAAGACAACTTAGATGATCGTCGTTTCGGAGGGGTCGCTCGTCTCTACGGAGAAGCGCTGCGTGAAGCCTTTTTGAAGGCAACCGTGGTAGTTGCTGGTCTTGGAGGGGTGGGATCTTGGGCTGCAGAAGCCTTAGCTAGGACAGGAATTGGACATTTAGTTTTAGTGGATTTTGATCACATTGCAGAAAGCAATACAAATCGTCAGATCCACGCGCTTGAATCAAACTATGGCAAGTCCAAAGTGCAGGCAATGGCTGAGCGGATATTACAAATTAATCCGGAGATTAAGTTAACGGTGTGTGATGAATTCTTAGAGCCTGATAATTTAGAGCGCTTAATTCCGATAGATGCTTTTGTGTTGGACGCAACGGATTCAGTACCAGCCAAAATTGCATTGGCTGTATGGGCTGTAAAAAATGAGCGAGCTCTAGTGATGTGTGGTGCTGCTGGGGGAAAAGTCGATCCAACATCTGTACGCTGTAGTGATCTATCTAAAACAGAGCAAGATGCTTTGTTAGCCAAAGTGAGAGTGGGTCTGAGAACTGACCATGGTTTTTCTAGAGACTTAAAAAAGAAAATGAATATTCGTGCGGTGTATTCCCATGAGCCCCGGGCTGGCAGTGCCTCTGGTGGCTTAGCGTGCTCGGGTTATGGCTCTACAGTCATGGTGACCGCTGCAGCTGGTTTGGCAGCAGCAGCTGAAATTCTGAATCTGATTGCCGCCCAAAAATAGTAACAATCTTTTTCCCCTCAGAAAGCACTAGGGCTTTCCCTGTCAGAAATTACGGATTCTCTTGTCATCCCAAATAAATTCATCACAAGTTATTCAGGTTTAAATCCACAAGCGAACTATTTAGTATTGCGTTGTAAACATTTCTAGCACTTTAGTTATTTTTCACCCCTAGTGCGTCTGCTGTCTCCTCCCTAGACTTTGCTCCGTTGGCAAATTGCCAATGACAAATCGAAAGGAGGTCTCTTTTGCAGACTGAACAAACCGGCTTAAAGCGCCATCTCAAAGTTCGACATATTCGTTTGATGGCTTTAGGCTCAACGATTGGCGTAGGTTTATTTCTCGGCTCGGCAAGCGCTATCCAATTGGCAGGCCCATCTATTCTTTTAGGCTATCTCTTGGCGGGCATTGTCGCTTTTATTGTTTTGCGTACCTTAGGTGAGATGGCAGTGCATCAGCCTGTTGCAGGTTCTTTTGCCGCTTATGCCAATACCTATGTAGGTCCTGTTGCTGGCTATATGGTTGGCTGGGGGTATTGGACCTATTGGATTGTGGTCGGAATTGCTGAAGTGACTGCAGTAGGAATCTATATGGGGATTTGGTTTCCAGAAACGCCTCAGTGGATCTGGGCCTTATCGGCCATTCTGATGATGGGCTTAATCAATCTGATTGCCGTCAAAGTCTTTGGAGAGTTTGAGTTCTGGTTTGCTTTGATCAAAGTGGTCGCAATTGTTGCGATGATTGGTTTGGGTGGAGCAGTGATCTTCTTCGGTTTTACGAATGGCTGGCAGCCAGTAGGCTTAAGTAATTTATGGAGCCATGGGGGATTCTTTCCCAACGGTATTTCTGGAATGTTGCTCTCTTTGCAAATGGTCTTATTTGCTTATGTGGGGATAGAGATGATTGGTTTGTCTGCAGGGGAGGCTGAGAATCCTCAGAAGACCATACCCATGGCAATCGACTCCCTTGCTTGGCGGATCTTGATTTTTTACATGGGCGCGATTCTAGTCATCTTGGCAATCTTTCCTTGGAATCAGATTGGCCAGCAAGGTAGTCCATTTGTTGTGATGTTTGAGCGAATTGGTTTGCGTGAAGCGGCTGGGATTATTAATTTTGTGGTCATTACTGCTGCACTTTCTTCATGTAATGCTGGCCTCTTTAGTGGTGGCAGACTCTTATATGCCTTATCGATCAATGGTTATGCCCCCGCATCATTTGCGCATCTCTCTAAGTATGGTGTTCCAGCAAGAGCTGTGGTTGCAACTGTAGCGGTATGCCTGACCGGAGTAGTGCTGAACTATTTTGTTCCCGACAAAGCATTTCACTACATCATGGCTGCGGTCACATTTGTAGGGCTGATGGTTTGGATAGCGATTTTGCTGACACAAATTCAGTTCCGCCGCTCTCTCACTCAAGCTCAGGTTGCCGAACTATCTTATCGCGCACCCTGGTGGCCCTATTCCTCATGGTTTGCCTTGGCATTCATCGTCTTAGTAGTGGTGCTGATGGGCTTTCATGAGGATGCCAGGGTTGCTCTGATCCTCGGACCCTGTTTATTAGCGATCTATCTAGCGATGTTCTATATCGCTGGCTTACACCGCAAAACGAAGTCGAAAACCCCATTTCAATAAAGGAGAACAAGATGATTATTGGTGTACCTCAGGAAGTAAAAAATAATGAGTTTCGGGTGGGACTGACCCCGGGTAATGTGAGTGGCTTATGTAAGCAAGGACATTCTGTCTTATTGCAGCGTGGGGCTGGCGCACAGATTGGATTGACTGATGAGTCTTATCGAATCGCTGGAGCTACCCTCGTCAATAGCGCAGCGGAGGTCTATGGAAAATCAGAGATGATTGTTAAGGTGAAGGAGCCTCAAGCACAAGAGTGCGCAATGCTGCGTGAAGACCAAATTTTATTTACCTACCTGCATTTAGCGCCAGATCCAAAACAGACTCAAGCATTAATGGACTCGGGTGCCACATGCATTGCCTATGAAACAGTGACATCACATTGTGGTGCATTGCCGCTTTTGGCCCCCATGAGTGAGGTTGCTGGGAGGATGTCTATTCAGGCGGCAGCATCTCATCTCGAGAAAACCCATGGCGGCCTGGGAGTGCTGATGGCAGGTGTGCCTGGTGTTGCTCCGGCAAAGATCGTGATCTTGGGTGCTGGTGTTGTTGGTCGCAATGCTTTGCAGATGGCAATTGGTCTTGGTGCTAACGTGAGTATTTTTGATCGCGATCTTGAGCGCCTCAGACAGATTGATGCGCTTTATGGCAACCGGGTTAAAACACTGTACTCAGACCCCCTCTTAGTAGCAGAGGAGGTACATGAGGCCGATGCTGTGATCGGGGCAGTTTTACTTCCTGGAGCTGCCGCCCCTAAATTGGTCAATCGTGAAATGATTCGGAAAATGAAAGCAGGTGCAGTGGTGGTGGATGTTGCGATTGATCAGGGCGGGTGCTTTGAAACCTCGAAACCAACCACGCATGCTGATCCAACTTATGAGATTGATGGCGTTATTCATTATTGTGTTGCCAATATGCCGGGGGCGGTCGCAAGGACTTCTACCTTTGCGTTGACAAATGCGACTTATCCTTTTGTTGAGGCGCTGGCGAAGAGGGGTGTCATCGAGGCCCTAAAACAAGACCAATATCTACGCAACGGCTTAAGTGTTCATCGTGGTGTACTGACTTCTGAACCCGTTGCGATGGCGCAAAAATTAGACTTTGTTTCGGCAGAAGCGTTGTTGGCGGCTTAGGCGCTGGTATTTCTTTGAGTGGGCGTGGCCTTAGGTGAGTCACGACCCACTGTCATCAAAGCGTGTAGGTCTTCCTTTAAGATAAGAGTTTTAGACCTCAGCACATCAATCTTATGGATCTTTCTGTACTGACACTTTCAGCTGGTGTTGTTGCTTTAGCTGAGATGGGTGACAAGACGCAACTACTTTCCCTGATGCTAGCAGTGCGATACCCAAAGCAGGCTTGGTCCATCATTGGGGGCATTTTTATTGCGACACTCTTCAATCATGCGGGCGCTGCCTTTTTAGGCCAGCTATTAGCCAGCTTTCTGAACCCAGATATTTTGCGGTGGATATTAGGCGTCAGTTTTATTGTGATTGGCGCTTGGTTATTGGTGCCCGATAAGCTGGAGGATGAAGGTCAATCAAAAAAGGTGCATGGAGCACTAGCCGTTTTCTTGCTCACCATCACCCTGTTTTTCTTAGCTGAGATGGGTGATAAGACTCAAATTGCAACCATTGCTCTCGGTGCACGCTACAACGACGTTCTCTCGGTTACTGCAGGAACTACCTTGGGCATGATGTTGGCTAATGCCCCAGCAGTATGGATTGGCCAGAAATTTACCCAGCGCGTCCCCCTAAAGTGGGTCCATGCGATTGCTGCCGGGGTTTTTATTGCTATTGGAGTGGTCACCCTCATTTGGTCCTAAGTCCTCGCCGGCAGATTGTTGCTAGGCGACTAAAATAGTGACATGAAAACGGATCTACCCCAAAGCTTTCGCCGGCTGGAATATCAGCCCCCCAATTACACGTTTCGCCATGTTGAGCTCGACATTGCGCTAGATCCTGCTAGAACGATTGTCAAAAGTCGTATCGAGGTTTTGCCTGGTGCTGCTCATGCTGATGGAATGCCTTTAATTCTGCAGGGGCAAGAACTGGAGTTTGTGAGTTTGCGGATTGATGGCGAGGCACATAAGCACTTTGAACTCACGCCTGAAACACTCACCATTCATTCCTTGCCAAGAGGCGGTAAAGACGCTTTCATCGTCGAAATCATTTGTGTATGTTGCCCAGAAAAAAATACTACCTTGATGGGTTTGTATGTCTCGAATGGAAATTTCTTTACTCAGTGCGAAGCTGAGGGCTTCCGAAAGATTACCTATTTCTTAGATCGTCCTGATGTCATGGCGCGCTATCGAGTAGTGCTAAGAGCACGTGAGACTGAGTGCCCAGTCTTATTGGCAAACGGCAATCTGATTGCTCAAGAAAAGCTACCCAATGGTTGGCACAGCGCAACTTGGGAGGATCCTTTCCCAAAACCATCTTATTTATTTGCCTTGGTGGCGGGTAAGTTGGAATGTATTGAAGAGACGATTACCACCAGTAGTGGTGCCAAGAAGTTATTGCAAATCTGGGTAGAGCCCCATGATCTTTCTAAAACTCGACATGCGATGGACTCTCTCATTGCGTCTATTCATTGGGATGAAAAGCGCTTTGGTCTGGAGTTGGATCTTGAGCGTTTCATGATTGTGGCGGTGAGTGATTTCAATATGGGGGCGATGGAGAATAAAGGACTCAATATCTTCAACACCAAGTTTGTCCTTGCCCAACCCGAAACTGCAACCGATGTCGATTTCGCCAATATTGAAAGTGTTGTTGCGCACGAGTATTTCCATAACTGGACTGGAAATCGCGTGACTTGTCGTGATTGGTTTCAACTCTCTCTTAAAGAGGGGCTTACTGTCTTTCGTGATCAAGAGTTCTCGGCCGATCAAATGGGGAGTGATTCGGGTAGGGCCGTTAAGCGTATCGAGGATGTGCGTTTACTGCGTCAGATTCAGTTTCCAGAGGATGCCGGTCCTATGGCGCATCCCATTCGCCCCGATGAATATCAGGAAATCAATAACTTCTATACCGTGACGGTGTATGAGAAGGGCGCTGAAGTAGTGAGGATGTATCAGACCTTGCTTGGTAAAGAGGGCTTCCGGAAAGGGATGGATCTCTATTTCCAGCGCCATGATGGTCAAGCAGTCACTTGCGATGATTTTCTAGCAGCCATGGCCGATGCAAATCAGCGTGATCTGAGTCAGTTTAAGAACTGGTACAGCCAAGCTGGAACCCCACATGTCAAGGTCGAAGAGCGATATGACTCTGAGAAAAAGCAATATCACTTAAATCTCTCACAAAGTTGCGCTGCTACTCCTGGACAGCTCGAGAAAAAGCCGTTTCACATTCCCCTAAAAATGCGTCTGATTACCCAGCAGGGTGATCAAGCAGAAATCCTTCTTGAATTAACCCAAGCGCAACAATCTTGGACCTTTGATGGAATTCATGAGCGACCCGTGTTATCAATCAATCGGGATTTCTCGGCCCCAATCCAATTAGACTTTGATCAGAGCCCAGATGATTTATTGACATTGTTCTCACACGATGACGATCCTTTTAATCGCTGGGAGGCTGGTCAAAAATTAGCGATGCAAATGATCCTAGAAAATCGTTTGCCCGACCAAAAACTGATAGAGACTTATCGCGAGCTCTTGCTTGACCCAAATTTAGACCCTGCTTTCAAAGAACTCGCCATGACCTTGCCTGCGGAGAGCTATCTCTACGAACAAGGTCATGATGTCGACCCGCAAAAGATCTATCAAGCTCGCTGCGCATTCCGTCATGCGATTGCTGCGCACTACGTCTTGAGTTTGCGGCGATCTATCAGCAAATGCAAACCCCGGGACCCTTCAAGTCTGATGGCGTAACGGCTGGTAAGCGAGGCCTGAAAAACTTTGCGCTCAATATGTTGTTGGAGGCGGATGTGAATATCTGGGCGCCAATGGCCGTGAATCAATATCAGATCGCTGACAATATGAGCGATCGCTATGCAGCCCTAGCTTGTTTGGTGAACCATGATGCCAAACCAGCGAAATCCTGTTTAGTCGATTTTTATGAGCGCTTTAAAGACGACCCTCTCGTGATTGACAAATGGTTTGCATTACAAGCTATGCGTCCCCCTTTAGAAGGCGCTGGGTCTACTTTGAATGAAGTACGATATCTTCGCCAGCACGAGGCGTTTAAGCTCAACAACCCTAATCGAGTGCGCAGCTTAATTCATGCGTTTTGTATGAATAATCCTGCCAGTTTTCACCAGACTGACGGCAGTGCCTATAGCTTTTGGGCTGAGAGTGTTTTGGCTTTAGATCCAGTCAACCCCCAAGTAGCTGCCCGACTGGCGAGAGCGCTGGACCGTTGGCGTTTGTTTGCAGAGCCCTATCGCAGCAAAATGCACGCCGCGTTAGAGCGAGTCGCCCAATGTAATACCCTCTCATCCGATGTGAGAGAGGTGATTACCAAAGCACTAGGAAATTAGGGCTTTTGTGAAACAGGGCAAAATAGCCAAATTAACGCCATTTCGGAGAATTTTCTTTTGAGCACTCATATTCATTTAGAGCAGTACCTCAAAACCGCTAAGCCAAAAGGCAACTCTATTCCTGCTGGTTTACAAGAGCTATTGCTGGCAGTTGCTCATACTTGTACTACGCTTAGCAATGAGGTTGCACAAGGCGCTTTAATTGGCTTACTGGGCTCAGCAGGGACTGGTAACGTGCAAGGTGAGGTCCAGCAAAAGTTAGACGTTATCGCTAACGATTTATTGATTGAAGGTGTTCAAGGGTGCACTGCGCTTGCTGGTCTGGCTTCTGAAGAAATGGAATTACCAATGCCTGTTCAGGGTACGGGCAACTATTTACTGTTGTTTGATCCTTTGGACGGCTCTTCCAATATTGATGTCAATGTTTCAATCGGCACCATTTTCTCAGTGCTGCAAAAACAAAATCCTACTGCCGCTCTACAAAATAGTGATTTCCTCCTATCGGGGCGTCATCAAGCTGCTGCAGGTTATGTCGTGTATGGTCCACAAACCACGATGGCATTAACTTTAGGTGATGGCGTGGTGATGTTTACTTTAGATAAGACCATCGGTCAGTTCATCTTNATTAAAGATCGGGTGGAGATTTCACCNGCGACNAAAGAATTTGCGATCAATATGTCTAATATGCGGCATTGGGCGCAGCCAGTTCGACGCTATGTGCAGGAATGTCTTGAAGGCGCTACTGGCGTGCGTAAGAAGGACTTCAATATGCGCTGGATTGCCTCAATGGTGGCTGATGTCCATCGTGTTCTATCTCGTGGCGGTGTCTTTATGTATCCCTGGGATCAACGTGAGCCCAATAAACCAGGTAAGTTGCGCCTGATGTATGAAGCGAATCCAATGAGTTTTTTAGTGGAGCAAGCTGGTGGTGCATCGACTAATGGCAAACAGGTGATTATGGATATTGAGCCGCAGGATTTACATGAGCGTGTATCTGTCATGCTGGGCTCTAAGGAAGAAGTCGAGAGACTACAGAGCTATCACGCCTGAACTTTTTGCTGAAGGTAGGCGAGCGATTCTTCGACTTGGTCGATCAGAATTAGGCAGATATCACCTGCCTCTAGATCATTCAAGGCAGTATCGATGGCTAGAAACTCGCCATAGATCTCTTTGACTTGTTTGGCTTTCTTAGCCCCCACTAAACCATCTTGTAATAATTTCATGACTTCACCATCGGCTCTACCGCGCTGACATTGATCCTCGTAAAGAATCACGTTATCAAAGTGCTTACCCAAAATACGCGTGAGATCCCGAATATCTTCATCGCGTCGGTCACCGGCGCCACTGATGACCACATGACTCTTCTTGGGTTTCATGGCCTCGATGGCGGTGGCTAAAGCGCGCATTGCATCGGGGTTATGACCATAGTCTGCAATGACGGTAGCGCCGCGATGCTGAAATTGATTGAAGCGACCAGGAACTGCGTTGGCTGAACTCTCAAAACTATTGAGGCCGCGGGCAATTTTCTCGGCATCTAAGCCAAGCACCCAAGCAGCGCCAATGGCAGCCATGGCATTCTCAACTTGGAAACCCAGTACGCCATTTTGGGTCAATGGAATTTCACTTACAGGGAAGCGGTAAACCACTCGCGAGCCTTTGGAGGCAACGATATAGCTACCATCAAAGAAAATAACTTTTTTATTCTTAGCGCGATGCGCAGCAATAACCGGGTGGTGCTGATTTTGAGCAAAGAAGACCACACGTCCTTTGCAAATATCACCCATTTTGGCAACGATAGGATCTGCAGCGTTTAAGACAGCTGCTCCAGTAGCCGCCACATTCTGAACCACAACACGCTTCAAAATGGCTAAGTCTTCCACGCTGGAAATAAAATTCAAGCCAAGATGGTCGCCTTCACCGATATTAGTAACCACCGCTACTTCACAGCAATCAAAGCCAAGTCCTTCGCGCAACATGCCGCCGCGGGCGGTTTCTAAGACAGCGGCATCGACATCAGGATGCATAAGGACATTGCGGGCGCTTTTGGGACCGCTGCAATCGCCAGAGTCAATTAAGCGCTGATTAACGTAGACACCATCTGTCGTGGTCATGCCAACTCTAAGACCAGTTTCGTTTAGAAGGTGGGCGATTAAGCGAACGGTAGTCGTTTTACCATTCGTGCCTGTCACGGCCACAACCGGAATACGTCCATCTTCACCCTGGGGGAACATCGTATCAATGATGTATTCACCGACCGGACGACTTTTGCCATAGGAGGGTTTGAGATGCATGCGGAGCCCTGGTGCGGCATTGACTTCAACGATGCCACCGCCTTGAGCTTCCAAAGGTTTATAAATTTCTTCGCACAAGATATCGACACCTGCAATATCAAGACCAATCATTTTTGCGGCAGCNATTGCGCTGGCAGCTACATCTGGGTGCACATCATCCGTGACATCAGTTGCTGTGCCGCCAGTACTGAGATTGGCGTTATTGCGTAAAAGGACTCGTTCTCCCTTTTTGGGGATATAGCCAGGGGTCAGATTGGCGCTGGCCAGATGCGCCAAGGCAATGTCATCAAACCGAATTTTAGTTAGGGCAGTTGCATGGCCATCGCCACGGAGGGGATTTTGATTCTCGATCTCAACCAATTGGGCAACAGTATGACTGCCATCACCCACAACCTGTGCAGGCTCACGCCGTGCTGCGGCCGCCAGTCGATCACCAACTACTAGTAGACGATAGTCTTGTCCGGGTAAATAACGCTCGACAATGGTTTCATCACCGAAAGCTTGTGTGACTTCAAAGCCAGTGCGGATTTCCGCTTCAGTTTGAATATTGGCCACTACACCTTTACCTTGATTGCCATCCTTAGGTTTCAAAACTACAGGACCACCAATTTTTTGTGCTACACGCCAAGCATCATCTGCGTTTGTAACAACATCTCCAATCGGCACAGAAACACCAGCAGCTGCCAATAAATTTTTAGTCAGTTCTTTATCTTGCGCAATTGCTTCAGCGATCGCACTGGTATCGCTAGTCTCTGCTGCTTGAATGCGCTTCTGTTTACTGCCCCAACCAAACTGCACCATACTGCCTGCAGTCATGCGACGGAATGGAATATTGCGTTGGATTGCAGCATCGACAATTGAGCCGGTGCTCGGACCGAGACGGACATCCTCATACAGCGACTCTAATTCTCCTAGAGCGGCCGTGAGATCAAAGGGGCTGTCATTCAGGGTGGCTTGTACTAAGGCAAAGGCAAAGTCGAAGGCCATGCGGGCAACCAACTCTTCGGTGTACTCCACCACCACTTGATAGACGTCTTCTTCGATAGTTTGCACAGTCCGACTAAAGGTGACTGGGCAACCTGCTTGGGCTTGAAGTCCTAAGGCGGCATACTCTAAGACGTGTGCCAAGGAGAGCACTTCGCTTTTGCTACCACGGCGCATATTGCCTAATTGCGGAAAACGCGAGCGAATCTTAGATTCAAACTGAGGGATGAGATCAATTGAACGCTCTGCAGGTTCGCACGAAACCACCGCTTCTAGTGCGGTATGGCGTGACCATAAATTAGGGCCACGGAGGATGCGGATACGGGTGATTTCCAATTAAGCCTCGGCAGGGTGAAGCATATCGGGTACAAATGTTTCTGTACCAGCTTCAATAACGTTAAACGGAATACCTAAACCCCAAGCAGCTGCAATGGCTGCACCTAAATTCAGTGCATGCCACTGTGGATCGATGGCAGCATGAGAGGCCAAGGGCACAGGAATGCTTTTTTGATCGTTCAAACCCCATTGAAGGGCAATCTGCTGTTTGCCAACGATGACGGCGCGACCACCATTCTGTAAATGGGTATTGATCAATCCAGAATGAGCATCTTGGGTAAAGAAAATCACTTCGCCATCAGATAACTCAGCCATTTTCGCAACCCACTCATCGTCTGCATTGAGTACAGCAACGCCCGTTGGCAACACGACATCGACTTGGGTGCGAACAATGCTAAATACCTGATCTTCATCATAGATCGCATACTGAGGAAAATTGGCCTGAGGATTCATATTCAGAACCACGCCAACTTGGCAGCGGTCGTAGGCTAAGCCTTCTATCAACATCGAGAGCGCATTATTTTCAATCACGGCCGCATCTACAGTGCGATTGAGTAGGGTTCTACGTGCATCTTCCCAATTGGCTGAATCACGGGTTTGTACTGCACGATTACCGAAGTACAAACCTTTACTACAAGCTAGGCCAACATTGATATTGGTCAGGCGCAGAAAGTGCGCAATCATTTCTGCTACGGAGGTTTTCCCTTTTTCGCCTGTGATACCAACTACAGGAATGCGGAAGTTAGCACCAGGTGGAAAGAGGTGGTCAGTGATTGCTTTACCGACGGGTTGTGGACTACCGCTGGCAGGCTTCAGGTGCATCAATAGTCCGGGACCAGCATTGACTTCGACAATGGCAGCGCCTTGCTCAGCTAGCGGCTTACTAATGTCTTGAGCAACCAAGTCCACTCCTGCAATCTCAAGACCAACGACGCGTGCAGCCAAAGCAACTTGGCTAGCTACATCAGGATGGACTTGATCGGTGACATCAAATGCCACATTGCCATTACTTTGAATCAGTACTTTTTGATCAAGCGGAGGGATGCTGGTGCCTGTGAGCTGTTGACGCGCTAATTCAAGCTCAACGGCAGAGTCAATGCGAACGGGATTGAGAGGGCATTCCTCTGCAGTTCCACGACGAGGATCTGAATTAATCTGAATCTCTATTAATTCTTTGATTGAATGTTGATTGTCACCAGTGACCCACACTGTTTCACCTTTGGCTGCAGCAACCACTCGATTGCCAACTACCAATAAACGGTGCTCATCGCCAATGATGTGTTTCTCAACCAGTACTTCGCTACCTTCGTTGATCGCGACTGCATAAGCTGCTTCGATCTCTCCTTGGGTATAGAGATTAATAAAGACACCGCGCCCATGGTTGCCATCGATTGGTTTGACCACAACGGGTAGGCCAATATCCTGAGCAGCTTCCCAAGCATCATCGGGACTTGTGACAGTCCTGCCTTTTGGAGTGGGAACACCAGCACTGGCTAGCAGACTCTTGGTTAAATCTTTATCGCGCGAAATAGTTTCAGCGATTGCACTGGTTTGATCGGTCTCAGCCGTCCAGATACGACGTTGCTTTGCGCCATAACCGAGTTGGACTAAATTACCAGAAGACAGGCGAATCGAAGGAATGCCACGCTCTTCAGCAGCATTAACGATGCATGCTGTACTAGGGCCAAGTAATAGGTCATCACTAAGCTCGCGTAAGTTTTCAATAATGGTTTTGACTTCAGCGACAGGATCTTTGGTGTCTTGGGCTAAGGTGAGGTAAAGGTCGCGCGCATATTGAAGTGCGGTGAGAGTCACTTCCTGATTGATGGCGCTGACGATGACTTTGTAAACGCCACGACGATCGCCATCACGCGCCTTACCAAATCCTCCTGGGATGCCCGCAAGGTTCTGCAACTCTAAGGTGAGGTGCTCCAGAATGTGCGCTGGCCAAGTGCCTTCTTCAACTCTTTTTAGAAAACCACCTGGCTCGCCATAACTGCAGCGGTGTTCCTGAAGGCTGGGGAGTGCCTTGACTAGGCGATCATAGAAACCGGGTATTAGGTTAGAAGGGTAGTCCTCTAAATCCCCAATATCGACCCAAACCTCGATCACGGGATGGTAGGTCCACATATTGGGGCCTTTGAGATGCTTAACGCTCAGGATCTCAATCGATTTATCAAGTAATTGGGGCATCGTGGTGCACGGAGCTAGGCTTGGGAGGCTTAAGCTAGTCCGACTGTCTTCCTGTTTCTAGTTTTAATTAAATCCACAAAATCAGCAAAAATATGCAAAACGGCTTAGTTGCCTTGTTCAACGGCTTTGACCCCTCTAAAGTTGACAATCTCTATAAATAGAAAAAACCCATGCTCCACTATACTTTTAAGGTCAATGAAGCCTGAAATTTCCCCTCAAACCCCGATTCTTCCGAGTGATTGGCAGAGGATATTGGGCGGGCTGCAATTCCCCGCGGCGGATCTTGGCCAAGTTCTGGCCTGGGTCGAGCTCGACTTAGACCAAAACCTGCGTTTTGAAAAAAGCCTTTTGTTGCTAATGGAGAAGGGTCTCGTTTGGACCAATGGCAAAGAGGTGATGTCATGGCCGATCCTTGCTGATAACACCTTAGTGCATGGAGACCATGCTGGAGTGGGGCATCTCAAATTAGAAACACCCC
>TBL_comb48_EPIDRAFT_1000878_pt1 | contig 23107 bp, 19 predicted proteins | sample TroBogEpilimnion_37_FD_10681 | JGI IMG/M metagenome (IMG submission 10681) | reverse complement strand
CAGCAGTGGGCCAATAGCTTTCCATCATTTCGTAGGTTTTACGGCCATATAAGGCAGCATTACATTTGCCTATACGCGCAGCAATATGGTCAAAAATTTCTTCATTTACTTTAATCCAGTCCATTTCTCCATTAGGGCCGGCTACAAAACCATCAAGCGAAACGTGCATAAATGAAATTAACTTTCTCATAGTGTAATGATTGTTTTTGATTTATGATATTAATTTTTCGGAATAACTATTGTATTTAGCTAAAGGTATTAAACTCTATTAAAAAATTTACTTGTTTAACTATTGGCTTAAATATTCCCAACCACTACCTGTTATTTCCGAAAATTGCCGATTGGGAAGTGCAGTAATACCTTAATCACTAATTAATTAAGTTGGTTAATTGCCGATTGTAGTTTTTAAGGTTGTAATCGATTTTTTTAATTGATAAATTGATGGATATAATTATTAAGCCTAATTAATTTTTACACCTTATACTTAAAATACGGTTTTATAGTAATGATGTAAAAGTACATTAAAGGTTTAAATGCTACAATCCTCCAAATGGGTGATTTTTTCGGTATGGATTTGAAAGTTGAAAAGAGAATTTTTATTTTTATTAAATTTTTACATCTTGAAATATTATGAAACGGTTTTTAATTTTTGCATTCATTATAGTGTTTCTAGAAGCTTGTCCTTTCAAAACGGACCCTGCAACGCCATATAAAATATCAAATGGAGCAGACTCTTTGCTAAAATCTTATAACTTATTTTTTGAAAATAATGTTTGTACATTGGCCGTTGTAGCTGGTGATACCGGGTTCTGTGTGCCAATGACAATGCCTGTAAATTGTTATACTAACCATGCGCATAGCGATAGTTTAATTTCGTTTTGCACAATTTATCAAAACAAAAAATTACGGACCTTCTGGGACCTGCCAAGTAATTGGGGGTTTTTAGGAAATTGTAAGCCTTCCCAAATATTTTTTCCGCTCGATTCCACTCATCCTGCAATAGTTACAAATGATAATTTTAATATTCGATTTGTTGATACATCTATTTATTGGAATTTTATAAGTACAATTAATACAAATTACCGTAGAAGCTTGGATACATTATTGAAACACGGAATGCCAATAATTCCATTTGAAAAAATTGCTCGCATAGATAATTTTAAGCTAGAAGATACCTTGAAGTCTACTTATCTGAAAATGCCCGCTTATTACATTAATACTTTTAGTAGCGCAGGTATATTAGTAGATGTATATTTAAAAGACAGCACAAAGCAAACTTGCTATATTATTAGTAATTACGATGAGAATACTTTAAAATGGAAAGTAAATTTTTAAATGGATTTATTAATAAAATTTGTACTTGGTTCTTTTAATCCACAAGGAAATCCATACGCACTTAAACAATAATAAATTTTGTTTTCTATTTCAATTGAAATTATAATATGTGCGAGGTCCAAATTTTTATTTATGGAATGTTATAGAATTAGATATTATTACTGCAATGAAAAGTTTGCAGCATATTAGCTTTAATGAATGTTTGAAATAGTCATCTATTGCTGATTTTGAAAGAGTTAAAATTCCTCTTCTTCAAATTCATCAGCTTATTTAAAATAATAGGGCTACTAACCGCACTAAGTACCATATTGATGTAGAAGCACTAGAACAAATAAAATTGTTGAGCGCTAATAAACGCGCTTGTATACAGCTAAATTGTCAGTATTTAAATATTACCTCATGCTTGTAGCTATATTTTGATATTTATTAGCTGAGTCAACATAGCCTTTAGCCTTGTAGACCAACGAAAGATATTCGTAAGCTCGCTTTTTCCCGGCATCGGCGGCAATAGCTTTGTATAAAGGCACTATGGCGGAATCGTTCTGGTTTAGTGAAATAAAACAAGCAGAAAGGTCTATATAATTATCAGCAACTTGCGGTTCTAACTCAACCATTCTTTTTGATATTGCTTTTGATGCTTCGAACTTTTTATTGTAAAAATAGGTACGTGCAAGGTCTTTAATAATAACTGTGTTCTTGGGGTCCATAGCGTTGGCTCTTATTTCATAGTACTCGGCAGAATCGTATTGGCCATTATTAAAATAGGCTTGTCCCAAATTATAAACCCACTCGCTACTTTTTGGGTCTAGGGTCATTACATGGGCAAATAGTTTTTGTGCCAGAGTGTATTTTTTATTTTGATTATAAATAATGCCTAAGTTTCTTATCCAACCTGCATTTTTAGGGTTAAGTTCGTAAGCTTTACGTGCATGATACTCGGCAGAATCCGGTTGGTTGCGCAACAAATATACACCTGCCAAATTACTATGAACCTCGGCAAAGGCGGGGTAAATTTGTAAAGCTTTAGTAAGGTAGCGTAATGCATCATCGGCTATTTTTTGTTTTTCGCCGGGATCAGTTTCTTCGTTATATTTTACACGGCCCAGCTCTGTACCTAAAAAATAATTAAGACGGCAATTGGTAGGTGCTTTTTCTGCATCGGCACTAAATAAGGTATAATTATCGGTCCATTCTTTATTTCGTGCTTGACACATATAGCCATAAATACTACAAATAACTAAAATAATACCAATACTAACAGGCTTTTTACCAAAGGTGAATTTACTTTTGCTAAAGCGGCTAAATAATTCTTCAATGCCTAGGCCCATCAACAAGCAAAAGCCTGCAGATGCTAAAAAAGCAAATCGTTCTCCAAAAGAGCCACTTACTAAAAAAAGAATATTGCTAAACAATGCAATGGAAAGTAGGTAAAAGAAAACCGAATATGCAATTGCATCTCTGCTATCTTTTAAAAAACGTTTAAATGCAAAGAGTTTTAGGCCAATATAAATAATAATGATTAACCACACCCAAACATTACCCATGCCTACCGGGGGTAGCGTATTGTAGGAATAATCGCAAACAAGGGGATAAGGGAAAAGCAACAGCTGTAAATAATGCCCTAATGCATAAATAGCCCCACCTATACGGCCACTCCAGCCAATGCTAGGGTCGGCAAGGGGGTTCATGAGAATAGGTATATCCGCTGCATTATTTGCATGATGGCTTTTTAAAACCCAATACCTAAGCATTAAAAAGCACGTAGCAATGATAATACTACTTATAACTATTATAAGACTTCTTGTGCGATAATCCTTTTTTACTGCAAAAAAAGTAAGTGCCAGAATAGCCGGTAATACAATAGTCGTTTCTTTAGAGAGCAAGGAAAGGAAGTATAAAATAGCGCCCACAACTAGCAACCCTAAGGTGCCTTTTTTATGATAGTGTAAAAACAAATTAAAAGATGCAATTGCTAATGTAAAACATAATAATTCATCTCTACCCTTAATGTTAGCAACCACCTCGGTATGAATGGGGTGTACTGAAAATAATAAGCAAGCAATAAAAATGGCAGTTGTTTTTTTGTAATCAAATAGGGCATCAAAAAAACGAAATAATAAAAGTACAGATGTTGCAAATAGGAAAATGTTTACCAAATGTTGCAAAGCAGGGTTACTGCCCCAAATACTATTTTCAATGGCAAAACTTATTGTTGAGAGGGGTCTGTAAAAGTCATTATCTACGCCACCTAGGTAAGGGCTGGTAAATATGTTACCAATGGCTTTTATACCTTGCTGCACATTGCCATTGTCACGCACTGCCTGAAAATCATCTAGCGCGAATCCATTACTTAAGGTTGTAGCATATACAATAAATGAAAGCAATGCTAAAATTAATAACCTAAAAGGCATACTAATAGCCTGATTTGCAGTAGTTGCAATTGTTGAAGCGCTTGCTTTGCTATTGTTGGCGTTATTTTTTTTGGGCACAGGTAAAATATTTACTACTCACTTAAAGCTAATTAAAAATAAAAAATATCAACGGTAAATAAATTGCAAAAAAAAAGCAAGAAGTTTTGCTTCTTGCTTTTTTTATAAATGGGATGAAATTATTTCTTAGCAATTTTAGTAGAAAACTCTTTACCTGCTTTAAATTTAGGTACTTTGCGAGCTTTAATTTTTATGGTGGCACCGGTTTGTGGGTTGCGGCCATTACGAGCAGCACGCTCACTTACAGAGAAAGTTCCGAAACCTACTAGTGTTACGCGATCGCCTTTTTTAAGCGTAGTAACTACTGCATTAGTAAAAGAATCCAATGCCTCATTGGCTTGAGTTTTGGTAATGCCGGCGTCTTTCGCAATTTTGTCAATTAATTCAGCTTTGTTCATTATTTTATTATTTTTTAAGTGGATTAATAATTTAAAGTTAGTACATAATTTCATTAAATACAGTACTTCCGTGCTTGTGATTGTAAATAAAATATTTATTCAGAAATTAGGCCGCTTTATTCACAAATTAAAAATTATAATTTATGGAATCCCTTACTTAGCATATTTTACAGCGAATGTTAGCTATTTTTTTTGCTTTAATTAGTTCTTAATGGTTTGCTAAGTACTTATCAATACAATGTTAAGAAGCTATGTTTTGTTTCTTATATGCTTTCGGTGCATGATATTTGTATCAACAAGCATGTCAAACTATAATGCATGGAAAGTAAAATCGTTTGTTTGTTTGTTTAGTTATGCCCCCGGTAAGTACCCGGGGCATTTTTTTTGTTTATCTTTTATTGCTCAGCTTTTCCTAAATTCGGTTTTTTGTATTAAATAGGCACATAAACTAATGTGTGTTATTATATTTGATTAATCTATTTCCTAATAAATATATGAGGCTCATTTTTACGCTTTTGTTAAGTGTGTTTGTTGTTTCAACATTAAATGCACAAAGCTTTACTCTTAAAGGCACGGTTACTGATACACTAAACAATAATGCCTTAGGGCAAGCCTTGGTTATGCTTATACGCCCGGCAGATTCTGTAATTCAAACCTTTAGCCGTTGCAAAAAAGATGGTTCTTTTGAGCTTCAAGTAAAAAAGGCAGGTAAATATATCTTACGTGTTTCTTTTCCAAGTTTTGCTGATTATACTGATTGGGTAGAGATAAAGAAAGGAATAACCAATTATGGTGCGGTACCCATGGTGTCTAAGGAACATTTACTTAAGGAATTTGTTATTACGCAACAAATTGCAGCTATAAAAATTAAGGGCGATACAACTGAATATATGGCAGATAGTTTTAAGGTAAAGGATAATGCAACAGTTCAAGATTTGTTGAAGCGCCTGCCGGGTATACAGGTAGATAAAAATGGGCAAATAAGCGCACAAGGAGAAACGGTACAAAAAATATTGGTAGATGGTGAGGAGTTTTTCTCTGATGACCCTAAGGTTGTCACTGAGGGCTTACAAGCTAATGCGGTTAAAAAAGTTCAAGTATTCGATAAAAAAAGTGATCAAACAGAGTTTACCGGCATCGATGATGGTCAAAAAATTAAAACCATAAATTTAGAACTTAAGGAAGATAAAAAGAAGGGCTATTTTGGTAAGGTAGAGGCAGGTGCCGGTGATGAAGGCTTTTTTCAGAATCAGGCTATGATAAATATGTTTAAAGCTAAAAAGCAATTGTCTGCATTTGGTATAGCCTCTAATACCGATAAGGTAGGTTTAGGCTGGCAAGATAATAATAGCTTTAGCAGTGGTAGTGGTGTTACCGAAATTACAGACGAAGGACAAGTTATTGTAGCACAAAACAATACTGCCGAAGATATGGCCGGCTGGGATGGTAAATATAATGGGGAAGGTTTGCCAAAAGTTTGGACAGGAGGTTTACATTTTGCGGATAAATGGAACGAGGATAAACAACATTTAGCAGCCAACTTGAGGTCGGCAATGCAAAATGTTGAAATAATGGGTTCAACTATTACTCAAAACCCATTACCTAATAATCAAGAAAGTATTACTTATTTATCTAAAAATCAGTTTAGTAAAGGTGTACGTAATGGTTTTGATGTGCTTTATGAATGGAAAATAGATTCATTAACCAGTTTAAAAATTACATCTACAGCAGGTAATCGCCAAACCGATTTGTTTACAAAATACCAAAGTGCGGTTTTGATGAATGATTTAGATACCTCCAATACAAATAGCCGAACTATTAGCAGTCATGCAAATGCAGTTTTTGTAAATACAGATGTGTTATTGCGCAGAAAGTTTAATAAAAAGGGACGTACACTTTCATTAGATGTAAAAGAGAATTATAAGGATAATACATCAGATGGGCACTTGAATTCTATCACAAATATTTTTAACTCTCCCAATATATTATTAGCTAATCAGCAAAAGAATAGCACTAGTGGCACTTTTGCATTTGCAGGAAAAGCTACCTATACCGAACCATTATCGGAACAAGTGTTTTTAGAACTGGATTATGGTTTAACATGGAATAACTCAACGGCACGAAATTTATCTTACGACAGCAGTTTGCAAACACATAAATTCGATTCGTTAGATAATTTTTATAGCAGCGATTATGCATATAAAATACTTACCCATACCGGTGGTGCTGCATTGCGTTTTGTATATAAGCATGTTAATTTTTCTTTAGGCACAGATGTGTCCGATTCTCGGTACAATCAAACCAATCAATTGTTGCCGGATTCTTCGCGTAAACCTTATGATTACTTTAATTATTTTCCTAAGGCTACATTTGTTTATACTTTAGGTAGGGAAACTAATTTTAGGTTTAATTATTTTGGTAGCACAACACAGCCTACAATTGATGAAATTGCTCCCTTACATCAAAATAACGATCCCACAAATATTACAATTGGTAATGCTAATTTAAAACAACAGTTTACAAATAGCTTTAATTTAAGGTTTAATAATTTTAAAATTCTATCGGGTAGGTATTTATTTGCAAGTGCATCGTTTAATACTATTAATGATGCCATTAGTACTTATACCATTAATAACACCGGAATACGTACTACACAATATGTAAATGTTGACGGCAATTATAACGGTTTTGCATTTTTGGGTTATGGCTACAAGCTCAAGAAATTAGATATGCAAATTGGTGCCCATGTAAATGCCGGAATTAACCATATCAATACCTACATTAATGATACACTTAATAAAAGTAATAATAACTCATATACTTTTACATTAGATGTAGAATATTATAAGGATAAAAAATGGACAATAGAATTTAATCCATCAATTACCTATAACGATAATACATCTAATATTACTCGCTACAGTTTTAACTATTTAACAAGCAATTGCGAGCTAAGTGGCAGCTACCAATTGCCTTATAATTTTGAATTATCTACTACGTTTAATTTATTTATTAGGCAACAAACCGAATTGTTTAATAAAAATAATAATGTGATTACTTGGAATGCTTATTTAGGTAAAAAATTCCTAAAGAGTAAGCAGTTAGAATTACGATGCTCTGTATTTGATATTTTGGACCAAAATATTGGATACAATCGTACTGCCCAAACGGGTATTATAAGCGAGGAGACTTATAATACCATTCGGCGTCATGGTATGTTAAGCTTAATTTGGAATTTTACACATACTCCTGCGGGTGCACCTCCTCCATCAGGTGGTGGTATGTTTATGATGAGACGTTAAGCCTTTTTATTTAGTATTTACACAAACTTTATAAGATGAAAAATAAGCTAATTATAATCTGTTTACTATCTTCTAGTACTGCATTGCATGCTCAGTTTATACAAACCGGTAAAATTGAATTTGAGAGAAAGGTGAATATATATGCTCAATTAAAAGAAATGGAGGAGAACGGGGGCAATCAGTTTATTGAACAAATGAAGGCTAAAATACCCAAGTTTAGTAACAGTTTTTTTGATTTAAGTTTTAATACAAGTAAAAGTTTTTATAAACCGGGTAAGGAAGTTGAAGGTTCGGTTATGAAGATGTTTGGGGGCGGCCCGGCTACAGAGAATATTGTTTTGAGCGATTTTACATCGCATACAGTAAAGGCTAGTAAAAAGGTATTTGAACAAAAATTTTATGTAGAGGATACTTTGCGGGTTTTAGAATGGCAAGTGAAGGATGAAATTAGAACTATAGCTAATTTTAAATGTCATAAGGCGGTAGCTAAAATTTGCGATTCAGTATATGTAGTGGCGTTTTATACCGAGGAAATACCTGTAAGTGGGGGACCGGAAATGTTTGGAGGATTACCGGGTATGATATTGGAATTGGCTATTCCTAGGTTACACACTACTTGGACAGCCCAAAAAGTAGAGCTTATTACACCCAATGAAACCGAATTTACCGTTCCGGATAAAGGAAAGAAAGTAAACGAAAAGGAATTGGAAGAAACGGTTTTTAATAGTTTTAAGGCTTGGGGTAAAATTGCGCCACGCAATATTTGGTGGAGTGTTTTGTAGTTATTACTTTTTATATACCTCCAATATGCGCCTGATTTCTATAATATCTTCCTTGCTATAGTCTTCCGGTAATACAATTTTTGCAATACGGTTTTTACCTAAAAAAATGGGTATGATTGTTTCGGTACGAGTTATAATTTTTTCCGGCTCGTAATTGAGAATATTTTCTTCATCTTCTTCATCGCTATCTTTAGGTTCATTTTCTTGCAAAATAATTGGTGGGCGACTAAGTATTTCGGCTACATTTATATGTAGGGCATGCTCAATGTCATCAATAAAATGTGGTGATAGTTTTTCACGTTGAAGATGGAAGTCAAGCGTTTGTTGCGATGTGTAACCCATTATTCTCCAAAGTTCATCCAGATCAATTTCTTGGGCAGCAAGGTAGTGTTTAAGTAGGTATCCTTGAGATGTGCTTTTATTCATATATGGGTTTTATATGCCTAAAATTAGGTAAAAATACATGAAACAATATAGCTTGAATGCAATTGAGCTTAATTTTCAAACATAAACTTAGGAACCCAACTTTTGTTTTTCAGTAAACCTAGCTACAGCAATAGTCATTATAAACAATAATGTATATATGATTGTATTAAATAGCTGGTGGTGCTCTATGTTTTTGTTTAAATTGTTTATGCAGATTGGATATGCTAACAAGCTGATTCTTATAATATTGCATGCTATAATAAATAGGCTACCACTTGCTAGTAATATTGATTTTTGTATATTTTTAAGCGGTATGCTAATAATATAAGACCACCAAAATGATAATAAACCATATCCCACACAAGAATACACCATACGAACTGTATTGCCGGGATAAGCTTGTATGGTATACCTACCTATCTTACTATTAACATGAAACAACTGCAATAAAAGTTGTGCACCTTTTAATGTGAAATTTCTTAGCACGGATATGAAATCAAGATGTTTTTGTACAAAAGGCAGATAAAAATTCGCTGGGCTACATAAACCAATTACCGCATAACAGCAGGTATACATGGTAATAAATAGCACCAGGAATTTTAAAATGCCACGGTACTGATTGAACTTATACATTTAATAACATCCTAACCCTTTATGAGGTTATACTTGTAAGCTTTGGTTATAGCGCTGCTGCTATTATGAACTTCAAGTTTCTTATATAGATTGCGTACATGTGTTTTTACGGTTTGGAATGAAATATTTAGTGCGCAGCCTATGGATTTGTAGCTAAGGCCATCAACTAGCATTTTCAGCACTTTTTTTTCTGTGCCTGTTATTTTAAAATTATCTGCAAATGAGCGATTTAAGTTATAGTAGCTAACTATATTGTCCATTATGTCAGGTGGCATCATATAGTTCTTCTTTAAATCATCTAATAGTATAGATAGCATTTGCTCAATATTAATAATCATTAAGTTATGCTTATCTGCTAAGGCTGATTGTAAGTTGCCGCTATTGGCATTTGCTGCATTAATTTGTATTTTAATATCTTTATAGTGAGGGCTTATATACTTAATAGAACTTATACCGGAAGTAAGCAAATTCTCTAAAGACATGACTACTATTTGCGGTTTGGTATAAATAATTGGCTCGCTTATAAATTTATAATCATCCATTTTTACAGCTCCAACGCAATTGTATACGTTAGATATATCGCATAGCTGTTTGCAGGCATTCAGTAAGTCCGGATCATTGTCTAAAAACATGATTTTCTTTTTCTCGTTCGCTTTGCTTGTTGCAGGTGCCTTTGTTTTGATTTGCATGAACTGATACTCTTGCATAAATGATGTTTTAATTGTTTGTAATAAATTTTATGCAAAGTATAAGTATACCCCAAAAAGGGTGGGACAATCACATGTTATAGTGAGACATGAACATGCAATTATGAGACAATTATGTTTAAATAAGAGACATGTAAATTAAATTTCATTTGTTTTTGAGAAGTTTGGCACTATAAATAGGCAGATGGACTTTTTCCAAACCTATTTTTAAACTGGGTACTGAAGTAACTGATATTATTAAAATTTACCTGAAGTGCCACCTCTTTTACTGATGCAACATTACCTTCTTCTAATAATTGCTTGGCCTTATTAAGCTTAACTTCATTTATATACTCTTGCGCCGTGAGTGCAGTTAATTCTTTTATGCGTCGTAAAAGTTGCCTTCTGCTCATCGCCATCTCATCAGCCAGCCATTCTACCGATAGTAAGTGATTATTAATGTTTTCAAGTACCACTTTTTCTAAATGTGCTAACCATATTTGTTGTGCAGGCGAATGTATTGCAGTTTTTGTTGCATTAGTACTTTCAATATCCTCATTTTCAATATTTTGCGTATTTTCTTCAAGCTCAATACTTTGTCTTGTTTCATTTCTGGCCAATAATTGGTCAAGTCTAATTAACAACTCCTCATCATTAAATGGCTTCAATAAATAATCGTCCACACCAATACGTAAAGCACTCATTTTTAAATCTTGATTAAGCGCTGCTGTAAGAATGATAAAGGGTATATGGTTTAGTTTTTCATGCGCTTTAATAGTTTGCAATAGTGCAAGACCATCCATAACCGGCATCATAATATCCGATAATATTATGCATCTTTTATTATCAATACTTGTGTTTTTTTCTAATATCGCTAAGGCCTCAAGTCCATTAAGGGCTTTAAATATATTATAATTATCTTGCAATAAAATTTCTAAGTAGTTGCCAAGTTCAATATTGTCTTCTGCAATTATTACCGAAAATTTATACGGATCAAAAATTGGTTTTGGCTTTTGTGCATAAGTTGCATTTAAAGTTTTAGGTATATAATTTAATTCATTGTTTAGGTCGGTATCCTCAATATGAGCATTTGGCACCTTTGCAATTTCCACAGGTATTGTTAGGTTAAAACAAGTGCCTTTTCCCGGCTCACTAGTAAATGAAATAGTACCTGCCATTTGTAAAATCATTTCTTTGCAATAGGCTAAGCCAATACCTGTGCCACCTTCATTTGTACCGGAATACTTATCGCTTTGAAAAAATCTTTCAAATATATGGTCGGCATCTGCTTCCGAAATTCCAATTCCGGTATCAGTAACTTGTATGTTTAAAACATTGTTTTGAAGTTTGGCTTGCAAAGTTATTTGGCCCCCATTGGGCGTAAACTTAAATGCATTGGATAACAGATTATTAATAATTTTATCTAACCTGTTTTTGTCTAGCAACAAATAGGTATTCTTATCCAATTCAGTTTTTAGTTCATATTGTATTTGTTTCATGTGTGCTTTGCCATCAAATGCAGCAAAATTTTGCACTAACAACTTACTTATATTTACTATTTCATTATTTATTTTAGACATGCCGGAATCTAACTTTGATAAATCTAACAGTTCATTTACAGTTTTTAATAGTCTACCGGCATTATCATTTGCAGTTTCAAGCAGCATGATATCGGCCTGTGCATCAGCTTGCCCAAACTGTCTGGCACTTAAAACGCGTTTTAACGGATTTACTATAAGTGTAAGTGGTGTTCTAATTTCATGACTAATTTGTGTGAAAAATTTATCTTTCATACTGCTTATTTGCAGCAGATTATTTAGCTTTTCTCGCTCTCTTAAAAAATTTATCCTTCTCTTAAAACTAAAATTTATAATAATTATAAGTGCAATTGCCACAAGTGTAAAAAACCAAAAGGTGAGGTAAAAAGGAGGATTCACCTTAAGCTTTAATTGTAAGAAATTATTACTCCAAACACCCATGGCATTTCGGGCCATAATTTGCAAATTATAATGGCCATAGGGTAGGGTAGCCAATTTTATTTTATTGTCTGTTTGATAATGCCATTCATTATCCAAGCCTTCAATGCGCCATTTATAAGATACTTCTTTAGGAAAATCAAAATCGCATAACACAAATTCCAGCTCGGCAAAAAGGTCGCCGGCCTCCATTACAATTTCCTTTGTATTAATAAGATTAAGTGTTTTATCCTCTACTTTTTTGGTATGGTGATCTAAGTAGGTGAAATTATTAATGAGAATCTGTTTGTTGTTTAGGTAATTATTATGAAAATCTTTGGGGTTAAAAACAGTAAATCCATTAAGCGAACCAAAATATATTTTTCCTTGCTCATCTTGGTAATGAGAAATAGTATTAAACTCAAGTGCAGGTAATCCGTTATTTTCTAAATAAATATTTACATCTCCGGTAGTTTTATTAAAGCGCATGATGCCGTTATCGCTGCTCATCCAAAGATTGCCGTATTCATCGGGGTAAACTGCATAAATAACATTATTGCTTAGGCCGTTTTTAGTATTAAATTGTATATAATGCCCGGTTAAGCAATTGTATTTTATTAACCCTTGGCCTTTTGTGCTAAACCAAATAATACTATCGCATTCTTGATAAAAATGGCTAAATATTTTTCCGGGTAAATAATTAGGAGCTAACATTTTTTCGCTCCAAGAATTTATGATACCTTTTTGTTCATCTAGCACAAATACACCAATGGTGGTGCACAACAAAATATTACCATTATTTAATTTGTTGATAAATAAAATGCGTTGGTGCTTTAAAGCATCGAAGCTATTGTATTTCAAGAATGGCATTACACGATTAGAGCCTTCGTATACAATTTTTAATCCTTCATCACCACCCAAATAGGTATTGCCGGTGTTTGTAGATTGATAAAAGCTCCAAATAATATTTCCACCGGAGTCATTAATTAAATTAAAAGTAGGTTGTGATGGCTCTTTTTTGTATATGGCATAACTATTGGATGACCAAAGCGTGCCATTCGGTGACCGGTAAGCAGCAAAAGACCATTCCGGATCGTGCGGGTGAATCAGGAATGTGTTATCGGCTGAAAAAACTTTTTGCCATTGCGTTTCATTTTCTTTAATTACCGCCAAACCCTTTTGTTCAATATTAAAATAAATATTGCCATCCATTTCAGTAATGCCTCTAATACTTAAAATGTTGCCTGCTTTTATTTTGCCACCGGCAATACTATCGCGGTTATGGGATGCGTAATTGGTGAATAATTCTTTACTGAGTTGGTACCTGTAAATACCATAATCGGTACCGGACCATAATGCTCCTTCTTGGTCTATAAAAGTGCAATGTATAGGATTGTCTTCTCTGTATTGCAAATTTGTTTTAAGCGGAATAGTTTCATAAGTTTTGTGGTTTTTAAAAATTGGAAAGCCATTGCTTGTTATGCTTTGGGTTATACCAATTATTAAATTATTAATAGGGTTAAGGGTATAAATGTATTTATCATTAGGCAATTCAGCATTCCAGCTGGGGTTTTCTGTAAAAGACCAACTGTCGTTTTGCAGCAATCCATACCTTTTTTTTACCACTGCACAATCCGGTCCGCTATTTGTATAAACAATATTATTCATCAAAAAGCAAGTAAAGCCTTTGTACTGTATGTTTAGTTCTCTATAGGGGTCATCTTGATTAAAGTTGTAAGTTTTATGATAGTTTCCTAAACTATCCAATACTATAACGTCATCTGCTTTCACTTCATTTAAATGGTCTTTGGTTTTACTACATTTAAAATAATTTAGCTTTTTGTTATCCGTAAAAACAGGAGCTGCCCATAATTGTCCTGTTAATAAATACTGTTTTACATCGCCATTTTTTTTTAAGATAATGGCATAAGCAGGTTTTTGTGTGCCTATTAAAATATCTCCCTGAGGTGTACTAATGCCGCTAATAACCTTTTCGAAATCGAATTTTAATTTACTGCCATATAATTTTTTAAAGCTGCTTACCTTTCCACTTTCAGGGTCCAGGATATCAATATCTATCATTTTTAGACCATTGATAAGCCATATTTTACCATCCCCTCCTTCGCATAGGTAATGAATATTGTTTTCGTGCATTCCACAATTCAACGAATTGTAGTTTTTAAAACTGTGCCCATCAAATCTACTAATGCCAAACGAGGTTGCAATCCATATAATGCCATTATGATCTTGCATAATTGCCCTTACTTCTCTATGAATTAGACCATCTTCTGTACCCCANTGTTGCACATTTATATAATAGGGGTTATGTTTTGCAATTGTAATAATAGGCAGCAATAAGAAGAAAAAAAGCAGTATGTAATTCTTTAAAATAATTTTCATTGATGTTTTGGCAATTTTAAAAATAGCTATGATAGGTTATTTAAATTTTAATTGCTTGTGTTTTAGAAATAACAATAGTGGCATGCAAATGTATGTCCTATATATTACTCCATTTCAGGTTATAAAATATAAGATTAATACAATTGAAAATAATTACTCAGAAAATACCGAAAAAATACCGATAAATACGGATAAAACAAACTCGAACTTATATGAAATTTTGTGTATGATTTGTTTTAATAGTAATTGTAATTGGTACCAACTTCATATTAAGTAAGATGAAATTTTTTATGGATATAGAAACTGAGATGAAAATTTTGGAATTATTGAAAGCGAAATGCCCCTTTGCAATGTTTTTATTAACCGAGAATTACAGAAACATGGAGCTTATCTATTTTCAAGATGGCACAGTAATAAATTATTTGCAATTATGGAAATGCATTGATAAGCTTTATGGAATAAAAGCAGGGTATGGTCACAACCTGCAATATTTAATGGGCAATCAATACCTGGGAACGTTTAATTGCAGGTTTAAAGATTTTCTATGGCCTAAGCCATGGGTTAAATGCAAGCCTTAAATCTAATTGTTAAACAATAATTTATTTTAAAAATATGTACCACAAGCAAACAAAAACTTAAATGCCTATTCTATTGTTTTTAATGAATTCGGAACATCTTTTTTCGCTTAGTTAACAACTATAGATTCCTTACTATGAAAATGAAATGTTTTACCCTATGCTTTAAAAATGGTGGTTTTTAATGAAAAGAAGTTTAAAATATAATGTAAATGCTATCGGAAATTTTTGTGATTATTTATTAACGATTTCATTCGGGAATGCATTTTATTTTGAAATTTTTAGTAGGGTAAAACTTTTTTTGTGTTTTTACACAGTTCTTAATAATTAATTTTTAAACACATAGGAATATGGGGAGATGATTGATTTTAAAGCGTTGTAAAGAAATGTTCTTTCATGTTTTGATGTTTGTTTTTTTATTGAAATACCGAAAAAATCACCTTTATGGCGGATAAGTAAACCAATTGGAATGAATGAATTTTGTATTTCAAAAGTGCCATTTTAACCTTAAAAAAATAAAAAATGCCAATAAATAAAAGTTGTAAAATTAAAACTGCCATTTTTATATTGTTATTGTTACCTATTAGCAGTATGGTGTGTTTTGCCCAGGCCCCAACCTTTGACCAAGATGTAGTAGATGCACCCTTAGATGATGGTTTGTTTTTATTGATAGGAGTTGCTATATATTTTATATACAGGTTTCAACAATTTAGAAAGCATAATCTAAATAAAGTCGCTATCTCTAAATCTAAATCCTCATCGTTTTAAACTTTTTACAATTATAAACTTATGAAAACAAATGGCTTGCCTACGGGTACAAAGCAAAAAGATAATAAAATGGCTAAGAATACTTTAGGTACTATTTTAATTGTGGATGATAATACTATTAATCGCTTATTGTTAAATATCTCATTTAAAGATTCGCCTTATAAACTTATTGATGCCGGCGATGGAAAGGATGCACTTAAAAAATTAAAAGCTAATAATGATATTGATATTATTTTATTAGACTTGAATATGCCATTTATGGATGGCTATGATTTTTTGAATTACATTAATACTGCTCCATTATTAAAGCAACTGCCGCTTCAGGTAATAATAGTTACGGCATCTCGATTAATTGAATTTAACGCAACTGTTGCTAAACGTAATATTAATACTGATCGTGTGGTTAAATTTTTTACTAAGCCATTAGAGTTATCTGATGTAAAAACACTGGTAGATCAATTAATGCAAGTGAAATACAAAAAAAATGAAGAACAGCGCTAAAGAGAGAATTAGTTAATACTTCTTACATATAAGGGATATGATACAAAATAAAATTTTAATAGTGGAACCGGATCCCACTAATGCATCGGTTGTTACCAAGCTTTTAGAAATTAATGACATTTCCACATTTATTGTAGCATCCGGCTACAGGGCTTTTTCTGAATTAATGGAAAAACCCTACGACCTTGTTTTATGCGAATTTGATTTGCCCGATATGCAAGGGATTGATTTGTTGAAGAAAGTACGAGCTAGCGAAAAAGCTTTTGCTATTTCATTTGTCTTTTTTAGTGAGTTGCCGGATGAAGAAAAAATAAGGGCTGCAATGATACAAGGCGCAGATGATTTTTTGTCAAAACCTTTTTCTGTGGCAAACCTTATTAACACCATTAAAGCCAGACTGAAATTTGGTGAAATGAGAATGGCTTACAATACTCAAGAACTAAATAACAAATGGTTGAGTATTATTAGTGTAAATTTTGACCATGAATTTTTAACTCCATTATACGGCATATTAAGTGCCATTAATTTGCTTGAAAATTACCCGGATCAAAATTTAAATATACCGGAATGCAAGGAGCTGCTGCATGCAATTCTGGAATCCGGATCAAGAATGGTGCGCAATACACGCAACCTCATTATGTTTTCTATAATTAGTAAACATGATAACGACTTGATTAGTAATACTGTAATTGAACAATTTACTATTGAGGAATTTATGGAGGCGATTCTGAAAAATGTAAATAATCATGCAGGTCTTCGTGATGCGCAAATGGAAGTGTTAAAGCCCCAAGGTTTAACTATTAATGTTCCGGGAATTTGCCTGAAAATTATTTTGGAAGAATTGATTGATAATGCCATTAAGTACAATAACAAAGAATTGGGTGAACCTAAATGTGCAATTAGTCAAAAAAACAAATCGTTAAAAGTGGTTATTAGCAATAAGTTGAGTGATTGTGATAAATTTACCTTAGACGATGTAAAACCTTTTAAAAAATTTCACCAAGACTTATCGTTAAACGGCTTTGGTTTAGGATTGTTTATAACTAAAGAAATTGCCCATACGTTTGGATTTTCTTTAAAATTAATAAGGGATAATAGTACCCTAAATGTATTATTGGAAGTGCCCAATGTAATTGAAAAGTAAAATTATTAACTTATAGAAATATTCATGCAATTACTTTATGAAATTAATGGCCAATTTGTAACTAAAAATATTTTTACTAAAAGTTTACCTGATACATCCGAACTCATCGTATGGGATCATGTAATTAGTAGCTTATTTAACGAGATTAAAGTATTGGATTTTAATATTATTTTAAAATATGAGGATGGTGGTATAAGGCTAATTTCTGAAACAAATATTTTATACAAATTGTTGGCAGAAAATTTAAAGATGAGAGAAGCTATTGCCTTGAATGGAAATTTAGTTACAAATGCTAAAGTAAATTATGGCAAAGCATTAGCTTCAATATAGGCAATAGCCTCTTGTTGATTGAGCACTGAAAAATTTCTATATCTATAATGCACATCAATAATTTCTTTTATTGCAGCTTTCACTAATGTTCTGTTTTCCCATTGGTTTAGTTCGCAAATAACGGTAGCCAAACAACCCTTTTTATAGGCAATTTGCCCTATTACATGTACTAACGTCTTAAGCACTCTCGATGTGTTGTCGAATTGCAATTCTTTAAGTAAGGGTAATACATCTTGCGGATGTGTACGCCCCCTTAGTTCAATGCCATGACAAATTTCACGTCGTATTTCTTTATCGGGGTGGTGCAAATACTTTCGGGCCCATTGTAAAATGGGTTGGGGATTTTTCTCGCCCATTTTCTTAATAGACCCTATTACTGCATTTCTAACTGTATGATGCGGGTCAAATAATCCGGTGTCAAAAAAATGTTCCGTTATGGTAAAGTTGTATTTGCCTATTTCGCCGGCTGCGTTTATAACGGTTTGCCTTACATGGTAATGTGCATAGGGTAATAATGTATTTAGGCAATTAAAAATATCAACTTTTAATTCTGGGTGTTGCTTGTAAATTTTACCAACAGCCAAATATGCATTTTTACGAATGTAAGTATCTGCATCACCAAAATAATTTATAATGCGATTATAGCTGTTCGTTTTTAAATCGTTTCTTACAGCTATATAGATATCATTTGCTTTTTGCGCCCTTTCAAAGGCACTTAAATCGTAAAAGCCCATTTTAGTTTGCTAATATCCTAAGTTCTACCCGGCGGTTTTTATTTTTATCATCCTCACTATTTTCCGGATTAATAAGTTTTTTCGTGGCGCCAAATCCTTTGTATGAAAGTCGGCTACTATCAATCCCTCCTTCTATTATTTTTTGATACACCTCCTTGGCTCTATTTACAGATAATTCTAAAGTTTGAGAATCATAATCATATCCATCTACAAAAGTAGTAGCACTATCGCCGCCATGGGTTCTATACTTTTGTTGTTGTTCTGTTTCGCAGCAAATATGGCCTTCTATTTGCAATTTTATTTTGGGATATTTTTTTAAAGTAGCTATTAAATCTTCTATTGTTTTTGCAGAAGCCGGAGTATAGTGGTGGCTACCGGCAAGGAATAGAACGTTTTCCATTACTATAGTTTCATTCTTGTGGAGTTTATTTAGATCTTTTGCTGTGGTGCTATAAATAATTGTTACCCTACGGTCCGGCGCATAACCCAAAGGTGCAGCTCCATAGCATGGAACTTTATTGTTGGGTGTTATTTTGCCTTTACCCTTCCCTTTGCCTTTACAAAAAACGATTTCATTTGGTGCTAAGCCTTTTTTAATCAGGTACATAGATACGCTTTGTGCCCGCTTGGTAGATAATATTTTATTATAAGCATCCCCACCAACAAAATCAGTATAGCCCATAATTTTCACTGTATTTAAATTGGGAAATTTAATTAATAAACTATCCAAAATATGGGTGGTAAACTCATTCAGCTCGCTTACATTATAGTCAAATTGAACGTTTAAAGTATCGGTTTTGCCTGCATAGGCGCTAAGTGGTATAAAAAAGTAGCATGCCAAAATGGTAATTAGGATACATCTCATTTTCATCATAAACTTTAATTTTTATTTTTCAAGTATTCTTATTTCCACTCTTCGGTTCATGTTCGCATCATCCTCGGTTTCCTCGTTTGCTATTACAGGTTTGCTTTTACCAAAACCTTCATATTTAAGTCGGGAACTATCTATACCTTTTTCAATTAAAAAATCGTATACTGCTTTTGCTCTATTAAGTGACAGGTGCTCATCATGGGTATCCACGTCAAGTGCGTCATCATAATTTACAATACAGCATACATGCCCCTCAATTTTTATTTTTATAGTTGGATTGTCTCTTAAAGCTTCATACACTTTTGTTAGCTCTGTTACAGATGATTTGGTAAATAAGTGGCGTTGGGGTAAGAAGTATAAATGGTTAAGTCTAAATGTTGCCCCTTTTTCTACATTACTAAGAATACAGGGCTTTAAGGGAACCGTATTTTTTACCGTAGCTGTTGGCTTCGTGCTTTTTCCCTTTTGGCTTGTCTCCTTCTTTTCTTTTTTTACTATTACTATATCCACCTTTCTATCAGTAGGGTATCCAATTATGTTTTTAGGTCTTATATTTCTCTCTATAGCACCTTTGCCTATACATATAGTAATATGTTCCTTACTAAAATTGTAACTCAGTAAATAATCTTGCACGGCTTTGGCACGTTGTTCAGATAAATGTTGGTTATGACCTTCACTACCTAAATAATCGGCATAGCCAACAATCATAATATTGCTCCCCGGTATTAATTTATCCAAGTAAATAAGTGAGTCTATTTTGTTTTTAGCTTTTTGGTTCAGTACGGGTACATCTAAATCAAAGTATACACTAAAGCTATCTTGCTTAGCATGTTGTGTAGGCTGCCGCTGGCCATAGCTTTTGCCTATAAAAAGGCTGGCTACTAAAATCAATAATAACTTTTGCATGGCTATACTTTAGCACCGAAAAGATACATAAATATTCATCACTATTATAATAGATTTGCTTGCCCGAGCCTAAAAGGCGAGAGGCCCCCTTGCGGAGGCCTTGCATTTTGTGGAATGTCTTTGTAGTTTGTTTAGGAGGGATCTTTTATTGCTTATTGCACAACAAAGATGCGTGCAGATGCATCGTTTTGTATGATTTCTACATGCGTTTAACTGTTCAATAAGAATGTATTAACATCTTGTTAAGGATAAGACTGAGCTATTTTGGCTTTGCCTATAGTATAATAACTGCAATTTTTATACTTTCATCTAATCATGAGATTATCTGCCCAAATAGCTTTTTTATATGTATGCTTAAGTTGGGTACAGCCATGTGGAGCACAGCCATATAACGTAATTTTGGGGCCACTAAATGGCTATTTTGTAAGCAACAAGATTACGTTAAACAAGGGAATGAACTATATGTTATTCACCAAGCCTAAAATGTTTAATCGTTTTTTTGGTGTAGCAAAAACCATCAGTAACAATATCCACTACCCCGATTTTAATAAGGAATGGGTTATGATGTTAGTCTTACCCGAAACAAGGCATGAAACTTCCATACAATTTGTACAAGCTATAAGGGCAGGCTCGGTTTTGCATGTTTATTATAAAGTAAAAAAATCGTACCCATTAACTTATACCATTACACCCCTTCAATTGGCATTGGTACCTAAAATGAATGAGATTAAAACCGTGATGTATTATGAAGGGCGCAAACTCATGTTTACCGATAAAATTAAATAAGAAAGCCTAATTACAGCCACTTTAAGGGATTTCTGCGACGTAATAAAATGTATTGCTTAATATTCATCCAAAAGGCTAAAACCATATAAATAATAATTGGCGAACCTAAGGTAAGAAATGAGATGTAAATGAACCAAAGTCTGATGCGGGATGTAGCCATGCCTAAACGCTCACCCATGGCCGTACAAACACCAAATGCTTTCCATTCAATAAAGTTTTTTATTTCGTACAGCCTTGTCATAGTATAAAACAAAAGTAATTATAAGCCGTCAACAATCAAAAACTTGTTTTGCACATGAGCTTCTTTTAATAAAATTTTAATAAAAAATAAGCCCCGTAACTAAGGTTACGGGGCTATAATCTGTAATGGATAAATATCATTATTTACCGGAAAGTTCCTGCCTGATAACGTTTAAGGCACCACCGGCTTTAAACCAGCCAATTTGCTGTTCGTTGTAGGTATGATTCAGCGTAATAGTATCACTTTGTCCGTTACTGTGGTGTAATACCATGCTTATAGCCGAACCTTCTGCAAATTGGGTTAAGCCTACAATATCAATGGTATCATCTTCCTGTACTTTTTCGTAGTCGGCCTTATCGGCAAAAGTAAGTGCCAGCATACCTTGCTTTTTAAGGTTGGTTTCGTGTATACGTGCAAAGCTTTTAACTACAATTGCTCTTACTCCCAAATGACGTGGTTCCATAGCGGCATGCTCGCGGCTACTACCTTCGCCATAATTTTCATCGCCAACAACAACACTGCCAATATTTGCGGCCTTATATGCTCTTGCTACATTAGGTACTTCATCAAAGTTACCGTTCAGTTGGTTTTTAACTTTATTGGTTTCTTTGTTAAAGGCATTTATAGCACCTATAAGCATATTGTTGCTTATATTATCCAAGTGGCCACGGAATTTAAGCCATGGACCAGCCATACTAATATGGTCTGTAGTACATTTACCAAAGGCTTTAATTAATAGCTTCATGCCTTTAAGATCGGTGCCTTCCCATGCAGCAAAGGGTGCTAATAATTGTAAGCGCTTGCTATCCGCACTTACCGCAACTTCAACTGTGCTACCATCGGCAGCAGGGGCTTGGTATCCTGCATCTTCAACAGCAAATCCACTTGGTGGTAATTCAAAACCTTTTGGTTCATCCAGCATAACCTCTTCACCATTTTCGTTTTTCAACTTATCGGTAAGTGGGTTAAATGAAAGGCTGCCTGATATAGCAAATGCGGTAACAATTTCAGGGCTCGCCACAAATGCATGTGTTGATGCCAAACCATCATTGCGCTTTGCAAAGTTGCGGTTGAAAGATGTTACTATAGTATTCTTACGATTAGGATCATCAATATGGCGAGCCCATTGGCCTATACAAGGTCCGCAGGCATTTGCCATTACTACTGCACCCATCTTGTCAAAAGTATTTAACATACCATCGCGGGCAATAGTATAACGCACCATTTCGCTGCCCGGAGTAATAGTGTACTCGCTTTTAGCTTTTAGGCCTTTGTCCATAGCGTTTTTGGCTATAGATGCAGCACGGCTAATATCCTCGTACGATGAGTTGGTACAGCTGCCAATTAGTGCAACATCTACTTTATCGGGCCAGTTATTTGCTTTTACTGCTTCAGCCATTTTGCTGATGGGTGTAGCTAAATCAGGTGTAAACGGACCATTTACGTAAGGTTCCAATTCATCCAAATTAATTTCAATTAATTGGTCATAATATGCAGCAGGATTAGCATATACTTCTGCATCGGGACGCAAATGCTCACTTACGGCATCAGCTAATGCAGCTATATCGGCGCGGCTTGTGCTACGTAAATAGTCGCCCATTTTATGATCATAGGCAAATAAAGAACAGGTGGCACCTATTTCAGCACCCATATTGCATATGGTACCTTTACCTGTACAACTTAAACTTTCAGCACCTTCGCCAAAATATTCCACTATAGCACCTGTACCACCTTTTACGGTAAGTATACCTGCTACCTTTAAAATAATATCTTTGGCCGATGTCCAACCACTCATTTTACCACTAAGCTTTACACCAATAAGTTTTGGCATTTTAAGCTCCCATG
>TBL_comb48_EPIDRAFT_1000876_pt1 | contig 23114 bp, 22 predicted proteins | sample TroBogEpilimnion_37_FD_10681 | JGI IMG/M metagenome (IMG submission 10681) | reverse complement strand
GTGTAAATTAAACACTCATCAGCTTTTAAAGCTGCTGCCATCGCTACTGCAGATGTATCAGAACCGCCACGACCTAAGGTAGTGATATTGCCGTTCGGATCAACGCCTTGAAAACCAGTAACCACTACAGCACGACCAGCATTGAGATCCTTCAGGATCTTGTCACTCTCAATGCTCTTGATGCGCGCTTTGGTAAATGAGGAGTCGGTATGCACCGTAACTTGCCAGCCAGCATAACTCACCGCATCAATCCCTTCGCGCATGAGTGCAAGGGCCAATAGGCCAGAACTCACCTGCTCACCAGTTGAGGCAATTTGATCTAGTTCACGTGGGCTTGCATCTGGGTTGATTTCTTTTGCAAGGCCTAGCAAGCGATTTGTCTCGCCAGACATGGCTGAAGGTACAACCACTACCTGGTGGCCAGCGCGCATCCATTTAGCCACGCGCTTGGCAACATTGGCAATGCGCTCTGTTGAGCCCATTGAGGTGCCGCCATATTTATGAACGATAAGAGCCATAAAAACCGTCTATTTAACTATCAGTAACAAGGAAATGACTCCTTGGAGGTCTAAAAAGGGCTTATTTTACAGGGTTTTATAGGTCTTTAAGGCCAAGCCGTTGACTTTGCCCTGTGAGGCAGTTTAGGATGGTGTTACTTTAGTGTTACTTTTTGATCATAGGACCTTTCATGAGCCCCGTCAGCACGACCTCCCTCAAACTTCCAGATGAAATCAAACTTCAAGCAGCAAATGCTGCCAAAGATCTTGGTATCACTCCTCACGCTTTTATGGTGGAAGCAATTAAACAAGCAAGTATCAATGCAGAGCTTAGGAGATCTTTCCTCGAAGATGCCAACAATACTCGCGATGAGGTTTTACAAGCAGGTAAAGTACACGATGCAGATAAAGTTTTTAAACATTTAAAAGACCGTATTACAAATAAGGCTGGAAAGAAGTCAGCCTTGAAAGCGACGAATTGGTAAGAATTGCTTTCTCCACAAAGGCTCTACATGATCTTGAGCGACTAACTGACTTTTTAATTGAGATTGACAAAAATGCCGCTCTAGCAACATTAGAGAGTATTGAGAGTGCGATTCAGATATTGTCAGAGCATCCTTTTATAGGCCGCTCCTGTGATACTCACATCAGAGAATTAATTATCTCGCGTGGAAAATCTGGATACGTTGCGCTTTATAGTTTTGATGAAGCCAAAAATACGGTGCTCATCTGCACCATACGCCATCAAAAAGAATCAGGTATTACACCGTGACGTAGTGAATACCAACGTAGTGAATGCCGACATAGTTAATTTACTTAGTCCAAACAGGCAACACACGCTTGCCTGAGCCAACGAGATGTGGATAACTCAGTCCAATTCCAGCTACAGCGATCAATTCATCACCGATAAAGAGCAAGGGTGCTTGACGCTCCCAGGGCGGCACATTGGCCTCCTGGTAGAGGTTTTTGAGGGTTTTACGAGGTGTCTTTGCCTTAATCTGAATTTTCTCTGAACCAAGGCGCTCTCTGATGGTGATTTGATTATTCTCTTGGGCGTTTTTTACCCAATCTGCCGACAACCCTAATTGTTTTGAATTGGCCGGCAAGGATTTAAGGACCCATCGACCCTCAGCTGTGTCGGCTAACTGAAGAGCTCCACGCCATAAGTAGATTTTTCTCTCGTCATGTAGCCACTCCAATTTAGTATCCGCTTTAACTTTAGCAAGGTCACGCCACCAGGCAGCTAAGCGCTCTTGTGATGGCATCGCCAACTGTTGCGTATGGAGCCAATATCTCAAAACATTATTTGCTGCAGGCAAATCATCTTTAGCTAAAGAAAGTAGTGGCATTACTTTCAATTGCTCTTTATTGAGAATATTTTTGCCATCTTGTTGAGCCAAGCGATTGAGCAAGGTTTGCGCTTCACCAAGTAACTCGGCACTGCGCGCCATATTGGCTAACGCTTCTGGTTGAATTTTCTCTAATTTAGGGATGATGTCTTTACGAATTGCATTGCGCCTGTATTTGCGATCTTGATTACTAGGATCTTCAATCCACTTGAGCTTGTGCTCTTTGGCGTAGGCCTCTAGCTCTTTTCTAGTTTGATTTAAGAGTGGTCGCCAAAGGGTGAGGCTTTGATTGGTGCTGAGTTCTCTCGTGACCGTTCTGGTGACGGGCATAGCAGATAAGCCGGCAACCCCGGAGCCACGTAAAAGTTGGAGCAGAACTGTCTCAGCTTGATCGTTCTGGTGCTGCGCTAAGAGCAAGTCCTCAATGCCGTATTCTTCACAAAGGTCAGCGAGAGCTTCGTAACGCCCTGCTCTTGCTCTAGCCTCGACATTTCCTTTAGTTTCTTCGGCGTTAAGATGAAGTAGCCTGAAATCAAAATGAATCTTGTATTTCTTAGCTAGCTTCTCACAAAAGACTAGCCAATCATCAGCCTGTTTTTGTAGGCCATGATGAATATGGAACGCGTAGATTTGATTTTTAGATCGTGCTTTGCAAACGGTATCAAGCAATACAACCGAATCGAGGCCGCCACTGAGGGCAACCGCAATTCGCTTTCCTAAATTAGGACTTTGCTGTGATTTCCTTGAACTTGCCATAGCTCATCAAACGCTCATGACGACGTTCAAGCAATGCATCTACTTTCATGCCATCAAAAGTTTTTAAAGAATCAGCAAGTGCTTTGCGCATATTGCTCATCATATTGTCGTAATCACGATGTGCGCCACCGATAGGCTCTGCAACGATCTTATCAATTAAACCCAAGGCCTTTAAGCGTTGTGCTGTGAGACCTAGCTGCTCCGCAGCCTCTGGGGCTTTATCAGCAGTCTTCCAGAGAATGGAAGCACAGCCTTCAGGGGAGATGACTGAATAGGTGGAGTTTTGCAGCATCAAGACCACATCACCCATCGCAATAGCTAGGGCGCCGCCGGAACCACCCTCACCAATAATCGTAGCGATGATAGGCACTTCGAGTTCTGCTTGCACATATAAGTTGCGACCAATCGCTTCTGACTGGTTACGCTCTTCTGCATCAATACCTGGAAATGCACCGGGTGTATCGACGAATGTAAAAACCGGAATACCGAACTTTTCTGCGAGGCGCATGAGACGCATTGCCTTACGATATCCCTCTGGACGACTCATACCAAAGTTTCGTAATGCACGCTCTTTGGTATCACGACCCTTTTGATGGCCGATCACCATACACGGTTGATTCTCGAAACGCGCTAAGCCACCAATAATGGATTGATCATCTGCAAAAGTACGATCGCCATGCAACTCATGGAAATCCGTAAATAAGGCGCCAACATAATCTAGGGTATAGGGGCGCTGTGGATGACGCGCTACTTGAGAAACTTGCCAAGGAGTGAGATTGGCATAAACATCTTTTGTAAGCTGCTGACTTTTTTCAGAAAGCGTTTTGATTTCATCGGAGATGTCTACCGATGACTCATCTTGCACAAAACGCAGCTCTTCAATCTTTGACTCTAATTCGGCGATTTGCTGCTCAAAATCTAGGAAAGTCGTTTTCATGAGCTGATTTTAATATTCAACTGGGATTGGGTCGATACTTCTCCACATATACCAGGTGGCAACGGTTCGCCATGGGGCCCAATTAGCCGCCACCTCACGGGCTTCATGGCGGCTGACAGGCTCTCCGCTGAAGTAATTGAGGGAGATAGCCTTAATGAGGCCCACATCGTCTAGAGGCAAGATATCAGGGCGAATCATATTGAAAATGAGGAACATCTCAGCCGTCCAGCGGCCAATCCCCCGAATCGAGCTCAGCTCTTTAATGACGCTCTCATCATCCATGTCTCTCCACTGATTGGCATGGAGGCGTCCAGAATCAAAATGATCGGCTAAATCCCGAATATATTCAACCTTGCGGCCAGACAATCCAGCGGCGCGTAANTCNTCNANNGAGAGTGCNAGNATNTTTTTNGGGNTNACTTTCTTTTTGCTGGCAACAAGCACTCTGTTCCATACAGATTGCGCTGCTGCTACTGAAATTTGTTGGCCAACGATCGCTCTTGCCAAAGTATTAAATGGATCACCACGCGTCACTAAAAATCCTGAGCCATATTTCGGAATCAGTTTTTTTAGAATGCGATCATGCTTCATTAATTCTTTACAAGCCTGCTCCCAATAATCAGGTGCAACTTCCTCAATAATTGATTCTGTTGCTTTTTTAGCTTTATCAGTCTTAACTACTTTTGATTCTTTTGATGCAGTCATTAAGCCCTACGCCATTCTGTTAAGCCGCCGGGTTTATCTTCTAGAACAATGCCTTGCTCTAACAATGCTTTACGAATCGTATCTGCTTTTGCAAAATCTTTTGCCTGTTTAGCAGCAACACGTGCCGCAATCTGCCCTTCAATCTGCTCAGGGCTCAAGCCATCCTGATCTTTAGACCCTGACTGTAAAAATTCTGTTGGATTACGTTGCAAGAAATTCAATGTTTGACCGAGTGACTTCATGACGTTAGCGAGCAATTGCTTTTCGTCGCCTTGCGCACGATTCACTTCACTTGCTAAGTCAAATAAGACAGCAATCGCTTCTGGCGTATTAAAGTCGTCATTCATGGCATCTGCGAAGCGCTTGGCCCAGGGGTTATTGGGGTCTAGGCCTTTTGATTCTGCCTTGGGCGCCTGTGACAAAGCCGTATACAAGCGCGCCAGTCCTGAGCGCGCTTCTTCTAATTGAGCATCGCTGTAATTAATTGGACTACGGTAATGCGCCTTCAACATGAAAAAACGCAGCACTTCAGGATCAAAGCTTTTTAGGACGTCTCGTATTAAAAAGAAGTTGCCCAATGATTTAGACATCTTCTCTTCATTTACCCGAATGTGGCCGTTATGCATCCAGTAATTCACGAAGGGGGCATCATTTTCTTTGCGATGCTTGCCATACAGAGCACCCTCGCTTTGGGCAATTTCATTTTCATGATGCGGAAACTGCAAGTCAGCACCACCGCCATGGATATCAAAATGATCGCCTAGTAAGTCGCAGGACATTGCCGAACATTCGATGTGCCATCCAGGGCGGCCTTCACCCCAAGGTGATTTCCAGCGGGTATCTGCTGGCTCCTCTGGCTTAGCGCTTTTCCATAAAACGAAATCCAGTGGATCACGCTTACCATCACCAATTGCAACTCTTTCACCCGCATTGAGCTCATCTAAGGTCTTGCCAGACAGTTGACCATAGCGCGGCAGTAAGCGCACCGCAAAATTGACATCGCCGTCATTCGCTTGATATGCCAATTCATTTTCAATTAGTTTGCTGATCATGCCCTGCATTTGTTGAATGTAATCAGTAGCGCGTGGCTCCTGATCAGGCTCCATTAAACCCAACTCATCGGAGTCAGCATGCATGGCATCGATAAAACGATTCGTTAATGTAGAAATCGGCTCGCCATTCTCAATGGCGCGCTTGATGATCTTGTCATCAATATCTGTAATATTTCGCACATAGAGGACTTCATAGCCGCTAGCCCTGAGCCAGCGAACCACCATATCAAAGACAATCATGACTCTGGCATGGCCAATATGGCAAAAGTCATAAACCGTCATGCCGCAGACGTACATCTTTACTTTGCCCGGAAGTATGGGCTTAAAGACCTGTTTTGAACGGCTAAGGGTGTTATAAATTTGCAGCATAGAGCTATAAAGGTGGGGCAAGTAGCGCCAATTTGTTAGACTGAGCGCTGAGTATATCGAATGAGCCCGTTTCACACCCCTTCCCCTATGCCCCAAACCGCTCCAGCGCCACGCCCCGCCCTCGATAAGGTCTTTGCCCCTGCTTTTCGGGCTTTTGCGACCCTAGCAATCCTAACTCTCTTATCGGGCTGCAGCACCCCGGCCCAACAGCGTGCTGATGCTGAAATTAAGGCGCTAAATACCCAAGAAATGAAATCTGGCCAGCTAACACCACAAGCCTATATGGGGGGCTATAGCCCGACTGATCCCCCTAGACTTTCTGCGGATATGGGGTATGACCCATTAAATCCAGGTTTATCAGAAACAGTTGGAGTGCCATTTTTATCCTTCCTGATTATTGAGCCAGATCCAATTACTAAAAATGCGGTTCCCTCTGATGTAGAAAAACTGATCAAAGCACGCAAATATCAGGATGCAATCACTCAGATTGACGTGACCCTAAAAAAGACCCCGCGCAATGTGCAATTACGTTTTGTAAAAGCGCGCTTACAAATTGAGATGCGCCAACTTGATCAAGCCAAAAAGACTTTGATTGAAATTACTCAACAGTTTCCAGAATTACCTGAACCCTACAACAATCTAGCAGCTATTGCAGCTAATCAAGGCCAGTGGATCGAAGCAAGAGATTACTTAGAGCTTGCATTAAAACTGCGGCCTAGCTATGCCATTGCATCTGCCAACTTAGGCGAAATATATATCCGCCTGGGAGCTCAAGCCTATGAAGATGCCGCTAAAAATACAAGCTTGAATCAGCGCCAATACTCTAATCGCGCAAAAGCACTTTTAGATGCATTAAAGCCGCCAGTAAAGCGCCCTTTGAACGGTGCCCCCAATCCTGCATTGAATCCGGCAGCAAGCTCAACCTTAAATACTTCCGATTCCCTACCAAGTAATAATCCATCCACTAACCTTCCAGAAAGCAGACCCAATAATGGCGAAAGTACTCCTAAAAACCAATAAGGGTGACATCACGCTCACTCTTGATGCAGCAAAGGCACCAAAAAGTGTTGCCAACTTTTTACAGTATGTAAAGAGCGGTCATTATGATGGCACGATCTTTCATCGCATCATTGATAACTTCATGGTTCAAGGCGGCGGCATGACTGTTGGCATGAAGCAAAAGCCAACTGGCGCAGAGATTGAAAACGAAGCCAATAATGGCCTCAAAAACGATCGCTACACAGTAGCAATGGCTCGTACTAGCGATCCACACTCTGCAACTGCTCAATTCTTCATTAACGTCAATGACAATGACTTCCTAAACCACACCGCGCCAAATGCTCAGGGCTGGGGTTATGCAGTTTTCGGTAAAGTCACTGACGGCATGGATGTTGTTGATACCATTCGCAAGGTAAAGACCGGCAGTTCTGGTTTTCATCAAGATGTTCCAGCTGAGGATGTTGTTATTGAGAAGGCAAGCGTTCTCGAGGAATGATGCCGCAATACGAGAGCGCGCTGCTCATATCAGATTTACACCTCACGCCGTCAATGCCTTTGACGGCGCAACGTTTTTTTGACTTCTGTGAAAAAGAAGCGCCAAAAGTTGAGGCTGTATTTATTCTGGGTGACTTATTTGAATACTGGGTTGGTGATGATGCATCTATTTCGTCACCTTTTCAGCAAGAAGTTCAGCGGGCAATCGCCAATTTATCGGCCAAAGTCAAAACGTATTACCTGCATGGCAATCGCGATTTTTTAATCGGCAAAAGCTTTCTGAAAAAAACTGGGATGACACTCTTAGCCGATCCAAGCACCATTGAGATTGCTTCAGAAAAATGGGTGCTCGCCCACGGCGATGCTTTGTGTACTGAAGATATCGGTTATCAGGTATTTCGTAACTGGGTCAGAAAATCTTGGGTTCAAAAGATCTTTTTAAGGCTGCCCCTTGACTGGCGCAAAGGTATTGCACAGCATCTCCGTAGCAATAGCCACGGCCAATATCACACCCAGCAACATAGTGCTTCACATCAACTCAAAATGGATGTCACCCTCCAAGCATGCGCAGTCTTATTAAAAGAACAATCTGGGGATAAATTAATTCATGGGCATACCCACTTGCCGGCGCACCATGAAGAATCTTTTGGCGCACAGCATTGGCAGCGTTGGGTTTTATCCGACTGGGATCTGGATCACCCTGAAAAATTACGCCCTCGGGCTAGCGCCCTTCTTATCGACGGTGCTGGCGCAAGATTTATCGATCTCATTAAATAAAAAATGAGACCGATTTATTGCTCATTAATTCAACTCGATTAATTCTGCTTTATTAAGAAACAGAATATTTAGAAAGTGATTGCACCATCTGCGCAAAGATACGTGGATTGGCAGCCATTACCTCACCGCTTTTTAGAAAACCTTCTTCTCCACGATAGTTACCAATCAAACCGCCAGCTTCAGTAATCAGCAATGCACCTGCAGCCATATCCCATGGCTTGAGATCGCTCTCAAAGAAGCCATCGTAACGACCAGCGGCCACATATGCTAAGTCTAAAGATGCAGCGCCAGGTCGACGTAAGCCAGCGCATTGACGAGACATTTCAGCAAAAATCTTTAAATATTTTTCCAGGTCCTGATCTTCACGATACGGAAAGCCCGTGCCGAGTAAAGAGTTTGCTAAACGATCTTGCGTGGCAACGCGTAAACGCCGGCGATCTAAGTAAGCCCCTGCGCCACGAGTAGCAGTAAATAATTCATCACGGGTTGGGTCATAGACCACGGCTTGTTGAGTTACACCATTGACTGCCAATGCAATCGATACCGCATATTGCGGAAAGCCATGAATAAAATTGGTTGTGCCATCTAATGGATCAATGATCCAAACGTTTTCTGCATCGGCGTTATGTTCACCAGTTTCTTCAGCCAAAAATCCATGGCTTGGATAGGCCTCGCTGAGGGTTTCAATGATGGCCGCTTCTGCAGCTTTGTCCACCTCGGTTACAAAATCGTTATGTTGCTTACGATCAACTTGTAAGCGCTCTAAATTCAAGGAAGCACGATTGATGACTGTTCCAGCGCGACGGGCGGCCTTTACGGCCACATTTAACATGGGATGCATAGTATTGATGGACAAATTAAATAAGAACAAGCCCCTTGTATTGCCGACAACTAGAGTAAATTGCATGACAATACGAAGCTAACAGATTGATTCTAAACGATTAGCATCCCCAACCCCCTATACGACCCCCTGCAGCACCCTCTTTAGAGCACCTAAAAGCACATCAATGAACCTTGATACCTCCTCGTTACTTCGCTGGGTTTTAGTGGAAACCAGTCACCCCGGAAATGTGGGTTCAGCTGCTCGCGCCCTCAAAACGATGGGCTTTAGTGATCTGCGCCTCATCAATCCGAAGTCCAAGGGTATTGCTGCCGATCCTGAGGCTATAGCCCTTGCCAGCGGAGCGGCTGACATATTAGAAGGATCTTCTGAAAGCGATTCTTTGGCTTCTGTGGTCGAAGGATGCTCGCTAGTGATGGGTCTGACTAGCCGTGATCGAGAATTTGGGCCTCCTGCTATGGATTGGGAAAGCGCCAGGAGATTAATTGCTGATGCTGCCTTGGGCGGAAACAAGGTCGCCCTGCTCTTTGGTCCAGAGAGAACTGGCCTAGACAACGATCACTTGGCTTTATGCACCCATCGGGTCTGGCTAGATGCCAATCCGGCCTATCCATCACTGAATCTAGCTCAGGCCATTATGGTCTGCGCCTATACCCTCAGAGAAACGCTCCTTAGCAATCCTCAGGATGGGAATTCTCTTGCTAATCGCCAAGAAATGGCTGCTTTTGCCGATCCCGCCGCAGTTGCAGCCATGCTGGAGCATTGGCGTGAAGGTTTGGAAGCTATTGGCTATTTGGACCGAGCAAACCCCAAGAAGCTGATGCCTCGCTTACAAGCACTATTTGCCCGCAGCCGACTTCATAAAGAAGAGATTGATCTCTTACGTGGCATTGCCAAACAGATGCTCCTGAGAAAATGAGCACATCCCGTTAAAATCAAGCCATGTTTAATTCCCTCTTCGACCAAGTCGACTCCATTATTGCCAGAGACCCAGCAGCTCGTAATCGTCTCGAGGTCATTACTTGTTATCAAGGTTTGCATGCAGTGTGGTTGCATCGTATTTCCCATTTTTTGTGGAATCTTGGTCTGAAATGGATTGCCCGTGTGCTATCGATGCTTGCACGTTTTTTCACAGGAATAGAAATTCATCCTGGCGCAAAGATTGGACGCAGGGTTTTTTTGGATCACGGGCTAGGAATTGTGATCGGCGAGACTACCGAAATTGGTGACGATTGCACCATCTATCAAGGTGTTACTTTGGGCGGCACATCTCTTTACAAAGGTGTTAAGCGTCACCCTACACTTGGCAAAGGTGTTGTGATCAGCGCAGGTGCAAAGGTGCTCGGTGGATTTACAGTAGGCGATGGCGCGCGCGTGGGTTCCAACGCAGTTGTGCTCAAAGAGATTCCGGCTGGTGCTACTGCAGTAGGTATACCTGCGCGGATCTTGCATCCAGACTTGCCACAAAGCCCAGATAGCAAAACAAAAGAATACTTTTCTGCATATGGCGTTACACCAAATGTAGATGATCCGGTATCCATGGCACTCAAAGGTTTAATTGATGCCACCATCGAACAAGAAGCCAAAATTGCCGCACTAGAGAAGGCGCTTGCTAAGCTAAGTAACACTCCTGCTGGCTCTGAGGCTTCTGGCTCAAGCGATACCAAGCGCGATCTAGATGCCATCAAAGAATGGCTTAAAGAGTAGAGCTTCAGAGGCAATTCAAAAGAATTGGGCAATAAAAAAGGAATAGCACGCTATTCCTTTTTTATTCTATGTAGCTTTTAATTAATGTAGAGTACGTGGTCCAGCGCTACTGGTGTCGATTGCACTGCCCGGAAATTCATCATCATCGCTGTCATCGCCCTCATCACTCTCATCATTGGGCATGCCAAATGAAAAACTCTCGGCACCTTTAGGGTGACGGTTTTCGATTTCGTCATCCGTAGCAGCACGAACATCTTCTACCTGCACCCAAAAACGCAGAGCCATACCTGCCAAAGGATGATTGCCATCCAACACCACTTGATTATCTGCAACATCAGTGACGGTATAGATTAGGGGCTCGTCATCCACATCATCGGCACTAGCATCTTCTTCCGCATCAGGCACACCCTCAAACTGCATACCTACCTCAAGTGGCTCAGGAAAGCGGGTGCGTGGCTCGATCTTTAAAAGCTCTGGATCATACTCACCGAAAGCCTCATTTGGCTCAAGCTGAATCGTCGCTTCATAGCCAATGTCTTGGCCATCTAACAAGGTCTCAATTTTAGGAAAAGTACCTTCATAGCCACCGTGCAGGTATACCATCGGAGAATCTGGTTCTTCGATGACATTATTTTGCGCATCGGTTAACTTATAGCGAAGGGAGACAATAGTGTTTTTTTCAATCTTCATGCGGAATTTGTCGAACATTTGTTTTTAATCAGTTTCTAAAAGACTTTTAACTTTTACTTTATGACCTCATTTTACTTGAGCAAACCATACGAACCACCCAGGGCACCCGCAAAGCTCCCCCTGGGCCAGCCCTGGGCCTTATTTGGGGGTATTAGCCCAAATCAGTTCATGACGCGCTATTGGCATAAAAAGCCACTCCTGATACGCGGGGCTATTCCAGCTTTTGCGCTCTGCGCTGACCATGGAGAATTTCTAGACAGCCCTATTCCGGCAAAAGAATTACTGAAATATGCATTGCAAGACGAGGTGGAATCTCGTCTTATTAAGTCAAAACCTTGGAGTTTTGACAGTGGACCCTTCTCCAAAAACGCAATTCCTTCAATGGATAGACCTAATTGGACATTACTTTTACAGGGCATGGAAGCACACCACCCTGCTGCTGCAAAAATCCTTTCATGGTTTCGCTTTATTCCAGACGCGCGCCTAGATGACCTCATGATTAGTATTGCTGGGCTTGGTGGTGGCGTTGGCCCCCACTTTGATTCATATGATGTGTTTTTAATTCAAATGTCAGGCAGAAGGCAGTGGCGTATTTCAGAACAAAAAGATCTGAAACTGAATCCAAAACTCCCGCTAAAAATTCTGCAAAACTTTAAGCCAGAACAAGAATGGATTCTTGAGCCTGGAGACATGCTGTATTTGCCACCTCATGTGGCTCATGATGGTATTGCTCTTGATCCAGGATGCCAGACCTGGTCGGTAGGATTTCGCTCCCCCTGCTTTAAAGAGTTGCTCCAAGAAGGATTGTGGCGGCTTGCTGAGTCCTTGGAAGATATCCCCGCCTTAGAAAATAAATTTGCTGATCCAAAACAAGCCGCAACCCAACTTGCTGAACAGCTTCCTGAAGAACTGATCAAACAACTTAGCGCAAAGCTTACGGAATTGAAGTTAGATCAAATTGATAGTTTTTTACCAGGCATTACTGCCTACTTATCGGAGCCCAAACAAGCTGCTCTATTTAAGGCTCCCCACAGGCCACTTAAGCCTAAGGAATTGCTCAAGAAGCTCAGCACAAACGAGCTTATACCCCACCCGCAAACCCGCATTTTGAGCCTAGGTAAGCAGGTTTATTGCAATGGGGACAATGTCAGCAAGGGGCAGTCGCCCGATATCCTCAAGGCCTGGCAAACCCTTTCCGCCGAAAAGGGGCTCAAAATGACCAAGCTGCAAAACCTTGATAAATCTAGCCTTTATGAAGCTTATTTGGCTGGGTGGCTGGTTTTTGGAAGCTGAATTTCGACATGGATATAATAATTGCTGGAAACTACTTAGGGATTATCCCTTGGTAAATCCAGAAAACAATTACCGGTAATTGTTCTTAATTTTTTTAAAGGAATTTACAAATGAAGAAGTCACTCGTTTTCGCTGCTATGTTAGCAATCGCCTTGGCCGCTTGCGGTAAAAAAGAAGAAGCAAAGCCTGCTGAAGCTCCTGCTGCTGCTCCAGCTGCCCCTGCTGCTGAAGCTCCTGCTGCTGCTCCAGCTCCAGCTGCTCCTGCTGCTGACGCTAAGAAGTAATCTTCTTCATGAAGAAAAAAAGCCGCTGAAAAGCGGCTTTTTTATTTGCTATTAAAACTAAATTACTTACGTACTACCTACAAATTACTTCGTAAGTTGCTCCGTTAACAAACTCAACAATTGGAAACCAGCCGGTGTATTTTCTGGTTTACCTTCAACATTTTGCACATAAACATTTGCCGAATTTTCACCGGTACTCTTAATCACAACTTGGTATTTCTTAGCCTTCATACCAGATTCATCTTTACTGCTAAAGAGATTGGAGAAGAATCCTTTGGTATCGCCTAAATCTTTCGGATTTACATAGCGTACATAGTAAACACCAGTAGAGCGATTGCGATCTTCCACGGTAAAGTTTGAGCGGTCTAGAGCCAAACCAACGTCACGCCAAGAGCGATCAAAGCCAGCACTCAACTCGATGTAACCTTGATTGTTACCCTCCTGAACAAACTTAGCCTTAGGTGTTTTAGGGCCGAGTGGAACGGCTACCATTGCCTTTGCTTGTTCTTGGGTCATGCCTAGACGCTCCATCAGTCGAGCTAAAAAGGCCGCCTCTAATTCAGGATCATTTGGGCGAGCAGTCCAAATTGTTGATAAACAAGCGCCAGTGGTATCGGTTGTACATTTCTCGATTGCACCGCGTTGTGTAATGTAAATTTCAGTTTCGTCAGGTTTAGAAACCTCTAAACGCGTTCTATATTTATCACGCTCACCAGTGTCATAAATAGAATCTAAAGCACCGCCAACAACAGATCGAATCCAATCTTGTGCAATCTTTGCACGATTCTCAGCCCAGTCAGTTTCCATAATGCCGGTTGATGGAGAGTCAACTACCAACAAGAAACCATTTTCTTGCCAGAAGTCTTTTACCTGTGGATAGAGCTCTGGGGCTGGCTTTTCGACTACCAACCAACGACGTTCACCATCACGGGCAATGCGCATACCCGGAATACCCGTCATCACGTTACTGCGCATCTGAGATGATTTTTTAACTGCCGCGTTGTATTCAGACATCGTAGCAGTACCATCTTGAACGGTGTAACGGCGATCGGCTTGAGCTGTAATCAAGTCTGGTGGGTATGACAAGTTAGGACCACGAACAGCACCAGTACTCTTGTAGTCAACAGTATCACTACTAGTAATGGACTTACAAGCAGTCAATACCGTAGAAGCAACCAAAATTAAGGCTAGGATCGATAAGTATCGACGAAATAGTTGAAGCAGATTCATCATAATAAGTTGGCCTGTTTTAACGCTGCTTTTAGAGGCTCGCGCAAAGAATTGCTTAAAGGTGTTAATGGCAAACGGATGCCTGCAGTAATCTTACCCATCTCGTGTAAGGCCCACTTAACCGGAATTGGATTAGCCTCAGTAAACATGGCTTTATGAACCGCAATTAACTGATATTGAATTTCTCGGGTTCGCTTCACATCATCAGACATCGCTGCTACACAGAGCTCATGCATCAAACGCGGTGCAATATTAGCGGTTACTGAAATATTACCTTTACCGCCCATCAACATCAACATGGCGGCCGTGAGATCGTCGCCAGAAAATACAGAAAAATCTGCATGGCCAGCACGCTTAAGATCATTGATGAGTAGAGTGCCACGCTCTAGGCTGCCTGTTGCTTCTTTGATTCCGATAATGCCAGGTACACCGGCCAAACGAACGACGGTATCACCAGCTAAATCAGCTACCGTTCTACCCGGAACGTTATACAAAATCACCGGGAGATCTACAGACTCAGCAATCTTTTTGAAATGTGCGTACATGCCATCTTGTGTAGGCTTGTTGTAATACGGCACTACTTGCAAGCTGGCATCCGCACCAACCTGCTTTGCAAATTTGGTTAACTCAATCGCTTCAATTGTGGAATTTCCACCTGTACCAGCAATCACTGGAATGCGTCCGGCGATCTGCTCGACTGTCACACGAATCAATTCACAATGTTCTTGAACGGAAACAGTGGGAGACTCACCGCTAGTTCCAACGATCACAATGCCATCTGTACCCTCAGCAACATGCCAATCTAATAATGAACGCAGGCTAGCGAAATCCAAGCTACCATCCTCAAACATCGGGGTAACAATAGCCGGCATACTGCCAGCGATGGGCTTTTTACTATCTTTGGAGTTAGCTGAATTTGTCACCGAATATGCACCGATTTTTAGCTGTCTTAACCCTGAAATTGTAACGGAATGCGCTTTTTTAGCTCACCTTTTACAGCGCAGAGGCGCTGAACCATAGCTGGTTTGGGCTCATCCACATAAATATCCTCATAAGCCAGCACTTTAAGACCATGGCGGACGGAAAAAGCGAGTAATTCCCCTGGGTTTAAAAGGAAATTGGGATTGGAAGGTTTACCAAAATCACCGTTACCAAGGGCAAAGGTTTCGTAGATCAAAACACCGCCGCTTTGCAGCATTTTGGGTAATTGATCCAGGTGCGGACGGTAGAGGTAGTTGGTAACTACGATTGCACCAAATTTTGCATCCATGAGGGGCCAATCAACCTGCTCAAGATCGAGACACCTGGGAGTAATTAAAGGATTACCAAGAGAGACTACTGCCGCAATATCAAGATCAACTGCCAAGACATCGTGACCCATACTTGCTAATAAAGCTGAGTGCCGCCCTGATCCGCAGGCTAAATCAAGAACCTTATCGCCACTAGGAATGAGCGGAGCAAATCTTCTTACCCAAGGAGAAGCATTCAAGATGACATCGTGCGCACTGGGCAAGATCAAACCTTAATCGTAAGCAAGGCCCATTGCCTCACGAACCTCGCGCATGGTTTCTTGGGCAACCTTACGCGCTTTATCGCAGCCATCGGCAATGATGGAGCGCAAAAGACTTGGATCATCTAGATATTTCTGAGCACGCTCAAACATGGGTTGCTGCTCAGCCAAAATTGCATCAATTACCGGCTGCTTACATTCGAGACAGCCAATACCAGCAGATTTACAACCCTGATCTACCCACTGCTTCGTCTCTTCATTAGAGTAAACAGTGTGTAATTGCCATACTGGGCAGCGCGCTGGATCACCCGCATCCGTTCTGCGAACGCGTGCAGGATCGGTTGGCATCGTACGGATCTTTTTAATCACATCATCTGGATTTTCGCGAATGCTAATCGTATTGCCATAGGATTTTGACATCTTCTGACCATCAATACCTGGCATACGTGATGCCGCTGTCAGCAATGCCTGTGGTTCAGGCAAAATAATTTTGCGCGCGCCTTCCAAGAAACCAAAGAGTCGTTCGCGATCAGCCATCGATAGACTCTGCGCTTCTTGCAACAGAGCCTTGGCTTGCTCTAATGCCTCATCATCACCGCGCTCCTGAAACGCCACGCGTAATTCAGCGTACATCTTGGCACGCTTGCTGCCAAGCTTCTTCACTGCTTCTAGCGCTTTTTCTTCAAAGCCTGGCTCACGACCATATAAATAGTTAAAGCGACGCGCTACTTCACGTGTCATTTCGACGTGAGGAACTTGGTCTTCACCGACAGGTACAAATTGTGCACGGTACATCAAAATATCTGCAGCTTGTAGTAATGGGTAGCCTAAGAAGCCATAGGTTTGAAGGTCTTTTTCCTTGAGCTTTTCTATTTGATCTTTATAGGTAGGCACCCGCTCAAGCCAGCCCAATGGGGTTCCCATGGAAAGCAGCAGGAATAGCTCGGCGTGCTCGGGAACTTTACTTTGAATAAATAAAGTTGCTTGATTAGGATCTACACCTGTAGCCAACCAATCAATCACCATATCCCATACGGATTGCTCGATGACATCAGGTGTTTCGTAATGGGTTGTTAGGGCGTGCCAATCTGCTACAAAAAAGAAACAGGGGTATTCGGACTGCAGGCGCACCCAGTTCTTTAAAACACCGTGGTAATGACCCAGGTGCAAACTACCAGTTGGTCTCATGCCAGAGAGAACGCGTTCAGCAAACATCTGTTTTCTTTTTCTTAGTGGTTACTTAGTGGTTAATTAGTAAGGAGCTTATATTCTTAATGAAAAACTGACCATACTGGCGTCAGATTGTCTGGTAAGTGTGGCAGATTACCCAAATCAATATGACTCTCATTCGGATCATGAAAATCAGAGCCACGAGAAGCTAAAAATCCATACTGCTGAGCTACCTTCGCAAAAGTTTTATATTGATCAGGACTATGGCTGCCGGTAATCACCTCAATTGCCAGGCCGCCTAAATCTTTAAAATGCTGATAGAGCTCATCCATTTGCATCGCATTGAGCCGGCTATAACGGCCAGGGTGTGCAATCACGGCAACTCCACCTGCTGCTTTAATCCATTTAACAGCATTATCAAGACTGGCCCACTGATGAGGCACGTATCCCGGCTTGCCTTCAATTAAATAATTTTTAAACACATGCTCGGTATTGCGGCACACACCCTGCTCTACTAAAAAACGTGCGAAGTGCGTTCTAGAAATCAAATCATGATTTCCGGCAAAATGAAGTGCGCCTTCATAAGCCCCTTCAATACCTACCTTAGATAATTGCTCAGCCATCAACTTTGCACGGTTACCGCGACCTTCACGGGTTGAGCGTAAGCCTTCAATAATTCCAGCATGCTCAGCATCAATTCCAAGTCCAACAATATGAATAGTCTCGCCCATCCAAGTAACTGAGATTTCTACTCCAGCAAGGTAATCGATCTTTAGTGCGCTGGCCGCCTCCCTAGCACGCTTCTGACCACCCAGTTCATCATGATCAGTTAGCGCCCATAAATGCACCCCATTTGCTTTAGCTCGCTCCGCCAATTTTTCAGGCGTCAAGGTGCCATCAGAAATCACTGAGTGACAATGCAAGTCGGCGTTTAGGGGTGAAAAGCTGCTCATGGCCTTATTTTAGGTCAAGCTGGTGTCAATTACCCGGCGCGGTGCATCTAGGTAGTCGCGAGACTGCATCTCGATCAGGCGGGACACGGTTCGAGAGAATTCAGCAGTAATTTGACCCTCGGTATATAAGTCCGGAGCAGATACCTCGGCTGACATAATCAGTTTGATCTTATGGTCGTACAAGACGTCAATTAGCCAAATAAACCGGCGGGCTTCATTAGTCATCCTAGGGGGCATATAGGGCACCCCAGAGAGAATCACAGTATGAAACTGATTGGCTATCTCTAAATAATCATTTTGCGAGCGTGGGCCACAACACAAAGTTTGAAAATCAAACCAAACCACGCCATTAGCCATATGCAAAGGACGCAACTCTCGAGACTCAATATTCAAAACTGGATTGCGGGCCTCTTTTTGATTACCAATCAGAGTCTGAAACATTTGCCCAAGGGTAGCCTGAGTCTCTGCATTAACAGGAGTGAGATAGGCTTGTACTTGCGCCATTTGTACACGGCGGTAATCATTGCCTGCATCTACGTTCAAGACATCTAATTTCTCCTCCAGCAACTTTATTGCGGGCAGCAACCTATCGCGATGCAATCCATTGGGATAAAGCTGATCCGGGCGATAGTTCGATGTCATCACAAACTGCACTCGATCTACAAAGAGCGCACTAAGCAAGCGATAGAGAATCATCGCATCGGCGATGTCGTTAATGTGAAACTCATCAAAGCAAATCAGTCGGTAACGATTCGAAATTCGTTTTGCTAACTCATCCAAGGGATCCGCTAACCCTGATAGTTCGTGCAACTCTCGATGTACTTCACGCATGAACTCATGGAAATGAATGCGGATTTTCTTTTCTAAAGGAGAAGCCGCATAAAAGCAGTCCATCAAAAAAGATTTACCCCGACCCACCCCACCCCAGAGGTATAGCCCTTGCGGCAAAGAAGGCTTAAATAGGGCTTTTTTGAGATTATTGCTGCGGATCTCTTTATAAGCAATCCATTCATCTTCGCACTGTTGTAGACGTTCTACAGCACGAAGCTGCGCGGGATCGCTTTGATACCCGCGAGCTTTTAATTCCTGATGGTAGTACTCAATAGTTTTCAATTACATATTGAGTGCACGTTGATCTGTCGCCAATGCTGCCTCGCGCATCACTTCTGACAAGCTTGGATGCGGATGACAGATACGTGCGATATCTTCTGCTGCTGCTTTAAATTCCATTGCAACTGCTGCTTCAGCAATTAAGTCAGAAGCATTGGCGCCAATGATGTGAACGCCAAGAATTTCATCGGTCTTAGCGTCAGCCAATATCTTGATGAAACCATCAGCACGGCCCATACCTAAGGCACGACCATTAGCAGCAAATGGAAACTGACCAGCTTTATAAGCAATACCAGCTTCTTTGAGAGCCTGCTCAGTTTTGCCAACCCATGCTATTTCAGGATCGGTGTAAATAACCCAAGGGATGCAGTTGTAATCGATATGTGGTTTTTGGCCAGCGATGACTTCAGCAACCAAAACCCCTTCATCTTCAGCTTTATGCGCCAGCATTGGACCTCGTACTACGTCACCAACAGCATATACGCCAGGGGCTGCAGTAGCGCAAGTGTGATCATCAATTGGAATGAAACCACGCTCATCCACTTTGAGGCCAATCTTATCAAGACCCAATTTATCAGTATTTGGTACGCGGCCAACAGAGACAATTAAGCGATCACATTCCAACTTAGCAGTTTTACCAGCGCTATCGGTGTAATTAACCACCACTCCCTTTTTATCCGCTTTTACATCACCAATCTTCACGCCAGTATGAATATCCAAACCTTGCTTAGCAAACAGCTTTTGGGCTTCTTTAGCAATGCTGACATCACAAGCACCTAAGAATGAAGGCATGGCCTCGAGAACAGTCACCTCAGCACCGAGACGGCGCCATACAGAACCCAACTCCAAACCAATCACGCCAGCACCAATGACGCCTAATTTCTTAGGAGCAGAATCAAACTTAAGCGCACCTTCGTTATCGCAGATCAATACATTGTCTACAGTGATGCCAGGAAGATGACGTGCTTTAGAACCAGTGGCAATAATCACATTCTTTGCAGTAACGGTTTCTTTATCTTTGCCATCTATCTTGACTTGATAACCATCAGCGCCCTTTCCTTCAAAAGAGGCATGGCCTTTTAACAAGGTGACCTTGTTCTTACGAAACAGATACTGAATACCACCAGTCATTTTGGTAACGATGTCATCTTTACGAGCGATCATCTTTTTAGAATCGATGCTCACAGAACCCACTTTAATTCCGTGATCTGCAGCATGATGACTGATCTTCTCAAATTCCTCAGAAGAGGCTAACAATGCCTTAGAAGGAATACAACCAACGTTTAAGCAGGTACCGCCTAAACGTGGCTCACCCTTAGGATCATCGTAAGAACTAGATTCTGCGCAGGCAACCTTGAAACCAAGTTGCGCTGCACGAATTGCAGCGATGTAACCACCAGGGCCACCACCGATTACCACTACATCAAAAGCTTGGCTCATGATCTTCCCTTCTTATAAATCAAGAAGAAGACGTGAAGGATCTTCTAGGGCATCCTTCATAGCAACCAAACCAAGCACAGCCTCGCGGCCGTCAATGATGCGATGATCGTAGGACAGAGCTAGGTAGTTAATTGGACGAATAACGATTTGACCATTCTCAACTACAGCACGATCTTTAGTTGCATGGATACCCAAAATCGCAGATTGCGGTGGGTTGATGATTGGCGTGGAAAGCATAGAACCAAATACACCGCCGTTAGAGATCGAGAATGTGCCACCAGTCAACTCTTCAATAGAAAGCTTGCCTTCGCGAGCTTTAGTACCGAACTCAGCAATCTTCTTTTCGATGTCAGCCAAATTCATTTGATCAACGTCACGCAGAATTGGCACTACCAAGCCACGTGGTGAGCTTACGGCGATACCGATATCAAAGTAGCCGTGGTAAACAATGTCATTGCCATCAACAGAAGCATTTAAGAGTGGGAATTTCTTCAAAGCGTGTGTAGCTGCTTTAACGAAGAATGACATGAAGCCCAACTTCACACCATGTACTTTTTCAAACTGATCTTTGTACTTATTACGCATAGCGATTACCGGAGCCATGTTGACCTCATTAAATGTAGTCAAAATAGCGTTGTTTGCTTGGGACTCCAGCAAACGCTCGGCGATACGAGCACGCAAGCGACTCATTGGCACACGCTCTTCTGGGCGATCACCCATTGGCATTGGTGCGCTTGGTAATGCGGCAGACTTAGCACCACCGGCTGAGGCATTTAACGCATCCCCTTTTGTAATACGGCCATCGCGACCGGAACCACTAACCTGACCTGCATCGATATTCTTTTCAGCAAGAATTTTTGCAGCTGAAGGCGCTGCGGCTGCGCCAGTTTTAGCAGCAGGCGCGGCAGCTTTGGCTGGTGCTGCTGCAGGTGCAGCGGCGGCAGGTGCTGGTGCTGCAGCAGCAGGCGCGGCGGCTGCAACAGCAGTGCTATCGATCTTTGCAATCAATTGCTCAGCAACGACAGTACCACCATCAGCCACGATGATTTCTGTCAAAACGCCAGCTGAAGGTGCTGGAACTTCGAGAACCACTTTATCTGTTTCAATTTCAATCAAGATTTCGTCTTGACCAACAGCGTCACCAACCTTCTTTTTCCATTGCAATAAAGTTGCTTCAGCAACTGACTCGGAGAGTTGTGGAACTTTAACTTCGAAAATAGCCATGATTAATCCTGTTTATATGTGTATATGTTGAGTGATGAAAACGATTATTTCGTAATCACATACCCTTTGAGTTTGGCAAATGCCGTATTCAGTAATGACTTCTGCTGTTCTTGGTGAAGATGGGCATAACCACAAGCTGGTGATGCTGATGCAGGGCGGCCTGCATAAGCCAACTTCATACCATCAGACATATTTTCTAAGATGTTGTGCTGTACAAAGAACCATGCACCTTGGTTTTGTGGCTCATCTTGGCACCAAATAATCTCTTCCAATTTTGGATATTTCTTCAACTCAGCAGTTAATGCTTTGTGCGGGAATGGATACAACTGCTCTAAGCGAATAATGGCAACATCACCAATCTTCTTCTCAGTACGTTGTTTCACTAAGTCGTAATAGACCTTACCAGAACATATTACAAGTCGAGTTACCTGGCTGGCATCAATCGAATCATCACGCTCACCTAATACGGTCTTAAATCCGCCCTTAGTAAACTCAGACAGGGGGGATGCAGCTTCCTTATTACGCAGCAGTGATTTGGGAGTCATCAAGATCAGCGGCTTGCGAAATTGACGAATCATCTGACGACGTAACACATGGAATATCTGTGAAGCAGTAGTTGGCTGAATGACTTGCATATTGGTATCAGCGCACAACTGCATGAAACGCTCAAGACGTGCAGAGGAATGCTCTGGGCCTTGGCCTTCATAACCATGGGGCAACATCATCACTAAGCCATTAGCACGGCCCCACTTCACTTCGCCTGAGGCAATGAATTGGTCAATCACTACTTGTGCACCGTTAGCAAAGTCGCCGAACTGAGCTTCCCAGATAGTTAAAGTGTTTGGTTCGGCAGATGCATATCCGTATTCAAAACCAAGCACCGCCTCTTCGGAAAGAATGGAATCGATCACCAAAAATGGTGCTTGATCTTTAGCAACGTGGCGCAATGGAATATAAATGCCGGTATCCCACTTTTCACGATTTTGGTTGTGTAGAACTGCATGACGATGGGTAAATGTTCCACGGCCACTATCCTCACCAGATAGTCGCACTGGATAGCCACTAGCAACTAAGGATGCAAAAGCCATATGCTCCCCCATGCCCCAATCGATATTGACTTCACCACGACCCATTGCAGCACGGTCATTTAAGACCTTTTCTACCAATGGGTGAACTTTAAAGCCTTCACGAGGAGTGGAGATGCGCTCTGCCAATCGCTTCCATTCAGTCAAAGGAATTGCTGTATCAGCCTCATCTGTCCATTTTTTATTTAAGAATGGTGACCAATCAACCGCAAACTTACCCTTATAGTTACTCAGCACTGGGTCTGAAGTCTGTTTGCCCGCATCCATCGCAGCGCGGTAGGCCTTCACCATCTCCTCACCGGAGCCCATGGGCAATGTTCCCTCAGCTTCTAGTTTGTCGGCATAAAGCTTACGAGTACCAGGATGAGCAGCGATGATCTTGTACATCAAAGGCTGAGTCATTGACGGCGTATCTTGCTCGTTATGGCCTAATTTTCTGAAGCAAACAATATCAATTGCCACATCCTTGTGAAATTGTGTACGGAACTCTATCGCTAGCTGAGTTGCCAACACAACCGCTTCAGGATCATCACCATTTACATGCAGTACCGGCGCATCGATGATCTTCATGATGTCCGTGCAATACAAGCTTGAACGCAAGTCACGAGGGTCTGAGGTTGTAAAACCGATTTGGTTGTTAA
>TBL_comb48_EPIDRAFT_1000875_pt1 | contig 23138 bp, 19 predicted proteins | sample TroBogEpilimnion_37_FD_10681 | JGI IMG/M metagenome (IMG submission 10681) | reverse complement strand
CCGATTCATCGCAGAGAATCTGACGGAGCAATTATCACTCAGTTTGATATGGGCGCCTGTGAAGCAATTGGGCTTTTGAAGATGGATTTCTTAGGTCTTCGTAATCTTTCAGTCCTAGATGATTGCTTGATTAACATCAAGGAGAATCAAGGAATCGATTTAGATTTATCTACACTCACCCTAGATGATAAGAAGACCTTCGATTTGCTTGGCAAAGGCGAAACGTTAGGTGTCTTCCAGCTTGATGGTGGTCCGATGAGAGCACTTCTGAGGCAGATGGCGCCTGACTCGTTTGAAGATATCTCTGCAGTCATTGCTTTGTATCGTCCCGGACCGATGGGCGTGAATGCGCACACAGATTATGCAGATCGAAAGAACAAACGTAAACCGGTTGAACCGATTCATGAAGAGTTATCTGAACCTCTTTCTGAAATTCTTGGAGATACCTATGGCTTGATCGTGTATCAAGAACAGGTTATGGCGATTGCTCAAAAAGTTGCAGGTTTCTCGCTAGGTCGTGCAGATCTCTTGCGCAAGGCGATGGGTAAGAAGAATAAAGAGATTCTAGATAAAGAGTACGTAAACTTTGAAGCCGGAATGGTCACCAGCGGTTTTGGTACATCTGCAATTAAAAAACTTTGGGACACATTGATCCCCTTCTCTGATTACGCATTCAACCGCGCTCACTCAGCGGGGTATGGATTGGTTTCATACTGGACGGGATATTTGAAGGCTAACTATCCAACTGAATATATGGCGGCCTTACTCACATCTGTCAGGGACGATAAAGATAAAAGCGCCCTATACCTAAATGAGTGCCGTCGCATGGGGATCAAAGTCTTGCCACCAGATGTCAACGAATCGGCATCTGATTACACACCTCTTGGTAAAGATATTCGCTTCGGATTGACTGCTATCCGTAACGTCGGTGAAAACGTGGTTGGTTCCATTGTGGCCAATCGTCTAAGTAAAGGGCGCTACGGATCTTTTGGTGACTTCTTGGCGAAGGTAGACCAGCAAGTGTGCAACAAGAAGACGATCGAATCGCTGATTAAGGCAGGCGCATTTGATTCCCTGGGTTCATCCCGACGCGGATTAATGATGGTTTATCTTGAAGCAATTGACTCGATTAGCGAGACGAAGCGAGCCGAATCGATTGGACAATTTGATCTCTTCGGAAGCATGAACGAGGAAGCGTCAACATCGGTTTCTGGTGTCGAGCTAGATATCCCGACCGAAGAATGGGATAAAACACTTTTACTGAGTTATGAACGCGAAATGTTGGGACTTTATGTTTCTGATCATCCATTATTGGGGGTTGAGCACGTCCTTCGATCGGCAGTTGATATGCCATTGTCGCAACTCGCCGAAGATTCTGTGGGTCATGATCAGATCGTTAATATTGGTGGACTTATCACCCAGGTTCAACGTAAGGTTTCCAAGCAGGGAAATTCTTGGGCTATTGTCTCTATCGAAGACTTAGAGGGAGCAGTGGATGTTCTCTTCTTTGCAAATTCGTATCAAACACATGCCATGAATTTGATTGAAGATCGAGTTGTTGTCATACGAGGCAGGATTGACAAGCGAGAAGAAGCACCTCGTATCACCGCTTTGGAAATGACGATGCCTGATATCAGTGGGGGACCAACGGGACCACTTATCATCTCCATAGATTCGGCGCGTGTGACCGCTCCATTGGTGGATCGGATGAAGGAGATTCTGCGATCCCATCCAGGTTCGAGAGAGGTGCACTTGAAGCTAGATGATGGAAGCAAGGGGTTGGTCATGAAGATTGACGACGAACTACGCGTCACCGCCTCACCAAGTTTAAGCGCCGACTTAAAATCAGTCCTAGGACCGGATTGTCTGGTTTTCTAAGAAGATTTATCGGTCATCGGCGTTGGGTCGAACGCTTTAGAATATGGGCATGAACCCCGCTATTACGATTGCCCAAATCGATCTGCGCGGCAAAACTATGACTCGCCAGCAGTTAAAGCGAGCCATTCCACGCGCACTGGTGGATATTGATACGGCGATGCAAGTCGTAGCGCCAATTTTGCTCCGAGTGAAGAATGGTGACGAATCAACCCTCAAGGCGCTGGCCCAAGAATTTGATGGCATCTCACCTAAGGAGATCAGAGTTCCGGTTTCAGAGATTACGAAAGCCCTTGAAAATTTAGATCCTGATATTCGCATGGCTCTTGAAGTATCGATTGAAAGAGTCCGCAAAGTTCATGGCGAACAAGTAAGAGTAGAGCACACTACTGAAGTAGTTGCAGGTGGCACAGTTACTCAGAAATGGATCCCGGTTGACCGAGTTGGATTGTATGTGCCAGGCGGAAACGCGGTGTATCCAAGTTCGGTCATGATGAATGTAGTGCCTGCACAAATAGCAAAAGTTTCTAGTATTGCAGTGGCCTCTCCGCCCCAAAAAGATTTTGGCGGATTACCACATCCAACAATCTTGGCAACATGTGCATTACTTGGGATCACAGAAGTTTATGCGGTTGGTGGTGCGCAAGCCATTGCAATGTTTGCTTACGGAGTAGATGGCCTTTGCGATTCTACTGACCTGGTCACAGGACCCGGAAATATTTATGTAGCAGCTGCCAAGCGGGCATTACGTGGTTTGATTTCGATTGATTCGGAGGCAGGACCTACAGAGATTGCAATCTTGGCAGATGACACAGCCATCGCCATAGATGTTGCAGCAGATTTAATTAGCCAAGCCGAACATGACGTTCATGCCTCCGCCGTGCTGGTCACGACATCGCAAGATTTGGCTGCTGCTGTTTGTCTAGAACTTCAGGCCAGGGTCGCGGCAACCAAGCATTCAGAACGAATTCAAAAGGCATTTGCTGGTCCGCAGTCAGCGATCGTTTTGGTTGACTCAATTTCTCAAGGTATTGATGTGATTAATGGTTATGCGGCAGAACATCTGGAACTCCATGTAGCCAATCTTTCAGAAGTTTCTTCAAAAATTCGTAATGCTGGCGCAGTATTTCTTGGAAGATATGCTCCTGTGTCGCTGGGGGATTATTCAGCAGGATCAAATCACGTATTGCCTACTGGGGGTTGTGCATGTCATTCCAGTGGACTCTCCGTTCAGAGTTTCTTGCGTGGCATCAATTTTATTGAGTACAACGAATCCGCCTTTACGGATATCGCGGCAACCGTCATTACCTTGGCGAACGCTGAAGACTTGCCCGCCCATGGGGAAGCCATAACCGCACGATTCGAGGAGCGCAAATAATGGTTCAATCACAATGGCCTTATTGGCTCCCTCTTCGCGCAGATCTTCGTAACATCTCCCCTTATGGTGCACCACAAATTGAAGGCGTTGTTGCGCTTAACACAAATGAGAATCCTTTCTCACTTCCACAAGAAGTCGTAGATGAGATGGCAACCAGACTTAGAGAAGTGATTGCGGGCCTCAATCGATATCCAGATCGTGACGCGCTCAAACTTCGAACGAAGTTAGCGGAGTACATTTCAGCGACAACTGGCGTAGAACTTGATAGCGAGAATATCTGGGCAGCTAATGGCTCGAATGAAATTCTACAAACTATTTTCTTAGCGTGCGGTGGGCCTGACCATCTTGCAATAGGTTTCACGCCTTCGTATTCGGTCCATCCTTTGATTGCGCAGATCACCAAGACTCCATGGTTCGCAGGGACCCGTGATCAAGATTTTGCGATTGATGTTACTTCTGCGAAAAAATTGATCCGTGAAAAGTCTCCGCATCTTGTTTTTATAGCAACCCCTAATAATCCATCTGGGAGTTCGACACCGATTGCTGCCCTGAAGGAGTTAGCCGAAGCCGCAGGCTCTGTTGGTGCGCTTTTGATAGTCGATGAAGCCTATGCAGAATTTTCGGACGAACCATCTGCGGTCACGTTGTTAGCGGATTTTCCTCATGTAGTCATTGTCCGAACCATGAGTAAGGCCTTCGCCTTCGCAGGAGCTAGAACGGGTTACTTTGTTGCAAAGCCAGCAATGGTTGCAGCTGCCCTGGTGACTCGATTGCCTTATCACTTGAGTTCGCTCACGCAAGCCGCGGCGCAGACCGCACTGGACTTCACACCTGCGATGCAATCAGAGATTCGAGTTCTGGTTTCTGAGCGGGCACGCGTTGAGTCTGCACTTAAGGAAGTCGGCTTCACATCGGTTCCAAGCGCCGCCAACTTTCTCCTATTCTCTGGCTTTAAAGGTGAACCCAGCGCGGTATGGCAGGCCTTTCTTGATCGCGGCATATTGATCAGGGATATCGGACTTCGCGGTTATTTACGTGTGACCATTGGAACACCGGCCGAAAATGATCAATTCATCGCGGCGCTCCGCGAAATTGCGGAATAATTCCACCCCTAGGAGAGAAGAGGCCTGATGAGTATTTCACGTGTTGCTACGGTGAAGCGCGAGACCAAAGAGTCAACTGTATTTGTTCAGTTAAACCTTGACGGTTCGGGATTGATCGACATACAAACCGGAGTTCCGTTCTTTGAACATATGCTTTCTCAGCTGGGTAGACATGCAGGCTTTGATCTGACAGTAAAAACCACTGGCGATGTAGAAGTTGATTCTCACCATACGGTTGAAGATACCTCGCTCGCTTTCGGTCAGGCGCTGCGTGAGGCCCTTGGCGATAAGGCGGGAATCCGTCGCTTCGGTGATGCCATGGTTCCACTCGATGAGGTATTAGTTCAGGCCGCAGTAGACCTATCTGGTCGTCCGTATTTGGTGCACCGTCAACCAGAAATTGTTGAGTTGATCGGAACCTTTGATACAACACTTGGCCGTCACATTTGGGAATCTATCGTTGCCGAAGCGCGAATCGCTCTGCATATTAGGGTTCTCGAAGGAAGAAATGCACACCATGTATTTGAGGCGCAGTTCAAGGCAGTTGCTCGGGCGCTTCGTGAAGCAGTAACCATCGACGAACGCGTAATGGGAATCCCTTCTACCAAGGGATCTCTTTGATAGCGATTCTTGATTACGGATCGGGAAATCTTCGTTCTGCAGAACGAGCTTTTTCCTTAAGTGGTCATGAAACAATTATTACGTCAGATCCAGAGATTTGTGCATCAAGTGATGGGTTAGTGGTCCCTGGAGTCGGCGCATACGGTGCCTGCATGAAACAGCTAATTGCAGCTAGTGGAGACACGATTATCAAGAGCCGTGTTGCATCTGAAAAACCGATTTTAGGAATATGCGTGGGTATGCAAATACTTTTCTCTTCTGGTACAGAAAAAGGTGGGCAATTGGGTCTAGGAATTTTTGATGGAGAAATTAGCCAAATCAGCGCCAAGATACTTCCTCATATTGGCTGGAATACGATTTCTTCTCCTAAAGATTCGTTGCTCTTTAAGGGTGTCGAAGATCAATCCTTCTACTTTGTGCATTCCTTTGCAGCGAAGTCACATGTGGATGGCGCGCTGAGTGGATGGAGCGAATACGGAGAGAAGTTCATGGCCTCAATCGAACGTGGTTCCACAAGTGCAGTTCAATTCCATCCCGAAAAAAGTGGCGATGCTGGCGCTCGGCTTATCTCTAATTGGGTTTCTAGCCTTTAGGCGCCCCTTCACCATGAAGAAACTACAACTACTACCCGCGATTGATGTTAAAGATGGTCGTGCTGTCCGACTAGTGCAAGGGGAATTAAGTGCAACTAGTCAGTACGGACTCCCATTAGAAGTCGCCGCAGAATTTGTTGAAGCGGGAGCAGAGTGGATTCATCTGGTGGATCTTGACGCAGCATTCGGAATAGGTAGCAATGCCGAGCTACTCGAACAGGTAATTAAGAGCGTAAATCTTAAGGTCGAACTCTCTGGCGGCATTCGCGATGATGCTTCCCTACGACGGGCGTTAGCGACGGGGTGTACCAGAGTAAATCTTGGTACCGCAGCTCTTGAGAATCCGGAGTGGACTTCTAAAGTGATTTCAGAATTTGGTGATCGAATTGCAGTTGGCCTAGATGTACGTGGCCATACTCTTGCGGCTCGGGGTTGGACCAAGGAAGGTGGAAACCTCTTTGAAACGATCGAGAGATTAGATCGAGATGGATGTTCGAGATACATTGTCACCGATGTTGCTAAAGATGGCACCCTTGCGGGTCCAAATGTCGAGTTACTAAAAGAAGTCTGTGCTTTTACAAAGCAACCCGTTGTTGCAAGTGGAGGAGTTTCTAGTCTTCAAGATTTGTGTGTACTGCGTGATTTGACATCGATTGGAGTCGAAGGAGCAATTGTAGGTAAGGCACTTTACGCCGGCGCCTTTTCACTTGCCCAAGCGCTACAGGTAACTTCAGAATGACATTGGCCAAGAGAATAATTCCTTGTCTGGATGTTGCCGGCGGTCGTGTTGTAAAGGGCGTGAATTTTAAAGATCTAGTGGATGCTGGGGATCCAGTCGAACTTGCAAAATTTTATGGTGAAGCCGGCGCTGATGAGCTGACTTTTCTTGATATTTCCGCATCAGTTGAAGATCGTTCCACGACTCTTGATATTGTTTCTAGAACTGCCGAGCAAGTCTTCATTCCATTGACCGTTGGTGGCGGGATCCGCGCGGCTTCAGATGTTGATCAATTGTTGCGTGCAGGTGCCGATAAAGTCGGTGTAAATACCGCGGCGATTAATCGCCCGCAGCTGATAAACGAAATTTCGGATCGCTTCGGCGATCAGGTCCTCGTATTGTCCGTAGATGCCAGGCGGTCAAAAACCGAATCGGGTTTTGAGGTAACAACTCATGGCGGACGGACTGGTACGGGTTTGGATGCATTTGCCTGGATTGCTGATGCGACTTCGCGAGGTGTTGGTGAGATTCTGCTCAATTCGATGGATGCCGATGGAACTCGGGCAGGCTTTGACACAGAGATGATTAGCAGAGTTCGCTCCATTACACAGGTGCCGCTCATCGCAAGTGGCGGGGCTGGCATAGTTGAAGATTTTGCTCGTGCGCTAGAGGCAGGAGCTGATGCACTTTTGGCTGCAAGCGTCTTCCACTTCGGCACTTTTTCAATTCAAGAGGTCAAGGCGCATCTGGCTCAAAGAGGATATTCGGTCCGCCAATAGTCCTGCTTACGGCAGAATAAGCCAATGCAGATTCCAGCCGAAGTAGCAGTCCACTTTGCAGCCGGGACTTTGGTAGCGGCTATTGCACAGGATGTGGAGAGCAACGAAGTTCTCATGGTTGCCTGGATGAATGAAGAGGCCTTCAAGAAGACTGTCGAAACTAAGGAAGTTACTTATTGGAGCCGTAGCAGAAATGCCCTGTGGACCAAAGGTGAAAGTTCTGGCCATACTCAAAAGTTAATAGAAATATCTTATGACTGCGACGGTGATGCACTCTTGTTAAAAGTTGATCAGGTTGGAGCGGCCTGTCATACGGGTGAGAGATCCTGCTTTCACAGAACGGTTGCAGATTAACCATGAGTGAGTCTAAAAATGAGATGTCTTTAACAGATTTCAGAAAATTTGCAGAAAATCACAATGTGATTCCGGTGTCTCGCAGATATCTAGCGGATACCGAAACTCCTCTCTCTATTTACCAAAAATTGGCTGGAATCCGCCCAGGAACTTTCTTGCTTGAATCTGCAGAACATGGCGGAGCGTGGTCTCGATATTCTTTTATCGGAATTCACAGCGCATCAACTCTTACAGAAGTTGATGGGAAGGCCGCTTGGATTGGAGCTACACCTTCTGGAGCTCCTGTTGGAATTGATCCACTCGAAGCGCTGCGAATCGCAGCAACACATTTGCGAACTCCAGAGGTTCCGGGGTTGCCCCCGCTTACGGGTGGCTTGGTGGGTTATGCTGGTTATGAAATCGTTCGTCGCCTTGAAAAAATTCCGTCACTCGCCATGGAAGATATCGACTTACCAGAAATTACATTTATGTTGACCTCTGATTTGGCGGTATTCGACCATTTTGATGGTTCGCTCATATTGATCGCCAATGCGATTAATTGGGATGGAAGTTCAGAGCGAATTGATGAAGCTTATGCGGATGCATCCAGTCGACTTGATGCCCTTGAGGTAGAACTCCAGAAACCTATTGCTCCTAAGCTTTCACAGGTATTCAAAAAAGTGCCACCAAAATACGATCGAAACACGACTTCTGAGGAATTCCGGGCCAAGATTGAAATCATAAAAGAAGAAATCCGATCTGGTGAGGCATTTCAGGTAGTGCTTTCACAAAGATTTTCGATGGAAGCAAAGGCCGACGCCTTTGATATCTATCGAGCTTTGCGATCTTCTAATCCGAGCCCGTATATGTATCTCTTTAGGTTTAATAATGGCCTAGATATTGTTGGCTCAAGTCCAGAAGCGTTGGTAAAGATTCATGGCGAAGATGTAATGATTCACCCGATTGCGGGCACTCGTCCACGATCTAGCGATCCAGAGATCGATAAGAGACATGCTGAAGAGTTGCTAGAAGATCCCAAAGAGCGCGCCGAACACCTAATGTTGGTTGACCTGGGCCGAAATGATTTAGGACGAGTATGCAAGCCTGGTTCCGTGGAAGTTATTGAATTTATGCAGATTGAGAGATATTCCCATGTCATGCATATTGTTTCGACCGTTACGGGAAAGCTAAGTCCAGCCGCAACATCGGTTGATGCCTTGTTAGCCGTTTTCCCAGCAGGGACACTTTCTGGCGCCCCCAAGCCACGTGCGATGCAGATTATCGAAGAGAATGAACCAGTCCGTCGAGGAATTTATGGTGGCACGATCGGTTACTTAGATTTTAGAGGCAATATCGATACATGCATTGCGATTCGAACAACGGTTATTAAAGATGGCATCGCTTATGTTCAGGCCGGCGCGGGAATTGTTGCGGATTCGATTCCAGAGTTAGAAGATGATGAGTGTCAAAATAAGGCTGCTGCAGTGTTAAACGCGATCGCTTCGGCGAACGAACTTCGGGATATTTAAATGATCTTTATAAAGTTAGTTATTCTTTTACTTTTACTCGTTATTTTTTTATTTTTATCGGTCCGGTTGACCCGCCGTGGTCTTTCGCGGCGTTATGAGCCAAAAGCCCAAACTCCTTGGAATATTTTGAATGAGGGGCAGGATCCAACGGTATGAGCACTGTATTAGATTCCATAGTTGAAGGTGTATTGGAAGATGTTAAGGCTCGCGAGATACCGCTAACAGAGTTGTACAAAAGAATTGATTCAGCACCAGTTGTTCGTGATGCATATGCAGCCCTAAGTCAACCGGGTACCCAGATCATTGCCGAAGTTAAGAGATCTTCCCCAAGCAAGGGAGTGTTGGCATCAATTGCCAATCCGGCAGATTTGGCCTCCAAATACGAATCTGCAGGCGCTGCCGTGATCAGCGTTCTTACCGAAGCTCGTCGATTTGGTGGTAGTAATGCCGACTTAGTAGCGGTCAGATCCAGAGTCTCAATTCCAGTGTTGCGTAAAGATTTTGTCGTCACTGAATTTCAGGTTATTGAGACGCGAGTGCTTGGCGCTGATTTAATGCTCTTAATTGTTGCCGCATTGAGCGACTCACAATTGAAAGATTATCAAAGCTTGGCTAACGAGTTAGGGATGAAAGTTTTAGTAGAAGTTCATGATGAATCAGAACTCGAACGTGCACTGGCGATACAGGCTCGGATTATCGGAGTGAATTCAAGAAATCTGAAGACTTTAGAGATTAACGATGATGCGTTCACGAAATTACTGCCATTGATCCCAGATGAAGTGATCAAGATTGCAGAGTCAGGCATTTCTAAAAGATCACAAGTTGCCGCTGCGCAAGCGGCTGGCGCGAAGGCGATTCTGGTCGGGGAAACCTTGGTTCGTGCGGGCGACCCCGCGGCAGCCATTCTCGATCTGCTTGGCCGATAGTCGACTGGTAGCGTAGGACCGTGGCCACTCCTATCGAATCGGAAATTATTGGACACTTCGGTCCTTATGGAGGTCGATTTGTTCCCGAGGCGCTCATCGGCGCTCTGGATGAATTAGCACTCGCCCACGAAGTTGCTTCCAACGATCCACTCTTCCAAGTAGAACTTGCTGAGTTGCATCGCACGTACACAGGTCGTCCAAGTATTTTGACTGAAGCTAAGCGATTTGCCGAACATGCCGGCGGCGCAAGAATTTTGTTAAAGCGCGAAGATTTGAATCATACTGGAAGCCACAAGATCAATAATGTTTTAGGACAAGCGCTACTTACTAAACGTATGGGAAAAAAGCGTATCATCGCTGAGACCGGCGCTGGTCAACATGGAGTTGCTTCGGCTACTGCTGCTGCTTTGATGGGACTTGAATGTGTCGTCTATATGGGCGAAGAAGACACTAAACGTCAATCACTCAATGTTGCTCGCATGAAATTGTTAGGCGCGCAAGTCGTTCCTGTTACCCAAGGAAGCAGAACCCTCAAAGACGCAATCAATGAAGCGATGCGCGACTGGGTCACCAACGTTGAAACTACACATTATTTGTTGGGAACTGTTGCTGGCCCCCACCCATTTCCTACCATGGTGAGAGATTTTCATCGAATCATTGGAATTGAAGCAAGGGCTCAAACGCTAGAACTAGTAGGACGACTACCGGATGCCGTGTTGGCTTGCGTGGGTGGTGGTTCCAATGCGATCGGAATCTTCCATCCGTTTATTGATGACAAAGATGTTCGCTTAATCGGACTCGAAGCAGGCGGAAGTGGCGTTGCAAGTGGATTACACGCCGCGACTATTACAGGTGGTTCCCCGGGCGTCTTGCACGGCACCCGTTCGTATGTTTTGCAAGATGAGAATGGTCAGACTGTTGAGTCCCATTCCATTTCTGCGGGCTTGGATTACCCAGGTGTTGGCCCAGAACATGCATATCTCCACGATATTGGTCGCGCGGAGTATCGAGCCATTACCGATGATCAGGCTATGCAGGCATTCGAACTCATGTGCAAAACCGAAGGCATTATTCCGGCGATAGAAACTGCACATGCTTTAGCAGGTGCAATTCATATAGGCAAGGAACTTGGCCCAGATGCCGTTCTCTTGATAAACCTTTCTGGACGTGGCGACAAAGATGTGCAGACAGCTGCTGAGTACTTTGGAATTCCGCTTTAATGTCAACAGCCTTGGAAGAACTTTTCATACGGACTAAAAGTGAAAACCGAGCTGCACTGATTGCCTATTTGCCTGCTGGTTTCCCCTCTCAAAGGCAATGTATCGATGCGCTCAAAGCAATGATCGAAGGCGGAGTAGATGCCGTTGAAATTGGATTTCCTTACAGCGATCCCGTGATGGATGGTCCGGTTATCCAGGAGGCGGCAGAAACTTCGTTACGTCAAGGAACCGGAGCAAAGGAAGTATTTGAAACGGTTGCGGCGATCTCTGATTTAGTTCCAACAGTTATAATGACATATTGGAATCCAATAGAGCGATTTGGTGTGGATAATTTCCTGAAAACTCTAAAGTCAAACGGCGGTAGCGGAGTGATTACTCCAGACTTAACTATTGAAGAATCTACGTCCTGGCTCGAATCTTCGGCAGAACACAACACAAACAGAATTTATGTTATCGCCCCTAGTACGAGTGATGAGCGGCTACGGAAAGTTGTTGATAAAGCATCTGGCTTTGTCTATGCCGCATCACTTATGGGAGTCACCGGTACTCGCACTGCGGTCTCTAGCAGTGCTCAGTCACTCGTCACACGAATTCGAACATCAACGGAGCTGCCAGTTGCTGTTGGCCTGGGGGTATCGACTCCAGCTCAGGCGCATGAAGTGGCTCAATATGCGGACGGCGTAATTGTTGGCTCTGCATTTATCCGATTGCTCCAAGAAAGCGCTACTGAATCTGAAGGCATTGCAAAAGTTAAAGAGTTGGCGACAAATCTACGAGAAGCCTTGGGTCGTCCGTGAAAAATTCTTCAAAGCTGACGATATTGCCGTGGCTCACATTCATTGGGCGCTTAATTTTGGGAGGTGTTCTGCTTGCAGCTGGATATCTAAAAGCGAAAAATCCATCAGCAGCTGCTGGTTCAGTTCGTGTCTATGAAATTTTACCAACGGGGCTGGCAAATTCTTTAGGTTATGCGCTTCCGTGGATAGAAATTGGCGTGGGGTTATTTTTGGTGATCGGCATCTGGGTGAAAAGAGCCGCTATCGCCGGGGGAGTGCTGATGTTTATATTCATTGTTGCTATTGGACAGGCGTGGGCACGCAAATTGGCGATCAACTGTGGATGCTTTGGCAATGGCGGCATTTCAGCTGATGGCAAAGTGCACCCTGCGGTCTACCTCACAGAAATTCTGAGAGATTTTGGACTGACCATTGTTGCCGGGTATTTATATCGTTTCCCGCACGGTAAGTTTGGCCTGGATAAAGCGTCAGAAGAATATTAAGGCGATCTAAATAGAATCTAAATACAATCTAAATACAATCAAAATATATATTGAGGAGATATCGTGGCAGAAAAGAAGAAGAACGGAAAAGATACCGGTACCCGTAATTTGGTTATCGGAATGATCTTGCTGGTGGTTTTAGTTGGTGCGGGTTCGGCGCTTGCCAAGAACCGTGTAAATACTCATGCAACTATGCCTTCCTCCGTTTCTTCCGCAGACGGTTATGGAATCTCATTTAATCCGAAGGCCACAGTCAAAGTAGATTTTTACGAAGATTTTCAATGTCCTAACTGTCGCAACTTCGAGGCAGTCAATAGCGCCTACATTAATCGGCTCGTTACATCTGGAAAGATTCATGCGGTATTTCATCCGATGTCCTTCATCGGTCCCGAATCAATTGCCACTGCGGCTGCTTCGGCATGTGCGGCTGATCAGGGTAAATTCTTGGAATATCACACCGCGCTTTACGAGAATCAAGGGACTGCGGAAAACTCTGGAACGTGGAATAATCAAAAGTTAATTCTTTTAGGCCATACTGTCGGAATTAAGTCAACAAAATTTGATGCTTGTGTTAACAACGGGAATTACGTGAAGTGGACATCAAATATCGAAGCTGATGCTTCTTCGAAGAACATTAATTCCACTCCGACAGTTCTAATTAATGGGAAGGTGATCCCACCTTCGGCATATCTCGACCAAACTGCATTCAGCGCTCTATTCACCGCAGCTGGCGTTAAGTAAATTTTGTTTGACCGGTTTATCCCAACTCCATCGATATCGTCTATGGCGTTGGGGCCGATCACAATACATTTCTACGCCCTGTGCATTCTCTTTGGCATAATTTGTGCTCTTATTATCGGCATAAATCGATATAAGGCTGCCGGGGGTCTAAGTAATGAATTGCTCGACTTGGCAATATATGTGATTCCTGCTGGAATTATTGGCGGTCGGTTTTATCATGTGATCACAACCCCAGAACTGTATTTTGGTAGCCACGGTAATTTCTTCGGAGCTTTCAAAATTTGGGAGGGAGGTATGGGGATCTGGGGAGCTGTAGCGCTGGGAACCTTAGTTGCTTTTATTTATTTTAAAATTAAACCCCGTTCTCTTGGATTTGCATCTGCGGTCGATGCACTTGCTCCAGGCATTTTGGTTGCACAGGCAATTGGGCGATGGGGTAACTGGTTTAACGGGGAACTCTTTGGCCGACCATCTTCCTTGCCCTGGGCACTGCGGATTCCAGTAAAAGATAGACCTTTTGGTTATGAAATGTTCGCGACCTTTCATCCAACTTTTCTTTACGAGTCATTGTGGTGCCTACTTGCAGCGCTGGTGTTGATCTATGTTCCAATCTTTATGAGTCTGAAACCTGGGAGTACCTTCCTGGCATACATCACACTGTATTGCCTTGGACGTATCTGGATTGAAGCGCTGCGAATTGATGCCGCCCATAATATTTTTGGGGTTCGGCTTAATGTCTGGGTGGCTGGGATTTGCGGATCAATTTCCCTAATGTTCATTTGGCGCCGGCAGCGCTCCTATGTGGCGAACTCTGATTGAATGGCTAGAATCTTCCCATGTCACTAGAAGCGGTTTATCAGAGAAATGAACACCACCGGGGAAGCAAATCTGGGTGGTTACGCGCAGCTGTTCTTGGCGCGAACGATGGTTTGGTTTCTAATGCCTCTCTCCTTATTGGGATCGCTGCTGCTGGCAAAATGGATTTTTTACGAGTAGCAGGGTTAGCTGGGATTGCTGCTGGTTCGATGTCGATGGCAGTTGGTGAATATATTTCGGTACAGTCGCAAGCAGATATAGAAGCCTCGGATCGCGAAATGGAGAGAGAGCACCTACAGGTCGATCCAGAGGGTGAACTAGAAGAATTAACTCAGATTTATATTGAGCGTGGTCTGCCTCGAGACTTAGCAGAGCAAGTTGCAAAGACTTTCACGGAGAAGAATGCGCTAGAAGCACACCTTCGTGACGAACTTGGACATCACGAAATCCATAAGGCGCAGCCATTCCAAGCCGCCGCTGCCTCGGCTTTTAGTTTTGCCTTGGGCGCCGCGATTCCCTTACTAGGTGCGCTCGTTGGGACATCTAGCCAGAAAGTTGCCTTGATCATAGTTTTTGCATGCCTGGGGCTCATCGCTACGGGTGTTATTGGTTCGCGTTTGGCCGGATCACCTTTAATCAAAACCATCCTGCGGGTCCTTATTGGTGGTGGACTTGGTATGGCAATTACGGCTGGTATCGGTAGTTTGGCCCACATTTAGCCTGAGGCGCGGCGGTAAAGTCAGAAATCTCGGTATCAATATTCGTGCATTGGTTGGTACGCTTTTCCACTGCCAGGCCTAGGCCGGGTTGTATTCGTTGGGCCACCGTTGTCCCGACCGTTCTTTAGGAGCGATCGTGACTTTATTTTCTAGCGTGCCACATGCACAGGGCTTGTATAACCCTGCCGACGAGCATGATGCCTGCGGCGTGGCGATGATCGCAACACTTAAAAAAGAACCCACCCACGCAGTTGTAGCGCAAGCGCTCACTGCCCTGCGCAATCTCGAACACCGCGGTGCTTCTGGCGCAGAACCCGATAGCGGCGATGGTGCCGGAATTTTAATTCGAATCCCAGACGAGTTTTATCGCAGTGTCGTAGATTTCCCGTTGCCTGGAGCAGGAAGTTACGCGACTGGCATTGCTTTCATCGATCCACAATTTGACGATATGCCTGCAATCATCAACTTTGCTGAAGAAGAGAACATCTCGATCCTTGGTTGGCGCGAATTGCCTATCAACGACACTTCGCTCGGCAAGACCGCATTGTCGGTAATGCCTCGCTTTGTACAACTCTTTGTTGCTGGCAAGAACGGTGAAAAAGATTTAGAAGTAGATCGACTTGCTTTCTGTTTCCGCAAGCGAGTGGAACGTGCGCTTCCTATTTATTTCCCATCATTATCTTCACGGACAATTGTATACAAGGGCATGCTGACCACCGGTCAATTGGAGGAGTTCTTTCCAGACCTTTCCAACGAACTCGTGAAATCACCGCTTGCGCTGGTGCACTCACGCTTCTCGACAAATACTTTTCCTTCCTGGCCATTGGCACACCCGTATCGCTTCATCGCTCACAATGGCGAAATTAATACGGTTCGTGGCAACCGAAATTGGATGCGAGCTCGTGAGGCTCTTCTTGCTAGTCCTTTGATTCCTGGCGACATCTCTCGACTATTTCCTATTATTGATAATTCAGGGAGTGATTCTGCATCATTTGATGAGGTTCTAGAACTTCTCTACCTCACTGGGCGCTCATTGCCACATTCGATCTTGATGATGATCCCTGAAGCTTGGGAGAATCATGCAACGATGTCGCAAGAGCGTCGTGATTTCTACGCTTTCCATTCGTCATTAATGGAGCCATGGGATGGCCCCGCCTGCGTGACATTTACAGATGGCAACCAAGTTGGTGCTGTTTTGGACCGCAACGGATTGCGTCCATCTCGCTACTGGGTCACCGACGATGGTTTAGTCGTTCTGGCCTCTGAAGTTGGTGTGCTCGAATTCGCACCAGAAAAAATTGTGCGTAAAGGTCGTTTACAACCTGGACGTATGTTCTTGGTGGATATTGCAGAAGGTCGCATCATTGAAGACGATGAGGTTAAGGACAATCTGGCTAAGGGTCAACCGTATGGCAAGTGGCTTGCAGAAGGCATCGTTGAGCTAGCGAATCTTCCTTCACGCGAACACATTATTTATCCGCATTCCTCTGTATTGCGTCGTCAACGCGCCTTTGGGTACACCGAAGAAGAGTTGCGCATCATCATCGCTCCTATGGCAAAGAGTGGCGCCGAACCACTTGGATCCATGGGCACCGATACGCCGATTGCGGCACTTTCACAACTACCTCGATCACTCTTTGATTATTTTGCTCAATTATTCGCTCAGGTCACAAATCCACCACTTGATGCGATTCGTGAAGAACTTGTTACCAGCCTTGGTCAGACTATTGGAGCCGAAGGAAACTTGCTGGCTCCTAACGCCGATTCTTGCCGCCAAATTTCATTGGACTTTCCGGTCATCGACAATGATGAACTTGCAAAGATTATTCATGTCAATGCAGATGGTGAACATCCAGATTTTGATAGCCATGTGATTCGTGGACTCTTCCCAGTATTGGGTGGGGGAGAAGCCCTGCGGGATCGGATCGAAGAGATTCGGGCAGAAGTGTCAACCGCAATCAAAGATGGATCACGCATTATTGTTTTGTCAGATAGAGATGGAGATAGCGAAGAGGCGCCAATTCCTTCTCTGCTTCTAACATCGGCTATCCACCACCATCTGATTCGCGAAAAGACGCGCACTCAGGTGAGTTTGATTGTTGAAAGTGGTGAAGTCCGAGAAGTGCATCACGTTGCACTCCTTATTGGATTTGGTGCATCTGCGGTCAATCCATATTTAGCCATGGAGAGCGCCGAAGACTTGGTACGCCAAGGCGTTATCACCGGCATAACTCCTGAAAAGGCCGTCGCAAATCTGATTAAGTCATTGGGTAAAGGAGTTCTCAAAGTAATGTCGAAGATGGGAATTTCTACTATTGCCTCCTATCACGGCGCCCAAGTTTTTGAAGCAATTGGATTATCTAAAGAAGTCGTTGATGAATATTTCACCGGGCTTACCTCACGACTCGGCGGCGTCTCCTTGGATACCTTGGCTGCAGAGACAATCAAACGCCACTATGTTGCCTATCCTCCAATGGGGGAAGTCCCAGGAACAAAGAAGTTGCCGATTGGTGGCGAATATCAATGGCGCAGAGAAGGTGAACCCCACCTATTCAATCCAGAAACTGTCTTTAAGCTTCAACATGGGACCAGAGCAAAGCGCTACGACATATTCAAGCAATATACGACTTTGGTTGATAATCAAGCCAAAAATCTGATGACCTTGCGTGGTCTATTCACTTTCCGCCAAGGCGCTCGTCCATCGGTTCCTATCGAAGAAGTTGAACCCGCTTCATCTATTATCAAGCGTTTCGCAACAGGCGCCATGTCTTATGGATCAATTTCTAGTGAAGCTCACGAAACTTTGGCAATTGCTATGAATCGCTTGGGTGGTAAATCCAATACTGGCGAAGGAGGGGAAGACCCCGCTCGCAATATCTTAGAATCAAATGGTGATTCCAAGCGATCGGCAATTAAGCAAGTGGCCTCTGGTCGATTTGGTGTTACAAGTGAGTACTTGGTAAATGCCGATGACATTCAGATCAAGATGGCACAAGGTGCAAAGCCGGGCGAAGGTGGTCAATTGCCTGGCAACAAGGTCTACCCATGGATTGCGCAAGTGCGCTATTCGACACCTGGTGTTGGATTAATTTCGCCACCGCCTCACCACGATATTTATTCGATCGAAGATTTAGCACAGTTAATTCACGATCTTAAAAATGCTAATAAGAATGCGCGGATTCACGTCAAACTTGTTGCAGAAGTTGGGGTTGGAACTGTTGCCGCAGGTGTTTCAAAAGCGCATGCAGATGTAGTTTTGATTTCTGGACATGATGGCGGAACTGGTGCTTCACCATTGACTTCGCTCAAACATGCCGGAGCGCCGTGGGAATTAGGTTTGGCTGAAACACAACAGACATTAATGCTCAACGGACTTCGTGATCGAATTGTCGTGCAAGTGGATGGTCAAATGAAAACCGGGCGTGACGTCGTGATAGCTGCCCTGCTTGGTGCGGAAGAGTTTGGTTTTGCAACGGCACCGCTTGTAGTTTCGGGATGTGTCATGATGCGTGTCTGCCACTTAGATACCTGTCCAGTAGGTGTCGCGACGCAGAATCCTGAGTTACGGAAGCGTTTCTCTGGAAAGCCAGAATTTGTAGAGACTTTCTTTGAATATATTGCTGAAGAAGTTCGTGAATGGTTGGCACTCATTGGCTTCCGTAATCTAGAAGAAGCAATTGGCCAGGTAGAACTTTTGGATACGCGCGATGCGATCGACCACTGGAAAGCCAGTGGGCTTGATCTGGCACCGTTGCTTAAGGCGCCTATATTCGCCGGGACTCGAAAAAATGCAGAGACTCAAGATCATGGTTTGGCGGCAGCGCTTGATAATAAGTTAATAGAGCTATCTAAAGTGGCTCTGGAAACTGGCGAATCAGTTCGGTTGGAATCACCGGTACGTAACGTCAACCGTACGGTGGGCACCATGTTAGGTGCGGAGATAACAAGGCGCTACGGGGGCGCAGGCCTGCCTGCTAACACGATTGATATCTCATTCCACGGATCTGCCGGCCAATCTTTTGGCGCTTTCATTCCCAAAGGCCTAACTCTTCGCTTGTACGGCGATACAAACGATTATGTTGGTAAAGGTCTTTCTGGTGGACGGGTGATTGTACGTCCGGATGAGAAAGCGACATTCAAATCAGAGGCAAACGTAATCGCTGGAAATGTTATTGGATATGGATCGACTAGCGGTGAAATCTTTATTCGAGGCGTTGTAGGCGAGCGATTCTGTGTTCGAAATTCCGGTGCTACTGCGATCGTCGAAGGTATTGGTGATCATGGGTGTGAATACATGACTGGAGGAATCGCAATAATTCTGGGAGTAACGGGCCGCAACTTTGCAGCTGGCATGTCCGGCGGAGTCGCGTATGTTTTAGATCTAGATCCGCGCCGAGTGAACCCAGATATGGTCGATGTTTTGGGCCTCACACCTGAACGGTCGAAGCAAGCTCAAGATTTAATCTCTAAGTATTATGCCGAGACAGGTTCGGTCGTAGCCCACGAGCTGATTCAAGACTGGACAACACAAAGTACCCGGATTTCACTGGTGATGCCTCGTGACTATGCACGTGTGCTCTCCGCAATGGAGAAAGCTGAACGCGAAGGCCTTAATGTCGATGACGCAGTAATGGAGGCAACTCGTGGCTGATCCAAGAGGGTTCTTAACAACGCAACGCGAAACTCCCAAGCGTCGCGCAGTTGATGTTCGTATCCGTGACTGGAAAGAGGTATATGAAGAGCAACCATTTGGTGATCTTCAGAAGCAGGCGGGTAGGTGCATGGATTGCGGAATACCCTTCTGTCATCAGGGATGCCCGCTGGGCAATCTGATCCCAGAATGGAACGATTTGATCTGGCGTGGAGAACGATCCGAAGCAATCAATCGCCTTCACGCAACCAACAATTTTCCTGAATTTACGGGACGGCTCTGTCCGGCACCGTGCGAAACTGCTTGCGTAGTTGCCATTAATACCGAAGCGGTCACCATCAAACAAGTAGAACTTAGAACGATCGAAGAAGCGTTTAACTACAATCTTGTTCTTCCATTACCCCCAGATCGTCTTACGGGCAAAACAATTGCCGTTATTGGTTCTGGTCCGGCCGGTCTAGCAGCCGCACAACAACTTACTCGCGCGGGTCATACTGTCGCTGTATACGAGCGTGCTGAGAGAATTGGCGGATTACTCCGCTATGGAATTCCGGAATTCAAAATGGAAAAATCGATTGTGGATCGTCGTATTGCGCAGATGGAAGCAGAAGGAACAAGATTTCGTGTAGGCGTAAATGTTGGAGTAGACATCACGGGACAAGAACTTCGAACTAAGTATGACGCCGTTGTCCTGGCTATCGGCGCCACCAACTGGCGCGATTTATCGGTACCTGGGCGTGACTTCAAAGGTATTCATCAAGCAATGGAATATTTGCCATGGGGTAATAAACAAGCACTAGGTGAATTGACCATAGAAGCACCGATCAACGCAAACGGAAAGCACGTCGTGATTCTTGGTGGCGGTGACACCGGTGCTGACTGTTTAGGAACCGCGATTCGTCAAGGCGCTGCAAGCGTTACGCAATTAGAAATTATGCCTCGCCCAACGCAAGAACGTCCTTCAAGCCAACCATGGCCTACCTATCCGATGATTTATCGTGTTAGTAGTGCTCATGAAGAAGCCGGAGAACGCTTGTACGCACTATCAACAGAGGAATTTCTTGGAGATGCGGATGGAAATCTGCGTGCACTCAAATTAGTCGAATCTAAATTTATTAATGGCAAGTTTGAAAAAGTCGAAGGTTCCGAACATGAGATACCTGCTGATTTAGTCTTCTTGGCCATGGGATTTCTTGGACCTGAAAAGTCAGAGATGATTTCGCAACTTGAAGTCCAGCTGGATGATCGTGGAAATATTAAGCGTGACGATGCGTTTGCTACGACGGAAGAAGGAATCTTTGTTTGCGGAGATGCTGGTCGTGGGCAGTCTTTGATCGTCTGGGCCATCGCCGAAGGACGTAGCGCGGCTTCGGCGGTAGATGAATATTTGATGGGGGAGACACAACTTCCTGCGCCTATCGAACCAACTTCTCGCTCCCTAACTGTTTAGAACTGTTTAGAACGGATTAGTCTCTGTACATAATTGACGCTGCATAAGATGGTGCAGCCCGAGAATAGAAATGGCCTAGGCTGAGCACATGCGAAGAGCGAAAATTGTATGCACGATGGGTCCGGCTGTTGAAACTCCTGAAAAAGTTGAGGAGCTCATTGCCGCGGGAATGAACATGGCTCGCCTCAATCTTTCTCATGGTGGGTATGACGAACATCAGAATCGCCTCGACTTAGTCCGCTCTGCAGCGAACAAGGCTGGGCGTCCAGTCGCGATCCTCGTAGATCTCCAAGGACCTAAGATTCGTCTGGCACGCTTTAAAGATGGACCGCACGAGCTTGCGCGGGGCGATATTTTCACAATAACTACAGATGACGTCGAAGGAACGAGAGAAAAGTGCGGTACGACCTACAAAGGTTTGGCAGGGGATTGCAAGCCTGGTGATCGCATCCTTATCGATGATGGCAAAGTGACTGTAGAAGTTGTCGAAGTAAAGGGAAGTGACGTAGTTACGAAGGTTATCCAACCCGGATTTGTGAGCAATAATAAAGGTATCAATCTTCCTGGAGTGGCCGTATCAGTACCGGCCCTCTCAGAGAAAGATATTGACGACCTTCGCTGGGGCTTACGTGCCGGTGCCGATTTCATTGCACTCTCCTTTGTTCGCAGCGCTAAAGACATTGATGACGTTCATCGCATCATGGATGAAGTTGGTATTCGTCGTCCCGTAATCGCAAAGATCGAAAAGCCACAGGCTGTCGAAAACTTAGAAGAGATCGTTGCCGCTTTTGATGGGATCATGGTTGCACGCGGAGATCTGGGCGTAGAAATGCCGATCGAAGATGTGCCGCTAGTCCAAAAACGCTGTATCGCGCTCTCAAGGGCATCAGCAAAACCTGTAATTGTCGCAACTCAGATGCTCGATTCCATGATCACAAACTCCTCGCCAACACGAGCTGAAGCCACAGACTGTGCCAACGCTGTTCTAGATGGCGCGGATGCACTGATGCTCTCTGGTGAGACATCTGTTGGCGCCTTTGCGATTGAAGCTGTTTCCACCATGGCTCGAATTATTGCTCGAACAGAAGAAGTGATGCTTGCGCAAATTGCCCCTCTTGCACATCGCCCGACGACCAAGGGTGGGACCATTACCAAGGCGGCCGTTGAAGTTGGGCAGATTCTTGGGGCAAAATATTTGGTGGCCTTCACCCAGAGTGGTGATTCAGCACGACGCATGTCTCGACTTCGCTCAGTGATCCCCATCTTGGCTTTGACGCCAGAAGTAGCTGTCTATAACCAGCTGGCACTGTCGTGGGGGATTGAATCCATGATTACTCCAACGGTTGGTGCAACTGATGAGATGGTGAAACTCGTCGATAGCGTTCTGATCGACTCTCAACGAGTTGCTAAAGGAGAATCTGTTGTTATCGTGGCTGGGTCTCCGCCAGGAATTCCAGGATCAACGAATGCGTTGAGAGTTCACGTAGTCGGAAATGCAATTGATGGGGTGGCTGCCGCCTATCGGAAGTAAGCGGATATACTTGCTTCCCCAGCCTCGGTACTCCAACGGTAGAGAGGGCGGACTCAAAATCCGCACAGTGTCGGTTCAAATCCGACTCGAGGCACATGACTAATACGACCCCAGTCCCAGCGACGCCTTTGCGTATTCTTGTGGCAGAAGATGAAGCGATCATTCGTCTTGATCTTGTAGAAATGTTGACGGATGCTGGTTATGAAGTAGTTGCCGAGGCGACTACTGGGCTAGAAGCAATTGAGTTTGCACAGAAGCACCTTCCTGACATTGCGATTTTGGATGTAAAGATGCCCGAACTTGATGGTATTTCGGCAGCAGAGCGCATTATCGAAATTGCACCTGTCTTGATGCTGACGGCATTTAGTCAACGCGAACTCGTTGAGCGAGCACGGGATGCGGGAGCTATGGCATACGTGGTCAAGCCATTTAGCATTTCAGATCTTGTGCCTGCCATCGAAATTGCAGTCAGCAGACATAGAGAGCAGAAGGCCCTGCAAGGAGAAGTTGCCGATCTGCAAGAGCGGCTAGAGACTCGCAAAGTCATCGATCGCGCTAAAGGCATTCTGATGAAGACTCTTAATCTCTCCGAACCCGAATCCTTTAGCTGGATTCAGAAGACGGCGATGGACCGCCGGATTTCTATGAAAGATGTGGCCCTGGCCGTCATCTCCCCGGATGCGGTTCCGCTGGACTAAGCAGGCCTAAGCTGAACTAAGCTGAACTAAGCAGGCCTAAGCTGAACTAAGCTGAACTAAGCTGAACTAAGCAGGCCTCGGCCTGGGCTTAGGCTTCTATAACAATTGGATAAACAGCGAGTTTTGAGCGTAATAAATTAGCTCAAATTAGTCGGATGGCCATGCAGAATCCATGCAG
>TBL_comb48_EPIDRAFT_1000870_pt1 | contig 23195 bp, 32 predicted proteins | sample TroBogEpilimnion_37_FD_10681 | JGI IMG/M metagenome (IMG submission 10681) | reverse complement strand
GAAGCAGAAGCGAGCTTGTTGATGTCTTCTAGAAGACTTTCAAGTTGCTCAAGGTCAGCTGATGCTTGACGGTAGTCACCGTTAGTAGCAAGGTCAGTCTCAATGTCAGTAACAATGCTTGCAACAGTACCAATGATTTGGTTTACTTCATCGTTTGCACTAGCAAAACGGAATACTGTTGATGCATCGTTGGCAGCAGTCATAAGGTTAGAGAAGTCAAAGTCAACTTGGTCTTCAATAGCGTCACGAATTTCACGTGATGCTCTGTAAACATTGTAAAGGCTCTCATCGATTGGATCCTTAGTTGCGTAAACTGGTCCACCTTCTGCGTAAACAGCGCTTGATCCAGGTCCGCCAACAATTTCACCTTCGTCAGCAGCATCAAGATCCTGAACATCTACTGTGCGTACAGCAGGTGTGTTAGCGATCCAGTCTGCAACTTCATCGACAGGTGCAGGAGCTTGACTAGAAAGTCCAAAAGGACCGTCAAGGTTAAGGTTGGATGTCTGGTCATAGTTAATACCAGGTGTAGTTGGTTCTGGCAGACCACGCATTTGGTAGGCATTGTCTGCCTGCTTGATCAGCTCGTCATCAAAACGACTCATGTTAGCTCCTTGCTACTTTTCGTTTTCGTTTTTATTTTGTGAATCTATCAATGCTTTGTCCTGAATAACTTGATCCATTTTTTCAATTGGATCAGTAAGAACAACCATTGAATCATCTAAAAGAGCACCTTGGTCCATTTTTTCCTTGGCACTCTTCTTTAATGTTTTTTTGCTTTTTTCGATCTTTTCTGATGCTTGGCTAGGAGTTAGGAAGTTCCTACGAACTCCACCAATCTCTTTTAACCAGTCTTTATCTAAGTTCAGGAACTTAGGTCTTTTAAATCCTAAAGCTCCAGCAATTTCGTGTTTACATGCAGGATTTTCACATTCGCCCCCATCTTTGTAAACATCTTTCTTTTTTACATATCCCTTAGATTTGGATACTGGAACAACAAAAGTCTTTTGTTTACAGCTAGGGCAGTCAACCTTTGCTGATGGTATTGTTGGTAAAACATCTACAAAAGATAGGCTTCTGTAAGCTGCCTTAGGCATGCCACCTTCTAGTGCCATCTCTTTCTTTTGTTGTACTTCGTTTCTTACACCCTGTTGGATACCCATGGCTTGCTGCCATTCTTGAATTGCTTCCATAACACGTGGGTCAATGTAATTACAGTCACCGCAAATACCGTCTCTAAAACCATTGCTTTGGCACTGAGGGCAGTCACCAAGAATAGAAATAGGGACTCTAATTGATTCCAATGCATACTTCTTGATATCATTAGAAATTTTTAGAATAGGCATTATTAGTAACGCTTCTTATCTAACAGCCAAGCACTCTCATCTGCAGGATCAAATACGAAACTGAGTTCGAAGAAGTTTGGCTTAATGCAACTTTCGTAGACAAGGCTTTCAATCCGCTTGCCTTCTTTGTAAACAGTTACTGTGCGACCCTTAAGACGTGGAATGTGTGCACAATATTCAGCAGGCTTGCTAGCATATTTGCCGCATGCACTGCATTGAGTTCCTTCAACGTCAGCTCCCATGCTTACAGCATTGAGTTGACCTTCCATGATTGCATTAGCTAACTTAGGAAAGTTTTCAGCATCAACTTCCATAAGACAGTAAACGCTACCATCAGTAATTCCGCTAGCTAGTTTTGTTTCACGGTAAACAGCATCGAGAATAACTCCACGAGCACGTTCTGGATCGCTGTTGTTGTGTTCTACGTAGATAGGTCTTCCTACGAATGTTTTGTAACTCTTTTTGATTTGATCTACAGGCCATCCATCGTAATTAGCATTAACTCTGGAACTGATTGCTCTAGAAACAGCATAAACATATCCTGGTTCTGGCTTGAAATTAAAGTCTTCCAAAGTGACATGGTGCAGCTCAATAGGCTGACTATTAGCAGCTAGAGATTCACGTCCCATAAGGGTTACAGTGGGTGCACCAAATTTGATCATCGTTATTGCCTTCAGTATGCTATATACTTCTTTACATCGTCATGATGTTTAAATCTTTGTTAATTATTTTCTTTTAATAAGTTTGTTAGTTGCTCTAACATCACTTTATGATCTTCACTAACCTTAAGGTGGTAAGCAGCTAGTTCAGCAGAGATTCGATCTGCTCTTTTAGCGGCGATGAGAAGGATTGCTCCCTGTAACCCAGCAAGGGTTGAAAGCATGAGATTAAGCAGGATGAACGGATAGACATCGAAAGGGTGATGTGAGTATCCGTTGTAGAGCATCCATGCGGTCATTAGAACTACGAATGAAAATACAAAAGGCCACGAACCCATGCCGTGACGCATAGCATCAGCAGCTTTTTCTCCTAATGTTCTTTCGTTACCAGATCGAACATGTGGGTGATAATCCCAGTGGCTAACCTTTTTAATCGTCCGCATCTAGCAAACCTTCATGGTAGCCTAGATGACGATTCAAATCACGGCCAATGCCGTCAACTTTGTGTTCAAGCCTATCCCATTGGTCTTTTGCACTGGAACCACCATTATTGCGGTGCTGAGAAAGTAACTGTTCTAGCTTGTCGTCCATATCTGCTTTAGTAGCAGCAAGTTCTTCTTCAATACGATTTAGTTCTTTTGAATTGTGGTGAGTGAAGTATTTTTGGACTACTTTAGCCAATGCTGCAAGGGCACCAACTGTAAAGAAAGCATTGGCGATATAGCCAAACCATACGTTTGAAGAATTAAAAAATGATGATGCAAGCATTATTACTCCGCATCAATTTTTTCATAAATACTGTTTGTCAGATCGAGTTTCTGAGCGTTGCGGCAAACTCTGCCTTCGCCCTCTTTAATAATATCTAGCTTAACCAATGGGCTAACAATTTCAAGGAAACTTTTCTTTTGAAAAGATACCTTAGGAAGGATTCGAGGAGTCTCGTTATTAAAGAGAGTGCTCATGTGGTTCTCCGATGAATAAAAAATGCATTATCTAATATTTAATGCATTATAGAGATGGTTATAAATTACTCATTACAATGATTCTTCTTGCGTTGGATCAATTTGCTTTCTAGCTGGTTGGTCCATACCACCTTCACCACTTGAATGTTCATCAATTCTTGTTGGTTCTTGTATCATTGGTTCATCTGGTTCATCATTGATTATTGATGCAAGGTGCTGCTTAAATTCATCTTCATCGAACTTTTCGTAACTTCCGTCAGCGACAATCTTCATACCCTTGGCTAGTTTCATACGCTTACGTTTCTTCTGTTCAAAAGGTACGGCAAACTTCATTCTTTCACCGTATGTTACGGTTTCAAATGGTTCATCATCAAATTCATCCCAACCAGCAACTGAAGCTGTCTTTTTCTTAGGTCCATTCTTAGGACCCTTCTTAGAAGGCTTAGGCTGATTCTTACGTTGTTCGTAAGAGATCTCTGGGCGTTGACGATCGTTAGCAGCCATTTGATTCATGCTTGGGTAAACTTGTGCTCCAGCTGCAGCATCACTGTTACCGATAGGATTACCGGTCATATTAGGAGCAGCTGGAGGTGTTACAAGTCCAGCCATGGCTCCAGGAGCAAGTTGTGCTCCCAGCGAAGGATCTTCGAGCATGGCAAGGTAGGCCTGGTATTCCTGTACATATTCTGGTGGTATTGGAAGTTGCAACATCATAAGACGATCGAACAATTCTTTCTTGTACTGCTGTTCGGCAACTACTGTCTTAATCTTCTCATCCTTGCGTGCTTCGACTTCATCGTCAAAGTCAATTGGGATATTAACTGCAAGAGTACTAAGACTAATTGGGAATCCGGCGGCACTTAGCTGCTGCAAGAATCCTCTTTCTACAGTTTCATCACGTAGGTTCATACTACGGAAACGAACTTCTGGTATAGCTAGCTTCGGACGTTCTTCAACGTATTCAGCACCTGTTTCCTCATCAACCATGAGAACAGTTTCCATAACAGGAACCATTTGACCACCAACGTTGCGCATTTCATAGTGACCCTGTCTTTCTGCTACCGGTTCCATACGGCTACGAATAAAGTTTTCAATCTTGTGTTGGTATGTAGAAAGCATTTGCGTAATGAGTTCACGGTTCAATGCACCAGAGGCATATGTTCCGTTTGCACCACCCTGAATAAGGTCACTACCAATACCGAATACACCCATTACATTTGTTTGTACTCTCAAAAAGTCTTGGTCCAAACGAGGCATTGATTCACGACCAAATGCATTCTGGATTGTAAGACCGTGGTGGTAAGTCATTAGACGGAAGTCAGAATTGATTGCCATTGCCAAGTCATCACGCAATGATTGAAGTTCTTGTGCATCTGGGATCCATGGACCATCTTGGTCTACATCTGGGAGACCCAAAGTAGCAAGGATGAGAGGAGAATAGAGTCGGTCAGCAATAGCATCTTGAGCGGCATTGAGACTTTCTTCCAACATAAGCATACGGAATGCACGTAGAAGAATAGGAGTACCGTGTTCGCTCCATGGGTTTGTCTTGAACTTGATCTGCTTCATGATTACATCTGAAACAGGAATTTCCTTGTCTTGACGAGCCCAGGCAACAACGTCTGGGTACAATTGCATAAGCATTGCATACTCTTGAGGAGGGTCACGACGTTCAATAAGACGCTTGATCTCTTCTGGGACTTTAACGTGATATTGGTAAGTTCTTAGAGCACGATTCTTAGCAACGATAACATCGTTAGGGTTGATGATTTCATCTTCTTCCCATGCACCAATACCATCGTGCCAAGAACCCATAGCAAATACTTCACCAACAGTCCAGTGCTCACGACCTAGGTCAAATAGAAATTCTTGATAATTAAGACCATCAAAGAAAAGATCATTATAGAAATCACTGATTCTTTTGTCTGGGTGGACTAGCTCTATGTCTAGTAGCGGGAATCTCGTATAGATATCAATAAGTCCAGGAACCAAGTGATGAGTCGTATAGAGAAGTCTGGCCCAGTCTCGGATCTTTCTCGTTTGTTCATCAGGGTCCTCCATGTTGAACCACCACGTGCGCTCACGCCAGTATTCAAATGGGTCATGCAATTTAGGCCATGCCCATTGGGCATCTGAACCTGTTGCAGCAGCAGTTCTACGATTAGCAGTATTAGCCATTCCCTCCATATTGAGGTGACCACTACTACCAAGTTTATTTAGTCGATCACGGCCTTCGCCTTTACCCATAGCAGCAGCCATAGGTCCAATGTCATTAAGCATTGCGCCTGGAGTAGAAGCACGCTTAAGCATATCCTGAGCAGCTACACGACCAGCAATAGGATTCTTAGGTAGGGTTATACCTGCTGAACGCATGCGGTTAAATTCCGCAGTAGCACTCCAGTCTTTTGATGCCATTGGCTAGTTCTTTCTAGTAAGTTACGCAACTGCAGGTGCTAACACCAGGGATTGACTGGTGACCGCAAGGATACATACCAATCTCACCACTAAATCTGACAACTCCGCCTGATTTGTTCTGAGTAATTGGGTTACCATTGAAATCAAAATTAGCACCAACTCTGCGAATACTACTTAATCTTATATTCTGTTGTCTATCCATGTCAAGTCCTTTTAAGGTTAGTTACCGATAAAGTCTGCGTTGTTATTAGTTGCTGCGTATGGAGGTGTTCCATTTACAGTTGAAATAGTCTTTCCACCAGAAATAGTAAGGTAACGTGGAGATTGGATGCTAAGTTGACCAAGGTTTCCATTGGCATCGCCTGAATCAATTCCAATACCCATTGCGCTAAGATCGGTGAATAGACCTGGGATAGCCCAGTCAATGATTCCTGTTCCACCACTAGCTGTAACACGATAAGCCGATTTTGGATATTCTGCAGTAGCAGCTAAGTTATTTAGAGTAAATGTTTGGTTACCGCTTGTAGAAGTTACTGTACCAGTAAGAACAGTAATCCATGCTGGAGAGTTGTAATCAGCATTCTGGTAGCTTCTGTTGTTGCTACCTTGCAGTTGTATGAAACAAGTTCCACTAAACCCTGGTTCTAGCCATAGATCAAGAAAAATAGTTTCCATGTCAGTTGGAGTGATTGAAGGATCTGGTGCACAAACAAAACCAACATCAGTTGATCCATTGCCGTTAACGTTTAGATTAAGGCCAGGTACATTTGATCCAACCATACCTCCGTTCCATCGAGAACCACCACTAATAGTGCTATTTGCACCTACAGCAGGTGTGTATGGAGGGTTTGCTGGGTTAACTGTTCCTGGTGTACCATCGTTACCATATACTGTAACAAATTGGCCAAGTACATATGGCTTTTTGATTTGCTTTGGGCCTTTGCCTTCTGCTGCCTGCATAATAACTCCTATAGACTCAGATAATCGATACCTAAGTCATCGCTTTGTGATTGTTGTAAATATTTAAGTGCGTTAACACTAATGTCGTCATCAGCAACGCTTATTGCAGGAGCATCAACAGGAGCAGATTGAACTGATTGTGGCCTTGGCTGAGCTTGTACAGGAGCAGGTGCCGGAGCAACCTTTGTAGCCAGTGCCTTTTCCAGTTTACCTTCAAGATTCTTGAAGGCATTACCAATAGGGTTCAATGCTTTGTTTACTGCTTCTTCAATCTTTTGTCCAATTGGTTCTTCAACTGGCTTTGTAGATTTTATGTAAAATTTACGCAATACTTCGTTACATAAGTTCCAGGTGAGCGAATTAATTGTATTACCAGATAGTCTGATTATTCTTTTTGACTTAAAATCCCACTCATAATTGTAGGCATTACCGTCATAATCAGTTAAAATCCCGTAAGCTGATTCTTCATCTTCACCTTGAACGGTTAAAAATTCTATGTTAGCTACATGCTGTATTTCTTGTTCAACAGCAGTTTCAACCTCAAGGACCTCTTCTACTGGAGTAGAAACGATCTTAGTTTTTTTAAAGTTTAACATATTTAGCTAGTTGGTTATTCCTTATTGACCGTTTGTGAAAACAAGCTCGTAGTCGCTCTTACGCTCTACTGAAGCAGTGCGGTCATCCCAAACAACTGCGAACTCTGCATCGCCAACAGCAATAACTGTTCCGGCAATCTTTGTTGAAGGTGTTTCGGCAACTACACGTGAGTTAACGAGAGTTTCAGCATCAGCCTTAGCAACAATACCAAGTGTGAACTCTTCACGAGCTTGGTTGTTACGGAAACCATTAGCTTGTGAAGCAATCTTTGATGCCTTAACTGGAGCAAGCTGAAGATCGCCAGTACCGGCAACTTCTGGCTCCATAACCATCAATGCACGGTCTTGAGCAGGATTAGCATCCTGAGCGTGCTGGTGAGCTTCATCTACATAACGGTCAATTTGTCCTTCAAGACCATTACGTTGCTCCATGTAAGCTTCCATGTTCTGTTGAGCATGGTTACTGTCTGTGTCCATGAAGTCTCCAACCCATTGTGTATTTGGGTCTTCAAAGTTGACATCTGGATTAGCGCCATCAGAGGCGACTCTAATATTAAAACGGGGTTCCATTTATTTCTCCTGTACTTGGATACATACACTAGGGTATATATATTGTTAAATTACATTGTTTTAGTGGCTTGGCATCTCTGGTGCGCCACTGGGATTGTAAGGCTGTGTTGCGTTTGTTGTCGTAGCGGGAGCAACCGCTGGGGTCTTTTCCAAAGCATCTTGTGTTTCTTCATCTGAAGCATCTATCTTATTTACATTAAGAACGTTTTTAGCAGTAAATGCCCAAATATTCTCTGGTTCTTCCATCTTATTCGACATAACAGATCCAAGCGAAGGGTTTAATCCACCAGATGTCATTAGGCACCTTTTGTGAGAAAATAATCTGGTTTCTCCATCCACCGCAGTACCATCTTGCACAACCGGTCCAAGATCACCAGTATTGGAAGGCATATCACAAAAACGACATGGCAACCCTTCTGGGGCATCCATTGGTTCTATATAGCTTATTTTCTTATTAGAAGTCATATTCTTCATCTTCTCCATCTTCTCCATGTTCTATCGCTCTTGGTTGGATTCCACCAGGTAGAGAGTCTGGTACCTTTGGTTGTGGTACTGTAGCTTTTCCTAGGGTTTCTTCTTCATTAGGTTCTTCATCGAATGAACCACTATTGTATTGCAATGGTCTAACATCGGTTGGTTTTATAGTTCTGTGTTGTTCTGCTACTTCAGCACCCCTGATAGGTGTAGACACGCTAAATTGGTGTCCTTCTGGTAAACCAGCAGCTGTATCTAGGTTCTTTTGAAGAACTCTAGCTTCTCTTTGGGTTTCAAGATCAGGTGTTTGCTTGTGCATATTTCTAATGTCTTCTGTACTAATACCAAGATTAATTCTATGCACTGTATTTGTCTGAATTCTAGGGTCAGCAGCTTTTTTATCAGATACGTGTTTACCGAAGCTAGAAGTCCTATCTGGGCAACTAGGGCAATGGTCTGAACTATCCGGCGATGCACCAGGGCATCTTGTTTCTCCAACACGATCAGAGCAATTGTCGCAGTGAGTTGGTTTTGCCTTAAATCCAGGTAAAATGCCAATAAGACTGCTCTTAGGTGCTGTACGCTTTACAACCCCTGAAGTAGCGAGGAGCGGGGCAGTCACGGGTGACAATCTTTGCAATAGGTGAATAGGAACATTTCTATGAAGTTTCCAGATGCCTCCAGAAGAAGGGTATGGCAATCTATGCGGTGATCTTTCTCCAGACATTGGAAGCGTTTCTGCATAAGCTGATTCTATATCACTAGTTACTGCTCTTTTAGCAGGATCTGGTTCGCTAGTGCGATTGATACCGGTCATACTACTACGCTCATCAATATCAGATGGGTCTACCATTGAAATGTTTTTATCAGGACGACCGTTTATACGTTCAGATCGTTCTTTTCTTATTCCTTCAATTGGACGATAATAGACGAATACATCAGCATGTGTACCAGCTTCATTAACACGGTGAATAATACCTGCTTGCTGTTTGTCACGACCCATACCAAAGTATCCACTTTCATCGTGGATACCTTTTTGTACAGTTGTGTGGTTAGAATCAAATTGATCTCTACCACAAATACAAACGCCTATTTCGTGATCATTTTTAAATGTTTTTATAGGTTCTAAAGCTTGTTGTGATACCCCTTTTGTAGATTTAGTTGTTTCACCAACAGTTCTGTATGCCTGTGTAAAACGGTGAAAGCCTTCGTCATTTTTAATAATATCAGTATCAGGATTTATTGTATCGTGATTGATTGCATGGACAACATCACCCATACGCAGTGGTTCATCCTCATGTCCTCTTAAACGTTGCAGAACAGGAGCAAATCCTTTATAGTTGTCAACCACAGCCATCGGCCTCATTAGACCTTTAATAAAATCGCTTGAACCAGAACGCAGGTGAGTTTCTTTAAGTTTTAACTTTCTGCCACCAGAATTATTTCTAACATTCTTATCAATAGCATCTTTAAATAAACATTGCCTGTGTTCACCAGTTTGTGGATCAGTAAACGACCAACATCCACGTTGTCCAGCTGTCCCTGTTCCACAAAACTTTTCATGCATAGCAATAGCAAGGTTGAAATTTCTAGCATGTTCTTTTATATTGAAGATGCTTTTCTCTGGATCTCTTAAAGTGCTACCTGTGTTACCACAGCCTTCGCAAGCTGTTCCACTTTGGTTTAATGCATTTTGAGGTCTACCACCGTGCTTAGCACCACCACAATTAGGACATTTGTATGCGTCTGATTTACGAACAAGTCTATCAATATAAGCATAGTTTGCACCCATAACAAGTTTATTATGATTGTTATTTGTTTCGTAATCTTCGTTAGGATTAATGGTTTTAATTCCTTTAGATTGACTACTTTCAGTGTTGTCATTACGAAAAACATTTTTTATTAATTTTCTAGCTGTCTCATCTTCAGTTAATCGTTTAAATGATTTGCTTGGAGGGTAAATTTTAACTGGTCCTGATTTACTAGCTGCTGTATCATCTTCTTCAAGATCACGGAACATCTCATCAGGATCAACAATGTTTATGCCTTGAAAATCAGATAGACCGCCGAAATAATCTTCTGGCTTTGCTTGCTTAGCATTAAATTTCTTAGGTTCTTTTATCATGTATTTGTCTCAACTTTTGGTGATTGCATTGTTGTTTGTTCAACTGGTTTAATAGAAGGTTGTGTCTTGTCAGTCCTTTGGACATCCTTCATTGAGTCTGCAAATCTATTGTACGCATCTGTTGATATGTTGATAGGTAAACTGCTAAAGCTACCGATAGCCTTAGATATATCTTCTAGGTCAGCACTAGCTGCACAGAACTTAGCATTACGGCTAGCGTGATTCTTAGCGCTACTCTTATTAAGGCTTGCTATGGTTTCTTTTGGCAAACTAACACCGTTTTCCCACATGTAAAGATAATTCTTTGCTTCTTCGCCATTATCATGTACATAACGCTTACCAATACCAACTCTTTGTGCTGGAGTTAGACCGGTGCGAGTATCTATATTTTTTCTTAGATCTCTAACAATATGTGGGTTCTCACTACTATCTGGATATGCTTTCTTCATTGCAGAATCATATAAATGAGCTGGTATATCAACGTGACTTGGCGAAATATAATTAGCATCACTTGGAGAAATTAGATCTTTACCAGTAAAGCTTCCAATTCTACAGTTGCATGGTAGCCCATCTTCAGTCTGGTATTCATCGTCACCATGACATCTTGTGCAATCAGGATTGCCATGGCCTTTCCAGCCATCTATACCTGTTGGAGTCGGGTTCGCTTCACTTGAAAATTTTGATAGGTGTAATGGGTTACCTTCAATAGTGCTAACTCTTCTTAGAAGTTGGCTTGGCTTTTGTCTATTGATAGGCGTAAGGGCTTTATCATTTCCAGTGCCATTGCAAGTTGGGCAAATATTATTTGGTGTTGTCAAAATAGTTGAGTTATTAGATTCACAATTAGGACAACTAAAACCAAATTCTTTTGTAGTTTCTATTTGTTTACCAGTACCACTACATGCTCTACATTCTATTTTTTCATCAGTAGCTGTTTTATCTTTACTTAAAACTTTACCATTGTCACAGTGTGGACATTTAGGAGCATCATCTAAATCTAAATAACGCATTCTTCCACTACCAAGACCTTCGGTGTAAGGTACAGGCTTTATATTACCATCGTTATCTGATTTCATTTTAAATCTGATTTTACCTGGTAGACAATCTCTACAACCTATGCGGTGTTCTCTTTTAGATAGATCTAATACACCATCATGGCAATTAGGGTTCTTACAACTCTTTAAAGAGTATCCGGGTTTTTGTTCCCATTTGTTTATTTTTTCAGTTTGCCCTGGAGTGGTTATTTCTCTAGTGTCAACCATGTTTAATTTAATTGGCTCAGACCCTACACGGACCAATGGCATTTGTTCGCTATCTGTTGTTTTTTTCAAAGCAAAAGATGTTTCACCCGTGTCAGGATTTATAAGGGTGCGAACTCTAGACCAACTTTCTGCTGGTGGTATTGCATCATCAACTTTTTTATTCTTCAATGAACGATTGCCATTTTTATCAGTTTCTATGATGTTTCCATAGCGGAGTGGTGATTGAGATGCTCTAGCTTTATTACCTGCTACAGGATTACCTTCTTCATCATGGACAAATGCTGGTGTGAATTCGTGGATTTCTAGGTGCTCACCAGTAGAAGCGTGGTGAGACTTTGCTGTTTCAGCATCTACGTGCTTTTCTGCACTTCTACCACAAACACAAAGATTATGTTCGGGTGATGTTGGAACATGTGGAACCGTATCAGTAAACATTTTACGTAATGCTGTTTGACCACCATGGGTTGCAATTAGATTTAATGGGTTGGTTGGCTCAAAAGCTGGCGCATTCAATGATGGCATCTGGCTCGTGCGCCCACGCATGTTTTGTCTGGTAATACCACTATTAAGGATGGTGTGAAATACACGGAGTGGTTCACTATCAGTTCTTGTTCGTGTTGTAGCCTTAGGTTTATAACCTGTCATACCTTTTGGAGCAAGTTTTAAAAGATCTGGATTAGATGCATACTGGTCAGGTGTTATAGTTACTTTTTCATAACCTGAATCTGGGTGATCAAGAGATGCTCTCAAAGACTTAGCAATAGAAACACCATTTTCATCATTGCCAAGGAGGCTGTGATGAGCAAAATGCCATGCACCAGTTTGAGCATCGGGTTGTCTGCTTATTTGAGAATAAGGGTCGCCGCTGTGGACAGCAAAGGGCTCAGATAAGTATTGTTGTCTTTCATCAGCTTTTTCTGCTGGTGACTTTACTATTGGACCAGTGCTTTTGCTCTCACGTTCTTTTTTGAGAAGAAGAGCCTCTACATCAAGCGGAGATTTCTTTTCAGCAACTGCTTTTTTCTTAAATGAAAAACGGATCATTCTCAATCCATCCAATATGGTTGCTGTTCGTTTACCATAGATTTAATGTTCTCTGGCACTGTTGTTGGAGCTTCATTGTTATGGAAAATCTCAATAGGCTCATCATGTTCTACATCGCTAATAGGTTTTACAGGAGTTCCACTATTAAATCTTGACCTGTTTCTTTCACGAACCATAGTATTCCAATGGTTATTAGCTCGTGAAAATAACTTTTGTGCACGTTGCTTAAAGTTCCATTTTGCTTCATTAGATTCACCTGGATTTAGTTTATCTCCACGTATATTACCAAGATCAAACATTGTTCTTTTTGAAATGTTTCTTAAAAACTGAGCATGATTGACGCAGGATGGTGTATAGTCGTCACCCATCTCTGTAAGACCTATTTCAGCATTTGGATAAGACTTTTCTGTTGCTTGGTTCCTTTTAAGGAATTCTTCTGGATCTTCATCGGTATCAGCTCGTCTTTCGAATGCATCACAAGAACCATGAGTTGCTTTGAATGTATCTTTGGACATTCCAGTTATGTTTTGAAATGAAGCATTATCTAATGCATGTAGCTGTGCTACAGCACACTCACCACCGTGTGATATTTTAGACATTAGATTTGTTCCTTACACTTATATTGATCAACTATAAAGTCTTGTTTTGCTCTTTTTAGTTCACCTTCATTAAGTCCGCTGTTATTAAGTTTTTTCATTCCACTACGGAATTCATTACTGCTATTGATCTTAGTAATTTCTGTTGGGTCAGATACTATTCCAGTTCCATTACATTTGCAAGATTTACTGTGGACTGTTCTTCTTGTTTCATTCGATTGCTCTTCCGGTTCTTCTACTCTAGCAGCATTAGCTATTTCTATAGGAGAATCCAATCCTGTTTTTTCATCTATATAACTTCTTTCTGGAGCTGGTCGTTCTGTTTCAACTTTGTTTCCATCAACATCTTTAAATATTTTAATATTATTTATTAGTGGTTTTTCAGATTCATCAATGCCACCAAAATTGTTTTCATCTTCGTGAACTCGATTGAAACTTCCCTCATCTTCTTCCGGTTCTTTACTTCTGATAGCATCAGACATAGGTACTTCTTCAGAACGTGTTTCTGGCTTCTTTTCTATTTCGCCTTCATTGTTGCAAGTAGAACATACGGCATCAGGATCTGCATGCCAATAAGCTCTTTCTCTTCCTTCACAAGTGTTCTTATTTTTGCAACCTCTACAGTGTGGTGAAACATCTTTATCATCGCCACCGCATCGTTTATTGCATCCATCACAGTGAGAATTAGCATAGACAGCAAACTCTGGCTTATTGTGTTTTGAAAAACCACGGCATTCAGGGCATTCTGTTGTTTCTAAGTCAGATGAACTGCGTTCTATAATATCGCTAGGGCGTACTTTTTCTTCACTTTCACCACCACCAGTAAGCAATTCACTACCACCTTCTTCACTTGGAGTGAATGCGTGGCTGAACTCTGGTTGCATTGATTCAAAGTCTTCAGGATCAAAAGTAGATTCACTCTCTGAAACAGGTGTTTGTCTACCTTCTGAAAATGGAATGATAACTGAAGCATTTCGTGAATTGAACTTCTTGTTAGCTTCAATGGATTTGATCTCATCTTTAGAATTAAGCTTGATATTGAACTTTGAATCTTTATTTCTTTTTTTAATAAGTTTTTGTAGTTCTACTGAAACCATGGTCAATTTTTCAGGAAAGAGGGTAGCCATTTCGTCATCGGTGAGTCCATCAGCGACGTTGTCTTGCTCGGCCATATCATTGGCGAGTTTAGAATTGTACGATTGAGCCATATTAACCTAACTTTAGATAAGGTAGATTAATATTACTTCAGGTGCTTGCTACAGATATCTAGGTGCCCACGAACATCATCTGCTCTTGCACCTGCTGTAAGCTTTGCTCCACACTCATCACAGTTAGTGTCTTTTACACCAGCGTGTGCTTCTTTAGAAGCTTCAATTTGGCCCCAGTGTTTTGGGGTTTCATGATTATCAGTCATTTTTACATAACAATCACGACAGTGGTTAAGCCCTCCACCTGTGATAGCAGTGCCTTTTTTTAGTTTGCGATTGCACTCTACACATCTATCTTCTTCATGTGCAACTTTGCACATTTCACAGCTAGCGTGACGAAGTTCCCATTCGTCAAAAACAGCACGTACTAGTTTAGCCTTGGAGTCACTGATGCTTGAGAGTTTGCGGTAAGCAACTTTCTCAATGTCTTCTTCTACCATTTGCATGCGAAGAGCTAGCTCACGATCTGAGTGAGCAAGGAATAGGAATTCACCAGTTTTGGTGAGTAGTTCGTGCTTGGCAGCAACTAGGCTCTTACCGGCAATTTTAGCATCAAATGCTAGGTTAATTGAATCATCATAGTCAAACATTGAAGACATAGTGTTTCTCCTTGGTTATGTTCCTATAGGAACGCTGGACACTATCTATTGTGTTTTATTGGTGCTTTTAAATGGTAGGACCGGTGGGGATCGAACCCACGACCAAGGCATTATGAGTGCCCTGCTCTTACCACTGAGCTACAGTCCCTTGGTTCCGGGGCTAGGGGTCGAACCTAGATTCACAGATTCAAAGTCTGTTGTCCTGCCATTGGACGACCCCGGATTGGTTATAAAATTATTGGGTCTTCTCCAGTTATAGGTTTTTGCCCCCAATCACCTCTATATTTTATTAAAAAATGATTGGTATAGATAAGATTTTCTCTTCCATGCCTAAACTCTATATTACCAAAATATCCATCTGTATCAAAGCATTTTATATCATCAACAGCATTCAAATAATTATTAATCCATTGTGATTCATTTTCTACAGCTTCTTGTTTAGTCATAATAACTGGAATTTTGATTTTATCAAGAATTTTACGTTCATATACACCTAAATAACAACTCATATGCCTGGCTTCATGGTGAAAACAAATGCTACCACTAGTTTCTTTCACCCTATCAAATATAGTTGGATCAGTAATGACTACGCTATCTTGAAGAAATACAAAACGATCAATGTTTGTATTATCATATATCCATTTAATTTTCCCTAGCTCATAGCCATAGGAACTAACTATTAAATATGGTCTATCTAGTGATTTAGCACAATCATTAGCCCATTCTTCTCTGCCAGGGGATGTTCCTATGACAATCATTGCATTCTCTTTTTTATTGCTGTGGTAGAGATCTCACGAGTGTATGGAACGTAACAAAGTCCAATGTTTCTTTCGTCTAACCATTCTTGGTCAAATCCCATTTGCTTATAGTAATCTCTCTTAGCCCAATCAGACCCAATAACTATATAATCTGGTTTAGCAAGTTCTATTGCTATTTTTGAATCTACTCCACCAATATTAGGAACGACTTGATCTACGTGCTTAGAGTTAAGCAAAACGTGCTCTCGTTCCTCATAGCTACAAATAGGTGATTTACCTTTATATTCTTCAATAAATTCATCGGTATTCAATGATACAATGACTAGACCATCAGGAGAAGCAATCTCTCTGCATCTTTTCAATAGGTTGACGTGGCCAGAGTGGAAAAGATCAAACGTTCCACCGGTATATACTTTAATATTCATAAGCTCCCTAGATAGGATTCGAACCTATAACCTAGCGATTAACAGTCGCTTGCTCTGCCGTTGAGCTACCAGGGAATGTAATTATAATTCTAAATATTTTTTATATATAAAATCTGCCCAATATGCATGGTGCACAATACCATCATGGTCTCCGTCTCTTGCTATATCAAAATATTGTGCTTCTTCCAAATGTTTATTATTTTCTTTGTAATTTTTAATAAATATTTCTTTATCGTTTTGATCAAATTTATAAAATGTTTTAAATTGATCAATTCTGCTTCTAGATAAAGCTTCTTTAGTATACGTATCTGAATAATATCCAGTAAATGTAATTAATTTTATATCATTGCTTTCACAATAAGAATTTAACATAAAATAATAATGGTATGATAATACATCTATAACCGGGTGTATTTTCCACCAAGCATCTGTTATTTTGTCTAATTTACCATTGTAGGCATAGAATCCACTCAGTTGAGGCATATTAAAAAATATATAATTAGGATTACCAAATTGTTTAAAATATTTAAACATTGTTATTATTTGATGAAAAGCAGGTGAAGCAACAGATGATATATTAAAATAACCTGATACCTTTTCATTGCTTGCAATTAATTTATATACTTTTCTTGGCCATTTTTCTTCATATAAGAGCCCAGTGCCCCATGTATTAGAATCACCTGCAAATAATATATGTTTATTTTCATGATAATTAATAAATTCTTCTGATCTATAATTATAGGAATTTAATTCTTCTTTTTTTATAGTTAAAGGCAGCGGTAAGAAATTTGTTATTCCTTTTTGTTGAATCGTTTCTAATTCTTCAAATTTTTCAAAATGTTCAAAACTACTAAATTTTGATTTAGGCAAATCACTGTATAGTGATTCATCATCATAATTTACATTTGTAAGACTATAAATAAGATTAAACGGTACAACATTATCTGTATCTAATTTTAAATCTACTGGTAATTCTAATGGTAAAAAACTTGCTCTATCTATTTTTTGTTCTGCTTCTTGTTCCATTATTGTCTCTTATTAACTATTTATATAAAATTATGAATTAGAAAGAATTTGGGCTACAATTGGGTTAGGTATACCTTTTGGTGCTTCTGTCCAAGTTCTAGTGCCAAACTTAATTGGTTTGTTGTTAACATTCTCCATCATAGGACCTTTACAGATTGCAACTCTAAATGTAGTGCCATCAGTTGCAGTTAATGTTCTAGGTTCAACTACACAAGGGAAAGACCATTGGTTGCTACTTCCGCCACCAGGAGTTTTTGTATTCTTAAAGTTACGGTGTACTGGAGTCATATTAATCCAACTACCATCAGTTTGCTTGATAGGAAAGGTGCTTGGTACTCCAAACAACGACCATACTGTTGCAAACGTTCCATCTGGAGTTAGCCTACCGTTAGTTAAGTCCATGTTAGCGAATGAAGCGCCTGTAGTAATAATTGGGCATTCTGATAGACCCAAACGATACTTAACACCATTAATAATGATATGTTGATTAATTGGTTTAGTGCCGCTAGCTGCACAAAGTGCATAGGGAAGATCATTGTATTGATGCAGTTTAATACCTACATTTTTTGTATTGTTACTAGTATTAGCAATGATAGCTACTGTAGCAGCAATGATTGCAGCGATTGTTAGTACTTTTTTAAACATATTTTTTCTTTCTTTTTAATTTATTTATAGTATTTTTATAGTCATTTTCTACAATAGAAATTTTTTTAAGAATATCAGCTTCAATTTGTTGTGGATTTTTTAAAAGTTCTATGTCTTTTTTAGCTTCAGTGAAGTATTTTTCAATATCATCTCTATAGTTCTTCAAAGAATAGATAAAGTTTTCTACTTGATATTTATCCTGCTTAAGATTGTTAATAGTGGTAATTATATTTCCAATACCAGCAATACCAGCAAGTGCTGTTGTAATATCTAGACTGTTAAAATTAAAATTAAACATGGCGACCTTGATGGGACTTGAACCCACGACAACTGCCGTGACAGGGCAGTGCTCTAACCAACTGAGCTACAAGGCCTCGAAGAATTACTTCTTCGGTGCTGCTTTCTTAGCAGCAGCTTTAACTGGAGCTGGTGTAGGTGTAGGTGTAGGTGCTACAGTCTTCTTTTGAGGAAGTACACCGAGCAACCAACCAAACTTAGGATACTTGGCCTGTAAGAAGTGCACAGCAGCAAAATAGGCAGTTGAGAATGCAGGTGTCAAATAAGAAAGGCTACTAGTGTTTAGGCTAGCCCACTTAGTTGTTCCCCATGCTACAAGCGCACCAACGATACTTGCTACAGCACCACGAACAGCAGTACGCACTGCGGTGGTTTGAAACGGGTTGTTAATACTTGATGTCATTATTTATTCTCCTTATTGTCTTGGAATTTTACAGATACTTGTGCGTTGTTAACTTGAGTCCGCAAACTATTCATTAGACCAGCAATGGTCTCATTGATTTCTTGGCTAGCCAATTCATCACTCTGATTGTTCATGGCATCATAGCTAATAACTATGGTCATTTTCTTTTTCATAAAATCTACAATAATTGATTAAAAGTGATAAATCAACACTTTTGACGTTTTTTTTTAATTATTTGCCAGATTGAATGATATTGAATGCTGCGGCAAGATCCGCTGGCATCATTTGATATGGGTTGCGGTCAAATATGACACCACCAGCCCATAGGCTTTGCCCTACTACTGCACTACAAATCATTGAATTATTTAATGAAAATTGTAGCTTAATTCCTGTGATCAATTCAATTGCTATAGAAGCAATTGTAAACCATCCATATTTATCTTTAATAAAACTTTTACATGCAGCTACTGCTTGGGTGCGGCTCTGACTATTTAATTTTGTATTTACTAGGTAATACTCAACATCTTTATATTCATCAATGTGAGCATAACGAACACCGCGACCAGCTGCTTCAATAATTGTTCCTTCTTCATCAACAATCATTGCAGCATGATTCCATGTAGAGAAAGGTTTCATTTTACCGTGGTAACGTATAAATTGACCAAAACGTATAAATTTAGCTAAAACACCATTAGTACTAACTAAGATAAAATCACCTGGGTTGAACTTTTTTGGTTCTATTCCTGCTTCATATACCTTATAAGTTGTAGTCATCTACATCGCCTTCGTAATCGTATGTTTCTGTAACACCAAAATACCAACCTATATCAATAGGAGTTCTACTACCATAAGATGCTCCACCAAGTGGATCGCTATCAACAACACCAAGTGTTTCTAGTTCATCTCCATAATGGCCTATGATACCTTCGTCACCTTCTTTAGGTGGTTCTGCTTTCTTTGATCCATGAGGGGTAATTCCAGCAAATGGAGCAGAAGAAGGATCAGTATCGTATTCTTTGTTTCTTTCAGCACCAAGTTCTGTACCTTGTTCATTGCCTGGTTGAGTAACGTACCAACTAGCACCGCTAATAGGTGCTCCTCCGCCAATGCCAGTACCTGGATTAGCTCGTTCATGCAAAGGTCCTTGGTCTGGTGGGTCTTCTACTGATTGGAATCCGTTTGGTTGGTTTAATGTAAAAGATCCGCCAGTATCGCTATCGAATGAAAGCATTTTGAAACTAGCATTGAATACTTTAGGCACTTGACGGTGTTCTTTTGTACCACCATCAAGAGCAGTAGTTGTTTGGTCATCCATGTTTGTAATATCGCTCACTAAATCTTCATCAACTGGTTCGCCTGTGTCACTACCTGGCCCCCATGTAGTTGGTAGTAAATTCCCTGTTGGATCAGCGTAGTGAACGCTTCCTTTGCTTCTTTTGAATGGTTGTCCATCTGGACGTTCGCCCATATCCATTTTATATTCTTCGTGTGGAATTGGTTCACCATTCTCAAACATTATTTCAGTTACACCAGATTGGCCATTAGGTCCAGCTTGCGGTCCAAAACCACCAACAGTACCTTCGTTTGGATTGCGTGCTCCAAAATCCATTAGACTGGCCTTTGGTAGACGAAGGATCTGTATCTTCCTAATAGCATCTTGAGCAGTAACACTTTCAACAAAACTATTCCAGAGTATTTTGTCACGGACTGTTGTAGGGTTTAAGTTCTCACCTACGGTCAAAGATATTATAAAACCATCATCAGTTATAGTGACTTCAGGTTCTGCATAATATCCTTCGAATTGGGATATGATCGATCGAACAACACCATCTTGATTTTCTTTCGTCACATAAGGGTTAAAAATGCAGCGAAAGTTCTTTCTTTGTGTGGTATTTTGAGAGCTCATATACTCACTTGTGCGAATACTTTAATGGTTTAAACCGTTAAAGACAAACGCTTAATTGCCTGTCTTTAATTATCGTTCGCATCCTCAGCATCTAAATCTTGTAGGTTGTCCTTATCTTCACCCTGATCATTTGTATCATTAAGACCCATAATGTCACGGGTCGTTCTGATAGGTGCTGTAGGACTTTCTGTTTTCAATGCGTTAGCTTCTTTTGAAGGCTGTGTACTATATCTAATCATTCTTATGCCTTTCTTTGTGCTTATCAAGTCTTACAACTAGATTCTCATCTAGCATTTTTATTGACCTCACACGGTCTTTTGGTAGAGCATTTTTCCAAATAATATTTTCGGTAGGAAAGCTCTTTATAATACCTTCATGTCTTCCATTATTGGTAAGTAGTATGCTTTCAAAGTATACATCACATAATGGACATTTAGTAGAGTTTATTTTTTCGGTAACAAGATATAAGTTGACTTCATTCTCTTGTTTATTATTGAAGGTTATTCCTTCTGGCAAATCTGGTTCTATCTTCATTGTGGCTTAAAGGCAAGCATTCCCAGATCTTTTAAGTAATCTTCTATTGTTATGCCATTTATATCTGCTAATTGGTTTAGAGCGCTTAACAATATACCAGTTAGAGCACTAAATAGCTCAATTGGGTTGCTTTCTAGAACCATTTCGTAAGCTAGATCTTCTTGCTCGCTTAGGATGGCAGTTAGAAGTGCAACTACGTTACCTATATTTTCAGAAGTGGAATCCATTATCCCTCAATAGATGCTTTTAGGAACCAACTCCATTTTTGGTGTTGATCAATACGCTCAGCAATGAAGTTGGCTACGCCTTGTTCATTATTTTCATTAGCTACTTTAAAAGCTTCTTTAATGTGTTGAATATATTCTTGGTTCATGTCGTAGAATTTCTTAGTTAACTCTACAGTGTTCTTACTGATGAGTCCAGTTTCTGCGATGCCACTTATTTTTACTAGTTGGCTCATAACAAACGGTGCTTCTGCACCAAGCTTAATAATGTTCTCAGCTATTGGATCAATGTTTTCATATATATCATTTACTATCTCATCGTATAGTTTGTGATATTCGTAGAAATCACTACCTTGTACATTCCAATGGAATCCATGAATGGTGTGGTAAAGAACGTATGCTTCAGCAAGCATCTTTTGTAGAATAGTTACAAGATTAGATGAGTTTTCTTTTTTGCTCTCGTAATCTTCGATTGCACCAACGACTTTAAAGCCATTCAATAGTTCAGTCATAGGCTAGAGCCAGTTGATGCCTTCACCGAATGAATCTTCAACAGCTTCTTGAATGAATGTAGCAGCAAGCTTATTGGCGCTAGCACTCTTAACGCTACGGAATGAATCTCCATCATTCTTAGCACGACGGCAGATCTCAACATTGTCAACAAAATTTTCAATGATAGAAGCACGCTTAGTTGTGTCTAGGATAGGAAGAGTCTTCTTCTCTACGTAGAATACAGCAGCTTCACGTGTGTTGAGTTGGCTCTTAAGGAGGTTATTGTTCTGGTCTTCTATCCAGATCTCAGCACCAGCAGTTACAAAGTTAATCCAGTCAGCGTCTTCAAATTCATTCTCGATTGAAGCAGCAGTGCGGTAAAGAAGACTTCCATCGTCTTCTCCAAGGTCGCTTGTTCCTGCGCTGCTAATACGGTACTCTTTAGCAATTGTTCCCCCTGGAAGACTATTTAGGTAGTCCTCAGCGTCGAACTCAACATACTCTGAAGCAAGCTTCTCAAGTTGTTCTTTTTCAGCACCAAGTTCGGTGATAATGCTAGCGTAACGCTCAATGTCTCTTGTAGAGGCATTTGGGTTGCTTGCAGCCATGCGAGTTGTGTCCAAGATCTCTTGGAGTCTGTCGAGACGTGTAAGAATGCTCTCTGATGTACCGTTAAACCAACGGGCATCTGCTGCCGCTGTCTTGGCTTCTAGTTCAATGTTATCGTAGTTCATAATGGAATCTTTCTGTTTCCTCAGTCACTATTGCGAGTTTTAGTTTGATTTACATCCATCAACAATGCCATGTTCTGTGCATTTTCCTGGACCCATGTAATCTTCCATGTTTTCATTAGCAATATCTTCTATCTTTTTGCTAAGTTCAGCAATTTTTTTATTGGCAGTTGTGATTCTATTCATTAGTATGCAGAAGTTGTTGGTGATACTTGATCAATAACACCTGGTTGCATAGCATTTGGAGCTGTTGCTTGACCAATTGGTGATTGTTGTGGAGTAGCAGCTTGTTGGTTATTTGGAGCCATTCCTCCTGTAGAAGGAGCTGCTGATTGGGACATTGCTACTGATTGATTCTGTTCAACTGCATTTGAAGGAACTGTACCAGGATTGGTTGATTTAGGCAAAACAGCATCAGGAGCACCTGTTGGTGAAAAGAATGGAGTTGCATTGATAATCTTAGATGCAGCCTTTTTGTGTTGAGTACTGTATGCAGAGTTCGTTGCCTTCTTTTTAGCAGATTCTTCAGATCCTTCTCTACCTGGATCATAAACAAAGCATCTAGCTTTCTTTCCAGGACCCTTCCAGCCTGGCAGAGCAACACCATTAGCTTCACCCTTGCAAGCTTGGATATCACCAGCACCTGCAAGTTTGAATTCAAAGTCAAGCGTAGCGCTAGCTACAATCTTACGGCAGTCTGTGCAATAAACTTCATCACCAGCGGCACTAACCTTAGTGATTGTACGACCATCAAAACAAACAGGACACTTATCCATGACTATACCTCGAAAAAATTCTGAATTACATCAACTGGGAAGATTGATGATATTTTAGTAGCATTTATACCTGGTTTTAATTTGTTATATGCTTTTTGAATTCTTGGATCGGTTGCGCCAAATGAAGGGATGTTTTTAATACCTGCGGCTTGAGAAGCTGCA
>TBL_comb48_EPIDRAFT_1000865_pt1 | contig 23253 bp, 23 predicted proteins | sample TroBogEpilimnion_37_FD_10681 | JGI IMG/M metagenome (IMG submission 10681) | reverse complement strand
TGAGAGTGACGAGTTTTGACTTGATGCATTATAGAATCGAGACTAAAAATAAATTGAAAAAACTTTCTTTTAGTGAATCTTAATATCTCGTTTTTGAAAATCTAAATTATCTTTTTAACATGATAGTAAGATACAAGAGAAAAACTTACGAAGAATGAAAAGGGTTCTTTTTTAACTTGAGAGTGACGAGTTTTAGTGTGCTGCGTTATAGATTTAAACTAAAGTAATCTTTATATAGATGCTTGATATCGATTAATTGGCAACTATAGTAATTGTTATTTGCAAAGGAAAAATTTATTAATGAAATTTAACTACAAATCGCCAACAGCTATTTTGCCATTTTTTTCTTCTCTTCTGATACACTTTAGTTGTCGTTCTACAGATAGACTCGGGTAAGTGGCCCCCAGATAAGAGGGCCGACTTCCCACGGAACCGGACTTACGGGTTACGTATCCGGTCTTCATGTGAATTTAATCTATGTTTTTCGGTTGATCAACGATCCTCACTCGAAGTCGTCTCCGAGTATAAGCTTCAATAGATGCTAACTGCGATGGATTGGATCATCTGATAGTCATTCGACCACCCCTATACCATCGATTGATTACATCCATTGTGCTCTTTATATCTTCGGACGTTCCTCGGGGGGTGAGCTCCCTCACTCGATCACGTGCTTTCTGCATAGGAAAAATTGCTAGAGTCGCTGATTGTCATCCCCAGGAATTTTACTCCTCGGGACAAACTCACTTTTCTCTTCGGTTGATCTTCAGCTTCAGTCGATTCTCTATAAATTTACTAACTATTCCCATCACTCGCTCTGCAGCTTTTGAAGTACGCACGAAAATATTCGCGTCATCCGCCCACGGCAGAACTCCAGTCCACGATTGTTCCAGTTCCTTGTCCAGTTCATCCAATACCACATTACTCAAAACGGGCTAAGTGGACCTCCTTGCGCAGAACCCTGCCGTAGTCACCCTCACCAGACCATCTTCCATGATCCCAAATCTCAGCACCATACCCGTCAGACTCAAAATGCGTTTGTCTGATATCTGTAGCTTCATCCGATTGATCAATCAATCGTGATGAATTTGATCAAAGAATCGCTCCAGGTCCATCTACACGTATTCTTTGCCCTCTTTCACCGTCTTTTGAGCCGCTTCCAAGGCTTGTCGTTGACTTCGTCCTCGTCTAAATCCATAGCTATGTTTAGAAAATCCGAGCTTCAAAGATTCGGTTCTAATACTGCTTTCAGCCTGAACTACGGTCTCTGACTGTAGGAATACCCAGCACTCAAACTCCACCTCCAGCTTTCGCTATTTCTACCTTATAGACTTGGCTGATAACTCCAACTCTCCACTTCTTCGTTGAGTCGGGTTATTTCCTCCAAGAGATTCTTCTCAAAACTCTCAATGGTTACTCCATCTATTCCTGGAATTCGACCCTTTCTTTTTACTACCCTAAAGACTAGCTCAAGTTGGTGAATTGAGCAGATTCTCTCAAAAGGACCCAAGTTCACTCCCATAGGCTAACTTTCCTTCACTGCTTGCATGACTCTTTCCTAACTCTCTCGTTAAACAGTCATTCATACGTTAATCTTCTCTAACGAAAGTCTTCCTTCTAGTCTCAGATTTCTGTTTGAGTTTCGGTATTCTGTTCACTTTCCAAGAGTTTTACCCTCAGATACATCACCGTATCCTCATCGGCTCCTGGTTTTATGACTACTACGGTTTCATCGGAGAGCTCTTGCTCCTTAGTTCCCCACCTCTGGTTCACTGCAGAGATCATACGTCATAGTTACGTTGTCTCAGTCACCAAAGCTCTTCCCCGGGGCACTCACCACTTAATCTCTGCTTACTCACTTACTTGCACTGTGTTACGGAGTTGAATTTGTCAATTCATAATGAGCCTCCTAAGTAGTTTAGTTTATCTGTTGGTTTCAGATTGGATAACAAACTACTCAGCTTATTTCTATAAAAATCAGCAGGTTAGGTCTTTATATTGGACTAAATCATTCAACTTTTGATTGGCATTAGAAATTGGAAAAAAATGGACACCGTCGATTTTCATGGCTTGAAAGTAATGCGTAATTTTGTTAGACCCAATGATGTAGGGTGACCAAGCAATCGAGGCGACAACTATCCTGAAACATACCCCATCTACAAGGTCTTACCCACTTGCATCTCCGCGAAAATTTCATCACAGATGCGGGAGCTGAACACTTCTCGACCCTACAGAATCTTACCGATTTTTTCTCTGACAGCCACGTTCAAAAGACTCTCTCTAAGCCCTCACACGACTTTGAGACCATTCCCCTTCTTTCAAAGGACCTAAATTTCCTTTAAACCGCCGATGGGTCCAAAGCCATTGCTCAGGATTTTTAAAAATACTTTCTTCCATTTCTTTTTGGAAAACCTCAGTATTCACGGCAAGCTCATAATGGTGATTTTCTGCAGATCTCCAAACGAGAGCAGGAGCAATCGTAACCTGCCAGCGACCATCTGGTTTTCTAAAATTTTCTACAGGAAGCACCACGGCTCCAGTACGCTTTGCTAAAGCCGCAACAATCAAAGAAGTCCCCACAGGAATACCAAAAAAAGGAACACGTACCCCTGCAGGAGGTCCTACATACTGATCCAAGACAAACCCCACTGCTGCTCGATCTTTTTTCAGATGAGATAAAATTTTTTGCAATGTCTTAGGCTCGTAAGCTCCGCTCACCCCATAACTTTTCCGACCTTTTTCAATGACCTGATGAAGCCAACGGGGCTTAATGCGTTTAGTCACGAGCAATAAATCAGCCTCAGCGATGAGAACTCCCGAAGCAGCCATCACCTCCCAATTACCCAAATGGCTTGATAAAAAAATCACTTTCTTGCCTTGATCCCAGGCCTGCTTAGGATAATGAGCCCCTTCAAAATCCACATACTTCGAGACAAAACGCCGCATAGGAGCTTTTCCTCCTAAAGAAGGAAGCACCATAAAGATCTCTAAGATTAAATTTCCAAAATTCAAATATGCATCACGCAAAAGTTTTTTTCTACGCGAGGGATCTTCAGGGTAAGCAAAACTCAAATTTTTTTCTACGGTGGAATGCCTGAAACCCAAAGAACCAATAAACCATCCCAAGAGATTTCCCCAAAAAATCTGGCACTTTCTTGGTTGAAAAGAATAGCCTAAACTGATGGTATAAAAAATTCCAAGAATCACTTTCCCCATAATACTTCGGACCAAAGCTCATACCCTCCTTCAAAAATCAACTCAGGCTCTAAAACAAGGACTTCAGAACGCTTCACTCCTAAAAGCTCCCATTTCACCCAATCTTTCCCTGTCAAAACAACCTGGCATTGCATCGCTGAGGCCTGATTCAAAAGGGATCCTACCTGCACTTGAGTATACTCATGGTGATCTTTAAAAATACAATGCCGCTTCACCTGATACCCTGATGCATTCAATAATTTCCAAGCTTCTTGAGGATCCCCAATGCCCGTGACCAATAAAAAACCAACCCCCTGAGCGGGAGGAGGAATGCGGTAACGTACTTTGATACAAGCCCGCTCAGGAGGAATCTCACCTTTCGTCCAGACTAAAAGATCAGCACGCTTCGAAGCCCCAAAAAAATCTCGAAAAATCTTCTCAGAAGGCTTCCAAGAAGTTAACGTGAGAATTCGGATATCTTGATGGATCTTGTGGTACTGAAAAGCATCATCTAAAATAATCAGATCCCAAGGACCATGTTTTTTCATGAGCTCAAACGATCCAATACGATCCGCACCTATCCCCAAAGTAGCCTCAGGACAAAGCCTCTGAAGAAGCCTCGCCTCATCAGAACAATGCTCAGAAGGAACTTGACCAGGCAAAAGAACCTCATTTTGAAACTCAGAAGGACTGCGATAACCCCTAAGCAAAATGCCCACTCGACAACCCCTCTGAGAAGCTTCACGAGCTAAAAAAGCCACTAACGGAGTTTTACCTGTACCCCCTGCTTGCAAATTGCCCACCCCAATCACACGAGGTCCCAAATGTTGAGGCTTTCGAAATCGGCATAGCCAAAAAGAAAGCCATGAGGCGCAAGACCAAAGCCAAGAAATCAAGCCAATCAAAGATCACCTTGAACTACCGCCATTAAGGCTTGAGCAGCACAAACACTCGGACTTTGAATACATGACCATTCCTTCTTCAAGCGCAAAAAAGCTGCTGCTTGATTTTCTGGGTTCAGGATCAATCGCTCTAACGCTTCGGCTAAATCCGAAGCCCTCAAAGCACTTCCCGTCTGCTCTTCTACCAAAACCTCACCCAAAACCCAATTCACAAGACCCACAGGACCACGATAACGGATCAAATGCTTAAAAATCCAATAAGTACTAGAACTCGGACGATAAAAAAGCACATGGGGACAGCCTAAAAGAGCAGCCTCTAACGTGGAAGTGCCTGACTTAATTAATCCTATATCTGCGGCAAGCATGCAATAAGCAGCGTCCCCCCGAGACAGGTGAATTTTCGTACGTGCTTGAGGATGACTCAAAAAAAAAGCCTCCCACTCTTTTTTAATAAGATTTATTGGAAAATTTTGAGTAAAAGGCACCAACACCACCCAAGAAGGATGACGAGAAATGAACTGCCAGGCCGCTTCAAGAGAGAGACTCAAATGCCTTTTCACTTCTGAAAGACGACTTCCCACCATCAAAACCAGGACTTTCTCATCAGATAATCCCAATTTTCGCCTTGCTTCAAAACGGCTCATGGTCCAAGGAAGCTCATCGATCAATGGATTGCCCACATAAGTCGCAGCAACCCCATGCTTTGCGTAAAAGTCTTTTTCAAATGGAAAAATACAAAGAATTTTTTTAAAATACTTTTTGAGAAAAAAAAGACGCTTTTTTCTCCAAATCCAAACTTTAGGCGGAATATAGTAAACAAGAGGTACTTGAGACTTCCTCAAAAAATAAGCTAAAAGAAAATGAAAATCAGGGTAATCCAAAAAGATGGCAATATCCGCTTGTTGTGCGGCTTTTTTCAACAGAAACAAGGCTTTCAAAATCCCAGGAAGCTTCCCTAAAACCTCTAAAAATCCCATGGGAAACAAACCCTGAGAATTAACAATCAAACGCAAACCCGCTTGCTTCAATTGCGGACCACCCATACCCCATGCCTCCAAAGGCTCCTGGGCAGGTAGCACTTTCCTCAAGGCCTTCAAAAGCTTCGCAGCATGATGGTCAGAAGAGGTCTCAGCAGCAGATATAAAAACCCTCATTCAGCGCAGCACCCCCACTTCACTTGCACGAATGAATTGTAAAAACTGCTGCACATCCGTATCCTCTAAAAACTCAACCTGCATTTTTTCCAAGCAATCATTTTTAGGCATGTCCGAGCGACTCCAGTACTTCACCGCTTCATGAATCCTCTGAATCCGATCCCCTTGAAATCCTTGACGCTTCAATCCCACAATATTCGTTCCTTTTAAAAGAGTAGGACGACTCCCTAAAGCAATGGTAAAAGGAGGAACATCCCGCTCTAAACCTGATTGACCTCCGACATAAGCATAGGCACCTAAACGAACATACTGAGAAACACCTACCATACCCCCCAACGTGACATGATCTTCAAGGATCACATGGCCAGCTAAACCCGCATAATTAGCAATAATACAACCATTACCCATCAAACAATCATGCCCCACATGGGTGTAAGCCATGATCAAGCAACCATCCCCCACCTGAGTTTTACCCCCACCTTGTAAAGTTCCCAGATTCATCGTGACACATTCGCGAATGGTATTGCGATGACCCACAATTAAACGCGTATCTTCTCCCCGATACTTCAAATCCTGAGGCGCTGAACCTAATACTGAAAAAGGATAAACGGTATTATCCTCCCCCAGTTCAGTTTGACCCTCCAACAAAACATGAGCGACTAAACGCGTTCTTGCTCCCACACGAACATGAGGCCCAATGATGCACCAGGGGCCCACTTCCACACTAGGATCTAACTTGGCATCAGGATGAACTTGAGCAGTAGGATGAATCATCAAGACTCCTGAGACCTATAGGTCAAATTAGCTAAAATCTCAGCCTCAGAAATTCTTTGACCTTCTACAGAAACAGAACACTGAAAAGACCAAATCTTCCCTCGACAACGAACGACCTCAGACTCAATGATCATCCTATCTCCAGGAACAGCTGGTTTTCGAAAACGAGCTTTATCTAAACCAATCAAAATACATTGAAACCCATGAGATAGCTTACCCATACGCATGAGACTAGGATACACAGAAAAACCTGCCACCTGAGCCATGGTCTCAACAATTAAAACCCCAGGGACAATAGCAAAATCTGGAAAATGCCCTTGAAAATAGGGCTCATTCGCACTGACATTTTTGAGTCCAATAACCCGTGTTCCCACTTCCGCCACAGGAAAATCAGAATCACGCTCCTCCCCCACCGGATGAATCTCTAAAATGCGATCCACGAGTAAAAAAGGAAATCGATGGGGTAAAAACTTTTTAACTTGATCACTACTCAAAGAATAAGTAGTCATAAACGTTCTTCTTTCTCACGCATCCATCGATTTAACCATGAATGCAATCGAAAATGCTCTCGATGGGATCGCAGGGGGCTTCCCACCACCCGAGCTCCAGGATCAACATTCTTACTCACGAGACTCATCGCTCCCACCTGAGCTCCATCTCCCACTCGAACACGATTCGTCACGCCTGCCATACCTCCTAAAATCGCATACTTCCCGATCACCACATGCCCTGCTAAAGCAACACCACCACATAAAATGGCTCCCTCCTCCAGCAAGCAGTTATGACCTATATGGACATGATTGTCGATTTTAACGTGCTTCTCAATTTTTGTGTCTGAAAATGTCCCACGATCCACACTACTGCTTGCCCCAATCTCCACATCTTCTCCTACCACCACACGACCAAAATGATAGATCTTATGATGCCCCAGCATCTTTTTACCCTCTTGCCTAGGAACATACCCAAAACCATCCGAACCCAGGACACTCCCGGCATGAATACGCACGCGATCCCCCAAAATGGTATTCTCGTATAAGCAAACATGAGGAAACAAAACACAGGCTTTTCCTATGTCACAAGCAGCTCCCACATAACACCCGGGATACAAAACGGTAGATTCCCCCAAGCGAACCCCCTTCTCCACGACACAAGAAGGACCAATTTGAACCCCGAGACCCAAAGAGACACTAGGATCTACGATCGCACTAGGATGAACTTTTGCGGGCCCCAGAGGTAGATCCACTGCAGCAAACCGCTCCGACAACAAAGCCATCGCAAGCTTAGGATTTGAGCAACCTAAAACGACAGAAGTTTTCCAAAGAGGAAGACTCAAAAAAGATTCAGGAACCTTCTCGTAAGTCACTAAAATACCAGGATCCGCTACCTGCAGATCACGCTCAAAAGACGACGAGAAATAAAACGCAAGATCGTAATGCTGAGAAAGAGCCAAAGTCGCAATACCCTGAACTTGAATGTCTCCTAAGCGCTCAAAAACCTCAGGATTCAAAAACCGACCATCAATCCAACCTAAAATCTGTTGAACTGAAAAAGCCATTTACTTCATCTCTTTATCAAAAGCAGTGATCACTTCCTGAGTTAAATCATCTTTATCCAAAGAATAAAGGACTGTATTCTCACTTTTCTCAAGTACTAAAGTATAACCTTTTTTCTTCGCAATACCCTGAATCACAGATCGCAATTTAGTAATGATGGGACCTGTTAAATCCCTCTCTTTTTGCTGAATTTCAACCTGAGAACGAGCGGTGTTTTCCTGAAACTTCCCAATGCGCTCCTGCAATTCCATTTGCTTCTTATTTCGCGCTTTATCACTCATCGCTAAGGACTGCTTTTTGAATGCATCCGTCATTTTTTTAATTGCAGCTTCTTCCGTTTGAAGCTCCTCTTTTTTCTTATTGAACTCAGTTTCAAGCTGAGCGCGCGCTCTTTTTCCAGATTCCACCGCCTGCAATGCTCGCTGCATATCAAGCGTAGCAATTGAAATTTCTTTCGCTGAAGCCTGAGAAGCCACCAAAATTCCCAACAAAAAAATACCTTGTTTCATTTTCATCTCCTGATGCTCAGAAAAGCATAACCTACGAAAAAATACAATTAAAACGGGGCACCCATGGAAAAATTAAAAACGGAGACGTCCTCTCCAGGTTCCCGACTCAAAGGATAGCCCCACTCAAACCGCAAAGGCCCCATCGGAGACAACCAGCGAACTCCAAAACCTGCATCTGTACGTAAAACGACAGGATTGGCTGATCCTCCTGGAAATTGATTCCAAGCATTACCCACATCAAAAAAACTCACAAACTTAACCCCTGCTTCTCGAAAAAGAGGGTACTCTAATTCAAACATCGAATAAAACTCCGTTCGTCCTCCTAAAGGAAGTAAATGCCCCTGCCCATCGCTTCCCATAGGCCCGAGTAAAAACATCTGATACCCCCTCATATTATTAGGGCCCCCTAAATAAAACCTTTGAGCTTGAGGAGCATCCCGACCTCCATAGCCCCCGATTTCTCCTAACTCAATATTATTCCTAAAAACCAAATCTCCCATTAAATGAGCATAGTACCTTTGGTTTAGAATCCACTTGTAGTAATGCATATCCGCACCTAACCCCGTCACCTCTAAAGAGGCACTTTGATAATTGCCAGAAGTCGTTTCAAACCGATTATTGCGTTTATCTCGCACCACACTCAAAGTCACCCCTGAAGATTTACCTGTATCTTGGTTGATCATCGCTTGCGTTAAAGAAGATCCACTCGTTAAAACAGGATGTAAATCTCGAATCATCTCGTATCTATACGTAAAACTGCCAATGACGTACCGACTCAAAGGATGCCCTAATCGCACATCAAAACCCGTTTTATCAATCGTATACTTATTGGGAATAGGGTACTTGGTTGTGTAAAGATCAAATCCAGAGCTCCAAAGCGTGTCCCAGGTATAGGGCTCGGTAAACCCCAAAATGAAACTCCGAGACTCTACCCGAATGGAGTACTGAGCCTGAAAATTCAGAATTTGTCCTCGTCCAAGAAGATTGTTTTCAGCAATCTGAGCACTCAAAAAAAGCCCCTGAAAACTTCCGTATCCAGCTCCCAGCTGAATCGTTCCTGTGGAACGCTCTTTGACATGGATTTCCACATCCAAAACATCCGCGTGATTTTTATCTAAAACAGTATGGAAAGTCACCTCACCGGGAGCAAAATACCCCAGTCTTTCAACATTTTCAGTTGACTCTCTGAGTTTACTCCCACTGTAAAGCTCCCTTTCATGAATTTGAAGTTCCCTACGGATGACTTTGTCGTGAGTCTTGGTATTGCCTAAAATTCGAATCTCTCCAAAATGAGCAAGATTTCCTTTTTCAAATTGGTACTCGATATCCACTGTACGCACATCATCGTGGATTTCCATTTTTGGAATGACATTGACAAAGGCATACCCCAAATCTTGGTATTTTTCGGTAAGCTTTTGAAGATCTTGATTTCTTTGAGAAATAGAAAAGATCTTTTCTGAAGTGAGATTCAAAGAAGCATGCAAGTCCTCTTGAGGAAAAAGAAGCTCCCCTGAAAAACTCACCTTTCCTACTTGATACGCCTCCCCCTCTTCCAAATGAATAGAAATATAAAGCCATTTCTTATCATCAGTCATTGCCACTACAGGATTGTCATACTTAAACTTGATAAAACCATGATCTAAGTACCAATAAGTCAATCTCTGAAGATCTTGCTTAAAAGAAGATTCCTTGAAATTTCCAGAACTCGTTAAAAATGAAAAAAATCCCCCCTCACGGGTTTCTCCCAAAACTCCCTTGAGTTTCTCACTTGTGAAATGATTGTTATTTAAAAAAGTAATATTTTTGATCCTAACTTTATCATAATCTCGAATGCGGTATACCACAATCTTTTCATCTTCCGTAGAAGGTTTAATCTCGTACTGAACTTGAGCGAGGTAGTAGCCTTTGTCTGCATAATGCTTCTGCAAGCGCTCCACATCTTCTCGAATTTTATTGATATCTAAAATGGACCATTCTTTCAGTTGAAGTACTTCTTTTAAATCAGAAGAACTCAACTGATCGTTTCCTTCAAAAACAATATTGGAAATCACAGGTCGTTCATGTACCCGATACAATAGACGTACTTGCATAGACTCAAGCAATTGCCCTTCCACCGAGATATCATCGAAATGACCCATATCAAAAAGAGCATGGATATCCTGACTCACCTGCTTGGCCGTGACAATCGTTCCCACCCTCGTTTGAACTTTTTCAAAAACAGCCTCTTGCTCGATGCGCCTCAATCCTTTTACTGTAATTTCAGCTACTGGCTTTCCCAAGATTTGAGCAAGAGACTCTTGAGATGTTTCAGCCTGAGCAGAAAACCCAAAAATAATCACAAGCAACCCAATGGACAAACGCAAAAACAACCACACAGGGTTCTGTGTCTAGTTGAACTTACCTCTTGGTGTCAAGGAATAAGCTTAGGCAAGACTCAGACTTCCCTGAAATCGCTGTTTTTCGATCAAAATGACTCATCAAACTCACGAAAAAACAGGAATCCCTGAAATTAAAAAAATTCATCAAACCCCATCATGGATCACACGACTTCTTCGCAGCATCCATCAATCGTCGAAAAAATGGCAGACCAGCCCCCATCTTCTTTTGCTAAAATCATCCTCTGACTTTGTCTACATACCTAATGAGACACCCCATCAATAAACTATGAGAAGACCTTCCAAAAGATCTCCTACGCCAGCATGAAGACATGCCTCATCCTACTGAAGAGGCACCCCTCCCGTTTTCCAGCATTCACAAGGACATCTATAGGAATGTAAAACGGGCTTCCAAGCAGGCACTGTTTGGAAAAAAGAAGTTTTTTTTACCTAAATATTCTATCTTTTTAATTAAAAATACTGAACCAAGTCTTTCATTGAGCCAAGAAGCCCTGGATCAAGAAATTTTATCAAATCAATTGAATATAAATACTGCTTCAAGGCTCATACAAGAGACTCGATTTCAAAAGAGACGCCTTTTTAAAAAAGAAGGTAAGTGATCGCTCTAAAAATCCTAAAGCCACAGATTCTAAGCGATATGATTTCTAACGATTGAAGGCACAACTATCGAGTATATAAAGTATCAAGATCCATGAACACCAAAAAAGAGAGATTGAAAATTTAACTACTTGAAATTACTACTAAAATCTTATTTTAAATAAGTATTGACACAGCACTTCATCAGATGCACAATCCCTGTCAGGATGAGGGTTTTCTGTTGAATAGTTTCATGTTACTCGAGTTTCAAGTTTTTTTGTAACTATTTGATTTTAAAAGGATTAAATAAAATGCTGAGTTTTAAAAAAAAAATCAATAATTTCATATTTTGCATAAATTTCAGGAAAAAACTTGAAACTCGACTTTTATTCGTTTTGGTATTTTTTCTGACTTCTTCTGGGTGTAGCACTCGAGAGGAATTTAATGCCAATAAACAACAAATCGAAGAGTCAGAATTAGACCAGCGCCTGGCTTCTTTTACTTTTGAGTGGAAAGATATTCCTGTTTGTGACCCTCAATGTAACCATGGCTGGGAATTTGAAATAGATAGAAAAAAGCAACTTATTAATTTTGCGAAAACCAACAGTCATTTTTATGGACACAAATTTGAATATGATACTAAGAGTCAGATAATTCAATTCCAATATGCAATACCATATGCTAATGGGTTAGGATTGTATGAAGATTTAAAAGATCTCGCAAGAAAGAATAAAAAACTTCATTCTAATAGAATCGATCTTGATTTTTTCGAAGAAAGAATGAAAATTTTGGACAAGAAATCTGTTTTTCGGCACGCTTTTTTCGAACCTTCCGAAGTCGTAGAACTATCGAATAAATGCCATCTCTCTATAAGTTATTCAGGATACATTCTCAGATTCAAAACCAATACAAAAAAAGATATCGATCAACGCTTGCATTCCTTAAATTTGAATTGGAAGAATAAAGCTGAAAAAAATGTACTTAATAACAATCTCTTTGTTTCCTGTCCGAAGGAAACTGAAACTTCAAATACCAATCAAATAGAATTCGAACAAGAGGCCGATCTGGATCCCAAAGCATTAGCGATAATAGTAGATTTAATAGAACTTTGGAACAATCAGGAGGAACTTAAACTTAGCAATCCTACTTATTTCAAAAATGCTACCTTTTTTCAAGATAATTTTAATCTAGATAAAACAAAAAAATATTGCTATGGTCTGTACATTAAACATGATGAATTACCCCTGAAGATTTTCAGGTACACCAAACCTGTGTCTACTAAACCCTCAACATAACCACTAGTCTTATTAAATACCTAGTTTTCGAACAAAAGCTCCTAAAGAGAATTTTTCTCTAAACCCAAGAACACCAAAAAATACGAAAAACAAGCAAAATCTTATCACGTGTCGACAATCACCTGTGCTTCACGCGATAGAAACAAGCCCCAGCGCATCAAGAACGAAGACACCCACCAAACAATCTTCCTGCACAAAATGTCTCATTTGAGGATTCAACACCCGATTCTATCAAAAAAGAAAAAGGATTCCCATTAAGGGGCCTCATTTTTGATACTAGAGCGACCCAATCATTCTTTTTGCATTTTCTTAAACCGGCTTGCTGCCTGAGCAGCGCCCCGAGGGAATTGCGAAAACTTAAGCAATCAGTTCAATCAAAATCATACAGTTAGGATAAATCGTCTTCATACTTTTTCATCTCTTCTGAGAAGAAATAAATTTTATCAATTTAAGTTTAAGCAATTTGAGAAAAAAAAGCCCTTTCTTCAAATTTAAATAGATAAAACGGATTCATTGTAGTATAATCAATATCTCTTACAGCTGGGTTTTGCTAGTTTATAGGTAGCTTAAGAGTTTTTAAAAGGAAGCGAGTTGCTGATCTGAAATTACCGAAATTGATTTTTTAATGAAAAGAAATTTTAGATCAAATTTAAATTGAAACCAAGGAAATTCGAAAATGAGAAAGATTTAGTCTCATTTTTTTAGACTATTGTGTTGAATCACCCAAGTCAAACACCAACCACGACTGAATCAATACCGCTTAGAATAATCGACGAACTCATGCTAAATGAACTCGTCAAAGAACAAAAAAAACCGATAAAAGTATGGAAAAGAATGAAAACCAGGGAACTTTTTTTAGAAAAATTTTGGGACTTAAAGAAAAATCGCATAAGCGAAAAGCTACTTCTCATTTCCTTACTTCTTATGTTAGCATGTTCATCTAAATCGAGTAATTCCGTTTCCAGAAGTAACATGCATAATAATTCGGGAAACAATCAGACGACACTACCTGAAGAAACATTACCTTCAGAGTCTAAATTACTCTCAGATATGTTTGGGCTAAAAAATTTTGGAAATACTTGCTACATCAACGCAACCATAACTCTTTTATGGAAGGCTTATGCTTCGGTGCCAGGTACAATGGACCAGCTAAGAAATTATCAACCAACAAGTGATTCAAAAGACGACTTAAAAAAACAGTTTGCTGATTTATTTAAGACCATGCGTGAAACATATTTTATAAAAAATAAATCTTTACATAAAAAAAATAATAAGAAATGGATTATTTCCAAAGCTAATAAAAAAAATAAATCATTAATTAAAATAGTTAATAAAATAAAAAATACTGATATTGATGGTAGCAATCTTTTTGATACTGAAAATGCGCAAGAACATCCTGATAGAGCTTTATTTAAAATTTTAGAATACCCAAACATCAAAGAAGGTGAAAAAGTTGGATTAGATTTTTTCGATACTTTTGGTTATTTTTCTGCAGCTAAAAAAAACGGTGATAGTTATAAATATTTAGACAGAAATGGATTTGAGCAAGATAATAATAACAATATACCTCGAAGCATTATCATCTCTCCAGAAGAAATAGAAGAAACAGCGAGCATAAACAAAGTCGTAGAAAATTATTTAAAAAAAAATTATTTATTGATTCCGAATAAAAAAGCGATGACACCAAAAGTTATTTTTGTTGTCATTCCAAAACCTGGAAACACAATCGATGCTATAAACGAACAAATAGAAATTGTTTTTAACTATGCAGAAAACGAAAAAATAAATAATGATAAAATGAGAGCAACGTATAAACTTCAAGGAGTCGCTTATCACCAAAAAGACGCATCGAAGGGCGAAGATGTTTATCAGAATTTATCTAATGAACTAGAAAAAATGGATGAAGAATTGGAATTAAACGAAGAAGCAAAAGAAACCTTCAAAGCCTTAGTAAAATACTTGCAAGAAGACAACAAAGAAGATGAAACAGCAAAGAACAATCTAATAGAAAAACTACAAGAAATAATTAATTTTATACAAAAAAATATCTCAGAAAAAAATCACATTAATGATAATTTATTAAAATTATCTACAGAAATCAATAGATTAAAAAAATTAATTTCTACAGATCCACCTCAACAAGAGCTATATTTCCCAAACGATGATGTAAATGCCTTGAAAAAACTAAATGAATGTATAAACCAGCTCACAATCCAGCGCTTAGACCCAACCGGAACACAATCGACAAGTCATGGCCACTGGAACACCTATTTAAAAACAAATGATCCAAATGTATGGACCCACCATAATGATACAAGCGTATCACTTCACAGCGAAACTGGAGACGGAAACGATCCTTTAAGAAACACCACAAATACACAGAATCCCTTAAAGACTATTCAAGAACATGGCGCACTTTTCCTCTACGTTCTTAAGCCCACTAGAATACGCATAAATAGTAAAATAAGGTTAAAGACAGAAAAACACAAAGAAACAGCAACCAAGCGGTACAAGAAAAAAATCAAGACATTTTTGATCCACCACAAATAGATCTTTCATCAGTCGATATTCAAAATCTCCATAAGAGATGTTTTTTCAACTAACTTCAAATTTACAAAAATCGACAAAAAGAACGAAAAAATACTAAACCAACCACAACTCAAACCACGAATAAAAGATCTTTCAGTCGCATTGAGAAGCTCTGAGTCTACTTGAAGACTTTAGATCTAAAGTCTTCCATCTGAAATCTCAAACCTTAGATCTAAAATCTTAAACCGAAACCAATGTAAAAGAATGCTGTTCAACCATTAAATCCTTCAACTCTCTTTTTTTCAAAGACTAAATCAAAAAAACAGCATCTCTTCAAAATCTCCCACCTTTTTTCAAGATCACTCCCCTTAACTCCATCCTCAGTAACTTCTCTACCAGAGATTACATCCCTCTCTCAGCAATCCCTGAATCTTCTGTACCCAAAAGCCATGCATGTTAACACTCCCTAACTTACAAAAACCCCATCTTTCATCAAAAGGGTGCGGTGAGTTTTTTCAGTTAACTTCAAATCATGAGTAATCAATAAAATGGAAACTCCCAGTTTTTCATTCAGCTTCACGAGTAAATCCATCACTAACGCACGATTCGCAGAATCTAAATTTCCCGTAAGTTCATCTGCCAAAAGAAGCTTAGGCTGAAGAACCACTGAACGAGCAATCGCCACTCGTTGCTGCTCTCCTCCAGAAAGCTCCGCAGGGCAATGCACCATACGATGTTCTAAACCTACAAAGGCTAAAAGCTCTTGAGCCTTCTCAGAAGCTTTTTGAGAAGACCACCCCGCAATCAAAGCAGGCATCATGACATTTTCTAAAGCGGAAAATTCAGGCAATAAATAATGAAATTGAAACACAAAGCCTAAAATCTCATTTCTAAATTTTGCTAAATCTTTCTCAGAATATCCAAAAATATCCTCTTTCGAAGGACCAAAATATACCTTGCCCGAAGTAGGAAGCTCTAAAGTTCCTAAAATATGAAGTAACGTGCTTTTTCCCACCCCAGAAGCACCGGTAATTGCTACCATTTCACCTTCTTTTAAAGTCAAATCAACGCCTCGAAGTACGGGTACTTCTTCAGAATTTTTAAAAAATGACTTATAAATAAACTCTGCTTTTAAAATTTCATTCATATCTTAAACTTTCTAAAACAGACGATCGCACTAAAACCCAAGCAGGATACAAAGTCGCCAAAGAAGCAATAAAAACAGACATCCCAGAAATCCAAAAAACTTCTTTCCAACGAATCGCAATAGGCAAAAATCCTATCACATAAACATCTGCTGATAAGGTAATCCAATGCGTTTTATCTAAAATCCACCCCAAAACACAAGCTGTCACCACTCCAAAAAAAGTCCCCAAAAATCCCATAAAAATACCAGTCAATAAAAAAAGATGAAAACACTGATAAGACCGCAATCCCATCACTCTCAAAATAGCAATTTCTTTTGCTTTATCTTGCACCATAATCATCAATGTGCTTACCACATTAAAAGAAGCAACCAAAATAATGACCGTTAAAATAATGCTAATGACAATTTTTTCAAGCTCAATGGCATAAAAAAGATTACGATTGAGCTGACCCCATTCTTTTGCTCTTAAAGGATATTCAAAAAGCTCAGAAAGTTTATCAACTACCGTACGTGCCTCTGTAAAAGGCATCAATTTGAAATAAAAAGTAGTCACTTGATCTAAACGAGAAAAAAAAGTCTGCACTTCTGAAAGCGGCATGAACAAAAATTTAGAATCATAGTCATACATACCTAGATGTAAAATCCCAACTACCTTGACCTCAAGAATCTGAGGTGCCTGAGCAATCGTATCCATAAAAGGAACAATCACACGAATCACCGAGCCTACTTTCGCTCCAATTTTCTGAGCAATGGCATCTCCTAAAACTACAGATCGACTGTCCGAATTTTGCAAAAAAAGACCCTGAGTTACCTGTGAGGGTATACGGGTCACCTTTGCTATCTTAGCAAGATCAACTCCTTGCAAAACTGCTCCAGCGACAGAACGTGGTCCTGCTAGCATAACTTCCGCCATAAAACTCGGACTAATTGCTTTGACCTCAGGAATAAAATGGAAAATTTTTTTTTCTACTTCTGAAGCATGCTCAATCAGACTCGTTCGAGAATAAAGTAGAACTTCTCCGTTCACCGAGGTGATCACCCGAGCAAGCTCACCTTCGTAACCATTAATCAAACTCGTAACAGACACCAAAACAAAAACCCCTAATGCCACTCCCAAAATAGAAACCCAAGTAATGAGAGATAAAAAACTATCAGAAGCTTTTGAAAATAAAAACCGAAAGGCTAAAGAAGGAACAAGAGCATCACACCGAAGAAGGCCCATGAGAACAATCCTCCTTCAACGGCTTCATAAGAGGAAATAAGATAACATCGCGTATACTAGGAGCATCTGTGAGAAGCATCACCAAACGATCAATACCAATACCCGCTCCTGCAGTAGGAGGCATTCCATACTCAAGCGCAGTGACATAATCCAAATCCATCGATTGAGCATCCCCTTCGCAAGAAGCATCTAATTGATTTTTAAACCGCTCCTTTTGATCCATAGGATCATTTAACTCGGAAAATGCGTTCGCAATTTCTCGTCCGTAAATAAAAAGCTCAAAGCGATCTACTAAAAACGGATCTTTTTCATTTTTACGAGACAAAGGAGAAACTTCTAAAGGATAATGGGTGATGAAGGTAGGCTCAATGAGCTGAGACTCTACCTGCTGTTCAAAAATAGCAAGCAACAAACTTCCCACCGAATCCGAAGTATTCATCACAAGTCCTGCATCAGCTCCGTATTTTAACAAAGCAGAGGCATTGCGTAACTTGGCGGGATCCTGAAACGAAGTATACTTGAGGATCGATTCCTCTAAAGTCATACGCCTCCAAGGACCCTCCATACTCATACTGAGTCCTTGATACACTAAAGTACGTGTTCCTAAAACCCGATCACATAAAAACTGAAAGAGATCTTCTATTAATTCCATTAAATCTTTGTAGGTCGCATAAGCCTGATAAAATTCTACCATGGTGAATTCAGGATTATGCTTGATAGAAATACCTTCATTCCTAAAATTACGGTTAATCTCAAAAACTTTCTCAAAACCACCTACCACTAATCGCTTCAAATAAAGCTCAGGAGCAATACGCATATAAAGAGGCATATCTAAAGTATGGTGATGGGTTTTAAAAGGACGAGCAGTTGCACCCCCCGCAATCGCGTGCATCATAGGTGTTTCTACCTCTAAAAAATCACGCTCTAAAAAATAATCTCTCAATTTTTGGACAATTTTCGATCGTTTTTGAAAACGCTCTCGTGTTTGCTCATTGACCATCAAATCCAAGTACCTTCTACGGTATTTTAATTCAATATCAGTCAATCCGTGAAATTTCTCAGGAAGCGGTCTTAATGATTTGCAAACTAAAACAAGAACTCTTGCATCCACAGAAAGCTCCTGAGTCTTTGTTTTGAACAAAGAGCCTTCGACCCAAACAATATCCCCTATATCCCATTCTCGGTACTGCAAGTAAGCTTGCTCACCCACATTCTTTTTTTGAATGAAAAGCTGAATGGAACCAGAGGCATCTTGCAACTTAACAAAAGAAGCCTTCCCAAAATCGCGAACAGCAATCACACGACCCGCAACAGAAAAGCTGAGACCCAAACTCTCAAGCTCTTCGCGTGTCTTCTGACCATGAGTATCGCACAGCTTGCGAGCAGAAGAAGAGGCTTTCAAATGATTAGGATATACAGACTCCTTTTGTAACCGTAAGCGACCCAACTTTTCAAATCTCACCCTCACCTGCTCTGAAAGATCGGAAGCCTCCTTGGGATCCATTCAAATGCCTAAAAACCTCTCCGCATCGATGGCAGCCATACAACCCATACCAGCAGCAGTCACCGCCTGTCGGTAAACAGGATCACAAACATCCCCAGCTACAAAGACTCCAGGAATCTGAGTACGCGTACTATTAGGATCTCGCATGAGATAACCATGGGCATCACATGGCAAAAAATCTTGAAAAAGTGAAGTATTCGGCTGATGACCAATGGCCACAAAAACCCCCTGTACTTTCAACTCAGAAAGTTTTTGAGAATTCAAATCCCTCAAAACCACACCAGAAACAGACTGATCCCCTACAATAGTCTCAATGGCAGCATTCCATATAAAGCGAATTTTAGGATGCTTCATAGCCTTCTCTTGCATTGCCTTACTCGCCCTTAAGTGATCACGCCTGTGAATCACAACCACAGAACGAGCAAATCGAGTCAAAAAAGTCGCCTCTTCCATAGCGGTATCGCCGCCCCCTACTACCGCAATATCTAAACCCTTGAAAAAGAAACCATCGCACGTAGCACAGGCGGAAACCCCTTTCCCCATCCACTGTTTCTCACTAGGGATGCCTAACCATTTCGCAGAAGCACCCGTGGCAATCACAAGACCCTGTGTTTGAATCACTCCCTCTCCCATTTCAATCACAAAAGGAAAAGCACGCAAATCCACACGCACAACAGAATCCTGTAAAAAACGGGTCCCAAACCTCTCAGCCTGAGCTCGAAAAGCAGCCATCAACTCAGGACCTAAAACAGCATGAGCAAAACCGGGATAATTCTCAACCTCACTCGTGATCATCAACTGACCACCGGGCTGACTACCCTCAATACAGACAGGATCAAGACTTGCTCGAGAAGCATAAATTGCAGCGGAAAGCCCAGCCGGACCTGCACCCAAAATAACCAAACGCTGTAATTTCTCTGACAAAAGAGTCACCTGGCAAAACGCCCCAAGTGAATCTCCTGGTCATCCTCATCAAAGCCGTCTTCCAGAGCATCCAGATTAACCCACTGGGCATTGAAAGCATCATCCGGAAGCTCAAGCAGGGATTTTTTCCAATCATGAGTGGTCAAAGCTCCGCGAGCAATATTTCTCTCTAAAAGCCGAACATCCAACCTTTTAAAATCAAACGCATCGCACAAAAGAGTCATACCTACTTTATAAAGCCATCAGACCTTTCTGTCAATGCCAAGTTCTTGGTTGATCCGAATCCCTCAATGAACCCGAATTTTTTTCTGTAACCCGCCTCTGATCATGATCCACAACCAATGCTAAGTGCTGAGAACGACGTTTTTTTTTCGATCTCGGAGTGGAAAAATCGAATAAAGCGAACTGCAAATAAACAAATCCAAAACCCATAGCAGCAAGCTGTGCGACACCAGACAAGACCCCTCCTGAGGCATAGAGAGTACTTAAAAGCTCCGCAATAGCCAAAACCCAAACGAAATGCCGAGCCTTCATGGGAAAAAACATCATAAAGAGAAGAACTCTTTCCTTAAAAATCAGTCCGTAGGCCGTTAAAAGACCATAGACCAGCCCAGAGGCTCCTGCCATTTGATGATAACCAGGAGAAAAAGAACCAAAAAAAACAAATACCAGAGCAACACTGATCGCACAAAAAAACGTATATCGAAAAAAACGCTTGAACCCCCAAAAACTTTCCAAATCACTTCCAACAAAAGCAACCATCAACGAATTAAAAAGAAGATGAGAAACATCCCTATGCACAAAAACATAAGTAAACAACTGCCAAAATTGATGCCTTTCCCAAGAAGAACTACTCAAAGAAAAAATAGAGAAGAAATGAGCTCCAAAAAATCGATCCCCCGTCTGCTGAATCAAAAAAGAGACGAAAAGAAATACTAACAAAATTTTGACAAATCGCGTAAGACGAATAGGCATACCATCCCTATGCTAACACAACGCTATAATCTTAATCGACACTGAAACCCACACTAAATCGATATAATTTAAAATGTTTTTAAAATTTCATCCACCTAAAAACCCTACCAATGAAAACCACCAAAACCAAAATAAGGATTCCAATAAGCCATTCCAGGATAAGCTCCTGAAAAATACCCAGGATAGTATTCTAAACCTCGATAAGCATTCCACATATTTCCATTCATGATAGTCATAGCATTTAATAACATACTCTCTTGAGCCAAACCAAAGGCGCCTCCAACAACCGCCCCAGTAAGTCCCATAAGAGGGAACCATGGATTAGGCGCACCCGATCCATAATAAAAAGGATCTCGGCGATTATAACGATTCCTATAGCAATCTACGCAATCATCATCTTCTCTAGATAAACGACCTCTGTAAGATCTTCCAGAATAAGGATATCTTCGAGCAACTGAAAAAACATTTTCAGAAATTAAAAAAAAAGAAAAAAAAATAATTAAAAATTTGACTCTTTGCATTCAAAACCCTTTTTAAATATTGACTCAAAAAGCATTCCAAAAAAACAGCAAGAGAGATTCCACTAAAATCAAAAAAGCTGACAAACTGCTTTGTTTAGTTGGTTAAATTATCCATACTTTTCTCAAAGCAAAATCTACAAATCAAACATAATCTGAATAAATCTAAAAAAACATTCTAAATTTTTTGATGATTAAAAAACAAGAACAATGTTTTGATGACTAATCCCACTTCGAGCCCATTTTTTATTAACTAAACATGCTTCATCATCAAGCAATCAAATACTTTACTGATTAAGTCTTGAATTACCCCCTTCAGATATCATTACAAATAACTCATAACATCAGAACTCATAAAACTCGACTTTCAAGTTTTTTAAAACTATTTAAACTTAAAAAAAGAAAAAATTTCAAGCTCTTATCCAAATACCGGCAAAAAATCTGAGACTCAAGTAAAAGGCGAAGAATAATACCTAAAATAAACAACAACTACCTTTTCCATGCCAATCTCGCATTTAAAAGCATTGCTTCAATAACTAGATCAAAATCCTGATTATGCAACTTCGAAATGGCACCTCATGGTTCAAAAAGGTCTTTTAGGTCGTTTCTCACGAAGCATTGTCTCCTGAACAGACCGATCACAATCAACACAATCCTCCTGTATTTGTATCGAATCTTCTTCCTGCTCGTGATTTCTCAACTTTCTCGTCCTTTTTTTGAGACGATTTATATCGCTTTTTTTTCGTCTATATTCCTCAGCGATAAGATGAATAACCTCTCCTACTTGAACAGCACACTTCATGCAGTCAACATCCTTGCGGCAATCAATAAAATTCATACGTTGATGCTCAGATGCATAAAAATCTGCAATTAAAATAAAAATATTTTTTTCTTCTATCTCAGGATTTTTTTCTATTATTTCCACAACGCGATCAGGAATTGCTCTTGGAAATTCGTACATTCTTTCTATTTTTATATACAATGGATTAATCTTTCCACATGCATACAAAATTTTCTCTTTAGAATAGTTCTTCATTAATTTATTTTTAATTTTTTGCTCTTCTTTTTTTATAGCAGAAATTTTATTTTCGTTGATTTGAATATTTTTATCATCTATAGCTTTTGTTTCCGGAACCAAACCCGAGAACTCTGGAACATTTATTCTAGATTTTTCGTCATTCTCTTTCGTCTCATGCTCCTGCTTCTGAGAAGAAGAGAAACTATTATCAAAATGCATGGCATTTGCATCACGAACAAAAAGAGCGGGTAATTTGCTTATCTTATATAATCCCTCGTAAAAAGAACGTTTCTTGAATGTATTTTTAGCGCTTCCTTTTTCATCAGAAAAATTCGCTAAATTCAAATTGATTTGATGATTTTTGGAAAAAAATGCATCCATCTTTTTTTGAAAATCATCAAATTTTTCATTTTCTTCTTTTTTATGTTTTTTTATCTTTTTAAGTTGATTTTTATTGAAAAAATTTTTAACAAGAAAAAAATTATTTAAATTTTTGTAATAATTATAATTATTTTTGATGAGATGACTAAATCTTGAAACCTTTATTTCATTCAAATTTGAACTTTTTAAATTTTTTTTATGAAATAAAGTAGAAAATTCAGATATGAGATAAAAATTTAAAAAAATAAAAAAATAATATAATTTATTCATTATTTAGGTAATTTCTCCCCCGCTCGCTTGATTTATTTCCTCATAGGAGTAAAGCAACTTTGGTAAAAAATAATTATTTTTTTCTCCTGATCAAAAAAGAATCCAATGCGTATCAATAATAATTAATACATTCAGTCGAATAGAGCTATGAAATTCTATAACAGGACACCATGAATTAGGAATACTCGACCCATCATACAAAAAAACTCCCCAGCGATCATCGCCAATTTTATAACAATCTATATAATTATCATCTTCTATCGAAAGGCAACTTTCATCAGGTTTATCTGATTAAACTCGAGTTTCAAGTTTTTTCCTGAAATTTATGCAACATATTGAAATTATTGATTTTTTTAAAACTCAGCATTTTACTTAATCCTTTTAAAATCAAATAGTTACAAAAAAACTTGAAAC